>ENA-ORXM01000086-ORXM01000086.1-marine-metagenome-genome-assembly--contig:-NODE-86-length-169406-cov-7.500056_pt1 | contig 169406 bp, 151 predicted proteins | sample MGYA00237867_ERZ511480 | MGnify/ENA primary metagenome ERZ511480 (study PRJEB26309, sample SAMN06266103) | marine metagenome | isolation source: Algal blade | place: United Kingdom:Sidmouth, United...
TCGGCAACTGGGATGCCCTCTATGAGTCGTGGCTGGTGAAGGTCAAGGGCTCGATCGATGAGCTCGAGGCCCTGAACTTCTCGCCACTCCCCGAGATGGAAGACCTGTCGATCATCACCGAAGGTACGGCGTTGGGCAGCGGCCATCGACTGATGGCTGATTACCACCGTCTCCGAGAGCTCATTGTTCAGGTTTGGCAGTACCACTTCGAGTTCCTCAACCTCGGCTACGCCGCGTACCTCGACTTCTTCGGGTTCTGCAAGGAAGCGTTCCCGTCGATCCCCGACCTCGGCATCGCCAAGATGGTTGCCGGCGTTGAAGTCGATCTGTTCCGCCCGAACGAAGAACTCAAGGTCCTCGCAAAGAAGGCCATTGACCTCGGTATCGCCCGGACATTCGATGACCCGCAGAACGTGAACCTCACCGGCGATGCAGGAGCCGAGTGGCAAGCAGCTTGGGACGACGTTGCTGACCCGTGGTTCAACTTCACCTCCGGCAATGGCTTCTACCACTTCGATGAGATCTGGCGGGAGCACCCCGAGGTGCCCTACGCCTTCATCAAGGACTACATCACCAAGATCGAGGCCGGCGACGACATCAGCCGTCCGATCGAGGCAATCCAAGCCGAGCGTGACCGCATCGTCGAGGAATATCGAGACCTGCTGGCGACCGACGAGGACCGCGAAGCGTTCGACGGGAAGCTCGGACTCGCCCGGGTGGTGTTCCCCTACGTCGAGAACCACAACTTCTACATCGAGCACTGGACGATGTCGGTCATCTGGCGCAAAGTGCGCGAACTCGGTGCCACGTTGGCAAAGGACGGCCTGCTCGACGCCGACGACGACCTGCTCTACGTGCGGCCCGACGAGGTCGACTCCGTCTTGTGGGACTACTACTCGAGCTGGGCTGTCAACGCCCCCAGCATCTCGAAGCAACACTGGGCCCCGACCATCGAGCGTCGCCGCGCCATTCACGACAAGCTCAAGGGCTGGCAGGCGCCAAAGGCACTCGGCGAGCCACCGGAAGTGATCACCGAGCCGTTCACCATCATGCTGTGGGGAATCACCACCGACTCGGTGAACACATGGCTCGGCAGTGACGACGATGTCGAAGGTGTCATCACCGGCATGGCTGCCTCGCCTGGAACTGTCGAGGGCCTTGCCCGCCTGGTCTTCAGTCCGGCTGACGTCGGCGAGATCGAAGACGGCGAGATCCTCGTCGCTCCGATCACCGCACCCAGCTGGGCACCGGTTTTCCCGAAGATCCAGGCCTGCGTCACCGACATCGGCGGAATGATGAGCCACGCCGCGATCGTGTGCCGCGAGTACAGCGTTCCAGCCGTCACCGGCACCGGTTTCGCCACCGACAAAATCAAAACCGGCGACCGAATTCGGGTCGACGGCTCGTCCGGCACCGTCACCATTCTCGACTGATGCGCTCGATCACCGCACCCACTCACTCGCACAACGGAGCGACTACCTCATGCTGACCCAAGAAGAGAACGAACAACTGACCCAGATCGGCCCGGGCACGCCCATGGGCGATGTGCTTCGTCACTACTGGTATCCGGTTGCATTCACCCGTGAGCTCGAGGAGTTCCCGGTCAAGCAGACTCGCTTGCTCGGCGAGGAGTGGGCGGTGTTCAAGACCGGCGATGGCGGTTACGGCATCGTTGATGAACGCTGCCCACACCGCGGCGCATCGCTGGTCTACGGCATCGTCGAGGACGATGGTTTGCGATGCGGCTATCACGGTTGGAAGTTCGACACCGAAGGTACGTGTGTTGAGATTCTGGCCGAGCCAGATTCTTCTCCGAAGTTTCGGGCCGGTTGTAGCGTCCGGTCGGGCCAGGCCCAGGAGCTCGGTGGTCTGGTGTGGGCCTACGTGGGCGACGGGCCAGCCCCAGAGCTCCCTCGGTACGAGGCGTACACGATGGAAGGGATCCGTGACATCGGCCATGCCGTCATTCCGTGCAGTTGGCTTCAGATCATGGAGAACGCCGTTGATCCGTACCACGTCGAGGCATTGCACGGGAACTACTTCGAGTTCATTGCCAAGCAACAGGGCACACCGATGCCGGAATCGTTTGGCGGCAACAAGCACGAGAAGGTCGCCTTCGACCCATTCGAGCACGGCATCATCAAGCGTCGCCTACTCGTCGGGCAATCAGAAGACAGCGACGACTGGAAGATCGGGCACCCGCTGGTGTTCCCCTACAAGATGTGGGTCGGCGGCAACGGCGTCTTCCAGATGCAGATTCGAGTTCCTGTCGACGACACCCACACCCGCGTGATGTTCTACACCGTTCACGCCCCCGAAGGCGCTCCGGCGCCCGAGGGCAACCGCTGTGTCGATTACAACATCGAGTGGATGGGCGACGACGGTCGCTACATCGTCGACTACATCGAGGGTCAAGACATCATGGCCTGGGTCTCGCAGGGCCCCGTCGCTGACCGAGTGAATGAGAAGGTCACCAAGAGCGACGTTGGCGTTCTCGCATGCCGACGGATGTTCAAAGAGGCAATTGACGCTGTCCAGAATGGCGATGATCCGATTGCCGTCGTGCGCGAACCGCACGACGCAATCAAACTCCCGCTCGAACGATCCAAGTTCGGGCGAGGCGCGCAGTTCGCAACGGACTGGATCAACGACGGGTCGATGCGCTACAGCCCAATTGCCGAGGAGCTCAAGCAACTCCACCAGAACGCTGCTGCTGCTCGCGAAGAGTTGGCGGGGTCTTGATGGGTGTCGACCATGGACACTGGGCTGCGTACCTGCTCGCGGGGATCGACGAGCGCCGTGAGCTCCAGGCCATCACCAAGCAGGTGGATGACCTCACGGTCGATGATGCGTATGCAATCCAGGCCGCACTGCTCGAGCTGCAACTCGGTAGGGGTGATGTCCTGGCGGGAGCAAAGCTCGGGCTCACGTCGGTTGCGAAACAAGAACAAATGGGGGTGTCTGAACCCGTCTATGGCTGGGTGCCGGCCTCGTCAGTTCTCGATGCAGCGAACCCCGTGCAACTCGGTGAGTTGATTCATCCGAGGTGTGAGCCTGAGTTGGTGTTCGTTCTCGCTGAGGCCCTGTCCGGGCCGGGAGTGACGGCGAGCGACGTGCTCGATGCCACCAAGAAGATCGTCGGTGGCATCGAAGTCATCGACTCTCGGTACGAAGCGTTTTCCTTCACCCTCACCGACGTCATCGCCGACAACACCTCGGCAGCTCGGGTCATGATCGGCGACGGTGGTGTCAAACCACGCGAGGTGGACCTGACAACCCTCGGGTGTGTGTTCGAGATCGACGGACAGATCACTGGCAATGCCACCGGAGCAGCGCTACTCGGTGATCCAGCAGAGTGCGTGGCCATGCTCGCAAACCACCTGGGTAAGCACGGCCAGCAACTCGATGCCGGGTGGATCGTGATGGCTGGAGCAGCCACGGATGCCCGCCCACTCGTCGATGGAACGGTGGCAACGGCTCGGTACTCACATCTTGAAACGGTCACCCTGACCGCTGCGACGACGAAGGACTCCTGAGCATGCCACTCGTCAATGTCCAGATGGCCGCTGGTCGAACACCGGCCCAGAAGAAGGCCCTCATGGCAGCCATCACTGATGCCATGCATGACCACATCGGAGCACCGCGTGACGCAGTGCGGGTGTGGATCAATGAATTCCCCAACACCGACTTCATGGCCGGTGGTGAACTGCTCGCCGACAAGCAGGCTCGCCTGGCTGCGGAGTCCGCAGCCGAAGCGGCGGCTCGAGCCAACGATGCCTCGGCCCCGGTGCCCGGACAATGAGTGTCGACCCCGCACTCATCGAACAAGCAGCGAAGCAACTCCGCGACGCGACTGCATCGTCCACGGCCTGTTCGCCCCTTCGGGATCTTGTCGGCACCGGCACCGATGTCGATGCTGGCTACGCCATCCAACAGATCAACACCGACCTCGACATTGCTGCCGGTCGGCGCGTGAGCGGCCGCAAGATCGGCGTCACGTCCAAGGCTGTTCAGGAGCAGATCGGCGTCGACCAACCCGACTTCGGCACGCTGTTCGTCGATATGGAGTTCGGCGACGGTGTCGAACTTCCTTCAGATCGTTTGCTGCAACCTCGAGCAGAGGCCGAAGTCGCCCTTGTGCTCGAACACGATCTGGACAAGGGCGAGCATTCCTTCGCCGACATCATCCAAGCGACCGCCTTTGCGCTGCCATCGATCGAAATCGTTGATAGTCGCATCGCCGGGTGGGACATCCGCATCCTCGACACCATTGCTGACAACGCAAGTTGTGGTCTCTACGTGCTCGGTGGGCGTCCCGTACCACTCGGTGCCGTCGATCTGCACCGCATCCCGATGTCGATGACAATCGATGGAAGCGAAGTCTCGAACGGCGCAGGCTCGGCATGCCTCGGACACCCGCTCCACGCTGCCCGATGGTTGGCCGACACGATGTGCGCCCGGAACACGCCGCTGATTGCTGGCGACGTCGTGATGACCGGTGCGCTCGGGCCAATGCAACCCATCGGTCCCGGCCAAACCATCACCGCATCCTTCGGCGACCTCGGCACGGTCACCACCCACGTTTCCACCAGCTGAACCACCCGACCTCAAACCTCCAAGCAATTCAAGGCGCTGTTCATCGAGCAGCCTGAAAGGCCCACCATGACGGCTACCGCCGCGATCGTTGGTTCCGGCAACATCGGAACCGACCTGATGTACAAGCTCCTACGCTCGGCGGACATCGAGCCCCGCTGGATGATCGGCGTCGACCCGGAGTCTGCTGGTCTCAAGCTGGCCCGAGAGCAGGGTCTCGAGGCGTCAGCTGACGGAGTTGATTGGCTCCTGGCCCAAGACGAACTCCCTGACATCGTGTTCGAGGCGACCTCTGCTTACGTCCACGTTCGCAACGCACCTCGCTACAAAGAAGCGGGGATCCGGGCCATCGATCTGACGCCCGCGGCCCGCGGGCCGTACGTCATCCCGCCAGCGAACCTCGATGCCCACCTCGATGAGTGGAACGTCAACATGGTCACCTGTGGTGGCCAAGCCACGATCCCGATGGTGTATGCCGTCTCCCGCATTGTCGATGTCGACTATGCCGAGATCGTTGCCACTGTTGCGTCGAAGTCCGCGGGCCCTGGCACTCGCCAGAACATCGACGAGTTCACCCGCACCACATCGAACGCCGTGGAAGTCCTTGGTGGGGCGACCAAGGGCAAGGCGATCATCATCCTGAATCCTGCTGAGCCGCCGCTGCTGATGCGCGACACGATCTTTTGCTCGATTCCGGCTGACGCCGACACTGACGCCATCACCGAATCGATCCACCAGGTTGCTGCCGAGGTCCAGGCGTACGTTCCCGGCTACGCACTCACCGCTGACCCGCAGTTCGACCCGCCAGGGTCGGGCGAGACGACCGGGCGCGTAGGAATCTTCGTCGAGGTCGAAGGCGCTGGAGACTTCCTTCCTCCCTACGCAGGCAACCTCGACATCATGACCGCAGCGGCAACCCAAGTCGGCAACCGCATGGCCCAACACCACCACTCCGATCAGAAAGCACCAGCCTGATGGATCTCTCCGGAACACTCCCTCGCACCTTCTCCGACACGCTCGATGTCCGAGTCACCGACACCTGTCTGCGCGATGGCTCGCACGCCAAGCGTCACCAGTTCACCGAGAAAAACGTGCGCGACATCGTCGCAGCGGTCGACGACGCTGGCATGCCTGTCATCGAAGTGACCCACGGTGACGGCCTCGGTGGCTCGTCGTACAACTACGGCAAGTCGCTGGTTGACGAACGCATCCTCATGAAGGCGGCGGTCGACACAGCGACCAACGCCAAGATTGCTGCGCTGATGCTGCCAGGCCTCGGCACGAAGGATGACATCAAGGCCATCCGAGACATCGGCGTTTCGATCGTCCGGATCGCAACGCACTGCACCGAAGCTGACATCTCTGAGCAGCACTTCGCACTCGCCCGTGAGGTTGGCCTGGAAACCGGCGGCTTCTTGATGATGGCGCACACCATCTCGCCCGAGGCTCTTGCTGCCCAGGCCCGAATCATGGCCGATGCCGGCTGCCAGTGCGTGTACGTCGTCGACTCAGCAGGCGCAATGATCCTCGATGACGCCAGCGAGCGAGTCGCCGCTGTTGTTGCCGAGCTCGGTGATGATGCCCAAGTCGGGTTCCACGGTCATGAGAACCTGTCGCTCTCACTCGCCAACACGATCGCGGCCGTCCAGGCTGGCGCGGTGCAGATCGACGGGTCGACCCGGCGTTTTGGGGCCGGATCAGGAAACACGAGCTGCGAAGCCATCGCTGCTGTGACCGAGCGAATCGGGATCAAGACCGGCCTCGACGTGTTGAAGATGATCGATGCAGCTGAAGATGTCGTCCGGCCAGTCATGGATGAAGAGTGTGTGCTCGACCGGCTGTCGATGATCATGGGATACGCCGGCGTCTACTCGAGCTTCCTCAAGCACGCCTTCCGCGCCTCGGAACGGTACGGCGTGTCGGGTGCTGACATTCTGATGGAGTGCGGCAACCGCAAACTCGTCGGTGGTCAAGAGGACCAGATCATCCAGATCGCAGCCCAGATGGCGGCTGAACAGCAGGCTCCCCTCGCCTCATGATCAACAACTGGATCAACGGGAAGCCGTGTCCGGCTGACTCAGGCCAGACGTTTGACACGATCGACCCCTGGACTCACGTTGCCCACGACACCGTTGCACTTTCGGGACGGTCCGACGTCGAGCGAGCTATCGACGCCGCACGCCTTGCGTTCGATGACGGGCCATGGCCCCACATGGGATTCGCCGAACGCGGAGTCATCCTCCATCGGCTGGCGGATCTGATCGAAGCAAATGCTGGAGAGCTCGCAACCGCTGACTCCCGCGATATGGGCAAGCCCATGAGCGCAATGCTGAGCAAAGACGTGCCGCGTGCGGCGCAGAACTTCCGGTTCTTCGCCGATCACGCTCGCATGGCTGCATCGGAGGTCTATCCCACCGACACCGGTCACCATGCGTATGCGCGCTTCGAGGCCGCTGGCGTCGTGGCGGCGATTGCCCCCTGGAACTTCCCACTCATGCTGGAGTCGTGGAAGATCGCTCCAGCGCTGGCGTGGGGCAACACTGTCGTTCTGAAGCCGGCTGAGGACACGCCGGGATCGGCCACGATCATGGCTCGCCTCGCAACAGCGGCGGGCATGCCCGATGGCGTACTCAACGTCGTGCACGGCTTCGGTCCGGACAGCGCCGGCGAGTTCCTGACCTCATCAGACCGGATCGACCGTCTCACCTTCACTGGCGAGTCGACCACGGGACGGATCATCGCAGCTGCGGGGGCCGACAAGCTCGTACCCGTGAGCCTCGAACTCGGCGGAAAGGGGGCGAACATCGTCTTTGCAGACGCCGATCTCGATGAAGCGGTCAAGTGGTCGAACACTGCAATATTCACGAACTCGGGTCAGGTCTGCCTCGCTGGCAGCCGCCTTTTCGTCCAACGGACCATCTTCGACGAATTCGTCGAGAGGTTTGTTGCCTCAGCTGAAGGGCTGAGTGTCGGATCACCTGCGGATGAAGGGACCGACATCGGCCCGCTGGCAAGCAAGGAACACTTCACCAAGGTCGCCGGGTTCTTTGCCGACTTGCCTGACGAAGCAGTCGTGCATTGCGGAGGAGTCTCTGACGACGGCGCGTGGGTTGTGAAGCCGACGGTCATCACTGGCGTCGATGCTGATGCACGAGTGTGTCGGGAGGAAGTCTTCGGACCGGTGGTGACGATCCAACCATTCGACACCGAAGAAGAAGCGGTGGCGATGGCCAACGGAACGAAGTACGGCCTCAACGCAATGCTCTTCACCGAGAATCTCCGGCGAGCTCACCGCGTGGCCGGAGATCTACGCGCTGGGACCGTGTGGGTCAACTGCTTCTTCGTTCGTGATCTTCGCGCCCCGTTTGGTGGTGTTGGGTGGTCAGGGGTCGGCCGCGAGGGTGGCAACTTCAGCCGTGAGTTCTTCACCGAACCAAAGGCTGTGGTGATACATCCTTGAGGCAGCGACCCGCCGCTTTGCACAAGACTCCTTTGAAATGACGAGACCAGAGAAAGCACGACACGGTGGAGAGGTGGCGTTCGCGGTCGTGGTACTCGACTACGACGGCGTCTGCACGCCTTCGTTTCGCGAGCTCGTCGCTGAGGCTGGGTCCGTGCTTGCGCCTCTGAGGTCAGAGCTCTCCGGGGTGATCGACGAACTCCGAGCCCGTGGCTCGCAGGTCGCGCTGCTGAGTAATGAATTTGATCGCGAGTGGTGCGCCGACATCGAGGGGTTCCCTGAGTTCGACCACATCTTCGTGGGAAGCGACAACCGAATCTTCAAGCCAGATCGCCGAGCATTCCAGCGAGTGCTTCATGTGGCGAAGGTGCAGCCAGCGCATTGCCTGGTCGTTGACGACAACGAAGACAACTGTCGAGTTGCACGTTCCATCGGATGCGCAGTCGTTCATTTCGACCCGATCGATGCCGCCGCATCCTGGGAAGCGGTTCTTCAGTCGAGACCGACGTGAACCGACGGAGCATCGACTGCGGTCGCCAGGACCGGGCGCCTCGCTAGCTCCGCCCGTGCCACTGTGGTGCCACTGGCAACGGTCAACAGGGGTGTTCTGTGGGTCTCAGCCGTTCGAGAAATCCAACCGGGCTGATGCCCTGACCAGGTAAAATGTGGAGTTCAAGCGGTTTTCAGACATCGCCAGAATCGTTCTTGAAAACCGTTGTACCAGCGATGGTACCGGGGGTTCGAATCCCCCTCTCTCCGCCACAAAAGCCCTGGTAGGCTCGCTGAAACAGCAATTCGGCTCGAGCAACCGGGAGGCCCGATGCGAAGCCTGGACGTTGCGTTCGGAGTGGGCTTCCTAGCGGACGACCACGACCGGGCATGGTGCGTGATCGATCAGGTAGCGGCCAACAGAGGGGTCGAGCAACCGGTTCCACGCAGATTTCTCGTGTGACCCGATCACAACGACGTCGACGGCGTGCTCCGAGGCGATCCTGCACAGGTCCTTGCCGGCATGACCGACGCCAAACGAAGGATCCAGCTCGTGCTCTGCGTCTGGATCTGTGCTCGACCTTCCGTCCGCCTCGTTGGCGGCGAACTGTTCCTTGATCAGGTCAGCAGAAGGCACCGACCCGCTGGCGAACGAGGCGGCATAGAACGGGAAACGTTCGCCGACCGACACCACCAAGTACTGGGCAACACTTCCAAAGAACTCGTAGGCCGTGTCGACGGCGTCACGAGACTCCTGCGATTTGTCGACACCGATCAGAACCTTCATGTTGCCCCGATTTCCTAGGGAAGGACGGGGTTCACCCGAAGTGAGCGGTAGCCCCGTCCGCTTCGAAACGCTTGCTACTCAGGATCGACGACCAAGGCGTACGAGCCCAACGAACGCAGCGAGTCTGCTGCGAGCCGGCCCTCGGTCGAGAGCACGCCAGTGAGCCTTCCGGTTGATCGATCGAACATCACATCTTCGACGGTTCCGCGTTCGAAGCCATTCGTGTCGAGAACCCGCGATCCTCGAGCGACGATCTTGCCCTTGACGGCATCGGTGTCTCGCCCCTTGGCCACGTCTTCAGGGTCGTCGGCGTGCTCAGCCATGACGGCATCAGCGCCGAACGACCGGATCTTCGACCACGGAATGACCTCAGCGCGCCGCCCCCGACCGGAGACATGCACTGACTCGATCATGCTGGCGGTGGGGTCCACGACGAAGCCCTTGACTTCGCCAATGGTCTCGGCGTTGTCGGCTGCGACGATTGATCGGCCTTCTGCTGCATTGAATGTGTCACTCATCAGTTGTCTCCCTGCAGGGTGGACGCTCGGTAGTCGATGACCGCAGCCCCGAAGCCAGCGAGGTCGTTGCGGACGAAGTTCTTCGCAGAAGCCGGCAGAAGCAGGTTCTCTCCCGACAGTGCCATCTGTGCAGAGATCGGAACGAAGACCGAGTCATCGCTGTCATTCGGGTTGATCTCGTAGCCGACGGCTTCGGGATTCGAGCCAGTCGTCACGATCACACCGATGACCTCCCCGAGTTCACTTCCGTCAGCGGTCAGCACCCGATCACCGATCACGGAACTGGCGTCGCCGGGGCTGTCGAGCTCATCGGGTGTGCTGCTTTCGGTGATCGAGGATTCACTCGCAATCATGATGGCGTCCATACCAATGGCGCTGAGCGCACTCGCGGGCAGAACATCTCGCATCCGGCCAGAGAACAAGCCTCGCTTGTTCAAGGTGAAGCCAATGACTTGGTGCGCTGCTGCGTCGTAAACGACATCACGAATCTCTGCCACGTCCTCGCCGGAAAGAATCGAGACCACGGGCAGACCAATCAGGTCGCTGGCTCGCATCACGTTGTTCATTTCGTACCCTTCTTGGTCGAGCCAGCGGCAAGTACCGAGCCACTTCGGCGAGCTCGCCTCGCTGCGGCGAACGCCACACCAGCGACAACGAGAACCACCAGTACGACGACAATCCACATCCATGGGCTCATCTCAGTTCCTCTTCTGCTTGTGTTGCGCCACTCGAGTCCTGGTCATCATTGCCCACCGAACGGGTTGTTGCCGATGAACTCAGGGCTGAAGCCGAATTGACGAACGACTTCGGCCCGTGAGCGAAGACTCTGCTCGAGTTCACCGACCCAGAACTCGAAGCCTTCTCCATCCGCCTCACGCTCGAGCGCATTGCGGTAGAGAACGGCCACGAACTCACGGTCGTCGAGATCACCGTAGGTGTCGTCGAACTCGGGTGAGGTTGCGAAGAACTCAGCGATCTCGGTGTGTCCCAGGTCGTCGCGGGAGCGATCGATCCAGTAGCGAACGCCGCCGACATCGGGGTCACGGTCGAAGAACACGTAGTACAGGCGAAGAAGATCGGCGTCGGCCTGGGTGAAGTCTGAAGCGCTCACGATGTCGCCGAGCGTCGACGCGTCCGAAACAGTGCCTTCGGCTGCTTCGGCTCGGATCCATTCGGCAAGCGGGCGCTGCCAGGTTTCGACGAGGTCGCCTCGGTCGTCGAGTTGGATCGTGGAATTTGCCGCAGCGTTCTCGAGCTCGGCGACCGCTGACCGCAAACGGTCGATGTCTGACCTCGTCAGCACGCCATCTTCGACCAAGCCTTCGTTGGCCTCGAACACTCGAGCCGCGTCACGGGTGTTGCGGCCGTAGAGACCGTCTTCGGAGATGGGACCTGCATCGAGGTAGGCGTACCCGAAGTACTCGTTCAAGAGGCTCTGTGTCGTTTGCACGAGCGATCCGCTATCACCGACAGACAAAGGCGGAAGATCTCCGGCCTCGGCGCGAAGATCTTCGAGACTTCCGCGCATTGCGGCACGATCCTCGGGCTCGACGATTCCGTCGACTTGGAGATCAGCTTCTGCTTCGAAGACCCGAGTCGCAGCGACTGAGTTCGGTCCGTAGATGCCGTCTGGGTCGATGGGCAGATCGTTTGTGGTGAGGCGGTTCCAGTCATTGAGTTCGGACTGCCACGTTTGCACCGAAGCTGTTTGTTCACCGGGCAGGATCACTGGTGCGTCCTGCTCCAGCTCAGCAACGAGCCGGGCCAGGGCGATGCTCTCGCCGAGGGTGAGTACGCCATCGGCTACCCGAGCAGTAGCGGTTTCGAATTCGAGAACGGCGTTGCGAGTGTTCACTCCGAACACGGCATCTTCTGCGATCAACGGAAGCTCACTGGCCGAGAGGGCCACGAACTGGTTGAGAAGATCCTCAGCATTTTCTACTCGGGCGCCTTCATGTGCTGCCCAGGCATGGGTGGTCTCGAACTCTGCCGACCCGCAGGCTCGGTCTCGTCTGGGTACTTCCAGAAGGGTTCGGGTTATCGTCGGATCCGAACAATGACTGACACCAACGACATACCGGATGGGTTCGAACTGACTCGAACAACCGACGTGTTCGACAACGACACCGCCCCCGCTGGTCTCTTGCGGGCGCATCGAGTGGCCGACAGCGTGTGGGCACGGCTTCTCGTGCATTCCGGAACGTTGCGTTTCGTGTTCGAGGATGAGCCAAGTGCTCCGATCACCGTGCCTGCTGGGGGTATGCAGGCCATACCTCCCGGCCGGCTGCATCATGTCGAGTTCGAAGGCCCCGCCCGATTCGCGGTGGAGTTCTATCGCCGACCTGCGGCGATCGAGGATGGCTTGGAGAGCACAGGCCTGTCCTAGTCTCACGGGATCGCGCGGAAGAGCTACCGATGCCGTGTCCGCCGCTGACGTAGGGAACGAAGGACCATGACCCGAACCCAACCGGTCGAGCATCGTGGCCGTGACCTCGACACCCGAGCCGAGATCGGCGAGTTCGTCACGCGCTTCCATCGAGAGGTCGCTCGACACGACCGCCTTCATCTCTCCTTCGAGAGCATCGCCCATGTCGACTGGCACGCCCACCCCCTCGATCTGACCGACTTCTGCGGGTGTGCTGCTCGACGAGCCTCACAGCGAGGCCGACGAGGTCATCGAAGCCCATCGGTGGCTGCACGACACGGCGCCTTTCGATGTGGCACTCCTCGATCGCTGGCTGGAGATCTTCGGGACCTTCGCTCGTCGCCGGATCAGTCGGCATGACCAGACGCCAGAAAAAGCAGGGGATCGTTGACTTCATCTTCGTGATGTCGCTGGTGCCGCTGCTCTGAACGGTCGCCCTTGGTCAGATCCGCCAACGCTGCATGCCACCCGCCCCGTACTGCTTCAGGATGAGGGCACGAGTGGGTGTCACCGCGAGAAACGCAGTTTCGGGGGAGTTGTCCGGACCACCGGGTGCGAAGGCGTTCAAGTCGTAATCGAACACGTCACTCCACATCCGCCGCTTGGTGTCGAGGTCGCTGAACAACTCGCCGATTCCCCACACCTCGACGCCGTCGCCGTTCTCGGTGACCTGCCAGTGCAAGGCCACTTTGCTGTTGTGCGCGACGTTTCGGGCTTTGACCGAGTCTGCTCCGAGCATCAACCACAGCGTTTCGCCTTCCCAGCATGGATGGACGGGGACGACATCGGGTTCTGCGTCGGCGCCGACCGTTGCGATGTGCGCCCACGGGCTCAGTGCGGAGGCGAACGCCTTGACGTCGTCGAGCGTGCAGTCGTTGGTCACGTTGCAGAAACTACTCGACCACCGGTGGTGTTTCTGACGGTGCTGGTTCTAGAGTCTGGCGCACTTCGAGAAGATGAAGTCCGGTGAGATTCCGGCACTGTCCCGCAACGGTAGTCCTGCCGTCCAGCTCAGGAGCTGGTCGAGAAGGTAGTCCGGTCAAGCTCCTCGTTGCGAAGAACCGTAACCCTCGAGGACTTGGGGTTGGTTTGAACGGCATCTCTGTCGCTCGAGCGTCTGATCCTCGACCGACAGGAGGATCCTGATGAAACCAACACGACAATTACTCGCTCTGCTCTGCGCCTTGGCGTTGATCGCCGCTGCCTGCGGAGGCAGCGATGATGAGGCCACCGATACCGGTGCTGCCGAGGAAACTCCGACCACGGTCGCCGCCGACTCGTCAGATGACGAAGCCACCGACGATGAGGCCATGGACGACGAAGCCATGTCGGATGAAGAGATGGAAGCAATGGACGACGACGATCACATGGGCGACTTCCCCGTGACGATCGAATCCGACGGCGGGACTTGGACCCTCGAGGCTGCTCCGGAGCGGATCGTCTCGCTTTCGCCGACCGCAACCGAGATCCTGTTCGCCATCGGTGCAGGCGACCAGATCGTTGCCGTCGATGCGTTCTCCTACTTCCCTGAGGAAGCTCCGGTCACCGAACTCTCTGGCTTCGACCCGAACGTCGAAGCAGTGATCGCGTTCGATCCAGACTTCGTCGTCATCTCCAATGACGCCAACGACCTCGTCGCCAGCCTCACTGATCTCGACATCCCTGTTTTGGTCAGCTCCGCTCCAGCCGACATCGAAGGCGGCTACGCCACCATGGCCGATCTCGGTGTGGCCACGGGCCACGCCGACCAGACCGCTGAGGTCATTGCCGGGCTTCGTGACGAGATCGCCGCTGCGTTCGCCGTCGCCCCCGAGACTGACGTCCGGGTCTACCACGAGCTCAGCGACAGCCTCTTCTCGGCCAGCTCCTTCGGTTTCGTCGGTTCGGTCTACGCCGAGATGGGTGCCTTCAACATCGCCGACGAAGCAGACGTCGATCAGGGCGGGTTCCCGCAGCTGACCGAGGAGTACGTCATTGCCGCTGACCCCGAGCTCATCGTGATCACCGACCAGGTCGGCTACACCGCCGAAGACCTGGCCGCTCGTCCCGGTTGGTCTGAAATTTCCGCAGTCAAGAACGGCAACATCGTGGTCGTCAACGCTGACATCGCTTCCCGTTGGGGCCCGAGGCTCCCGCAGTTCATCCAAGCCGTTGCGAACGCCGTCGCTGTTCAATCCGTCGGATCCTGACATGACGGTCGTCGCCGAGTCTGGCGACTCGCTCCCTGAGATCGACCGTGCTGCGAGTGAGCGGCGCGCGATCGACGAGAGCGAGTCGCTGACCGGCGGCGCCTACCGGTTGTCGCCAGCGGCCGTTGCACTGGCCCTCGGCGCTCTGGCGTTCGTTTCGCTGTTGAGCGCAACCAGCGGAGCTGCGGGGTTGCCCGTCGCTGGAGTGCTCAGCTCGCTGTTCGATTGGCTTCCCTTCGTCGGCGACTCGTCGTTGACGGCTCGCCAAGAAAGTGTGCTCTTCCAGATTCGGCTGCCGCGTCTCGTGCTCGGCATGCTCGTCGGCGGTGCGCTCGGTATGGCGGGCGCCGCCTACCAAGGCATCTTCCGCAACCCGTTGGCCGACCCGTTCTTTCTCGGTGTGTCCGCCGGTGCTGGGTTCGGCGCCGTGCTTGCCCTTGGCTTCGGCCTCGACATTGGTTGGGGCCCCTTCGACCCCGTCCCGGCTGCGGCCTTTGTCGGTGCTCTGATCGCAGTCACCGCATCGGCCACCATTGCCAGAGGGCCCGGGTCGGCCCCCGGCACGCTGCTGCTCGGCGGTGTCGCGATGGCAGCAGTGTTCTCCGCAGCTCAGACCTACGCGCTCCAACGGTTGGACGAAACGAGGGCTCGTGAAGTTCTCAATTGGTTGTTCGGCCAACTCAGCACCAGTGGCTGGAGCGGCACCTACCTGCTTGGTCCGTACGTCCTCGTTTGTGGCGCTGTCTTGTTCGCCCATCGACGTCACCTCGACGTTCTTCGGGTCGGCGACGACGAAGCTCGAGCCCTCGGCCTGGACCCCGCCCGCTCTCGCATCATCGTGATCGTGGCAGCGTCGCTGATGACCGCAGCTGCGGTCTCGGTCAGTGGCCTGATCGGGTTCGTCGGCCTGGTCGTGCCTCACATCGTCCGCTTGATGGTCAGCCACAGCTACCGGGTGATCGTGCCGATCTCGGCTCTTGCCGGCGGTGCGTTCCTGGCGTTCGTCGACATCGGAGCTCGTACGCTCGTTGCTCCTTCGGAACTACCCGTCGGCGTGATCACTGCCTTCGTCGGCGGCCCATTCTTCGCCTACCTGCTCTGGCGTGGCAACGGTGCCGAGACATGAACAGCGTCGCGCTCAGCTGCCAGAACGTGACCGTCGAGTACGGGGCTCGACCGGCCTTGTCCGGTGTTGACTTGGCGATCCCATCCGGCGAGTGGCTCGGCCTGATCGGGCCGAACGGCGCAGGCAAGTCGACGCTGCTTCGGTCGATTGCCGGGCTCACGACCTACGCCGGCTCGATCACCCTTCCTGACAACACCACGCCTACGGCACTGGACCTCGCGCTGGTGCCGCAATCGCCTTTGCTCCCACCCGGCATGAGCGTTGCCGAGTACGTGCTGCTCGGCCGGACCGCGCATCTCGGCTGGCTCGCTCGTGAGTCGCGAGCTGATCACCAGATCGCAGCTGACGTGCTGCAGCGGCTGGACCTGAACCGCTTCGCCCGTCGAGCGGTGGCCAGCTTGTCTGGCGGTGAGGCACAGCGCGTGGTCGTTGCTCGAGCACTCGCACAGCAAACGCCGCTCCTGCTGCTCGACGAACCAACCAGCGCCCTCGACGTCGGGCACCAAGCCAACGTGCTCGAGTTGGTCGACGATCTGAGGCGAGATGACGGACTCACCGTCGTTGCCGCCATGCACGATCTCACCACTGCAGCCCGTTTCGCAGATCGGCTCGCGCTCCTCCACAACGGAGAGCTCGTGGCCGAGGGCCCGCCGACCGAGGTCCTCGACGCGACGCTGTTGTCAGAGGTGTACGACACGCCGCTGTCAGTCCGCACGATCGACGACGAGTTGGTCGTGCTGGCATCCCCCCGACCCAAACGCAGTACTCCACGCAACTGACCGGAAAGGTCGAATGATGACTGAGTCAACCGAGACCGAGAACCCAGAATTCGAGGGTGCGCCGCGCACCAAGCGACCCTACGAGCGGGAAGAATTGCAGCGGGCCTCGTCGCTGGTGTTGGTCAACACCGGCCACGGCAAGGGCAAGTCGACCGCAGCGTTCGGCACGCTCATGCGTGCGGTGGCTCGTGGCTGGGAGGTCGGCGTCGTGCAGTTCATGAAGAGCGGGAAGTGGCACACCGGCGAAGAAGAGATCAGCCGCGGGCTCGGTGTCGACTGGTTCTCCGCTGGCGACGGTTTCAGCTGGGAGTCCAACGATCTCGAAGAGAGCGAGGCGAAAGGAGTCGCCGGCTGGGAGTTCTCGAAGGGGCTGATCACCGCGGGTGATCATCGTTTGCTCGTGCTCGACGAGATCAGTTACATGATGACCTGGGGATGGATCGATCCCGTCGAGGTGGCGGCCACGGTCGTGAATCGTCCAGAACACGTCAACGTGATCCTCACCGGTCGCAGCATGGCCGAAGAGGTCATCGAGATCGCTGACACCGTGACCGAGATGGTCAAGGTGAAGCACGCCTTCGAGCGCAAGATCCGGGCCATGAAGGGCATCGACTACTGACCTCTTTCGTCCTCGAACGTCAGCGATGCCCCGTCGGCACGATCGCCCGTGGAGGCGCTACGTTGCCGCTGTCGGTCAACAGCGGCAGACGCTGGAGGTGCATCATGAAAGTCGGAGAGTTGCTCGCGGTGGGTCGTACCGCCGATGTCCACGCTTTCGGCACAGATGCAGTCGTCAAGGTCCCGGGGCCCGAGACACCAGGACATTGGGCACAGATCGAAGCTGACATCAGCACAGCGGTTCATCGACACGGCTTGCCCACACCCGCTGTTCGTGACGTCATGACGATCGACGGGCGCGAGTGCATTGTGTTCGACCGGATCCAGGGCCCGACCATGTGGCAGCGGATGCTCGAGCAACCAACCGAGGTCGAAGCACTCGCGACCGAGATGGTTGGCTTGCAGCGGATGATCCATGCCGCTGGCATCCCGGAAGGGGTTCCCGATCTGACCTCGCGGCTGCAGTCGAAGACCTCAGCGTGCTCGGCGATCACCGAGGGCGAACGCGACGAAGCTGCGCACCTCGTCGCCGGGCTGCCGCGTGGGGCTGCCCTGCTCCACGGGGACCTTCACCCTGGCAATGTCTTGCTCGGGCCGGATGGCCCCGTCGTGATCGATTGGTTCGACGCTGCGATTGGCCACCCCGTCGCCGACGTGATTCGAAGCTCGTTCCTTCTCCGGCTCGGTTTCGAAGGTGGCACGCAGCAGAGCCTGCCCGACGCGACCCGTTCGCTCCTCGATCAAACCCACACGGCGTATGTCCACACATGGCGGACGTCCATCGAGCTCGAGACGAACGCGTTGAAGCAGTGGGAACCAGTTCTTGCACTCGCTCGGATCAGCGAAGGGCACGAAGAAACCGCGCCACTGTTGGAGCTCTGGAACCGTCGAGAGATGGCGTCTGCCTGAACGACGCAATCGGGCCGGCCACGCCAGCCGAGGGTCAGCGACCGAGGATCAGCGCTCGCAATTGTTCGAAGATCTCTGGCCGAGAGCCGATCACCGACGCACCAGTTGCTTCACTCGGCAGCTCGACTCGAGCTCCGGCCTCGGCTGCGATGAGCGCTGCGGCTGCGTAGTCATAGAGCTTGGTGCCCCGTTCGTAGTATCCGTCGAGCCGGCCGCAGCCGACCCAACACAGATTCAGCGCTGCTGAACCCATACAGCGAATGTCGCGAGCCTCGGGCAGAAGGCGGCTGACGATCTCGGCTTGCTCGGCTCGAACCTCGGCCTGGTAGGCAAAGCCGGTGCCGATCAACGACTGGCTCATCGCTGCGGTGGGAGCAACCCGAATGGGGTCGCCGTTGATCGTGGCGCCTTCGCCGAGAGCGGCGGTGAACACATCGCCTCGGATGACGTCGACGACCGAACCGGCGACCATGTGCTCGTCGATTCGAGCAGCGATGCTGATGGAGACCACGGGAAGGTCGTACAAGAAGTTGACGGTGCCGTCGATGGGGTCGACGATCCACTCGACGCGGTTGGTGCCGACCTCGTCGGGCAGTTCTTCCCCGACGATCGACGAACCAGGACAACGCAGCAGGAGCTCGCTACGGATCAGGCGTTCGGAGGCGATGTCGGTGTGGGTGACGATGTCGGTCGGTGTGCTCTTGCGGCCAGCAACCTCGGCCCGACCCATGGCTCCGCGTACGAGCTCAGCGGCAGCGGCGCCGACCTCTTCAGCAACGTTGGCGAGGTGCCGGCCCGGCGAAGACGTTGCGAAGTGTCTCTGGTCAGGCAAGGACAACGGTCGCACCGGTTGCTTCGATGTCGGTCCGGACCGTTGGGCTGAGCTCGGTGGTGGTGATGAGAACGTCGATGTCGGTCCACTCTGCGAAGCGGATGAACTCGTCCTTGCCGAACTTCGAGTGATCGATCAACGCAACGACACGACGAGCGGCTTGGATCATCGCCTGCTTGAGTGCAGCCTCGTGGCGGTAGGGCGTGGTGAGGCCGGTGGCTGCGGTGGCGGCGTCGGTGCTGATGAAGAGCGTGTCGACAGTGAGTGGCTCGACAGAAGCGATTGCCTGTTGATCGACGAGGGCCATGGTGTCCTTCATCAAACGGCCGCCGGTGACGATGACATCGAGTGACTGGCGCTGCGCCAACGCCTGAGCCACTGGCAGGCTGTTGGTCACAACCGAGAGCGTGAGGCCACTGGGAATGGCCTCGGCGAATCGGGTGAGCGTGCTGCCCGAATCGATGATGATCGAACCATGATCGGGAAGCTCCTCGATTGCTTTCAGCGCCATGCGTCGCTTCTGATCATCGTTTTGATCGGCCCGGATCTCGACACGAGGCTCGAAGACCGAGGTCTCCCAAGGAATGCCGCCGCCGTGGACCCGTCGAACGACTTTCTGTCGCTGGAGATCAGAGAGGTCTCGCCGAATGGTCTCGGTGGTCACCTGGAACATGTCGGCGAGGTGAGAAACCTCGACGCGGCCAGCCTGCATCGTGAGCGAAACGATCTGTCGCTGTCGTTCGCTCTGGAAGAGGGCGATGGTGTCCGTTGAGCGATCGGTCATGTCCGTGCGATTCCCTTTCAGGGAGCGAGTGCTTCGCCCAAACCAGCCAGTGTTCAGGCCAGGAGAGCGCTGATCGAGGATCGTACTCCGTTGGCCCGGAGGCCTTCGAGTGCTGAGACAAAGGCGCTCTCGAACGTTGCCGAACCCTGCAACGGAGCGAAGACCAATTCGAAATCGAGGAACGCTCGAGGATCCGAACGTGATGCCTCAGCTGCTTCGATCGCAGCATCGAGGTTGGGATCGCGGGCGATGTCGATGGCCTCACCGGTCTCGGTCATGCCATTGAGGTAGTCGCACCATCCGGCGAGAGCGAGAGCGGCGGCATCAACTGCTCCACCGATCTCGAGCTGGCGCACGATCGTCGGAATCAGGAACTTCGGGAACTTCGCTGTGCCGTCGAGGCAGAGGCGCGAGATCTGGTCAGCGATGTTCGGGTTGCCGAAGCGATGCACGAGCGAAGCGATGTAGTCGTCGAGATCGATACCGACGATCTCGGGTAGAGCTGGCTTGGCTTCGGTCATGAGGAAGTGCGTCAGGAAGTCAGCAATCGCTGGCTCCGACATGGCGTCGGTGACCGTCTCGGCGTCGATCAGCGCTGACAGATATGCCAGGCACGAGTGGCCGGCGTTGAGGAGGCGCAGTTTCATCAGCTCGTACGGCTCGACATCTTTGGTGACGAGGACGTCGAGCTTTTCGAATGGCAGGCGGTCGCCGGCGAAGTTGTCCTCGACGACCCATTGGCGGAAGGGCTCGGTGACAACGGGCCAGGCATCGGTGATGCCGTGGGTGTCGAGAAGCCAGGCGCGGTCGGTGTCGGTCGTCGCCGGGGTGATGCGGTCGACCATGCTGTTCGGGAAGCTGACGTTGGCCGTGATCCACTCGAGTAGTGCAGACCCGTAGGTCTGGGCGCAGCCAACCACTGCGGTCTGCGCCACGTGGCCATTGCCGATGACGTTGTCGCAGCTGAGGATGGTGATCGGGCCGCTGTTGTTCTTGCGGCGCTCTTCGAGCCCCGCCGCGATCGTGCCGAATGCTGAGCCTGGCACGGCGTTGGGTGAGTCGGCTGCAAAATCGCCAGTCTCATCGTCGACGGGATAGCCGCCTTCGGTGACCGTGAGAGAAACAATCTGTGTGTCTGGCGCAGCGATGAGTTCGACCAGCGCATTGTTCTCCGGCCAGGCGTGGACGAAGTCGACAATGCTGCTGATGGTCTCGATCTTCGTTTCGTCGTGGCCACGCTCGATCAGTGTGTACCGCCCGTTCTGGCTGCCGAGGGCATCGGCAATGCGGCCGTCGTGTTCGAGAACGCCGGCACCAACGATGGACCAATCAGTACTGCCAGAGCGGCACAACTCGTCGATGTAGGTGGCCAGGTGGGCGCGGTGGAAACCGCCGACGCCGATGTGGACGACGCTGCGTCGGAGACCGTCTCGGTCGTAGGACGAAGGGGCCATGTTGGCTTGCTGCTCCATGCTCACGAGCGGACCCTATACCAACATGAACGCAGATGATAGTGAGACGAAAAGAAGTCAAATCCAAGCCAACCCTTGCAAAACAACATGAAGCCAACTAGAACCAACGTCGGGTGGCACCCGTCACCCGAACCCGAAATTCTCAGGGGAGAAGAAATGAACCGATCAGAACAACAGCGGACGAGCCCGTGGCTCCGTCTCCTGGCTCTGCTTGCAGCACTGGCCATGGTGGCTGCAGCTTGCGGCAGTGACAGCACCGATGCAATCGATGACGTCGTAGACGACGTCACCGACTCCGCCGACGATGGCGAAGCCATGGACGACGAAGATGGCGACGACGGCGAAGCCATGGACGACGAAGATGGCGACGACGGCGAAGCAATGGATGACGACGGCGAAGCCCGCTCGATCACCGTTGCTCTCGTTGGTAACGACAACATCACCCGCATGGGCGAGCTCGCGGCGGAGTACTTCACGCCCGAGACCGGCATCGAAGTGAACCTCACCGTGCTCGACGAGCAGACCCTGCGCGAAGTCACCACCCGTGACGTCGGCGCCGGCGGCGAGCAGTTCGACGTCGTCCAGATCGGTATGTACGAGACGCCTCAGTTCGGAGCCAACGGTTGGCTCGTCGGACTGAACGACCTCGCCGCCGCTTCAGACACCTACGACATCGACGACCTCATCCCGGCCGTGCGTAACGGTCTCTCCGTTGATGGTGAGCTCTACTCCTCACCGTTCTACGCAGAGTCATCCTTCGTGATGTACCGCTCGGACCTCATCGACAACATGCCGGATGCTCCCACCTGGGACGAAGTTGCGGCAATCGCTCGTGAGATCGACTCCGATGAAATTGCCGGTATCTGCCTTCGTGGCAAGCCTGGCTGGGGCGACCTTGGCGCTGCCTTCACCACCGTGCTCAACACCTTCGGTGGCACCTGGTGGGAAGCCAACGCTGACGGATCCATCGGCGCTGCTCAGGTTGATCAGCCCGAATTCGCTGAAGCACTCAACTTCTACGTCGATCTTCTGAACGACGCTGGCGAAGATGATGCTGCGAACTCCAGCTTCAACGAGTGCAAGACGCTCTACGAAGAGGGCAAGGTCGCCATGTGGTACGACGCCACCGTCGCCGCCAGCCTCTTCCCTGAAGACGTTGTCGCCAACACGGCATTCGCACTTGCTCCGACCAAGGTCACCGACGCATCTGGCTGGCTCTGGGCCTGGACCCTCGCCATCCCGGTCAGCACCTCTGACCAGGATGCCGCATGGCAGTTCGTCGACTGGGCAACCAACGCCGGCTACCACGAGATCATCGCTGCTGAAGACGGCTGGCGTGCAGTTCCCCCGGGAACTCGTCAGTCCCTCTACGAGCGCCCTGAGTACCAGGAAGCCGCTGGCGCCTTTGCTCAGCGCACCCTCGATGCCATGCTCGCCGCTCCGATCGACAACCCCGGCACCACGCCGCGGCCCGGTCTTCCCGGTGTGCAGTACGTCGGTGTTCCTGAGTTCCAGGACGTCGGCACCCGCTGCACCGAGCTGTTCTCGGCCGCAATTGCCGGTTCGATGAGCGTTGACGATGCCCTGGCCGATTGCCAGATCATCGCCTCTGAAGTCAGCAACTGATCCTTCACTTCCAAGTGAATAGTTGATGGAACGCCCGGTCGGAGCTTTTGCTCTGGCCGGGCTTGTTCCAGTAGAGAAGCAAGTATCGGACACAGGCACGAGGGGAGTGGGCATGTCCAGCGAAGTGATCAGCCACGAAGCTGAAGTACGTAGGCTGCAACGCCGTGAGGGGTGGAAGCGTCGGCTTCCGATCTTGCCCGCTCTGTTGTTCACGATTGCGGTGACCCAGATTCCGTTCCTGTTCACCCTCTTCTACAGCCTGACCGAGTGGCGGATTGACAAGCCTGATCCACGACAGTTCGTTGGTTTCGACAACTACGCCAGCCTGGCAGGCGACAAGTTCTTCCGCGACGCTGCCTGGATCAGCGTCCAGATGACCGTCATGGCGGTCCTCGGCTCCCTGATCGTCGGGACGGGCCTGGCCCTTCTGCTCGATCGCAAGTTCTTCGGACAGGGCTTCATCCGTACCCTGCTGATCACGCCATTCCTGGTGATGCCCGTCGTCGCCGGCTTCATGTGGAAGACGCAGATGTTCAACGCCACCTTCGGCGTGATCAACTGGGTCCTCAACACCATCGGCATCGAGTCCATCGAGTTCGCCACCAAGTACCCACTCTTTTCGGTGGTGGTCGTGCTCATTTGGCAGTGGAGCCCCTTCATGATGTTGATCGTGCTCGCTGGTCTCCAAGGCCAAGACCAGTCGGTGCTCGAAGCAGCCCGAGTCGACGGTGCCACGGCGTGGGGTTCGTTCCGCCAGATCACGTTCCCTCAGCTTCGACCCTTCCTCGAGCTCGGCACCCTGCTCGGAGCGATCTACCTCATCCAGGTGTACGACCACATCGAAGTGATCGTCGGCGGCCAACCCGGCGCCAAGAACTTGCCCTTCTACATCGCACAGCGCTCGATCGGTGGCGGTAACCGGTTCGGCCTTGCATCGTCGTATTCGATCATCGTGGTGATCGCCTCGATCATCATTGCCAACATCGGCCTGAGAGTGCTCTCCGGCCTTCTGGAGGACGATTCCTGATGGCTGTCTTCACCAGAGCACCCAAGGCCGAGCCCATTCTCGGCCAGAACCGTTTGGTGGCAAACCTCCTCGGTTTGTTCACCTGGTTCATCGGTCTCCTGTTCTTCTTCCCGCTTTTCTGGCTCGTGCTGAACGGCTTCAAGGAAGAATCGGTCGCCAACGCCAGCCCAACGCTCATCTTCGACCCGACGCTCGACCGCTTCCGCGAAGTCACCGAGGCGAACGCCGGCCTCCTCAGCTTCACCGAGGCGTTCGCCAACTCGTTCTGGATCGTGCTGATCTCCACGATCTTCGTGATGATCCTCGCTGTGCCTGCGGCCTACGCGCTGGCGATCCGCCCGATGCGGAAGTGGCGCGACGTGCTTTTCTTCTTCATCTCCACGAAGTTCCTGCCCATCGTCGGCATCATCATGCCGGTCTGGATCATCGCCCGCGACCTCGACCTGCTGGGCACTCGCACCGTGCTGGTCATCCTCTACACAGCGATGAACTTGCCTCTCGCTGTGTGGATGTTGCGATCGTTCTTTGCTGAAGTGCCCAAGGAACTGATCGAGGCGGCCCAGATCGACGGTTGCAGCTTGATGGGGCAGCTTCGTCAGGTCATCATGCCGATCGTGGCACCCGGCCTCGCAGCAACCGCCTTGCTCTGCGTGATCTTTGCCTGGAACGAGTTCTTCTTCGCCATCCAGTTGAATCCGACCGGCGCATCCACCATGCCGGTCTGGGTCAACTCACAGCAGAAATTCCAAGGCCAATTCCTCGCTGGACTCAGCGCCGCATCGGTGCTGGCAACCCTCCCGGTGGTCATCGCCGGCTGGGCTGCTCAGAAGCGCATGATCCGAGGCCTGGCAATGGGAGCCATCAAGTGATGCAGCACTCGACGAATGCAAGCAGTTCCGACACGAACCAGAGGGGTGCCTCCAATGGCTGAAGTCCGATACGAAGAAGCAAGCCGTCTCTACCCCGGCAGCGAAGAGCCAGCGGTCAACAAGCTCAACCTCGACATTGCCGATGGCGAGCTCCTGGTGCTGGTTGGTCCGTCTGGTTGCGGCAAGTCGACAGCCCTGCGCATGCTCGCCGGCCTCGAAACCGTGACCTCCGGCAGCATTCACATCAACGATGTCGACGTGACGCTCAAGCCGCCGCAGGACCGCGACATCGCCATGGTGTTCCAGAACTATGCGCTGTACCCCAGCATGACCGTGGCGCAGAACATGGGCTTTGCACTCAAGCAGGCCAAGGTTCCAAAGGCCCAGCGTGACGAGCAGGTACGCGAGGCGGCCCGCATTCTCGACCTCACCGAATACCTCGATCGCAAGCCCAAGAACCTCTCGGGTGGCCAACGCCAACGAGTGGCCATGGGTCGTGCGATCGTGCGGAAGCCCCAGGTCTTCTTGATGGACGAGCCGCTGTCGAACCTCGACGCCAAGCTCAGGGTCCAGACCCGCACCGAGCTGGTCGATCTCCAAGCCCGGCTTGGTGTCACCACGGTGTACGTCACCCACGACCAGGTCGAAGCCATGACCATGGGCGATCGGGTCGCCGTGCTCAAGTTCGGTGTTCTGCAGCAAGTCGACCGTCCTCGAACGTTGTACAGCAAGCCGATCAATCGCTTCGTTGCCGGCTTCATTGGTTCGCCCGCCATGAACCTCCTCGATGTCGACCGCTCCGGCGGGAAGCTGAAAATCGGCTCCATGGAGGTGCCGCTCGACGAGGCCACCAACGCTGGACTCTCGAACACCGATGGCAAGACGTTCGGCGTCGGCATCCGTCCCGAACATCTCCGGCTGTCCGGCTCGGGCTTGGCCGGCAAGGTCAGCGTGGTCGAAGAACTCGGATCAGAGTCCTTCGTCCACGTGCAGGTGGACCATCAGGGTGAGACCGCCACGCTCGTGGTGCGCGACGGCGGCGAGACTGCGGTCGAGCGAGGCGACAGCGTGAACGTCGAGATCCTCGGTGCCACCCACGTCTTTGGCCCAGATGGCCTCCGGGTCGACGCGACCTCCTGACGTCGACCACACCGATCCACCCCGCAGTGTTCCGTGCCCTCTCCCCGGCATCGGAATGCTGCGGGTGCTTGGCTTGTGCCAATGACTGACACCGCCAACAGCGCACCACCGCCTCGCACATCACAAGGCCGGACGGTGCTGATCACCGGCGCCGCCGGCGACATCGGTCGTACCACAGCGGTTCGTCTTGCCGCCGCTGGCTGTCGTGTGGTGATTGCCGACGTTGTTGACGGCCTCGCCGTCACCGCAGCGGCATGTGTCGACGCGCACGCCGCAAGTGACCCGGTGCAGCTGACCTTCGACGTGGCAGATCAAGCCCAAGTAGCGGCCGCCTTTGCAGAGCTGGCCTCACAAGACATCACCGCCGACCTGCTGTTCAACAACGCTGGGGTGCAGGGCCCATTCGGTAACACTGCTGATTGTGACCCTGACGATTTCCGTCGGGTCATGGACATCAATGTGGTCGGCGCCTTCATCGTGTTGAAGCACTTTGCCAAAGCGCTTGCCGGGGCGGGGGGAGCGGTTGTGAACACCGCCTCGATGGCCAAGGGAGGTGCCCCCAACATGGTCGCGTACAGCGCCTCGAAGGCCGCGGTGGTTGCGATGACGAAGTCGGCGGCCAAGGATCTCGCCCCGCAATCGATTCGGGTGAACTCGATCAGTCCAGCCTTCATCGGGCCAGGCGCGATGTGGGACCGCCAAGTCGAGCTGCAGGCCGACACGCCGAGTCAGTACTACGCCAGTGATCCCGCAACAGTTGCAGAGCAGATGATCTCGTCAGTTCCAATGCGCCGCTACGGCTCGTTGGACGAGGTGGCTTCGGTTGTGCAGTTCTTGCTCTCTGACGAGGCGTCGTACATCACCGCCTTCGACATCGAAGTCTCCGGCGGAGCGCTCTGACCGCGTCCGGCACCTCCCGATGGCCGGCGCCGATCGCGGTCCTCGTCAGCGGCAGCATCATCGCTGCGCTGTCACTCGGCATTCGTTCGACATTCGGTCTCTTCCAAGACGACGTCATTGCTGATCTCTCGGTGAACCGTGGCCGGTTCGGGCTGGCGATTGCGATCCAGGCGATCATGTGGGGCGTCACCCAGCCCATCGCTGGCGCCGTAGCGGATCGCTTCGGCGCCGCCCGGGTCATTGTCTTTGGCGCAGTCACCTACGGCATCGGCATCGGCATCCTCGCCACGGCTGACGGAGCGATCGGCCTGCTCTCGTTCGGGTTCGTGACCGGCATCGCTGCCGGATCGGCCAGCTTCGCGGTGATCCTCGCTTCGGTCGGTCGCATGGCCAGCCCCGAACGACGCTCGATGGCGCTCGGAATCATCACCGCGATGGGGTCGGTCGGTCAGTTCTTCCTGATCCCGCTCGCCCGGGTCCTCCTGGACCGCAACGATTGGCGCGTGGTGTTGATCGTCTTCGCCGCCATCGCCGCCGCCATCATGCTCTTCGCCCGCCCCATTCGTGGCAATGCTGCAGACCAGGAGCGGATGCCATCAGCCGAAGGCCTTCGACCACTGCGGGACGACCTGGCACGAGCGAGTCGATCCACGAACTACCTGATGTTGAACGCTGCCTTCTTCGTCTGTGGCTTCCACGTCACGTACATAGCGACGCATCTGCCGGCCTATGTCGGTGACCTGGGAATCGCAGCGTCGGCTGCAGCGTGGGCCCTCGCCCTGATCGGTCTGTTCAACGTCTTCGGCTCGCTCGGCGCCGGCTGGCTCGGCAGCCGAATCGCCCCAACGAAGATCCTGGCCGGCATCTACGGTGCGCGGGCGGTCGTGATCGTTGTGTACCTCCTGGTGCCGACCTCGGCGACGTCAACCGTCATCTTCGGCGCAGCAATCGGCGTGCTCTGGCTCTCAACGGTGCCGGGCACGTCTGCGATCGTGGCGACGATGTTCGGCACAGCCAATGCCGGGGCGCTGTTCGGTATCGTGTTCCTGTCGCATCAGGCGGGAGCGTTTGTCGGTGCGTGGATGGGTGGGGTGTTGGCCGATGCGTCGGGCTCCTACGACGTGGCGTGGTGGACCGCCGTTGCCTTGGCGGTGTTCGCCAGCGCCATCCACCTGTTCATCGACGGCTCACCTGAACCTGATGGGCCAGTGATACGGACTGGCAGACGATCACTCGCCCCGGGTTTCGGCGTCGTGGCGATTGTGGCCTTCGGACTGGTGGCGCTCACGGTCACAACTCGAGCCTCCACCGCTGACGCCGCTGCTGCCGATCGGCCGGCCTTCATCTGCGTCATCGGCGGCTGAGTCCCAAGCAGATGCGAGGGCCAGTCCGTGGTTTGGCCGGGAAGTTCTGAGGCAATCGGGATCCAACTCGGTCTCGGCTCCGATGAGCGTGTGTGGCAAGGGGCAGGTGGATCGGTCGGGTCATTGGCGATGTGGGCCTCGGCGCGTTCGGCCTCGTTCTCGGTGCTGCGGTTTTCTTGCTGTTCCAGTCGACAACGGGTGGTGCGTCTGATGTCGCAGCTGAACCGGCGCTGGTCTTTGATGTCCCGGCGGTTGGCCCGGGCGCTGCGTCGCCCGAGGACGCCGTGCGGTTGTTCCTCGATGCAGAAGTGGCAGACGACGCTGCTGGAGCGTTTGGTCTCCTGAGCGAGGCGGACCGAGTCGCCAACGTCTCTGCCCAGATGTGGGCCGCGAGGAACCCCCTCGGCGACATCACGGGATGGAGCTGGACCAGCAGCGAGTCCCTGGTCACCGCGATTGCACTCGAGCCAGGCCTGTCGGTCACACGCGGCTGGTTCTCGTCATCCGCGACATCGACGTGGACCGTTGTGGAACAGGACGGCTGGCGAGTGTCGCTCGCTGGCACGGTCTCGAGTCCAGACCTGCCGAATGCTGCAGCTGCAGCGGTTGCTGCGAGCGACTGGCTCAGCGACTCGTCTCGGTGCGCTGGACCGCAGGACGCTCGCTTGGTCCTCGCCACGCCAACAACGACGTTCGACCAACTCTGCTCGACCGAAGGTGTTCTGGTCGGTGATGTGACGGCGCCGGTCTCTGGCCGAGTCGCAGCCGTGCTCGAACGCTCCTACGGGCCCGGCGCCGGCACGTGGGCTCGATCAGCGCCACTTGCGAGTGGCGCCCAACTGATCCTCGTTGCCATCGGCGACGAGTGGATCGTCATCGATGCCATCTCGCAATCTTCCCGCCAACCATGAAAGAAGTGCACATGCCACAACGATCCATCCCGATACGGACAGTTGCCGTCATCGGATCAATGCTGATGGGTGCGACCACAGTCGCGCTCACCACCGGCGGTGGAGCCTCGAGTCACCGAGACGCTCCACTCATCGCCCAAGATCCGGTTGCCGACAACACCGATGTCTACGCGTTCATCGCGCCAGACGCTCCCGACCACGTCACGATCATCAGCAACTACATTCCCCTGCAGGAACCCGCAGGCGGCCCGAACTTCTACAACTTCGGTGAAGACGTTCTGTACGAGATCAACGTCGACAACGACGGCAACGCTGACGCTGACCTTCGTTACCAGTTCCGCTTCAGTACCGAGATCGTCGACGGCAACACGCCGCTCTACAACGAAGGACCCATTTCCTTCAGTGCTGGCGAGTACCAGAACTTGAATGTCCGTCAGACCTACACCGTCACCGAAGTCAACGACGGAGTCGAAACGGTCCTGGCCTCAGACGTTCCCGTCCCGCCGGCCAACATCGGTCCCCGTTCCACGCCGAACTACAGCGCACTCGCAGCCAACGCCGTGATCGACATCGATCTCGGTTCTGACGGCACCATGCAGGTCTTCGCTGGCCCACGCGACGAAGCATTCCCCGTCGATCTCGGGTCCATCTTCGACCTCGGCGCACTGCGCTCGCTCAACACCGTGCACCTGCTCCCGATGGACACCGGCAATGGCGTGAACGCCACGACCGGCTTCAACGTCCACTCGATTGCCATCCAGGTCCCCAAGGCTCGCATCGTCGAGGATGACGACGTGATCGGTGTGCACTCGACCACCTCACGCCGCACCACCACGGTCCGCTCCGCCGGTGGCTCGGAGTCCACGGGTGACTGGGTGCAGATCTCTCGCTTGGGTCAGCCCCTCGTGAACGAGGTCATCGTGCCGTTGGCGGCGAAGGACACCTTCAATGGTGCTCCACTCAGCGCTGGCGATGCTGCGTTCCTTCCGATCGTTCAGGATCCCCGTCTCGGGCAGCTCTTGCCCGTGCTGTATCCCGGAGCGTTCGACGGCTGCTACCCCGTTGCTCCTCGCAACGACCTCGTGACGATCTTCCTCACCGGCATCCCTGGTGTGAACCAGCCCGCCGATGTTGTTCCGTCCGAGCAGCTGCGTCTCAACACCAGCGTCGCCCCGACCGCCTTCGCTGCTCAGAACCCGATGGGTCTTCTTGCCGGCCAGGCTGATGGCTACCCGAACGGTCGCCGTCTCGGTGATGATGTGGTCGACATCTCGTTGCAGGCAGTTGCTGGAGCGACTCCGGTCGGCGCTTGCGCCGGCGAGAGCCCCAACAACCAGCTCGGTGACGGCGTGGTCGGCAACGACCGGCCATTCCTGACCAGCTTCCCGTACATGGCGACGCCGCATCAGGGCTTCGATCATGAACACGATCACACCGAGAGCGATGACCCAGTCACCGATTCCCGGACTGATCAGGTGGAACGTCTCTACTCGGCGTACTTCCTTCGTGCATCCGATCGGGCAGGACTCGATTTCTGGATCACCGATGGTCGTTCGATGACCGAGGTGTCCGAGGAGTTCGCTCGCTCAGCTGAATTCCAGCAGCGCTACGGCGCTTTGGACGACGCAGGTTTCGTCGAACTGATCTACCGCAACGTGCTCAGGCGTCCAAGTGAAGCTGCGGGCCGTGAGTTCTGGCTCGACTCCTTGGCCGATGGCATGACGCGTGGCGCGGTCATGCTCAACTTCAGCAACTCCCCTGAGTTCATCGGGAAGGTCAGCTGAACATGACGACCACGCTTGGATCAGCGAGGCAAGAGCGGCGGCCACGTCGGGGAGCGATGCGCTTTGCATCGCTTCCCGGGTACGTGCCTGGGCTTCTCATTGTTTGTCTTCTCGCTGGGTTCTTCCTTGCGTGGTCATCTGGCCGGCCGACCAGCGATCCCTCCTCGCTGGTCGGTCGTGCCGACCCGATCTTGATCGACGGCCTCCGAGCCGACGACACCGACCTCTTCGCTCAGGCCCACGGGATCTATCTCGAGGCATTGGAGCAACAGTCGTCCCACCCTGAAGCCCTCCGAGGCGCGGCCATCGCTGATCTTGGGCTTCACCGTTTCTCTCTTGCGCTCGAACGAGCGACAGCGGCAACCCTCTTGCGCCCCGACGACCACATTGCCCTTGCTGCAGTGGTCGATGCGAACATCGAGCTCGGCAACTACGCCGCAGCCGAAGTCGAACTCGACCGGCTGCTGTCGTTACGCCCCGGTCTCGAGGCCTCCAGTCGACTTTCCTATCTTCGTCAGACAATGGGCGATGGCGAAGGTGCCTTGCAGGCGATGTGGCAGGCAAGGGCCTCGGCGAGCGGCCTCGTCCAAGAAGCCGCCCGCATCGATGCCCTCATCGGCGAGCTCGAATTCTCACTCGGCAATGATGCTGCGGCTGCTGATGCCTATCGACAGGCAATCCAAACCGACCCAACTCGCCTCGACGCCGCCGTTGGCTCTGCCGCTGTGGTGTTCCGATCTGGAGACAGCCTCACGGCGTTGGCGATGCTCGACGATGTGTACGCAATCGATCCCGGTGACACCGCTGCCCTCATCCTCGAAGCGGAGATCGCAGCCTCGATCGGTGATGTCGATCGAGCTGGCCGAGCAGCCAACGCGGTCGCTCTGGACGCGCTCGCCGAGCACGAGGCCGGGTTCGGCATCGACCCGAGCGCTGCTCTCCCAGCCAGCTCGTGGGGCGACCCCGAGCTCGGGCTGCAGGTGGCGGAGATCATCCACGAGGCTCGACCCGACAACGTACGGGTCGCCCACGCCTACGCATGGGCGCTCCATCAGGTCGGCCGCAGCGACGAGGCAGTCACTGCGCTCGACGTGGCTACTCGCTTCGGGATCAACGATGCAGTGTTGGCAGCTCACGCCGCCGAGATTCTCGCTTCCTGACCGCTGGACGTCAGCGGCGACTGAGTCAATTCACAGAGCGGCAACAGAGTTCGCTTCAACAGTTTGTGGAATACGGCTACGGTCTGCAGTCGATGAAGCCTCTGCTGACACCCGCGAACAAGAGTGAGTCCTGATGCCTGAAGCGACACCTCCGCTCACCCCGATGTCGCTGTCGACTCTGCTTGGTCGCATCGAGCACGAATGGGCAACCCGCAAGAAGATCTTCGATCTCCCCAACGCCCGCATCTGGAAGCCCGACCCCGAGATCGATTTGAGCTTCGAGTTTCTCGGTCGTCGTTGTGCCACGCCCATTGGTCCGGCCGCCGGACCGCACAGCCAACTGGCCGAGAACATCGTGCTGTCGTGGCTCGGCGGCTCACGTTTGTTCGAGTTGAAGACCATCCAGATCATCGACGACCTCGAGATCGCCCGGCCGTGCATTGACATGCAGACCATTGGCTACAACATCGAATGGAGCCAAGAGCTCACCGTTCCTCAGAGCCTCACCGAATACGTGAAGGCATCGATGCTGATCGAGATGCTGCGCGAATGGGAGCCGCTCGCCGGCTTCATCGGCGCCGACCCTGGCCCCCACGTGTTCGACATGAGTGTTGGCTACGACCTCGCTGGCATTTCTTCTGACAAAGTCGCCACCTTCATCCGCGGCATGAAAGATGCCACGGCAGAAATCGATGCATTGCGCTCTGAGCTGACAGGCAGCTGGGCCCGCTTCGCTGATCACGACTTCAACCCCGTCATCTCCGACACGCTCACATTGTCGACCTTCCACGGCTGTCCGCCAGAAGAGATCGAGCTGATCACCAAGCACCTGATCGACGAGCACGGGCTCGACGTGATCGTGAAGCTCAACCCCACGCTTCTGGGCTACGAGACCGTCGCCAGCATCGTCAACAACGAGCTCGGTTACGCCGATGTCTCGGTCAAGGAGTCGGCGTTTGCCGAAGACCTCCAGTTCGAGCGGGGTATCGACCTCATCCAAGAGCTCAATCAATACGCCAAAGACCGAGAGAAGACATTCGGTGTCAAGCTGACCAACACCCTCGTGGTCGACAACGAGAAGAAGTGGATGCCAGATGAGACCATGTACTTGTCCGGCCCGCCCCTGCACGTGCTGGCCATGACCCTGCTCGACACGCTCGACAAAGCGTTGCCTGGCCAGCTCGATCTGCCCGGGAATCGTGCGCTACACGATCTCGGCTCCACCACCGAGCCGCTCGACGCGTCGGCTCCCGACATCATGGTGAGCTTCTCTGCCGGCATCACCAAAGACAATCTGGCCGACTCGATCGCCGCCGGTGTCAACCCGACCACGGTCTGCTCGGACCTGCTGAAGCCCGGTGGCTACGGCCGCTTGGTGCCGATGCTCAAAGCGCTCACCGCCGAGATCCGCGAGACCGGCTTCGCCGACCTCGAAGCGTTCCGAGCCGCTCGCCACGCCGATGCCCAGGCGGCTGGTTTCAGCTCGGCGGCTGCATCTCACGTCGCCGCCATCAGGGGCGAAGGCATCGAGCCATACCACCTCAGCGGCAACGAGAAGCTGCCTCGTGCGGTCGATCACGAGCTCGAGATGTTCGGCTGCGTTGCCTGCAACTTCTGCGTGACCGTGTGTCCGAACGATGCATTCTTCGCGGTGAAGAGCCCGCAGGACCACATCGAGGGCCGCAACCAGTATCTGCTCATCACCGAGCTGTGCAACGAGTGCGGCAACTGCATGACGTTCTGCCCCGAGGACGGTGACCCCGCCCAGATCAAGCCGCGGCTCTACACCGACGTCGACCTGTTCGCTGGTCGGAAAGGGCAGGGCTTCCTGCTCGACAGCACGGGTTCGATCGTTGATCAGCGACTCGACGGTGCGGTGTTGGCTGAAGGCGAAGTGGCTGTGGAGCTCGTGCAAGAACTGTTGAGTGGTGAAGGCGGACTCCCGCTACCGGTCGAACCGGGGGTAGACGTATGACCGTGCCTGACTCTCAAATCACTGATCATGATGCTGCTGCAGATGGTCCTCTCGCCGAGCGTGACGGCCGGTGGTTACGGATCGGTGCAGCCCAGCTCGGCCCGATCAGTCGTCACGAACCTCGACCCGAAGTGGTCGATCGCCTGATCTCTTTGCTCCATCAAGCTGCTTCGGCTGACGTCGACCTGCTCGTCTATCCCGAGCTGGCACTCACCACGTTCTTCCCCCGTTGGTTCGTCGAAGGTGAAGAAGATCTCGACCTCGACAGCTTCTACGAAACCGAGATGCCAGGACCGGAGACGAAGCGCCTCTTCGACGAAGCCAAGCGGCTCGGTGTCGGCTTCTGCCTCGGGTACGCCGAGCTCACGCCGGACGGGCATCGCTACAACACTCAGATTCTGGTCGAGCGCGATGGTTCGATCGTCGGCAAGTACCACAAGGTGCACCTTCCCGGCCATCGAGAGCACGAGCCATGGCGAGAGTTCCAGCACCTGGAACGCCGCTACTTCGAGCCAGGCAACGACTTTCCCACGTGGAACGCATTCGGCGGCGTGATCGGTATGGCGATCTGCAACGATCGCCGCTGGCCCGAGACCTACCGCTGCCTCGCACTCGGCGGCGCTGAGCTGATCCTCATCGGCTACAACACCCCGACGCACTACGCCCCTGACCCCAGTCAGGATCCGCTGCAGTCGTTCCACAGCCATCTCGTCATGCAGTCTGGTGCCTACCAGAACGGCTGTTTTGTTGTCGGTGTGGCCAAGGGCGGCAAAGAAGAAGACGTCGAGTCGTTGGCGGACAGCTGCATCATCGCTCCCACTGGTCGAATCATCGGACTCACCTCACACGTGGGCGATGAGCTTGCGTTTGCCGACATCAATCTCGACCTCTGTGCCAACTACAAAGAGACCCTGTTCCAGTTCGATCGGTACCGACGCAACGATGCCTACGGCCTGATCACCGAACGCAAGGGCCCCGTTTCGCCCCCGCACCCAGGAGCTGATCCCTCATGACCGATTTTGTGCTCAACGGCACCCCCGTGACTCTCAACGGCAACCATGAGCACCTGCTCGCTGCCCTTCGTGATGAGGCCCACGTGTTCTCGCCGAAGGACGGCTGCTCGCCGACGGGTCAGTGTGGCGCCTGCACCGTGCTGGTTGATGGCAAGGCTCGAGTGGCCTGCCAGACCAGCATGGAAAAGGCCGAGGACAGCGAAGTGATGACGCTCGAGGGCGTCTCCGAAGACGAGCGGACCAAGATGGCCGACGCCTTCGCCGCGTTCGGCGCGCTGCAGTGCGGCTTCTGCACCCCAGGCATCGTCATGCGCACCAAGTCCATGCTCGACAAGTCCGGCTCGGAACTCACACGAGAGAAGGCATCCCGCCTCATGGGCGGCAACCTCTGCCGTTGCACCGGCTACACCAAGATCCTCGATGCCGTGGAAGCGCTGGCCCAGGGCGAGACCCGTGTGGCCCTCTTGCCCGGCGGCGTCGGGACTCGGGGCATCAAGTACGAAGCCGCCGATCTCACCCTCGGCGACCGTGACTTCATCGATGACATGGTTCCCGACCCGTCGGTCAGCGGTTCGATGCTCCATGGTGCGTTCCACCTCACCGATCACGCTCGGGCCGACGTCACCGGTATCGATACCAGTGCCGCCGAAGCCGTTCCCGGCGTCGTGCGTGTGTTCACCGCAGCCGACATTCCCGGCGAGCTCCGTAGTGGTCTGATCCACAAGGACTGGCCCCAGTTCATCCCGATCGGCGGACGCACCAGCTACATGGGCGACGTGCTCGCCATGGTCGTGGCCGAGGATCGCCCGACCGCACGCCGGGCGGCGAAGCTGATCGAGGTCAGCTACGAGGTCCACAAGCCAATGACCAACCCGGCCGAAGCGGTGGCCAGCTCGGAGAACGCCGTGTGGACCCTCGACGGCAACGTGCTTTCCACCAGCGTCTACGCCCGCGGTGACGCTGACGCCGCGCTCGCCGGTGCCGTCAGTTCTGATTCAGCGCACGTGGTGCGCGAGACCTTCCAGACCCAGCGCATCGATCATGCGTTCATCGAGCCAGAGTCCACGCTTGCGGTGCCCGTGCCGGCCGGTCTCCCGCTGCCGCTGACCGGCTCGCTCAAAGGGACGGTCACCACCGGGGGCGAGGCCGCCGACTTCAACCGGCTCATGGTCTACTCTGGCGGTCAGGGCATCTGGGACGATCGCAACGACATCGCCCGCATCCTCGACGTTCCCACCGAAACCATCGTCACCGAACTCGTCAGCAACGGTGGCGCATTCGGCGGTAAGGAAGACATGTCGAACCAGGGCCAGACCGCTCTGGCGGCATGGCTCTTGCAGCGTCCGGTCAAGACGACCTTCTCTCGTGAAGAGTCGTTCCTCGTGCACACCAAGCGGCACCCGATCCGCATGGAATACGAAGCAGCCTGCGATGCCGAGGGAACGCTCACCGCTTTGCGAGTCCGCATGCTCGGTGATTCCGGCCCGTACGCATCGGTTGGAATGAAGGTGCTCGAGCGAGCTGCCGGCCACGCCAGCGGTCCCTACGTCGTGCCCAACATCGACGTCGAAGCGGTCGCTGCTCGAACGAACAACTCGGTCTGCGGAGCGTTCCGTGGCTTCGGCGCCAACCAGGCCCAGTTCGCCATGGAAGGCGTGATGGATCGTCTTGCCGAGCTGGTCGGCATCTCTGGCTGGGAAATGCGCAACCGTAATGTGGTCTCGCCCGGGGTCACCTGGGGCCCAGGCCAGGTCCTCGACGATGGCTGTCTCGGCGCACAGGCTTGCCTCGATGCGGTCAAGCCGGCGTACGACGAAGCCGTCGCTGCTGGCAAGTCGGTTGGCCTCGGTCTTGGTCTGAAGAACTCCGGGCTCGGTAACGGGTTCAAAGAAATCGCCAAGGCGGTCGTGCACTTCCGGCCAGACAACAAGGTCGAGATTCGCCATTGCTGGACCGAGATGGGCCAGGGCGTGCACACCGTGGCCCTGCAGGTCGCCGTCGAAGAGCTCGGCATCGAGGCCGAGCGCATCGAGGTGATCGTCGACTCCACTCGCGAGCTCGGCGCTGGCCAGACCACGGGCAGCCGCGGCACGCTGATGGGTGCCGGTTCGGTTGCCGACGCCTGCAAGGCAGCCATGGCCGACGGCTGCAAGGTCGGGGTCGACTACGACGGCGAGTATCGGGTCGACTGGACCAACTCGCTCAGCGAAGGCCTGGCCAACCCGATCATCCACTCGACCTTCGGCTATGCAGCCCAGCTCGTGGTGATGGACGCCGAGACCGGCGACATCGACAAGGTCGTTGCCGCTCACGACGTCGGCAAAGCGGTCAACCCGCTGCTGTGCGAAGGCCAGATCGAGGGCTCGGTCCACATGGGCCTCGGCTACGCAATGACTGAGGGTTTCCCTTGTGACGACGACGGTCGCCCGCTCAACGACAACTTGCGTGCGCTCGACATCATCCGGCCCAAGGACATGCCCGACGTCGACGTGATCCTGGTCGAGTCACCCGAGCCGAACTCGCCCTACGGCATCAAGGGTGTTGGCGAGATCGGCCTCGTGCCGACCGCAGGTGCTGTTGCTGCTGCGATGCACGCTCGTGATGGCGAGTGGCGCAACGAGCTGCCGCTGGTCAACGAGTCCAACCGCGAGCGCGCCAGCGCCTGGAACTAGCCGTGTGCCCTTCGGGCACCCCGAGTTGCTCGCTTCGCTCTCAACGTCGCAAGACGTGAACGTGTGTTAGTCGATGCGGCGGACGTCGACGGAGACATCGAGGGTGGTCGTGCCGCCGTCGCTGTAGACCACGCCTTTGAGTGGTGAGACGTCGCCGTAGTCGCGGCCCCAGCCAGTGGTGATGTACCGCCCGTTGACGAACTGATCGTTGGTGGGGTCGATGTCGACCCAGCCGAGATCGGGCACGAGCGCCGACACCCAGGCGTGCGAAACATCGGCGCCGACCAGCTTCTCCATACCGGGCGGCGGGATGGTCTCGAGGTAGCCGCTGACATACCGGGCGGGAATGCCCTGCGAGCGCAAGCACGCCACACCGAGGTGAGCGAAGTCCTGACAGACGCCGGCGCCGTGTTCGAACAGGTCATCGATCGTGCTGTTGACGGTGGTGGTGGCGGCGTCGAACCCGAACTCCCGGTGGATACGTGATGACAGATCCGCCAGCGCTTCCAGGATCGGCCGGCCAGGCTCGAACGACGGCACGGCGAAGGAACGGACTCGGTCGTCGACGGTGATCCGCGGAGAGTTCACGATGAAATTCGCCGCTTGGACGTGGTCCTTGCCCTGTAGCGCCTCGACATTGCGCTGGGTCGAGGCAACGTCTGAGGTTGCTGCACCGCTGTCCCAACCGCGGTCATCGACGACGTCGACCTCACTGGATGCGCTGATCGTCAGCACCTGGTGGGGATTCTGCACGGTGAAGTAGGCAACCCGATTGCCGAAGTAGTCGACGCGGTCGCGTTGATCGCTGGGTGCGGGTTTGATCTCGACCGAGCTCGTGGTGCATTGCTGGCCGTCAAAGTCTCTTGGCAGCAGGCAGAGCTGGCCGAATGAACTCGTCACGGGCGTTTCGTAGCGATACGTGGTGTCGTGGAGGACGCGGTAACGGCTCATGACCAGTCCATCGCTCTCTTGCCGGGAGAGACCCCGTCAGTGGCGAAAGAGCGCTGCAGCGGTAGCGGCGAGAAGCTGCGCAGCGAGATTTCGTTGGCGATCTCACGAGACGAGGCGAGCAGGTCGTTGAGGAAGGCGGAGAGATCTGCGATCTGAGCGGGTTCGAGGCCAGCCAGGTGACTGAGGTCGGCATCGCGCACGCTCGAACCCAGCTGGCTGATGAGTACTTGTTCTGGTGTCCGCTCGGTTATCCGCTGGTTGCCTGGCAGCCAGGCAACGGCTTCCTCGAGCCGGTCGACCTGGTAGCGCAGCGACCTGGGGTTGCTGGCGTCGGACAACAGCAGAGACAGCAACGAGTTGCGGTCAGCGCGGGACCGGTAGCGACGGCGATAGGTGATGATGCTCTCGGTGGCGACCAGGACCGACTCGAGGATGAGCCCATTGAGGTCAACACGGTTCGCCTCTGGTGGAGCAGCGGAATCGAGGGCGGATCGCAAGAGCAGGGTGACGTGCTGGAATCGCTCGACTCGACGGCCCGCTTCCATGAAGTGCCAGCCTGCGTCTCGCACCATCGACTCGCCAGCCAGACCGTGCAGCGCAAGGAGCGAGCCCATGATCTCGCCGAGGACGCCTTGGACCACGTCCTGGCGGCCGGGTGCTGTTGTCGCCAGGGTCTCCAGATGTCCTTCGAGTGCGCTGGTGACCTGCCACGTGTCGATCGACAGCTGATCGCGGACAGCGTCGGCAGCGCTGAGCAAGGCGGTGATGGCGTGGGCCAGTGACCCGGGCCGGCTGCGATCGGAGGCGAGCGAGAAGAGCTCGGCATCGGGCGAGACTCGCCGTTCGTCCTCGATGAAACCGGGCGTGGTGTAGGTCGAGATGGAGAGCACCCGGAGGAGTGCTTGGACCGCTTCGCTGCCCGTGGGGTCAGCGGCGACCTCGGAGTTGCGGCGATCGTGCACTGCTCGCATGAGCCGAACAACAGATTCGGCGCGTTCGGCGTATCGGCCAACCCAGAACAGGTTCTCCGCCGCACGCTCGGAGAGCGTCTCGACAGGCACGTCGACCACGCGTGCGGGACCGTTCCGGAGCCAGAGCTCGGCTTGCTGATCCGGCTCGCTGGCCAGTACCCACGTGTCCTTGGAGATCGCGCCGATCTGGTTCGAGATCAGCGGAGAGTCCTCGTCGGGGGCGACTCTGGTGAGCCCACCCGGCATCACGACGAACGACTCGTTCCGGCTCACTGCGAAGGTGCGCAGGATGGTTCGTCGGGGACGAATGCCCTCGTTGGTCAGCGTCGGGGTGGTGGCCAGCGCGAGCGGGCGCTGCGCCACCCACTGCCGCGGATCGGCCTTGATCGTGTCGACCAAGGCTGATCGTTCGCTCTTCGACAGCGATTCGCCGAAGCGGGTTGGCTGGCGCCGACCGCGCGAGATCGGTTTGACGACCAACTCGTCGAGGTGGTCGATGACGAAGTCGAGGCTCGAGGGCGTGCCGCACCACCAGCTCTCGACGCTCGGGAGCAACAAGTCCTGGCCGAGCAGCGCGTTCGAAGCGGCGTTCAAGAAGGCGTGGAGGGCCGGGTTCTCGATGGCAGCGCTGCCGAGGGTGTTGACCACAGCCACGTTGCCCCGGCGGCAGGCCTCGGCCAGCCCCGGAACGCCCAGCTGGGAGTCGGGCCGCAGCTCGAGCGGGTCGCAGTAGTCGGCGTCGAGCCGGCGCAGGATCACATCGACGGGTTCGAGCTGTCCGAGGGACCGGATGAAGACCGCACCTTCACGTACGACCAGGTCAGAACCCTCGACGAGGCTGAGGCCGAGGTACGACGCGATGTAGGCGTGCTCGAAAGCAGTCTCGGCGTGACTGCCCGGCGTGAGCACCACGACGCGCGGATCGTCGCTTCGGTGCGCCCCAGCTTCCTGGAGTGCGGCTCTCAGTGTCCGGAAGAACGGAGCGACGTGGTGGACCTGAGCGTCGCGATACAGGCTCGGAAAGACACGGGAGAGTGCCACTCGATTCTCGAGCGCATAGCCGGCCCCGGACGGAGCCTGGGCGTGATCGGCGAGGGCTCGGTAGGTCCCTTTGGCATCGCGCCCCAGATCGATTCCGTAGCTGAACAGGCGACGCTCGCCGGGCGAGCCGATGCTGACGCACGGGCGAAGGAAGTCAGCGTGGCCGAAGACGAGCTCTGGCGGCAGCACCCCGCGCTGCAGCAGCTTCTGCTCGCCGTAGATGTCCTGCAGCACGAGGTCGAGCAGTACCGCGCGCTGGACGACACCCGCTTCGATCTGTGCCCATTCAGCCGAGGACACGACCATCGGGATCGCATCGAGTTTCCATGGTTGGGCTCGGCCGGATGCTGCGACTCGGTAGCTGACGCCGTCGGAAGCGAGCAGGCGGCGAACGTCATCTTGTCGTTGGTGCAGCTCATCGATGCCGAGGGCCTCGATCGCCGGCCCGACGCGGCCCCAGTGCTCCCGGAACGTGTTGTCAGTGAATGCCTCGTCGACGCCGACCTCGCGGGCGGGATAGTGGACGAACCTCGCTGGATTGAGGTCGATGGGCACGGAGGATCACGATCGTTTGGCTCGACGGAGGTCGAGCGTCGCAGGATACTCCCGCCGATGTCCGACAGGCGAGTGTTGCGGCACGATCCTGCCCGGTGTGTGACCCATGGGCTCGAACCTGGACTGTCGCCGGCTCTCGGCCTCGACGGCGTTCACGGGGAACGATTCATACAAAAGCCCACCCTGGTGGACGACGTGATAGCGGAATCCCCCGAGGGAGCGTTCGCTGTTGCGATCGACGAGGTCGAAGGTGAGGGGCGAATCGATGCCGATGGTGGGATGAAGGCCCGAGACCGGGTCCCAGGCCTTGAACCGAACCCCAGCCACGAACGTGCCAGGCACGTCGGTCGGTGTCAGCGGGACCTCGACACCGTTGCAGGTCACCATGTGGCGCTTGTCAGCGAATCCGTCGACTCGCAATTGCACACGCTCGACCGACGAATCGACATAGCGGGCGGTGCCGCTGCCGGTGGCTTCTTCGCCCAATACGTGCCAGGGCTCGATGGCACCTCGAAGCTCCATCGTCACGCCGGCAACCGTGGTGGTGCCATGACGAGGGAATCGGAATTCGGTGAAGGGGCCGAACCAGTCTGCGTCGACATCGAGTTCGTGGTCGGCCAGATCGGCCACGACCTCGGCCAGGTCGCGCTCGACGAACCAAGGCAGCAAGTGTCGATCATGCAGGGTGGTTCCCCACCGCTGCGGGTCTTGACGGTACGGGTCCTCCCAGCAGCGCACAACGAGAGCCCGAACCAGCAAGGCCTGCACCAGCGCCATCTGCGGGTGAGGGGGCATCTCGAATGCCCGCAGCTCGAGCAGGCCGAGGCGTCCTCGTTCGCCATCAGGACTGAACAGTTTGTCGATACAGAATTCTGAACGGTGCGTGTTGCCGGTGAGGTCGACGAGCAGGTGACGAAGCAGTCGATCCACCACCCACGGGGCGACATCGTCTCCGAGGCGGTCGAGTTCGGCAAATGCTGTTTCGAGCTCGTACAGGTTGTCGTCCCTGGCTTCGTCGACCCTCGGTGCCTGGCTCGACGGACCGATGAAGCGGCCGGAGAAGAGGTAGGACAGCGACGGGTGGTGTTGCCAGTACGTGATCAACGAGCGAAGCAGTGATGGCCGCCGCAGCAGTGGGCTGTCGGCGGGGGTCAGCCCGCCGAGCGTGACGTGGTTGCCGCCGCCGGTGCCGTTGTGGGTGCCATCGAGGTCGTAGGTCTCGGTGCCGAGACGGCAGGCGCGAGCTTCCTCGGCCACCCCTTCGGCGATCTCTTTGAGCTCGCCCCAGTTACGGGCCGGAGGAACGTTGACCTCGATGACACCGGGGTCTGGCGTGACGACGAGGGAACGCAGCCGTGGGTCGCCGGGAATTGGATACCCCTCGATGACGACCGGGGTGCCGATTGCCGCTGCGGTGCCTTCGATGGCAGCCACGAGCGATGCTGCCGCCTCGGCGGACTGGATCGGTGGGAGGAACACGTGAAGGTTGCCATCGCGTTCCTCGATGCAGAGTGCAGTGGGCGGCGCATCGTCGTCGATGGCGATCTCGGTGGGTCGGCGACCGGTCGCGAGCGCCGAAGCCGGCGGCTCGGGAATCGGCCGTAGCTGGGCGAACGAGGAGGGTTCGAACACCGGCGGAATGTCGTCCCAGCCAAGTGACGCGATCGGGAGGCGGTAACCCATTGGCGAATCGCCGGGCAACAAGAACAAGCGAGAACGGCGGGTGACCCAACGCGACGTTCGCCAGTTTGTTCCATCGGGGGTGCGCTGGTGGAGGGGAAGCACCCAGCCGCGAGGCCGACCTGCTTCGCTGTCGAGTCGCTCGGTCAGCCGGCGTCGCCCGGCTTCGGAAGCGAGGTCGGGGTCGGTCGGGTCGAGCTCAGAGGATGGCGGCGGTCCCTCCGGGAGCATGGCCTCCTCCCACAAACTGTGCAGCGGATCCTCGAAGGCTGGCACGAGGGTGGCATCGCCGAGACTCAGTTCTTCAGCAAGGCTTCGAGCGAACGCCTCCGCCGTGGCGCCACTCGTGTTGCCCGAAGAGAACGGGTCGGCCAGCAGTGACGGGTCGTTCCAGAGCGGCACACCGTCGGTTCGCCAGATGATTGCTTGCTGCCAGCGGGGGAGCGGCTCGCCCGGATACCACTTTCCTTGACCGTGGTGGAGCACGGCGCCGGTGCCGAATCGATCTCGAAGCCGGTTGGTCAGTTCGGTTGCCCGTGCTCGCTTGTCATCGCCGTCGGCAAGGGTGTTCCACTGGTCGCTTTCCATGTCGTCGATCGACACGAAGGTGGGCTCTCCGCCCATCGTCAGGCGAACATCGCCGTCCTCCAGCCGCTCGTCGATGGCGTGCCCAAGCGCATCGATGGCTTCCCACTGCGTTGGTGAGTAGGGCTTGGTGACCCTGGGATCCTCGTGAACGCGAACGACCTGGTTCGAGTACGAGAACTCGACCTCGGCTTCATCGAGAGCACCGCTGATGGGTGCTGCTGTGGCCGGTGTGGGAGTGGCCGCCAGCGGGACATGGCCCTCGCCGACGAAGAGTCCAGAGGTCGGATCCAGGCCGACCCAGCCTGCACCTGGCAGGAAGACCTCGGCCCAAGCGTGCAGGTCGGTGAAGTCTGTTGCGGGGCCGCTCGGGCCCTCGAGTGATTCGACGTCGGAGGCGAGTTGGACGAGGTAGCCAGAGACGAAGCGGGCGGCGTACCCGAAGTGGCGCAGGATGTGGACGAGCAGCCAGGCCGAGTCGCGGCACGAGCCGATGTTGCGCTCCAGGGTCTGTTCGGGGGTCTGGACCCCAGGCTCCATGCGCACCGAATACTCGATACCCGTGGCCAGTCGACTGTTGATCTCGACCAGAAAGTCGATGGTGCGCCGTTCGGTCGTGTGATCGATGGTGGTCAGCCATTCACGAAGCAGCGGGGTGGCCGGCTCGATCACGAGATAAGGCGCAAGATCTTCGTGGAGCGCCGTGTCGTAGGTGAACGGAATGTGTTCGGCGTCTTCTTGGAGGAAGAAGTCGAACGGGTTGATCACGGTCATGTCGAGGACGAGATCGACCACGACCTTCAGCTGCTTGGTCTTTTCCGGAAAGACCAGCCGGGCCTGGAAGTTGCCGAACGGATCTTGTTGCCAGTTGAGAAAGTGAACGTCTGGTTCGACTCGCAGTGAGTACGCCTTGATCGGCGTACGGGTGTGGGGTGCCGGCCGAAGGCGAACGATGTGCGGCCCCAGCCCGACCGGACGGTCGAAGTCGTAGGTGGTGATGTGTTCGATCGCGACGTCGATGGTCATGCTGATCCTTCAGGGTGAGTCACGTCTATCCATCGGATGTTCCGCCAAGCCATTCACCGTTGTACGACGCATTTCTGACGAGCACTCTTCTGCAACATTGCCGCTGTGTGAAATGGCTCATCATCTGACGCGATTCTGCATCAAGACCAACCCCCATCCTGACTGATGACCTGGCCGAAGATGAACGACGACGACTCGCTGGCCAGGAACAACGCAAGCTCGGCTGATTCGTTCGGTTCGCCGATTCGTGCTGCGGGAACCTCGGTCGCCAAACGGGCTTGGAACTTCTCGTTGGCGAGTACTTCGGGCGGGTAGTACACGTCGTTCGCCACGAAGTTCTGAGCAACCGCATTCAGCCGAACACCATGCTTGGCCAACTGATGGCCAGCTGACCTGACGAATGCGTTCTGCGCAGCGCGTGCGGTGACGTACGGGACGGCCTGGGGTGACATCCGACGAAGCGGCGACGATGACGTGATGGCCACGATGCTGCCTCCACCCCGAGCGATCATTCCTGGAGCGGCCGCTCGAACGAGACGCATGAGCGGGTGGACCATGGCCTCGAACCCCAGCAGCCAGTCGTCGTCTTCGATGGCCACGACCTTGGCGTTCGATGCCGGGACGTCGAGGTTGGCCACCAGCACATCGATCTCGCCCGCACGTTCGACCAGTTCGGCTGGTTCGTTCGGTCCGATCAATGCCCCTTCATCGGCGACGACGTCAGCCCCTTCGGCGGTGAAGAGCTCAGCGATGGCAGGGCCCATGTAGGTCGACGCACTGGTGATGAGGATCCGGTTGTCAGCGAGGCGTTCAGGCATGGTCTCAAGACTACGAGAGGTCGACGGGGGAGGCAGCGGGTTCGTGCATCATGAGCGATGACGACGCTGTGATGACGGCGAACCGAGCCTTCTACGAAGCTCACGAACGGCGCGATTTCAGCGCGATGGCCGAGGCCTGGGAACACAGTGAACGAACCGTCTGTATCCACCCTGGTTGGCCGATCCTTCGAGGCTGCTCGTCCTGCATCACGGTTCGCCGGTCATGGCGAGTTGATCTGTTCCGTCGTGCCGGCAGCAGGTCGAGGCTGCGCATTCCTGGTGGTACCTGGGGCGTTTCCTGAAGGGCGACTTATCGAAAAATGATAGGCAGCCTTGCAGTACCTTGTTCGAGTTCGAGCACTGGATCTTGGATGCGACTAGGATGGCGAGATGGCCGAGTACACATCACCTGAACACCACCCGGCATTCGAGGAGTACTGCGAGACGATCTTCGAGTTGAACGAAGACGGTCAGCGTGTCATCCAGGCCCGCATTGCCGAGCGTCTCGAAGTGTCACGCCCTGCGGTGTCAGAGATGGTTCGTCGCCTGGTCGACGAAGGCCTCGTCGATGTCGACAACAACGAGATCTCATTGACGGCCTCCGGGCGCGAGCTCGCCACCACCATGGTTCGTCGCCATCGGCTCGCCGAGCGATTCCTCACCGACATGCTCGGTCTGTCGTGGGCCGAGGCTCACCACGAGGCAGGCAAGTGGGAACACGTGATCAGCCCCGCTGTCGAGAGCGCGATCGTCAAGCAACTCGATGATCCAACCACTTGCCCACACGGCAATCCGATTCCCGGCTCTGGTTATGTCGAGCGCGAATTGGTGGCCATGGCAAGCCTGCCCAAGGGGTCGACCGCCACGATCACGCGTATCCCTGAAGAGCTCGAATTCACCCCGGGTCTGCTCGAGTTTCTCGAATCCAATGACATCGTGCCGGGCATCGAGGCCACCGTGGTCGCCACCTCACCAGACGGCACCACCACGATCGAGGTCGGCGGTTCCATCGTGGGCATCAGTGCGTTCACTGCCGAGCGCATCCTGGTGTCGGTCAACGACATCGCCCTGGTCTGACAGCCCTGGTCTGACAGCCCTGGTCTGACAGCCCTGGTCTAGCGAGTCAGGTCGTTGGCCAGGCGGGCACGCTGGAGCCGTCGAAGCTCACGTCGACATGGTCGCCAGCTGCGAAGTCGGCTCGAACCGAACGGACGGTGGCCCGTCTGCCGTCGGTCAACACGATGTCGTAGCGAACGTCGTGGCCGTAATACTCCACGTCCACGACCGCACCAGCGGTGCCTGGGTGCAGGATGAGTTGCTCAGGGCGCACGATCACCACGACCTCTTCATCGACCGGCAAGGCCGAGCCTGCAGCGTGAGCTGGCACCTTGCCGAATGGCGTGGTGACGAACGCGCCGTCGTAGTGGCCAACGAAGCGGGCACCGTCGCCGACGAACTCTGCCACCCACGGCGAGGCCGGCGACGTGTAGAGCTCGGCCGGTGTGCCGACTTGCTCGATTGCTCCGTTGGACATCACTGCGATGTGCTCGCCCATGGCGAAGGCTTCTTCTTGATCGTGGGTGACGACGATGGTCGTGATCCCGAGGGCAGCGATGAGCCGCTTCACCTCACGTCGAATCTGCACTCGCAGCCCGGCGTCGAGGGCAGAGAATGGCTCGTCGAGCAAGAGCACCGACGGTTCAGGGGCGAGAGCACGAGCGACGGCAATGCGCTGTCGTTGCCCGCCTGAGAGGGTTCCCGGTAGCCGTTTGCCGAACTCGCTCATGCTGACGAGTTCGAGCATTTCGTTGATGCGCTGGGTCGGGTTGTCGTGGTTTCGCAGGCCGAAGCCGACGTTTTGTTCAACGGTCAGGTGGGGGAAAAGGCCGCCATCTTGGAAGACCATGCCAACCCGACGGCGCTCGGGCGCCACGAAGGTGCGAGCGTCAGACACGATCTCGTCGCCGATCGTGATCGAACCGCCGTGGTGTTCTTGCAAGCCAGCGATCGCTCGCAGCAGGGTGGTCTTGCCGCAGCCGCTCGGGCCGAGCAGCGCCAGCACCTGGCCAGCGTCGACGTCGAGTTGGGCGTTGTGCACAACGGTGCCGCCGCCGAGGCTCACCGAGACGTCGTTGACCAGGACGCGTTCGGGAGAGAGTGCTCGCTGAACAGAAAGGGCGTTCTGAACTGATGATGAGTGGCTTGGTGCAAGCACGGTGTCAAGGGTACCGAACATTCCTCGTCAGTGGCTAGGGGCCGTTCGACCCGCTGTCACGAATGACATCTGTGCGGCGCAGCACGAGGATCCAGGTCAGCGCCGCCGACAGCACCACGAGAATCAGGCCGCTCACACCGACCTCGGCGTAGAAGCCCTCCTCGTACGAACCCCAGACCTCGGTGGCGAGGGTTCGGAAACCCGTTGGCGCCAAAAGCAAGGTGGCCGGCAGTTCCTTGATGGTCGACAACAACACCAGCCCACCTCCCGAGACCAGGCTCGGACGCATGAGGGGAAGGTCGACGGTGGTCATGCGGCGAACCGGCGACGGTTCCAGTAGCCGGCTCGATTCGCGCAGGTCACGTGGGACCGCTCTGACCGAGTCCTCGGCAGCCCCCAGGGCTTGTGAACCAAAGTGGATGACGTAGGCGGCGATCAGCAGCGGAAGCGTCTGGTAGAGCGCACCAACGACGGGTGCATTGAGCGTCCAGAAGACCAGCGAAAGGGCGATCACCAGGCCAGGCACGGCGAAACCTCCAACGACAGCGATCGAAGCGATCTCACCGGTTCGGGAGCGGTGGCGCACCAACAACGTGGCGAGAGGCAGCACGACCAAGACGGCGATGAAAGCCGTCGCTACGCCAACGCTTGCGGTGTTGATCGCTGCTTCGGCGAGGCCATCGAAGCCGACATTGTTGTTGGTGAGGCCGCGAATGGCCCAGGTGGTCAGGCTGGCAATCGGCACGAACAGCCCAAACGTTGCGGTGGTGAGGACGAGGGCGAGAGCGGGAAAGCGCCAGGGACCGAGGGCGACTGGTTCGGTGGGGTGGGTGCGGATGGGGTCGTCGGAAGGACGATTGCGGCGCCGGCTTCGTTCGCCGACCACGACGACGGTGGCCAAGACGACGAGGACGAGTGAGGCCGTGAACGACGTGGCTCGATTGCTGACGCGGGAGGCGAAGATCACCCGAGTGAGCGTGTCGTAGCCGAGCAGTTGCACGGCACCGAACTCACTCACGGTGTAGAGGAACACAAGCAAGCCGCCAGAACCGACCGCCCCGCTGAGCTGCGGGAGGGTGACCGAGCGGAACGTCTGGAGCGCCGAACGCCCGAGCACGCGAGCGCTTTCTTCGAGGGTGGGCGACAGGGCGAGCAGCCGGGCGGAGACGGGCAGGAACACGTAGGGGTACGTGAAAAGGGTGAGGACGAACCACGTGGGCCAGAACCCCCGGAAGCGGGGAGCTTCGGCACCAACCAGGGCAAGTGCTTCGGCCAGAACGCCGCCGTTGGTGAGCGCAGCGAGAAACGCTGCCGCTCCCACGAAGGTGGGAAGCACCAGTGGCAGCACCACGATCACTCGCCAGACCGAGCGCCCGGGAACGTCGCTCCTCACCAGAATCCAGGCAAGGGAGGTTCCGAGCACGGCGGCAGTGATCGAGACCGACGTCGCAAGCAGCGTCGTCCGCCCGAGTGGAGCCATCGATGCCCGCAGCGTCTCGCCGAGTTCACCACCCAGCTGCAGCGTGCGAAGGAGCACGAACAGCCCGGGTAGCGCGAAGAGTGCGCCGATGACCAGGACATGCACATGCATCCAGCGCTGGGGGCGCGGGCCACCCCTTGCTGCGGCGGATGTGTGTGATGTGATCAACCTTCGAGGCCGGCCTCAGAGATCAGCTCTTGGGTCCGCTCGAGCCCACCTTCGAGACCGGAGAGATCGAGGCCTCCGACACCAGCGAACTCAGCCGCTGGCAAGTCACCAGATGGCGCGACGCCGCTGGCCAGTGGATACTCGAAGGTCTCATCGGCGAAGTAGCGCTGGGCGTCTTCCTGTAGAAGCCACTCGATGAGCTGGGCTGCGGCGTCGGGAGCATCGGAACCTTCGATGATGGCGGCGCCGGTCACGATGAGGATGCTGCCGGGGTCGTCGGTGGCGAATTGGTGGTTGCGGCCGGGGTGGTCGGGGTCCTCATCGAGGAACCGGTAGTTGTAGTAGTGGTTGACGAGGCCAGCGTCGACTTCGCCTCGGCCGACTGCAGCAACGATGGCGTTGTTGTTCGGATACGTCTGCACGTCGTTGGCGGCGAGGCCTTCGAGCCAGGCGCTCGTTGCGTCGTCGCCGACTTGTCCGCGCATGGCGGTGACGAAGTCTTGGAACGAGCCGTTGGACGGCGCAATACCGAGACGGCCGCTCCACGCCGGATCAGTCAGGTCGAACACGCTCGACGGCAGTTCGCCTTCGTCGACGAGGTCCTGGTTGAACACGAGCACTCGCTGTCGTCCGCTGAAACCAACCCAACGCCCATCGTCGTCCCGCACATCAGCAGCGACGAGGCCCAGGAGATCATCTGGGATGGTGGCGAGGCGGTCATCGCCGTCGAGGAAGTCCATCGCTCCCGGGCTCTGTGAGAGGAACACGTCCGCCGGGCTTCGGTCGCCCTCTTCCTGGATCAGCAGAGCGAGGTTGGATGACTGGTCGTACTTGACCTCGACGTCGATGCCGGTCTCGGCGGTGAAGTCCTCGAGGATCGGTCCGATCAGGTTCTCGGTGCGTCCCGAATAGACGGTGACCGACTCCCCATCACTGCTGGTGCACGCTGCTGCGAGCATCAAGAACGCCACAGTGAGGGCCGAGAAGCCGAACGATCGGCGGGCCGTCCGGATCTTTGGAAGGGGTGTGCTGTTGTTCACGGCAGCGAGCGTACCGAGTGCTGTCCGAAAAGTGTAAAGAATGCTTACCAATTCGTCGAACGGGTCACTGTTCGGCGCCGACGGTCACCTCGACAACGGTTCCTTCACCGGGCGCTGTTTGCACGGTGAACCTCCCGCCGAGCTCTGCCGCCCGCTCGGCCATGATCGACAAGCCGAGATGGTCGCCACGAACCGATCCAGGGTCGAACCCGACCCCGTCATCGCTCACCGTGAGCTTGATGTGGGGCTCGTCCTGGAGGTCGATGACAACACGCTGAGCATCCGCGTGCTTCGATGCGTTGTGCAGCGCTTCCATGACAATTCGATACAGCCCGTGGGTGAACTCGCCGTAGATGTCGCCTTGACCGGGGCCGGTGTTGACATCGATCGTGAATGGCCAGTCCGGCCGGTCTGCAATGCGCGAGATCAGGTCGACCAGATCGATCTCGGCCGGCGAGCCAGGCCACATCTCACGAAGCAACGCACGGATCTCGGTGTTGGCATCGGCGGACAGTCGCTGGATGCGTTCGAACGCTGGCCGGACAGGATCGTCGGGCGCCATGTGGACGAGTTCAGTGTCGACGGTGAGCGCAGCAGCAGCGAGTGTTTGGACAACCGAGTCGTGGAGGTCGCGACGCAGTCGGTCGCGTTCGGCTGCAGCGGCAAGGTCAGTGGCCTTTTGGGTCAGACCGATGTTGGAGATCACTGCCGACGCCTGTTCGGCGAGTCCCTCGAGACGCACGCCGTGTTCAGCGACATAGAAGTCACTCCACCGACTCTCCAGAATGATGTAGCCGATGAGCACCCCACCGGTCACCATCTCGGCAGCGATGGTCGACCTCGCCGGGCCGAGCGTCTCGGTCATGTCGTCGCTCTCCGAACATGCCACCGGGGTGCCGGGGTCGACGAGGCTTGGATGTCGCTCGAGGGTCTTGGGGTCGTCATGGCCGACAACGGTTGCATAGCCGTACGCGCTCTCGAGCCGCTCGAGACCGAGTTGGGCGTCATCGGCCGAGAGAACGATTGCGGCGAGATCGTTGGTGATGAGGTCCTGAACTCCGCCGACGAGCACGTCCAACACCTTGTCGAGATCGAGCGTGCGCGACATGGCCGCGCCGATCTCACGGCGTATCTCTGCGTACTCGCGCAGTTGACGCTCCTCGGCCTGCAACCGGACGCGTTCGTCGACTTCTTTGCGGAGGCTGTGGTTTGCTCGAAGGAGTTGATCTGTCCGCTCGGTGACGCGCTGGTCGAGTAGCTCTACGGTCCGCTGCGCCTCGGTCTCGGCAAGCACTTCCTGGGTGATGTCTCGGAATGTGCCCACGAGCCCGATGACGTTGCCATCGTCATCGTGCAGCGGCGCCTTGTTGGTCGAGAGCCACAGGAGTTCACCTCTGGCGTTGCGCAGCGACTCGCGAATGTTCGAGATCGGCTCACCGGTGGCCACCACCTGACTGTCCCAGCGAATGTACTCGGCGCCCTCGGACCCCCAAGGCATGTCCGAGTCGCTCTTGCCGATCATCTCCTGAATGCTCATTCCGGCAAGGTCAGCGAAGGTCTGATTGCACCCCAAGTAGCAAGAGTCGAGGTCTTTCCAGAACACCGCAGAGGCGAGTGAATCCATGAGGGTGGACAGCATTTGTTGGGCCGAACGCAGCTCAGGGCTGCCTCTGACCGATCCTTGCAACAGCGCTTTGAAGACATCCGCTCCCTCAGAGGGCATCACCGCACGCTAGGCGACGCTTCAATGCGGGTCACGCACGCACCGCAGACACCAGGGAGTCGGGCGCGTGCGTGAGGTTCTCAGATGCCGGTGTTCTGAGCGGAGCCGATCTTCTTGGTGCCGTCGTAGTTGTCCATCAGGCACAACACTTCACGGTCATCGAGTTCGGTCCAACTGTCGAGCGACGGGTACAGGTAGCTGATGTCGTAGATCGAGGTCTCGTACTCGTGGCCGACGAATGGCTCGAAGGCCGCCATGCAGCCATTGCCGGCTGACTCGGTGATCGAGGCGTCGCCCGGGTAGGCGCCATCGCCCAGGTTGAACGCGTGATACACCTCGACGTCGTGCGGAGTGGTGCATGGCACGCCCTCCATCGACTCGATCAAGCCAGTCGTTGCGCCATTGAGGCAATCGCCGAGTTGGATGCGGAACGCTCCCACCTCGCCCGATCGCACGATGTCGCCGTTGTCATCTCGAGTGGAGTTGTCTTGGCCACCGAGACCGGTGTAGCCAGCGCCCACCAATCCGAGTCCAACAACTGCCCCTCCTACAACTCGTCCAATTCCCATGCCCAGGTCTACGGCGAGGGTCGCGGAAGGCTTTACGAGAAGTTTCGACTGAGTCGAACTCCCCGGTCAGCGAAGCCGACTCCACATTTGGTTCGTCGTGGTGTTGACTGTGGTCGGTCCTAGAGGGAGACAGCGATGAAGAAGCAGCACGTTTGGTCGGTTCTGGCAGCTGGTGTCTTGACGCTCAGCGCCTGTAGCGGTGGCGACAGCACCGACGCAGCGAGTGGCGATGACGCGGTGGTCGAGTACGTCTCGCCGATCGGGGAGTTCCTCGGCTGGGACCAGGGCGCCGACTTCGACCAAGAAGCCCAAGAAGCGGAATTCGCGCAGCAAGAACGCGAAGCGCAAGAGGCCATCGCCGCGTGCATGGTCGCAGAAGGGTTCGAGTACATCCCGGTCGACACCTCTTCGCAGGGCGTCTTCTTCGATGGCGAAGCCGAAGACGGGCTCGAGTGGGGCTCGGACGAGTGGGCGGCGAAGTATGGCTTCGGCGTGTCGACCCAACAGTTCTCGCAAACCCAGGTCGGGCCCGACCTCGTCGGCAACACCTGGAATGATATTAGTTCCGAAGACGAGCAGCCCGTGGATCCGAATCAGGCCTACGTCGAGAGCCTTGGTGAGTCTGAGCGGATGGCGTATGAGAGCGCGCTCTGGGGAGATCCGAACAGCTACCCGGTGCCAGTTTGGGAAGAAGAGGGGCGTGAGCCGACCGACGAAGAGATGGACGCCTTCTTCGAGGATTACGAAGACAACTACGTCCCATCTGGCTGTGAGCCGATTGCCTACGAAGAGATCTACAGCGGTGGCGACCAGGCACAGTTCGAGGCCTTCGACCAAGCGTTCGGCGATTTGTTCGAAGAGCTGGACGAGCGGATGGAAAGCCACCCCGATGTGATTGCGTATCGTGATGAAGTTCGAATCTGCGTCGAGGAAAAGGGTCTCGAGTACCTCGACCAGGAAGATGCCTACGAGTACTTCAACGACAAGCTCGAAGCCGCCGACCTGGGGTGGGAGGCCATTGGAGATCCGCTCGAAGGTGTCGACACCTCCGATTTCACCGACGAGGACTTCGAGCGGGTCTTCCGAGAATTCGAGACGCAGATGCTGCCGGCCGACAAGCTCGCAGCACTCGCTGAGATCCAGGCTGACGAGGTCGCCACAGCGGTAGCGCTCACTGATTGCGGGGGCGGCTGGAACAACGAGATTGCTACATTGCAAGATGTGCGGATCGAGCTCGAAGAAGAGTTCCTCGCCGCCAACGCCGACAAGCTCGCCGAGTTCGAGGGTGTGTTCGGAAGCTGACGTCCTCGGCAACAAGAGGGGGGCTGAGCGGTCGAGGGCTGAGCGGTCGAGGGCTGAGCGGTAGACGTGACTGAAGGACGTTCGAAGAGCATGCGAGTCGTGGAGTGAATCGTCGGAGAGCATTGGCAGTCATTGCCGCCGTGGCGTTGATTGCTGCTGGCGTTGGCTGGTTCGCCGGTCAGCGCATCAAGTCCCCGGCCGAGATCGCAGCCGAGACCGAGGCTCCGGAGGCGTCGCTGATCACCGTGCCAGTCGAAGCGCGCGAGCTCTCGACCAGTGTGGTGCTTCGCGGCCAAGTCGAGTTCGACGACGTGGCTGAGATCCCGGTGAATCCTTCGGTCTCGGGCTCGACCATCATCACGAACGTTCCGCTGGTGGTTGGAGAAGACCTGATCGAAGGGGCGGTGGCGATCGAAGTCGCTGGCCGGCCGCTGATCGTTCTCGAAGGTGAACTGCCTGTCTTCCGCCCGTTGGCCCCGGGGGTGGAAGGGCCAGACGTTCGCCAGCTCGAGGAAGCGTTGACTCGGCTCGGCTACGACGCCGGCGTTGTCGATGAGGTGTTCGACAATCGAACCGAAGATGCAATCGCTGCTCTCTACCGGGCCGCCGGTTACCGTCCGAACGAACCGACCAGTGACGAGTTGGCACAGTTGCAAGCCGCACGCGATCGAGTCCGATCGGCCAACAGCCAGTTGGCGGAGATCCAGGCCGGGGCAGCTGAGGGCGGCATATCAGAGTCGACGCGATTGTCGCTTGATCAACAGGTCCGCCAGGCGCAAGATTTCTTTACCGACGCTCAGGCGGAGCGTGCGGCGCTGCTCACTCCGGCAACTGCTGAACGCGAGGCGGCCGAGACCGAAGAGCGTGAGGCCCGAGCCGCCGCTGAGCTCGCAGCGGAGCGAGTTCTCACTGCACGGGCCGGAACCCACCCAGACACCGCAGCCCCGGTCACACCCGAAGAGCTCGCCGAGTTCGAACGCATCAACAACGAGGCCTACGAGCGGTTCACCGCAGCGAACGATGCCACTCCCGGCGCTCGGGCCATCGAAGCGGCGATCAAGCTCGAGCAGGACCGGCTTGTTCGCGATGCCGAGACCAACCTCGCGATCGCTGTGGCTTCGCGGGCCGAAACGCTCTCGCCGCCCACGGGAAGCAGCGGCGTGGCTGATGCTCGGGCCGAAGTGTCCGATGCCAATGCAGCACTGGCCGATCTCGATGCTCAGATCGGCACCTCGATTCCGACCAACGAGTTGATCTTCCTTCCCCAGCTTCCGCGAGTTGTGCAGCAGATCTTTGTCGAAACCGGCGACATTCCGCAGGGCTCGGCCATGTCGGTCACCGGTTCTGGCGTGGTCATCCGGTCTTCGGTTTCTTCCGCTGATCGTGCGTTGCTCACTGAGGGGGTCGAAGGCGTGATGGACGACACCAACCTCGGTATCAGTGTTCCCGTGCGGGTGGCCTTCGTTGCCGACACTCCAGGCGGCCAAGACGTCGGCGAGGGGCGCTTTGGTGTCCGTATGGAACCTGTTGGAGACCTCCCCGAAGACGCGCTCAACCAGAACCTCCGAGTCACTGTGCCGTTCCAATCGACCGAGGGAGCCGTGCTTGCGGTGCCGGTGGCAGCGTTGTCGGCGGGAGCGGACGGCTCGTCACGGGTGCAAGTGGAACGAGCCGATGGCTCCGTCGACGTCGTGGTGGTCCGCACCGGTTTGTTGGCCCGTGCCCTTGGCCTGGTCGAGATCTCACCGGTCGATGGTGACCTCGAAGCCGGCGACCGCGTCGTTGTTGGTCGCGACGGCGGCAATGGTGGAGAAGACCCGGATGCCGAGTCCGACGAGGACGATCCAGATGAAGCCGAGTCCGACGAATGACCGTGCCCGTCGTCGAGCTGGACGGCGCTGCGAGGGTCTTTCCCGGGACGCCACCCGTCGAGGCGTTGAAGCCGACCAACTTGGTGATCAACCAGGGTGACTACATCGGTATTGTCGGCCCCTCTGGGTCCGGCAAGTCCACTCTGCTTCACCTGCTGGGCCTCCTCGACACGCCGAGTTCGGGGGTCTACCGACTCGATGGCATCGACATTGCTTCGCTGACCGACGGTGAACGAGCTGGGGTGCGATCAGCCCGCATCGGGTTCGTGTTCCAGTCGTTTCATTTGCTCGCCCATCGCAGCAACGTCGAGAACGTGATGTTGGCCGAGATCTATCGCCCAGATTCGCGCAAGCAACGGCGCGAGCGAGCGGTTGCAGCCCTCGAGGTGGTTGGTCTCGGTCACCGACTCGATGCGTTCCCGACCACGTTGTCTGGTGGTGAGCGTCAACGCGTTGCCGTCGCCAGGGCATTGGTGGGTGAACCCAGTCTGCTGCTGGCCGATGAGCCGACGGGCAACCTCGATTCCAAGACGAGCGCAAAGATCCTCGATCTCTTCGACAACCTCCACAGGCGAGGGATGACTCTTGCGATCATCACTCACGACGACGATGTTGCCCAGCGTGCTCAGCGCCGCGTACAGATCAAAGACGGTGTCATGACTGACGCTGACCGCTCCGATGCCTGAAGCGCTGACAGCTGAGGAGGCCGCGAACTTCAACGAGTCTGGGTCCAACCAGTCAAGCCTCGACGGCGTGACCATTCCGTCGAGCCATCTGTCGTGGCGAGACTTGGTCAGCGAGGCCGTGATTGCGCTCACGGCCCGGCCGGCCCGCACGATTCTCACCGCCCTGGGCACGGTGCTCGGTGTTGCTGCGCTGGTGGCCACGCTGGGTCTGGCCAAAACAGCGGGCAGTCAGATCGTGGCTCGTTTCGACGAGCTCGAGGCAACTCAGATCGTGGTGCGTCCGCCTCGCAATCAGTCGAACAACCCGAACGCGCAAGAGGTCAACGGCATCCCGTGGGATGCGGGCGATCGTCTGCAGCGGCTGAACGGTGTTGTCGCTGCCGGAACCAAGAGTGATGTCTCGGTGGGTGAGGCGCTGTCTCGTTCGGTGCCCATCATCGATCCGCAGGGCCAGAGCGAGTTCCAGATTCCAGTGATTGCGGTGTCGCCCGGCCTGTTCGATGCGGTTCGAGCTCGGCTGTCGACGGGACGAGTGTTCGACGATGGACACAACGAGCGGGGCGACAATGTTGCCGTGCTCGGACCGGGTGCTGCGAGGCGGCTCAACGTCACCCGCATCGACAATTCGCCAGCGATCTTCCTCGGGGAGAACACGATCGCAGTGATCGGCATTCTCGAGGACGTGTCGAGAGAGCCCGAGCTGCTCAATGCGATCATCGTCCCCGACGGTTACGCCATCGAACGTTTCGGTCTTTCGGTTGCTGGCGAGGTGCACGTCGAGGTCGAGATCGGTGCCGCGGAATTGATTGGTTCGCAAGCGGCCATCGCGTTGTCGCCCAATGACCCCGAGCTCGTGCAGGTGAGCTTGCCGCCGTCGCCGCGTCAGGTTCGCAGCGCGGTCGAAGACGATGTGAACGCCCTGTTCCTCGTGCTTGGTGGCGTGTCTTTGTTGGTCGGCGCGATCGGCATCGCCAATGTCACGCTCGTCTCTGTGCTCGAGCGCACTGGCGAGATCGGTCTGCGGCGCGCGCTCGGTGCCACGCGCCGCCACATCGCCACCCAGTTCATCTTCGAGTCGGCCGTGCTGGGCGCGTTCGCAGGATTGCTGGGGACCAGTCTTGGAATCCTCACCGTGGTTGGGGTGTCGATCAACCGATCGTGGACGCCGATTCTCGACGCGTGGCTTCCGCTGGCCGCGCCGTTCCTCGGCGCCTTCATCGGCCTCGTCGCCGGCACCTATCCCGCATGGAAAGCGTCCGCCACCGAGCCGATCTCCGCCCTCAGAAACGGGTAGCTCGAGTCCGGCGATCCGTTAGTGAGCGAGGCGAACGGCGATGATGGAGATCTCGACGAGGAGTTGGGGGCGGGCCATGCGGGCTTCCACGCACGCTCGTGCGGGGGCGAGGCCGTCGGGAACCCAGGCGTTCCACACTTCGTTCATCGGCGCGAAGTCGTTGGCGATGTCACGCAGATAGATCGTGGCCGACAGCAGCTGCTCGTTGGTCGTGCCGGCTTCGGCGAGCAACGCATCGATCCGAGCGAGGACCGATCGAGTCTGATCCTGGATGTCGGCGTCAGGGTCTTCTGCCACCTGCCCGGAGAGATGGATGACACCGCTGTGCTCGACGATCATGCTCGCTCGCGCTGAGGTCTTCTGTCGCTTGATCTCAGGCATCGGCTGCACCCGTCGACCACTGGCCCCAGCTGGCGTACGCATCGAGGGCCACCCGAGGACTGGCGATCTGAGGCGGAGGCTTTTCGCCAGGCTGCGGCCAACCGATGGTCACGACCATGGACGGGTCGACGTCGTCGGGGATGCCGAGTATCGAGCGAGCAACGTCTTGATGGTGAATGGTGACCGGACAACTGCCGAGACCCTCGGCGAATGCAGCGACCATGAACTGTTGAGCGTGGCGACCAACATCGAACAGTTTCCGAGGCCCAGCGTCGCTGGCGACAGTGATGACCACGCAGACCGGCGCTGTGCCGATCCATGAGGCGAAGTCGCCGCTGTCTTGTAGCGCAACCTTGGTGTCGGTGTCGGTGACGACGACCATGCGTACGGGTTGCACGTTCTTGGCCGAACCAGCCATACGGGCCACGTCGAGCAGCCGACGGACGAGATCATCGGGAACTGGCTTGTCGGTGTAGGTGCGAGTGTCGCGCTTGTTGCGCAGTGCAGCGATGGTGTCCATCGTCGCAGTATGGCGGGCGGAGCAGGCGGGGTCGAGACGTTCGGGTGATGCCGGAGACACCTTGTCGGATTTGCTCTGGAACCCGTGGCATCGAAGTGGAAGAACACCACGACGACAGGACTCGCCATGACCGCTCCGGTATTCCTCCATTTTCAACCCACCAAGAGTTGGGAGGACCCGACCCCTCCCAACTCTTGGTGCCTTCGTCGCTGCGGCGTTCGCACTCCTTCTGGCCGACCGGGGCAGGCGCAAGTAGCTTCCTGAGATGAGCATCGAGGTGACACCGTCAGGTCAGGCATGCGGAGCGACGGTTCGAGGCGTGGATCTGAGACAACCGCTCGACGAGGCCTCGGTGGCCGAGGTGCGGGCTGCTTGGCTCGAGCACCATGTGTTGTCATTCCCGGATCAAGCCATGGACGATGATGATCTCGAAGCCTTCACCACTGCCTTCGGGCCCTTCGGCGATGACCCGTACATCGCCCCGATTCCCGGTCGAGATCATGTGATCGCTGTCGAACGCGTGGCCGATGAAACGGCGCCGCTCTTCGCCGAGAACTGGCACAGCGACTGGAGTTTCCAGGAGCGACCGCCATCAGGCACCTGCTTGCGGTCGATCCTGGTCCCTCCGGTCGGAGGCGACACCCTCTTCGCCAACCAGCACGCCGCACTCGACCAGATGCCTGTGGGCTTGCGGGAACGACTCGAAGGCCGCGAGGCGATCCACTCAGCTCGCGGCGGGTACGCACCCGACGGCTTCTATGGCGATGATGATCAAGCGAACGGCCGGAGCATGGCGATTCGGCCGTCGAGCGAGGCCATGGCCACCCAGCTCCATCCGATCATTCGCGAACATCCCGAGACCGGCCGCCTCGGGATCTTCAGCTGCTTCGGCTACATCATCGGGATCGACGGCATGGACGACGAAGAGGCCCGGCCTCTGCTCGGCGAGCTCTACGCACACCAGAGCCAAGAGGCCTTCGTGTACCGGCACGTGTGGGAACCAGACATGTTGGTGATGTGGGACAACCGATCGGTACTGCACCGCGCCACCGGCGGCTACGACGGCCACCACCGGTTGCTGCACCGCACCACGATCGGTGCTGTTTGAGTTCGGCCGTCAGCCAGTGACGACGCTGTAACCGTCGATCACCGACAGCATCGGCGACGTCGGGGTTGCAGGCAGCGCATGGCCGTGCACTTCAGTCCTGACCTCACCGATCCATTTGCTGTGCTGGAATTCGTGGTTGATGAGTGAGACCAGCAGCACCTTGGCGACCACGGCCAGCTGGTCAGGAGCTTCGACGTTGCCGTCGCGAATGTCGCCGACGCGGAGTCTCACCCGATCGGCCACGGTGTCTCGGTAGAAACGCAGCTGTTCGAGATCGGGAAGGTTGCCACGGTCGGACGGAGGCGTTGCTGAGTCCATCAACGTGTCCAGACCCACATCGATGCTGGGCTCAGCGGCGGTGAGATTCCGAACCATGAAGTGGGCAACAGCGGGTTGATGGCCGAGGTGCCAGCCGATGGCGCTCGAGTTCTCGTCGGCCCGCCAGTGCACCTCATCGATCGTGAGGTCGGTCCACAGCTCGTCGGTATGAGCCAGCGCCTGGTCGTAGGTGCTGAGGAGATCATCGATCGATGAGGTGAGTGCCATGCTCGATGCAACCGCAACAGACCTTGTGGTCTTCCCTGCGCCGGTTGGTTCGGCGGAATAAGGTTCGACATGCCTTCCCGCCAAAGCGATGCCAAGATCGACCGTCTCCGCAGCCTCGAGCTCTTCAAGAACGCCGACAAGCGAGCGCTCGAAGCGCTTGCCTCAGCCGCAGACGAGGCCACCATCGCCCCAGGCAAGACCCTCGTGAGCGAGGGACATCTGCACAACGAGGGCTATGTCATCGTGAGCGGATCGGTCGAGGTAGCCGTCGGGGGCAAGGTCGTGGCCGAGATTCCGGCCGGCGAGCTGATCGGTGAGCTCGCGTTGCTGACAGCCAAGTCCGTGGCCAGTGCAACCGTGACCGCCAAGACCGAAACCTCTGTGCTCGTGATTCCTTACAACCGGTTCGACAAGATCCTCGACGACAACCCCACCTTGACCAAGGCGATCGCCACGCAGCTGGCGCACCGGTTGATCAAGATGGATCAACTCTTCGAAGAGGGCTGACCGGTTCCGGCCACCTTTGGCCACCACTGCTGCCAGTCGATGAAGATCGAGCTGCGGGGAGTAACTTCAGAAGTGACTGACGAGCCTCCTGCCGTCGTCCTGATCGAGAATCGACCGGCCTTTGCCCTCACAGAAGACTGTTCCATCGAGGCCGGTCATTGGCTGGCGCGAATGGGTCGGCTTGCCGACGCTGCAAACCGAGTGGATCAAGGCGAAGATCGACACAGGAGCCCGTTCGTCGTCGCTTCATGCCTTCGGCATTCAATCGTTCACCCGTGAGGGCGTGGAACTCGTTCGCTTCAGTGTCCACCCGTGGCAGCGGTCCGAGAGTTCGTCGGTCGACGTCGAGGCCGAGGTCATCGACTGGCGCTCGATTCGCAGTTCGAGCGGCCAGAGCGAGGATCGTCCCGTCATCCTCACCGACCTCCGCATCGGTGGCGACGTCCACCCCATCGAAGTGACGTTGGCCAATCGCGACGAGATGGGTTTTCGTATGTTGATCGGGCGCGAAGGTATGCGCCGCCGCTTCGTTGTCGACCCGGCCCGCTCGTACCTCGCTGGAAAGCCGCCTCGCGAGATCGTTGTTGCCAATCGTCGGCGCGAGGACACTGCGTCATGAACGCCAAAGCCACCAGCATCAAACGCCGGAACTTCGACATCGGCGGGGTCTCGGTCAAACCGGGAGCTCGTGCCACCGTTGAACTCCCGATCGCACGACTCGCCACCGGTTCACCCGTGGCACTGCCGGTCATGGTTGTGCACGGCCGTCGAGAGGGGCCGACCGTGTGGGTCAGCGCGGCGGTGCATGGCGACGAGATCAACGGTGTCGAGATCATTCGTCGTGTGCTCGAACAACTCGATGCCAAGGTGCTCTGCGGGACCGTGCTCGCCGTTCCGGTCGTGAACGTTCACGGCTTCCTCAACGGCAGCCGCTACTTGCCTGACCGGCGCGATCTGAATCGATCGTTCCCCGGCTCCTCGAGGGGATCCTTGGCCGGTCGGATCGCTCAGCTGTTCCTCAGCGAGATCGTCGAGCGATGCACGGTTGGTATTGACCTCCACACTGGTTCGGATCACCGGACGAATCTTCCCCAAATTCGAGCCAACCTCGACGATCCCGAAACCCGGCGCTTGGCGCAGGCATTCGCGCCACCGGCCATGGTGCACTCCGCCACCCGTGACGGTTCGCTTCGTCAAGCGGGAACCGATGCCGGAGCCACGGTGTTGCTCTACGAAGCAGGCGAAGCCTGGCGTTTCGGTGAACATGCCATTCGAGTTGGCACCTCTGGCGTGCTTCGCGTGCTCGCTGCCCTCGACATGATCGAAGACAGCGAAGCCCCCGACGCACAAGAACCCATGGTCTGTCGAGGTTCGACCTGGTCCCGAGCGGGTAAGAGCGGTATCGCCACGCTCTGGATCGAGCTGGGCGACCAAGTCGCCAAGGGGCAACTGATTGGGCGGGTCCATGATGCGTTCGGTCGCAGACTCAGCCAGATCACTGCCAAGGCTGATGGTGTCATCGTTGGCCTGAACCTCGATCCCATCGTCAACCAAGGCGACGCCCTGATCCACATCGCGTTCCCTGAACCCACACCCGAACCGTCCGCCCCTTCTACTCCAGAGGCAACATCATGAAGCTCGCCATTCTCTCCCGCTCTCCCGAGAGCTACAGCACACGACGACTGAAGGTGGCTGCGCTCGATCGTGGGCACGACGTGCGGGTGCGCAACACGCTTCGGTTCGCCATCGATCTCTCCGGTGATGAGCCAGATCTGCAATATCGGGGCAAGCCGATCGCTGACTACGACGCGATCCTTCCCCGCATCGGCGCGTCGATCACGTACTTCGGCACCGCAGTGGTTCGCCAGTTCGAACAGATGGACGTTTACACGCCGAACACCTCCAACGGCATCGCGAACTCCCGAGACAAGCTGCGGTCGTTGCAGATCCTGTCTCGTCACGACGTGTCGATCCCATCGTCGACGTTCGTGCGCGATCGTCAGGACGCCCAGCCCGCCATCGCTCGTGTGGGCGGCGCTCCGGTCATCATCAAGTTGCTCGAAGGCACCCAGGGCATCGGCGTGATCCTCGCCCCAGACGCAAAGGTGGCTGAGGCCATCATCGAAACGCTGCAGAGCACCGGCACCAACGTGCTGCTCCAGCAGTTCATCAGCGAGAGTCGCGGTCGTGACATTCGAGCCCTGGTCGTTGGCGATCGTGTCATCGCTGCGATGCGCCGAACCGCCCAGGGAGATGAGTTCCGCAGCAACGTGCACCGCGGTGGCAAGGCAGAAGCCGTTGACATCTCGCCTGAGTTCGAACAAGCCGCAGTGAAGGCCGCTCAGATCATGGGTTTGCGCGTCGCTGGTGTCGACATGCTCGAGAGTGATCATGGCCCGCTGATCCTCGAGGTCAATTCGTCCCCAGGCCTCGAAGGCATCGAGACCGCAACTGATCTCGACATCGCTGGTGCCATCATCGACCACATCGCCAACCAGGTCGCCTTCCCCGAGCTCGATGTTCGTCAGCGCTTGACCGTGAGCACGGGCTACGGCGTCGCCGAGCTGCTCATCCGAGATGAGTCCGACTACGTGGGGAAAACAATCGAGGAGTCGACGTTGCGGGAGCAAGACATCACGGTGTTGTCGCTGCATCGCGGCTCGCAAGTGATTCCCAACCCCAAGAACTCCCGGGTGTTGGAAGGCGACGATCGGTTGCTCTGCTTCGGCAATCTCGAGCAGATGCGAGGGCTCATTCCTGCTCGTCGCAAGCGTCGAGCGAAGGTCAAGGTCCTGCCGGACGAGCCGCTGCACAGCGACACCGAAGACGCCACCTGACGCTACGGTGCCGTCGATGGCGACTCCGATGCAGCTCTCGCTGACAACGTCTGGTTTTGCGGCTCCGTATGTCGAGTCGATCTCGAATCGGCTGACGTTGCGTGAGCTGCTTGCCGATGACCTCGATGCAGTCGGGGTTCGGGCGGTGCATCTGGTCTTGTGCAGCAGTGACGAACGATGGAGTGAGCTCGCAGGTTCAGCCCTCGATCGCGAAACCGTCACCGTTGCGGTGTTGCCGAACCTCGAGATCGAGGGCTACACCAGGGCGCTGTCGCGTGGCGTCGACGGTGTGGTCTACAGCGACACCTCCAGTGCCATCACCGCTGATGTGATCGTGGCAGCAGTCCAGGGCGAGGTCCTCTTGCCGAGTCAGGCTGCGCATTCGATTGCTCGGTTGGCCCATCGTGAAAAGCCGGCAAACACCCTCGATGACAGGGATCTGCAGCTGCTTCGCTCGTTGTCTGCGGGGGCCACGATCGCCACCGTGGCAGACCAGTTGCACTACAGCGAACGGACAGTTCGCCGCCACCTGCAGAACCTGTATCTGAGGCTCGGGGTGAGCAACAGGGCCGAAGCGATCACTGCAGCGGTGCGGCTCGGCCTACTCGACTGAGCAGATTGCCGGGGGACAAATGCCGTTGCCGTGGACTAACGTCATCTGTTGCGGGTGGAACGAGTTGGAGGGGGCGAACCCTCTGTTGACTCGACCATCGGTTCGGGAAGCAGGATTTTCATGGCAGCGACGTTGTCGACAAGCGAGACAGAAGCACCATCCTCACAACCCCAGCGCGCCAATTCACGGGTGCTCGATCTGGCCACGAACGTGATCGTTCTCGGCGCGTTGTGGCTTCTCTATTCCGGTGTACGTGGAGTCACAGCCGAGGAATACCAGGTCGCACTCCAGAACGGGCGAGAGGTCCTCAGCTTCCAGCATGCGATCGGTCTGCCCAGCGAGAGCCTCCTGCAACGAGACCTTCTGGGCCAGGTCGGCCTTCTGAAGCTGTCGAACGTCTATTACATTGCCGCCCACTTCCCGGTCACGATTGGCTTCTTGCTCTTCGCTTGGGGTTTCCGTCGTGAGCACTTCGGCCGGATCCGCAACACGCTGGTTGCGGTGTCCGCTGTCGGCATGGTCATCCACCTGCTCTTCCCTCTGGCGCCGCCGCGCATGCTGAAGCCCATGTTCGGTTTCATCGACACCGGCCGCATCATCGGTCCGAACCCTTACGACCTCGGCATTGCTGAGGCTGCGAATCAGATCGCTGCGATGCCATCGCTGCACGTCGGTTGGTCGCTCATCGTTGCCATCGGTGTGATCTGGATGTTCGAGTCCAAGTGGCGCTGGTTGGTCCTGATCCATCCAGCGGTCACCACGATGGTCGTGGTCGTCACCGCCAATCACTACTGGGCTGATGCCATCATCGCTGCGTTGCTGGTCGGGATGTTCTGGCTTCTCCAGAGCCTGCGCCTGCAACGCGTCCTTCGCTGGGTCTGAGCTGATCCGACGAGCGGGCTCTTCTGACGAGCTCAGCTCTCGTCGAGATGAACCCCGAAAGCTTCGAGGTCGCTAGCGAGATCGCCCTGGGTCGGCGTGTCGGAGCCGCCTGGTCCGAACGCCCGCATGAACGAGACGCCACCGAGCTGCCACAGATTGCGATAGTCGATCGCGGTGTGGAGCAAGGGCACCAACCGGTCGGAGAAGCGGTCGGCGAGCGGGATGCCGAGCACCTCGGCAACGCCTTGGCCACCGCCGAGATCGACGATCCAACCGAGATCGTTGAGCACCAGGGCTTGCAGCCCCTTGCGGCACAAGTAGGCGGCGACGTTCGCGCCAACACCCCTGCCAGCCTGAGCGGCGATCTGAGCCGACATCGGGCGGAGGTCCGATCGACGGTCGGTGTGGGCGGCGACATCACCAGCTGCGAACACCCGGGTCGAACCTGCAGTTCGACCCAGAGCATCGATGACCAGCCGGCCATCGCGGGTCGCCCCGAGGCCGAAGGCGTCGCCCTGCGCCTGGAACCCGCCCGCCCACACCACGGTGCCGTCGACCTGCTCGTTGGATCCCTCGAGCACAACACTGCTTCGCTTGATCGACACCACTCGTTCGCCGAGTCTGAGCTCGACGCCGCGCTCGCGAAGAATGCTGGCTGCTCGTTGGCCGAGCGCAGGCCGGAAGCCAGGCATGACGCGGTCGGAACCATCGACAAGGGTGATGCTCAGCCCGGGATGGACCACTGCTGCGGTTGCCGCCAGCTGACAGCCAGTTGCGCCAGCGCCGACGACCACGACACCATCGCTGGTTTCGAGACTGGAGCGAATCACCAGCGCATCGGCAGCCGATCGCAGCGGTCGAGCCTTGGACCAACCCTTGATCGGTGGGCGAGTGGGCTCGGCTCCGGCGGTGACGATGACAGCGTCTGCGCTGAGCGTGACGTCGTTGTCGAGATGGACGGTGACCGCATCAGGGTGCTCATCGATGTGCGCAGCCCGGTGGGTGACGATGTTGGCTTCGGGAATCAGTGCGGCCAGCGGAGTGGCGGCGTCACCAACGGGTTGTGCTCCTGCTGCGACACCGGCGAGCCGGGTCAGAAACTGGTGATGTGCGGTTGGCTCGATGATCGTGACCGCCGCATCAACGTCTCGGCGAAGGGCAACAGCGGCATGGAGACCAGCGATGCCACCACCAACGATGATCACCGTCGGTGCGTGAGGCTTGTTGGTGGTCGTGGCTTCGACCGTTCGTGAGTTCTGGCGGGTGGTCATCGAGGCGACACTGACAGGTGGCCGGCCAGGGCCACGAAACCCTCGTCGAGCGAGGTGGTCGGAGACCATTGCAGCAGCTCCTGGGTTTTCCGTTGGTCGAACCAGTGAGCGGTCGAGAGTTGCTCGGCGAGGAAGCGAGTCATGGGGGGATCGTCGGAGCGATCGGTTCGCTCCCAGATGATCTCAGCCAGGGTGCCTGCACCGATGGCCACGGTGGCGGGAACGTGTTTGATCTCGGGAGGAAGACCAGCTGAGACGAGGATCCGTTGGAGGATCTCGGCGACGGTGCGGGGCTGTGCGTTCGAGATGACGAGGGCTCGGCCGCCGATCTCGGGTGCTCGATCGAGCGCAGCCACCAAGGCGGTTGCAGCGTTGTCGACATAGGTGGTGTCGATGAGGGCGAGTCCGTTGCCGACCAAGGCCAGGCGACCGGCGCGAGCTCGGTCGATGATGCGTTGCACGAGCTGCGTGTCGCCCGGACCCCACACCAGGTGAGGGCGAAGGGCAACCAGGTGGAAGTCGTCTGAGTTCTCGGCCAGTGCATGCTGCTCGGCGATGGCTTTGGACCTGGCGTAGTGACCACGCACCTGGTCGGGCTGTGCTGGCTCGGCGCTCGCTCCCACCAACGCCGACCCGGCATGGGCGACCGAAGGGGTCGAGACGTGGACAAACCGTGGGGCACCAGCAGCGCGTGCTGCGGCGACGAGGGTGCGGGTGCCCTCGATGTTGATGGCTTCGTACTCCGACCAACGGCCGGTGACACCGACCTTGGCGGCGAGGTGGATGACGCCGTCGATGCGGGCGACGGCCCGGTCGACCGCAGCAGGATCGCTGATGTCGCCGGTGACCTCGGTGACGTCGGTTCGACCTGATGAGTTCCGCTGCATGACCGTGACGTCGTCGCCCCTGGCCAAGAGCAGGTCGACAACGGAGGCGCCGATCATGCTGGTGGCGCCAGTGACCAGAACCCTCACAGCTTGGCGGTCTTGCCGGCGAGGGTTTGTGCAGCCCAGGTGGCGACGGCGCTGCGGTCGATCTTGGAGTTGTGACGGCGATCAACCGGCAGCGTCTCGACGACCAGTACCGCAGCGAGGTCGATGTTGTGGCCACCGAGCCCGAGCAAGCTGGCTCGAGTCCGATCGATCAGATCGATCGAGGCGGCGCCGAGCTCGTGACGACCGCCGGTTTCGACAACGGCGACCAGCACCTGGGTGCCAGCTGGACCGACTCCGATCACAGCGGCGGCATCGATGTCGGGGAGTTGCTCGAGCTGTTGCTCGAAGCGCACCGGAGCGACCGGACCAGCGGGGGGAGTGATCACATGACCAAGCCGCCCACCGACCCAGAGCCGGCCGAAAGCGTCGAGCCTGCCGATGTCGCCCGTGCGGTGCCAACCCGCAGGCTGGGAGGCTCGGTGCTGGGTGAACCACAAACGGTCGTAGCCATCACGAGCGTGTGGGGCCCGAACGATGATCTCGCCGAGCACCTCTGTGTCGGTACTCGGAGCTCCGGCAGGATGTCCGTTGTGGTCGAGCGGATCGATCATGACATCAACGGTCGGCAGCGGGAGTCCGACGCAGACACCGTCGCCATCGTCGCCAGTCGCATCGATGTCAGTGAGCGAGATGTCGGCGACCGGCAGGGCTTCGGTCATCCCGTAGGGCGTGTGAGCACTGGCATTCGGGAAGAACTGCTTGGCTGAACGCAGCAGCTCAGGCCGCACGGGGGCGCCAGCAGAGAGGAGGAGCCGCACTGCTTCGAAGGCCGAGCGGTGCGACGGCAGGAGCTCGTCCGCGGTTGCCACGGTGTTGACCAGCGCTGCGGGTGAGGCAAAGACCAACGTGGCGTCGATCGCTGCCACGGCGTCGCCGAGGGCCGAGGCGCTGAGCGTGCCCGGTGCGGTCACGTCCATGTCGGGCACGACCGAGGTGAGCCCCATGGTGGGGCCGTAGAGGGCAAACGGTGCGAAGGCGGCAACAAGACGATCGGCCGGGGTGAGGCGGTAGAGATTCATCAGCGCATCGCGCTGGGCTTGGATCTGGTGGTGTCGGTACACGACGCCCTTGGAAGGCCCGGTGGCGCCGGAGGTGAACGCAATGGCGGCGACGGAGTCGCCATCGGGATAGGCGATCAAACGCTCGGCGGGTGCTGAGCGACCCCGCTCGGTGAGAGCCCCGAGATCGGTGGCGATGCCAAGCGTCTTGGTCTTTGCCTTCGAGCGCGGACCGACGGCGATGCGCTTGCCGGGCCACCGCATGGCCATGGCGGCAGCGAGGGCCTTGTCGATACCGATGAGGTAGTCGGGGTCGGCGCTGACGAGCGCTTGTTGCATGCCTTTGGGACCGAGGCCGGAGTCGACCAGCACGAGTGTGGCACCGCGGCGCCAGCAGCCGTAGACGGCCAGCGAGAGGTCGATGCCAGGCGGGACCATGACGGCGACTCGGTCGCCAGCGTCGATGCCGAAGCTGGCCATGCCGGTGGCCAATTGCTCGACTCGGTCATGCAACTCGCCAAAGGTGAGCGACCGGCTGCGTCCGCCGCGATCGGGCGCCATCTCCACCACAGCGTCTCGCCCAGGATCTACCCCAGAAAAGTCTGACAAACCCCGGGTTTGAGACCCCCAGTTTTGATGGTCTGAGCCCCCGGTTGCGGCGCCGGCGACACTGGTCGGGTCGAGCGTGGGCAGCCAGGCGGTGACGGCACCAGCGACATCGGCATCTTCGCCGACGAAGTGGGATGCGTTGACGAAGCGGTGGACGTTGGCGTGAGGCAGACGCGCTTCGAGGTCGTGGAGATAGAGATCGCCGAAGACCTGGTCACGCGGACCCCACAGCAGCAGGGCCGGGATGTCGCCGAGGTCGGCCAGACCAGCAGCGATGCCATCAAGGGTTGCAGCGCTCTCGTGACTGGGATCGAGGGGAATGTCGGCCACGAAGTCGGCGATGGCTTCCCGACGGCTCTTGTCGACATAGGGAGCGGTGAAGCCCTCGCGTACCTCGGCGGGAAGCCGGGGCCGAGACATCTCGTACGCGCCGCGGATGAAGGCGAGCGTGTTGACGGTGCTGTTTCGCAGGACAGGCTTGCTGCGGATCAAGCGGATGACCGCAGGAGCCGGAGAACCAACCGGCTGATGGACCGCTGTGTTCGTGAGCACGACGCCTGCGAGGCGAGGTCCGCTGATGGGGCTGGTGTCGACGTGGCGAAGGGCCCACCCCAACGAGACGGGGCCACCCCAATCGTGGGCGACGGTGACGACCAGGCCGGTGAGGCCGAGCGTTTCAGTGAGCCGGGTGAGGTCATCGACTCTGGTGGCGAGTGTGCGCTTCTGACCGGTGCGCTCGGAGAAACCCATGTCGAGCTGATCGACCGCGATCACCCGAATGTCGTCGCTCGATGCCTTGGCCACGAGCTTGCGCCACAGGAACGACCACGACGGGTTGCCGTGAACACACAACAGCGTCAGCAGTGGACGAGCTGCACCTTCATGCTGTGACACTTCCGGCGGGGCCCACGAGTCGAGCAGATGCCAGGTGCGGTCTGTGCCGAAGGCGTCTGGAGCGGTGACCAGCCTCGACCATGAGGGATCGAGCCCCGTGATACCCGGTGGTGGGATCTGGGCTGGAGCGGTGGTGCGGTTGCTCACCAGGCCAGTTCGACGAACGAGGCGTTGAGCCCCGATCCGACGCCGACACAGAGCACTCGATCGCCAGCGTTGAGCAGTGGAGCTTCTTTGGCCAGCGTGAAGGGGACACCGGCGGGGCCGATGTTGCCGTAGGTCGGGAAGGTCATCGGCACTCGCTCGGGATCGATCCCGAGGATGTCGATCATGGCCCCAGCGTGGACCCTGGAGATCTGGTGGAAGATGTAGCGATCCATGTCGCCCCATGCGTCCTTGTCAGCTTCATCCCAGGCGACCTTGCCGAGTTCGGTGCCGGAATCGAGCAGCGCTTTGGTGTCGGTCCGCATGCTCTCGAGCGAACCAACGCAGAGGTTGTGGTGCTGTGAGGCGGCTCGGAAATCGCCCCGAATCACGCGATGACTGCCGGGATTCTCGGAATGACGACCGATGATCGCTGCTGCCGACCCGGAGCCGAGGGTGAGGCTGGCGAAGTTCGAGAACAAATCGTCGATGGTCGAGCTCTCGTCGAGCAGACGATCGATCGTGTTCTGCTGGATCTCACGGGTGCCTTCACCGTCGACGACCAGGGCGTAGTCGATCTGGCCCGCTTCGATGAACGTGCCCGCCATGTGGATGCCGTTGATGAAACCGAGGCATGCATTCGAGATGTCGTAGTTGATGCAGTGGGAACTGAGGCCGAGGCTGTCGTGCACGGTGACGGCGCTGGACGGCTCGAGACGATCACGGCAAACGCTGGTGTTGGTGATGAAGCCAATACGACTGCGGTCGATACCTGACTCGATGATGGCCTTCTCGCCGGCGAGGGCTGAGGCCTCGATGAAGCCGATCTCTTCCGGCCACTGGCGGTGCTCGGTGATTCCAGCGAGGTTTTGGAGCAGACCCGGCTCGGCACCGACACGTTCGTAGAACGGGGCGAGACGTGCATCTACCTCGTCGGACGTGACGATGTTCGGGGCGTCGCAAGCAACGATGGAAACGATGGCAACGTCATCGAAGCTGAACTGGAAATTCCCGGACACAGACACCCTTTCGAAATGCAGAACGCTTGAGTCTCGCACGACGCAAGCCAAAAGGCTCGTCCCGGTGCAGGATCACTGCAGACTCTTGGATTCTGGGCCGATCTCGTCAGCCGAAGATGATGGTTTTCGACCCGTTGACCAGGACGCGGTGCTCGAGATGGGCCCGAACAGCCCTGGCGAGGACGACGGTTTCGAGGTCCCGGCCCTTCGACGTCAGCCTGGCAACGTCGTCTCGGTGGCTCACTCGATCGGTGTCTTGCTCGATGATCGGGCCCTCGTCGAGATCAGCAGTGGCGTAGTGGGCCGTGGCGCCGATGAGCTTCACGCCGCGAATGTGGGCCTGGCGATAGGGATTGGCACCGATGAACGCAGGCAAGAACGAGTGATGGATGTTGATGATGCGCCCGGGATGGTGCTCGACGAACCGGTCACTGAGTATCTGCATGTAGCGAGCCATGATCACGAGTTCGACGTCGTGTTCGGCCAGCGTGTCGAGCACCTGCTGCTCTTGGTCTGGTTTGGTGTCCTTTGTCACCGGAAGGTGAACGTAGGGCACACCCATGTGCGAGCAGATGCCCTCGTGGTCTGGGTGATTCGAGATCACGACGCGCAAGTCAGCAGCGAGTTCGCCGGTCTTCCAGCGGGAAAGTAGGTCGTAGAGGCAGTGCGGCTGCTTCGACGCCATCAAAGCTGTTGGGGTCGGCCGATCGGTTTCGCGGATGTCGACCGTCATGTCGAGCTCAGCGGCGACGGGGGCAAATGCTGCGGCGAGATCGGCCCGCGGGGTCGACATGGCTGAGTCGTCGACCTCGATGCGTTGGAAGAACAGCTGATTGCCAGCGGGGTCGGCGTCGACGTGCTGCTCGGCGTGCAGGATGTTGCCGCCCTGCTCGCTGATCCATCGGGTGGTTGCCGACACGATGCCGAAACTATCGGGGCAGGTCAACAAGAAGACAACGCTCATCTGAGTTGCCTATCTGCTGAGCCGGTCATCCGCACTGCTCTCGTGTACGTCGGCCAGGCCTCGGAACTGTGAGCGGTGCAAGTGGGCATAGAGGCCGTCGATGGCCAGAAGCTCGTCGTGAGTGCCGCGTTCGGTCACTTCGCCAGCTTCCATGACGAGGATGAGATCAGCTTCACGAACAGTCGACAGTCGGTGGGCGATCACGAAGCTGGTGCGGCCGTCCATCAAGGTGAGCAGGGCTCCCTGGATTGCACGCTCGGTTCGGGTGTCGACCGAACTCGTGGCCTCGTCGAGCACGAGCAGGCGGGGATCGCTGAGCGCAGCCCGGGCAATGGCGATCAACTGACGCTGGCCGAGCGACAGGTTGGTGCCACCCTCTGAGACGATGGTGTCATAACCCTCTGGCAGGGCTCGGATGAAGCGATCGGCGTTGGCGAGACGTGCGGCTTCTTCGATGGCTTCGTCGGTGGCATCGAGATCACCGAAGCGGATGTTCGCCCGAACGGTGTCGCTGAACAGAAACGTGTGTTGGAGCACGATACCGAGCTGATCTCGCAGGGAATCCTGCGTGACATCTCGCAGATCGATGCCGTCGACGGTCACCGAGCCCGAATCGATGTCGTAGAAGCGATTGAGCACGTTGATGATGGTCGACTTGCCGGCGCCAGTCGGGCCGACGAGGCCGATCATCTGGCCGGGCTCGGCCACGAAGCTGACATCGCGCAGGATGGGCTCGCCGTCGACGTAGGAGAAGTCGACGTGGTCGAACACCACACGCCCGGTCACTGGCGGCAACGCCGCTGCATCCGGTCGGTTGCCTACCGAGGGTTCCTCGTCGAGCAGCTCGAACACTCGGGTCGCTCCAGCGAGGGCGCTGAAGACGGAGGTGACGGTGTTGGCGATGCGGCCGAGCGGCTGGCCGACCCGGCTGGCGTAGGTGACGAACGAAGCGATCAGACCGATGGTGATGCCGTTGCCATCGCCGGTGACCGCGAGCCACGCACCGACGCCCACAACCGAGACAGAGCTGAGGTTGCCGAGGCCGAACATGATCGGCATGAGCATCACGGTGAGGGTTTGAGCCTTGATGCCGGTGATGCGGGTTTTCGCATTGGCTTCGGCGAACTCGTCACGAGCTTCGGCCTGGCGATCGAGGGAGACCACGACGCGCTGCCCACTGAGGCGTTCCTGAGCCACCGCATTCAGACTGCCGATGCTGCGCTGGAATTGGCCGAAGAGGGGTCGGGACACGCCGCCGATGCGCTTGACCAGGGCCAACACCAACGGCACGGGCAGGAGTGCAGCGAGGGTCAGGCGCCAGTCGAGCACGAACATGATCGTGAGCAGCGTGACGATCTGCAGCACCGAGGTGACGGCGGTGAGGAGGTTCTGGCTGAGCAGTTGATCGACAGCGTCGACGTCGTTGGTGACGCGGCTCATGAGGTCGCCGGTGCGGTTGCGGTCGAAGAATCTCATCGAGAGCGTTTGGAACTTGGCGAACAGCTCCCGGCGGAGCTTGGCCATCACTTGCTGAGCAACGGCGGCCACCCAGCGACCGGCGATCAGATTGCTGAGCCAAGCGCCCACGTAGACCAAGACGAGCACGCCGACGATGCGCCGCAGGCCGTCACGGTCGCCGCTGGCGATGAAGTCGTCGATCGCAACGCCTTGGAGCCAGGGTCCGGCCAATTGGAACAACGAGGCGGCAAAGACCAGCACGCCGCTGGTGATCAATCGGGGTCGGTGGGGACGCAGGTAGCCGAGCAATCGCGAGAACGATGCATCGGTCTTCTCGTCGCGATCGACGGGTTGCCCCATGGCTCCCGGGTGGCCGGTGCCAGCCCCTCGTGAAGCGGTCATGTTGCTGGCTCGCCCAGCTGGGAGGTGAAGATCTCTTGGTAGACGGTGCTGGTCTCGAGCAGTTCGTCGTGGGTGCCGTGAGCGCAAACGGTGCCCTGATCGAGGACCACGATCTCGTCGGCGCCGAGTGCGGTGCTGATGCGTTGGGCCACGATCAGGACGGTGCGGTCGGTGTAGGTGGCCAACGCCTCTTGGATCTGTGCTTCGGTTTCGAGATCGACGGCGCTGGTGGAGTCATCGAGGATCAGGATCGACGGGTCGGTGACCAGCGTGCGGGCGATGGCCAAGCGCTGACGCTGCCCGCCAGACAGGTTGGCGCCACCCTGTTCGATGACCGAGTCGTACCCGTTGGTCATCTCGCTGACGAAGCCGTGGGCTTGTGCTGCCTTGGCTGCATCGACGATCTGTGCGTCGGTGGCGTCGGGTTGTCCGTAGCGGAGGTTCTCCATCACGGTGCCGCTGAAGAGCTGAGGCGACTGAAGAGCAATACCGACATTGCGGCGCAGTGAGCTCTTGTCGAGTTGACGCACGTCGATGCCGCCGACGCTGACCGTGCCCGCGCTGGCGTTGTAGAAGCGGGGGATGAGATGCACGAGGGTGCTCTTGCCCGAGCCGGTGGCGCCGAGGATGGCCACGGTCTTGCCTTGCTCGATCTGGAGGTTGACATCGACCAGTGCGCAGGTGTCGTCTGTGCCGGAGAGCGCTCCGTAGTCGAAGCGGACACCCTCGAAACGAATGTCGCCGGGACGAGGCTGCGTGCCGAGGTCGATACCGCCGTCGGCATCGGGGATCGAGGGCACTTCCCGCATGACTTCTTCGATCCGAGACATCGATGCGCTGGCAGCCGACAGCAGCGGCTGGACGAAGGCGAAGATCATCAGGGGCATGGCAACGATGGCGAGGTAGCTGATGAAGGCGACCAGGTCGCCTTCAGAAAGGGTGCCGTCGATCACGTTGTTGCCGCCGAGCCAGACCACGGCCGCGATGCCAAAGCTGGAAAGCGCAATCAGGGTTGGCATCAGCGATGCGACGAGCTGGTTGACCTGTGTTGCCTGGTCGGCGAGATCGTCGGCGACCAGGTCGAAGCGAGCGATCTCGTGACGTTGACGGACAAACGCCTTCACGACTTCGGCGCCGGTGATGTTCTCCGAAAGCACGTTGTTGAGCCGGTCGACGCGGGTCTGGACAGCGTCATAGAGCACGCTCGAGCGGCGAACCACGTACCAAACGATGATGGCGATCACGGGAACCATGAACGCAACGATCACGGTCAGGCCGGCATCGAGGGCGATGATCGCGGCCAGTGACCCAATGAACATCAGCGGGGCCTGAGCGATGAACGAGAGGCCCATCGTGAGGACGGTCTGGACCTTGGTCATGTCGCTGGTGAGGCGTGTGAGGAGTTCGCCGGAGGGCAGCTTGTCGAGGTTGGCGAACGAGAGTCCCTGCACGTGGTTGTAGAGGTCGCGGCGCAGGTCGGTGATGGTGTTGAAGGCAACCCGGACCGCAACCGCGGTGGTGGCCGCAGCAATGACCATGCCGAGGATGATGAGGATCACCATCAAGATGACGACTTCGGCGACAACTCGAGAGTCGCCCTGAGCAATGCCGTCATCGATCACGCGAGCGGTCTGGAGCGGGATCGTGATGTTGATGGCGACCGAGAGCAACGTGCCGAAAAGCGAGATCATCACGAGTCGGCGATAGGGCCGCATCCATGGCCAGATGTGTTTGATCGATCCCACCGCTCGACGCTACCGGGAATCGCCAGCACGCTCGGAACCGATCGATCAGACTGGCGGGCATGGCCGATGCACCGAAGCTGGGAACCGACTATCTGACCGACCTACCGATGCCGGAGGTCGCCAACTGGCCGATCTTTCCGTTCGAAGGCGACATCTCGGTGCGCAAGGTGTTTCCGTTTGCTGAACAAGACCATGTGCGGTCCGGTGATCCGGGTGGTCCGCCGTGTGCTTGCACCGGCGAAGGCGACTACACGCCGCAACCGCCGATCTGGCAGAACAAGCGCTGGCAAGTTCGACCAATCAACTTCGGCGGTGAGCGAGCACCGTTCCCCGCCTACATGCTCGAGACGGTCGAGCACATGGACTTCGACGACTTCGACGAGGAGATGGCGGCGGACATGGGCGTGATGACGCATCGGATCGACCGGGCGATGCACGCCGCCGATGACCTTGGCCGAGTCCACGTGAATCGCTGGGGTGATGGCGGTTCGCACTACCATCTGTGGTTCCTTGGGCGACCCAGGGGAGCGGGCCAGCTCAGCGGCTTTGCTCTGCCGTGGTGGGGTTTCATCCTTCCTGGCCGGTCCGAGGCTGAACAGGCCGCATCGGATCAGTCGATCGCTGCTTCACTTGCCGAAGCCGATTGAAACGTTTGACTTCAGGACTGGTTCCTGGCTCAGATGTCGATCGAATCCAGCGAAGGAGTCCACCTGTGAAGATGCCACCGCCATGGACCATCGACGGCTCAGGGTTCGTCGATGGCCCACACAGCATCGAGCATCCCGATGTGTCGCCGGGCGATTGGTCAGCCGTTGAGAGCTATATCGGCTTGCCGCTTCCCACTGACTACAAGGAACTCATCGGCGATGGAAACGAGGTCGTTTTCGGTGATGAGCTGTTCATTCGCAGTCCGTTCGTTCGCCTCGGGCTGTTCGATCTCATCGCCGACTCATCGTGGATCGAGGCATCTCTTCGCCAAGATCACCCCGAAGAGCACCCTGAAGCGGTGTTTCCCGAGCGATCCGGAATCCTCACCTGGGGCACCGATGGTGGTGGGGGCGTGTATCACTGGGACACCTCAGACCCCGATCCCGACCGTTGGACCATCGTCGTCACCGGCAGACCGATCCTCAGCTACATCTGCGAAGACGTTGGCCTCAGTGGCTACCTGAGCGGCCTCGCTGACGGGACGATCAAAGCGGCTGCCCTGAGCAACTGGCCGAAACCCAACCCCGAGGTGCGCAGGATCTAGCGAGCGAATGGTCGAGCGTTCGAAGACCGTGAGGTCGGTTCTCTCGCCGTGTGAGCCGCAACCCATCTAGATTCGGCGACCATGGTCGACCCGACGCAGATCCCACGCCCGACGCCTCCGTTCGAAGGCGACATCGCCAGGCTGATCGACGACGCCACGGCCAGCCGGCTCAAGACCGACTCGAGCCCGACGCCGACGAATGTCGTCCTGATCATGCTCGATGACGTTGGCTTCGGAACCTGCAGCACGTTCGGTGGGCCAGTGCCCACGCCAACGGTTGATCGGGTGGCCGAGCAGGGCCTTCGCTACAACCAGTTCCACACCACTGCGCTGTGCTCACCGACCCGCGCCGCGTTGCTCACTGGCCGTAATCATCACCGAGTGCACATGGGCGGCATCACCGAGATCGCGAACAGCTTCCCCGGCTACGACTCGGCCATACCCCGGGAAGCGGCGACGGTGGCCGAGATCCTTCGCCAGAACGGCTACTCCACCGGCTGTTTCGGCAAGTGGCATCTCACGCCGTCATGGGAGCAGAGCCCCGCCGGTCCCTTCGATCGCTGGCCAACCGGGATGGGGTTCGATCGCTACTACGGGCCGCTCGGCGCCGAAGCCTCTCACTGGGAGCCAGCGGTCTACGACCAGACCACACCGGTCGAACCTTACGTCGGCCGCGATGACTACCACCTCACCGAAGACCTGGCCGACAAGGCCATCGAGTGGATCCAGCGTCAGAAGGCCTCGGCTCCCGATCGTCCCTTCTTCTGCTACTTCTCGCCGGCCGCCGTGCACACCCCGCACCATGTTTGGCCCGAGTGGATCGAGAAGTTCAAGGGTCGGTTCGATGAGGGATGGGACGCGTTGCGGAAGCAGATCTACAAGCGTCAGCTGGCCATGGGCGTGATCCCGCCAGACACTGCGCTCACCCCCCGGCCAGACGAAGTGCCGAGCTGGGACGACTACCCCGACCGCTACAAGCCGGTGGCCAGCCGCCTCATGGAAGTGTTCGCGGCATTCATGGCCCACACCGATGCCCAGGTCGGACGAGTGCTCGACGCCGTCGACGAACTCGGCGTTGGTGACGACACGCTCGTGATCTACTTGACCGGCGACAACGGAGCATCTGCCGAGGGGACCATCCACGGCGCCTGGAGCGCGCCGTCGTTCCAGAACGGCGTGCCCGAAGACCCCGAGTGGCTCCTCGAACACATGGACGACTTCGGCTCTGATCGCTGTGAGAACCACTTCAACGTGGGGTGGGCCTGGGCGCTGGATGCGCCGTTCCAATGGATGAAACAGGTGGCCTCCCACTTCGGGGGCACCCGCAACGCGCTCGCCGTGTCATGGCCCAAGGGCATCGCCGACGCCGGAGGCCTGCGCGATCAGTTCCACCACGTCATCGATCTCGCCCCGACCATTCTGGCCGCCACTGGCATCGAGCAGCCGGCGGTGGTCAACGGCATCGAGCAAATGGCTGTCGACGGCACACCCATGAACTATTCGTTCGACGCTCCCGACGCCGACAGCACGCGCACCACGCAGTACTTCGAACTCCTCGGCAACCGAGCGATCTACCACGACGGCTGGATGGCAAGTTGCTTCCACGGCCGGGTGCCGTGGATTCGCATGGCCCCCTTCGAGTTCGACGGCGAGCAGGAACGTTGGGAGCTCTACAACATCGCTGACGATTTCAGCCAGAGTATCGATCTGGCCGAGGCCGAACCCGAACGCTTGGCCGAGCTCCGCCGACTCTTCGAAGAAGTCGCTGAGGAGGGTGGCGTCTATCCGCTGCGTGACGCAGGCTCGCGTCGCGGTGGCGACCGAGCAGTGCCCTCGGTTCTGGGCGACGTCACCAAGATGACCTACACCAAGGCTCACACCCGGATGCCCGAGAGCTCGATCATCAACCTCAAGAACGCCTCGTCAGAAACGACCGCCGAGATCGTGGTGCCCGATGGGGGAGCGCAGGGGGTCATTGCCTGCCAGGGCGGCAACATGGCGGGCTGGTCCCTCTACCTCACACCAGAGGGTTGCCCGACGTACCTCTACAACTGCTTCGGTCATCACCTGACCGAGGTCGTCGGGCCCGTGCTCGACGCAGGCCCGCACAACATCCGCCTGCTGTATCTCCACGATGGCGGTTTCGGCACGGGCGGCACGATGCACTTCTTCGTCGACGGGGTCGAGGTCGACCGAGCCCGTCTGGAGCAGACGGTTCCCGTGGTGTTTTCGATGAGCGGCGAGACGTTTGACGTTGGCATCGACACCGGTGCGCCCGTCGGGCCCTATCACGATGGCTTCCCGTGTACCGCCGAGATCAAGACTGTGACCCTCGAGCGTCTGAGCAAGCCGGATGCGGCGACCCGCCAGGCCATGGTCGAGGGTGAGTTCCGTGCCGGTATGAGCACGCAGTAGCGCGACCTGTGCTTGGCCAAGCTCAGAGCTGGTTGATGACCAGCGCAGCGCCGCCGGCGAGTGACAGGAGGAGAATGCCGGGCCGGAACCAGTGTCGGTCCAGCAAGGGCCTGGTCCAGCGAGAAACAACAACGCCCACCAAGAGGCCGGGAACCATCAATGCAAGAAGCGTGGCCTCGTGGGATCCGAAGCGGCCGATCACCATCAGGCCAACGAAGGCAAAAGCGCTCGTCACCGCAACGAAGACCGACACCGTGCACCGCAAGGCTTTGGGCTGGAGGTCAGCAAGACCAATGACCAACGGCGGGCCGGGAAGCGCAGCCGTGATGCTGGTGAAGGCCGAGGCTGCCCCGGTCAGAAGATCGCTCCCGCTGGTGCGATTGACGTTCACCCCACTGAGCAGAAAAACCGCTGCGGCACAGATCAGCAGGCCGATCATGAGCGAGAGCGTGTCGGGGGCCATCACGCGCAGCACGGCAAGACCAGCAACACCTCCCACGGGCAGACCAATGAGTGATCGGCGCAGCGTGGGCCGGTCGAGGTCCTCCCATTCGGCGGTGATGTGTCTGGCCCCGATGACCAGGCCACCGAGCAGAAGCGGGCCGGGCCCGAAGGACGGGTCGACGCTGAGCAGAACCGGACTGGCAACCAGACCAAGGCCGATGCCAGCCGAGCCCTGAACGATCGCGCCTGCAGCTGAAGTGAGCAACACGATGATCAGATCGATCGAGCTGAGGCCAGCGATGACCTCTGAGCTGAGCGAGTCGATCACGAGGTGGCTGGCGCCGTGCTCGGTTCCCAGGTCAGGTTCGGGTCGAGCGGCCAGAGCGGAGCGTCAGCAGCCGGGTGGTCGAACACGGTGACATCGAGTGTGGTCAGCCCCGGGCTGTCGGCGGTGATGATCTTGGTTGCCAAGTCCCTGAAACCGGCGCGGAAGTGTTGGCTGCTCTTGAGGCCAACGATCGATCGGTTGGTGACGTCGATGCCGTGGAGGAGGAAGATCTGCGCGTCGAACGTTTGGCTGCGGCGCGAGGTGACGATCACATCGATGTTGCCGATGGTGAGCCTGGCGCTCTTGCCGAGGTTGGCTCGCACACCAGCAAGCATCGGGCTGGTGTAGACGAGGCGGCCGTCGGTGAGAGTCTTGACATGGGCCGTGGCTTCGACCGGCTCGCCGTGGAGCGGTCCATGGCGCCCCCCGATGCGAACATCGATCGTGGCGCCGACTCCTGCGGTGTGGGCAGCCTCAGCGGTCACCGGGTCGAACACGAAGCCAAAGCACGAACCCTCCACGTCAGCGTCGATCATTGCGGCCAGCAGGTGCGTGCCGTCGCCGGGGGTGCCGCCTCCCGGGTTGTCCGCAGTGTCGTTGATGATGACCGGCCCACCGTCGGCGGCCAGGGATTGGTTGGCCAACTCGATCGTGACCTCCGGCGGCAACGACTCGACGGTGAAGTCGTTGCGCCGAGCCCATACAGCGCCAGCGATTTCGGTAGCGACCTGGTGGGCCAGGGCGGGATTGTTGTCGGTGATGACCACAACGCTGGCGCCGGTGGCCCCGATGTCTGTGTAGGGGAAGCCGTGGAAGAAGGAGGCGTCGATGACACCAGGCCGCTTCTCGGCGGCCAGGCAGAGATCGCGTACATCTGCTGCCGGGCCGGCATCGGTGGTCGAGGTTGGCAGCAGCAGCGGAAGGCGCTCGACGTGGGTGGTCGGGTGCAGCGTGCCCGCTAGGAGTTCGGGCAGAAGGGCAATGGCCTCTACCCCTCGGTCGAACATGTCGGTGTGGGGGTACTCCTGCACGCCGAGCATGACGTCGATGCGTTGACTCATCTCGGCAGTGATGTTGCCGTGGAGGTCGAGGGGAACCACGATCGGCACATCGGGACCGACGGCGACCCGGATAGCAGCGGCGAAGTCGGCCTCGAGGTCTTCGATGCCCTCAACGACCCCGGCACCGTGCATGGAGACAGCCACAGCGTCGACGGGCAGCACGGCGCTGAGCCGTTCGATGTACTCGGTCTTGAGTGAGCGATAGGTCGGCGCTTCGATGATGCCGGATGGGCCCGCCATCGCCCAGAGGATGGGGACGGCCTCGTGCTCGGAGTCATCGATGGCGCTCAGGAAACCGCCGACAAAGGTTCGGGTGCCGCGAACTCGGAAGATCTCGTCGCCTCTGAGCTGCTGGAAGTCGTCGAGGCGCGTCGTTCCCATCGAATCCGTGGCGTAGGTGTTGGTCTCGTGTTCGATGCCCCCGATGGCGATGCGCATCGGAAGAACATAGGCCCGAGCGTTGGGCGGAGCGAACGGTTCTGGTCAGTTGTGACCGGGTCGTTCAGTCTCGACGGGCTTGCACCGTTGTGCCTTCGAAGGCGCCGTCGACGGCCAGAGCGATCTCGATCTGGTCGAGGGCTTCGCTGAACTCGTTGGTGGTCCGGAGATTGCCGTTCGAGAACTTTGGAAGGAGCGTGACCACGAGGTCACGCACGACCGGACGCTCGGCTGCGTTGTGGCAATCGAGGAGCCAATCAACGCAGTCAGCCACGGGGACGAACTGGTTTCCGTTGATCTCGGCGCGGGCGGCGGTGAGCGTTGCGGTGATCTTGGTGGCTTCGGTTGCGGTCATATCGAATCCTTCGATCGAGGCGGTGTTACTGGATGCGGTCGGCGACCTGATTGATGTTCAATCTGATTGCTGCTCTGTAGCAACAGTCAACACGTAGACGTTCGGCTTGTCTTCCGAGTTCCCGCGTTTCTCACATGTGACGTTTGGCATCCATGTGCCGCCAACATATCGCTCAGACCGGTTTTGCTGTGGTCACCTGACCCAGCTTGATTGGTCGGTCGCCTCACATCAAGAGCCGGATGCACCGTTGTTGCGGGATTTTTGCCCGATACTGCAGGGATGCAGATCCATCACCTGGCTTCTTCCGAGGACTGGGAACAACGAACGAGCGAGCACTACGAACCGGCTGGTCTCGCCGCGGAGGGTTTCATCCACCTGTGCACCGGTGATCAACTCGCCGGCGTGGTCGAGCGCTACTACCAGGGCCGAGACGATCTGATCCTGTTGACCGTCGACGACGAGCGCCTCGGCGCTGATCTCGTGTGGGAGGACCTGCCCGGATCAGGCGAAGAGTTTCCCCACGTGTACGGGCAGCTGCCGCTTGCTGCTGTTGTCGAATGTGCTCCCTTCGAGCAGAAGACATGACCGATCTGGGTCCTCAGAGTCGGCCATTCTGGCACCGACACCTCGAGCCTGAGGAACGTCGCCGGGTCATGACCGACCTCGCGCTGATCAGCCGAACCCAGTGGCACTGGCGCTTCGGCATCATGATGGCGCTCTCTGTTCTGGTCGCCGTGATGGGCTTGCTGGCTGGTTCTGCCGCAGTGGTGATCGGCGCCATGCTGCTGGCACCACTGATGACGCCCGTCCTCGGTGCCGCAGCAGCCCTCTCGATGGGTTTGCCGAAGAAGGCCTCGGTCTCGATCGCTCGGGTTGTCGTTGCGTCGATCGGAAGCATTGCGTTGGCCTACATCGCGTCGAAGCTCGCGCTGACCGGGTCGGAATCACTGTCGTCGGAGATCGAGTCACGCACTCGGCCAGACATCCGGGACCTCATCGTCGCCCTCGCCGCCGGTGCAGCTGGCTCGTACGCAACGGTTCGAGCTGACACCTCGAGCTCCTTGCCCGGTGTTGCTGTCGCCGTAGCGCTTGTGCCTCCGCTGGCCACCGTGGGCATCACGCTGGAAGCAGGGAACCTCGTGTGGGCGCAGGGAGCCCTGTTGCTCTACCTGACCAACCTCGTGGCCATCGTGTTCGTGAGCATCTTGGTGTTCCTGGCCACTGGTTTCGTGCCACCTCGTCGCCTGGCCACCACCGTGCCGCAGATCCTGGGCGCCATCGTCGTGGCCGTTGGTGCTGTGGTGCTGATCTCTGTCCCGTTGGTTCGAGCGAGCATCGGGGCAGCAGACACGTCACGGATCGACCGAGAGGCGCGGGCCGCGGTCAGGGAATGGCTGGGAGATCGGCCGCTGACTTTGGTCAATCTCGACCTCAGTAGTGATCCGGTGATCGTCGAGCTCAATGGGCCTGTCGCCCCGCCGCCAGAAGACCTGCTCGAGTTGCGTTTGTCGGTTGTGCTCGGCGAGACCAGGAAGGCGGCGATCTTCGTGGACGAAACCCGGCTGGCGACAACAACGACGCTCACGCCGATCACAGATGAGCAGCTTCGAGAACAGCGCACTCGTGATGTTGTCCAAGCGTGGTTGAGTGAGAACGACACGGGAAACAACTACCAGCTGAACGCGTTCTCGTTGGTGGAGGGCGATTTGATCGTGACCGTGTCGGGCTTGGGAGAACGTCCGCCAGACATCCTCGACCTCATTGGCCGGTTGGCCGACGCTGACCCTGACGACATCATCACTCCAACGGTGCAGTGGAGCCGGCTCGAAGCAGTTCCGGTGGGTGAAGAGCCGCCGACGCCGCTCGAGGTCACGACCTCCCAGGTGCGGGTCATTGTCGAGAACTGGTCCAACCCGAACCTGCTCGACATCACCGATTTCGCGTTCAACGGCATCGTGCTCAACGTCGACGTGGAGGGTGTGGGTCCGGCACCGATCGAGCCACTGCTGGCGGCGATTGCCGAGTCCGGAGTCGATCGAGCAGATGAGATCGTCACCAACGTGTACTTCACTCAGCGGGTGCGGCTGGAGACCACAACGACAACCGAACCACCAGAAGAGCTCCTCCCCGACTTCGGCGACGGCGTTTCCACGACAACAACAACCACCCCATAAAAACCGGGGTCAGGTCCCAACAAGTACAAGTTGGCTGGTCGGACACGCTGAGACCAGCTCGACCCCACTTGTACTTGTTGGGACCTGACCCCTAGATGGTGGACCGCTAGATGATGTGGAATTGGGGGGTGGCCTTGGTCGAGGCGTCGAGGTGTTCGCCGCAGGCGGGGACAGCGATGGCGTCGTGTTGGCGCATGGTGACGACCGAGGTGTGACCGGCTGCGCTGACCGTGGCCTCTACGTGGTCGCCGCCGGTCTTGACACGCACAGTACGTTCGTTGTCGAGCCAGGCCCAGCCCTGGTCGAGGAACGTTGCTCCCTCGGCGATCTGTGCCGGCCGCCCCTGGACACCGAGGTTGCCGCGGTAATGCGCTTCCAGACCACCAGTGGCAATGCTCTGTTCGACGATGGCGACGGTGAGCTCAGGGGTCAACGTGCTCCACGTGGTGCCGTGAGGGAAGTGGATCCCCGTGGGCGCGAATCGGTGACCGCCGGTGTGGCTGGTGCGCCACATGCGAACGTTCGGCGTGAACGCGCAGTCAAGATCAAGGTGCAGGCGCGTGCCGAGCTGGCCGCAGCAGCGGTCGCGGGTGCCGTGGGTGCAGATGAGAAGATCTTGCGTCCTCGGATCGACGTCGAGTGGTTCGGTGATTGCTGAGGGTCCAGCCTCGGCAACTGAGCGGACCGCAGCCTCGAGCTCGGCTCGGTTGACCACTGTCTCGGTGCGTTCGAAGCCATGGAACGGTTCGGTCCGCTCCCAGCAGATCACCCGATGTTGTTCGAGTCGAGTGGCTTCACTCGAACGGATACCGAGCAGTTTGATGGTCTTGTCGTTGAAATCGAGGCCTGCGAGCAGCTCGTGTTGGTCGATCTTCTTCGGCCAGGGCAGCGGCAGTTCCACCAGCAGCACGCGTCGAGCAAACCCGGCGCTACCGGCAGGATGCTCGCCCAGCGCTGCGGTCTGCACAGCGCAGCGAAGATCGTTCTCGAGTGCGAGCTCGGTCACGAGTCGACCTGGGTTCGCAGCGAACCCAACCACTCGGTGGCTGAGGTCCAAGCGTCGTTGTTGTCCGCTCGAACCTGACCTGCGTTGGCCCCGGCGGCCGGGTAGCTGCCGAGAAACTTCACGTCTGCGTGTTTGGCCTTCACGTTCACCAGGCAGTTGGCAACGACGTCATCGTTGATGTGACCGTTGAAGTCGACGATGAAGCAGTACTGGCCGAGCTGGGTCCGGGCTGGCCGGCTGGTCAGTTTGGTGAGGTTGATGTTGCGAGCCGAGAACTCGTTGAGAATCGACACGAGCGAGCCGGGTCGATCAGCTCGTTGAGCAATGAGCACGGAGGTCTTGTCGTGGCCTGAGGGGGCGGGAATGCCTTTGGATGCCACCACGAGGAAGCGAGTTTGATTGCCGGCGATGTCGGCGATGTCAGGGGCGAGGAGATCGAGGCCGTAGATCTCACCGCTGAGCGCCGGGCCGAGAGCGGCAACACCGCTCGAATCGGCGGCGATCTGAGCTGCAGCAGCTGTGGAGTTGGCCGGGATGATCTCGACGTCGGGCAGCTCCTTGCGAAGGAACGACCGGCATTGGGCGTTGGCGACGGGGTGTGAGGTGACGGTGTGGATGTCGGCAAGCGTCGTGCCCGGCAACCCCATGAGGTTCATGGTGATGTCGAGGAGGACCTCGCGCTGGATGAGCAGGTCGGTGTCGAACACCAGGGTGTCGAGCGAGACGTTGACCGTGCCCTCGATGGCGTTCTCGATGGCGATGAAGCCGTAGTCGACTTCGCCGTTGTGGGTGTCGTTCAAGATGTCGACGAAGGTGCGAGCCGGAACGAGCTCGGCGCCATCGACGAGATCGTGCTGGGAACGGAGCGCTTCTTCGCTGTAGGTCCCGCGAGGGCCGAGGAACGCAATACGAGGTGAATGAGACACGAGCTGAGGCTACATCGGCTCTTGCGGCGCCGGCTCTGCTGTTGTTGCCACCTCCCACGCTGCCTTCCACAGGTGCCCGGTTCGCCACTACCGTGCGGCGATGGACGATCGCTTCTACTTCCGTCAGCTGCTTTCCGGCCGTGACTTCGCCAAGGACGACCAGATGGCACAGCAGATGGTCAACTTCTGTTACCTCGTGGGAGACCGCACGACTGGCGAGGCGGTGGTCATCGACCCCGCCTACGACACCGACACATTGGTCGACATCCTCGAAGAGGACGGCATGAAGTTGACGGGTGCGCTGGCGACCCACTACCACGCTGACCACGTCGGTGGTTCCATGATGGGTTTCCAGATCAACGGTGTGGCCCAGCTGCTCGAACGGGCTGATGTGCCGATTCATGTGCAGGCACCCGAGGCCGAGTTCGTCCAGAAGGTCACCGGGCTCGAAGCTGATTCGCTGGTGTCACACGCCTCTGGCGACATCGTCTCAGTGGGCTCGATCGACATCGAACTCATCCACACACCCGGTCACACCCCAGGAAGTCAGTGTTTCCTCGTCGAAAATCGTCTGGTTGCCGGCGACACGCTCTTCCTCGACGGGTGCGGCCGAACCGATCTGCCCGGTGGTGACCCCGAGGAGCTCTACCGATCGCTCCACGATCGCCTTGCGAAGGTCCCTGACACCGCCGTGCTGTACCCCGGGCATCTCTATTCCCAGGACCCCTGCCAGTCGATGGGCGACACTCGTGAGCGCAACGTGGTCTACAAGCCGACGTCACTCGAGCAGTGGTTGATGATGTTCGGTCACTGAAATCTTGGGCCCTAGCAGGTTCCCAAGAATCTCCTTCAGCTCCTCATGTTCGGTGCCGATGCACCGAAAGTTCAGGAGACAGGAGGCGACCCGCATGCCCGACAAGAGTTTTGACGCTGCTTTCTCTGCATTTGATGCCGAGGACACAGCCACAACTGAAGAAGTAGAGGCAAGTGCATCAGGCGATGATGCGCGGCTGTCCGATGTCGAGCGGGAACTGGCAGAAGCCAAGCCCCGTCTCGAGGCGTTTGCGCGATTGGAAGCACTTGCTGAAGCACAGGGCACGACGCCTGAGGCGATTGCCATCGAAGCGTCGATTGATGTGCTGAAGACAGAGGAAACCCAGAAGCGCAGCGAGCTCGAGGAATTGGAAGCCGCTGTCCGAGCGGTCGAAGCAGACCGACAAAAACACATGGAGGAATGTGACATGTTGATCAATGAAAAAGAAGTGATTCGCGACGAGATCGTGATCGTGCTCGATGAGCACACCGGCATTGTCGACCAGATGGCCGAGATGATCGACGAGCTCGAAGCCATTCGCGCTGATGCCATTCGCCTCATGGGCGAGAAAGCAGCACTCGAGCTGAAGGTCGAAGAGCTTCGCGGCGAAGTCGGCCGAGCTGGCAGCGAATCGCGCCGACGCACAGACCTCGAGTCCGCCTCGATGGAGACCGATGCCGATGAGGCCACGGCCTTCGATGCGTTCTTCGAAGCCGAGGTCGTGGAAGACAAAGCTCGAGCCTGGATGCTCGAATAGTCCCTGCTCGGGCCTGAACCCGCAGATGGACGACGTGGTCGATGACACCGCAGAGTCATTCCGAGGTGCTTCACTGTCCCGGTGATGAAGCGCATCGCTCGAGACCATTCCCCGGCCCGCCTGATTTTGGCGTTTGCTGGGCTGCTCGTTGCGGTTTTTGCGTTGACCATCCACCCGGCGGATGCCGAGAACCCCATCGACATCGTGCCGGAACTCGTCGATGACGGGATCTTCATCGCATCGAGTCGAAGCAGCGAGGCCGACCCAGGGATGTTCATCCCGGTGGTCGAGCGAGCGCGAGCAGCAGGGGTTTCGATGGCGGTCGTGTGGCCGCAAGACCCTCAGCCGAACACCGAAGCATTCGCCCGGCGTGTGCAAGAGGCGAGCTTGGCTGATGTCGTCTTGGTCTTCGGGCCCGACGACGCGTTCGGTTCCTTCGTTGCTGAAGATTTCGAGGAAGACTCGATTCGAGCCGCCTCTGCAGCCCGCGACGAGAGCGAGCCAGTGGCGAAGGCGTCCGCCTATCTCACGGGTTTGCTCGAAGAGCCCATCAGGTCGCGCCCAGAGATCGTCGACCAGTTGGTCCGATGGATCATCCTCCTGCTGGCTGCACTGGTTGTTGGCGCCGTGGGCGAGCAGATGATTCGCGCGTTCAAGAAGTCTCGCAAGCTCCAAGAGCTCAAGGCCCAGAGCGAAACCACGAGTTGAGCTAGAGCGGTCAGTCGGCGGCAGACAAGTCGGCGTGCTGACTGATCCAGGTATGCATGGCAATGCCGGCAGCGACTCCTGCGTTGATCGAACGAGTCGACCCGAACTGGGCAATCGAACGGCACTCGGACATCGCAGCCTTCATGTCCTCTGACAAGCCGGGGCCTTCCTGTCCGAACACCAACATGCAGGCATGCGGAAGCGGGTCGACTTCGAGCTTTCCCGACCCTGGCAGATTGTCGATGCCGACTCTTCGGAGCGAGTTCGCATCGCTCCAGGCAACGAATGCTTCGATGGTCGGGTGGTGGCGGACGTGTTGGTAGCGGTCGGTGACCATGGCGCCCCGACGATTCCAACGCTTCTTCCCAACGATGTGGACCTCGGCGGCGAGGAATGCGTTGGCGGTGCGTACCACCGTGCCGATGTTGAGGTCGTGCTGCCAGTTCTCGATGGCCACGTGAAACGCGTGGCGCTTCGGATCGAGGTCGGCGACGATTGCTTCGACCGTCCAATATCGATAGCGGTCCAGGACGTTTCGTCGATCACCTTCGGCGAGTAGTTCGGGATCGAAACGAGGGTTGTCTGGCCACGGCTCCGGATGTGGCCCGACGCCGACAGGCTCGTGCGGTCGACGATCTTGTGGCCCATCGCTGGCCGGTTCGTTGGTCACGGCGTGTTGGTGAAGTCGGCGACGGTCCCGCTCGTGGTCTCGGCCAGACGACCAGCGGGCACCTCGAACACGGTGTGGGGAGAGCCAGCGGCAACCCACACCGTTGTGAAGTCGAGTAGATGGGGATCGATCCAGCACCGGATCGGTTGCGAGTGGCCGTAGGGAGAAACCCCACCGATGGCGAAGCCGGTAGCGGCACGAACGTCATCTGGCTTTGCCCGACCGCACGCTGCAGCACCAGCGAGCGCAGCCAACTTGGCGCCATCGACGGTGTTCGACCCACTGGTCAGCGCCAGGACGAGCTCGCCATCTGCGCTGAAGATCATGGACTTGGCGATCTGGTCGATCTCGCAACCAACCGCCGCCGCGGCGTCGGCGGCAGTGCGAGCGCTGTTGCTGAGTTCGACGATGTCACCAGTCAGCCCGAGTGCTGTGACCGCAGACCGGACTCGAGCAACGCTTCCGGTTGCTTCGGTCATCACTCGGTCCCGACAGCTGGGATGCCCAGGTCCTTGTAGGTGAAGAGCGGCAGGAAGGTCACGCTTTCGGCGCCGAATCGCTCGACGGGTGCATCACTGCGAGAGACGAGCGTGGTGGCCATGACCACGATGCCGCCTTCGGCTTCGATGCGATCCCGAGCGATCAGACTCGACCCGCCGGACGTGATGACATCGTCGACGAGCAGCACGCGTTTGCCGTCGAGGTCTGCACCTTCGACGTATCGATCAGTACCGCGGCCCTTGGGTTGCTTACGCACGACAAACCATTCAGCGTCGTCGACGATGGCGATGCCGTGTGCGAACTGGTCTGCGCCGAGCGTGAGGCCACCGACAGCGTCGAACGCAATGCCAGCCTCCGCTGCGAGATCAGCCATGCACTGGCAGGCCAGGGCAAGATCGCGGCCTGCAGCAAGCGCTTTCTTGCCGTCGAGGAAGTAGCGACTGCGAGCGCCGGACGAGAGCTCGACGGGCTCATCCAGCCGGATGAGGCCACGGTTGATCAAGAGGTCGAGCAGCGCAGCTTTGCGGGCGGCTGGTGTATCGGGCATCGGTGCAGAATTCATCGGTGTCGAACCCTACAGCTGCGGTGCCGAGAGCTGATCGCGTTGTGATGGTGCGTGGTGGAGGGCGAGCCGAGTCAGCGAGCGGTCATCGGCTCGTGGGCATTGATACGAGCGAGCACGGCGTTGGCGAGATGGAGGTAGTCCGAGGCCAGGCCGGGGGCTGATTTCGAGTACCGAGGAGTTGGCTTGCCGGCGCGACTGGCTGCGATGCGCTCGGACAACGGAACGCTCTCGGCTTCGAGAAACTGCTCCTCGTACTCGTGGGCAAGTAGACCAGCTCGACGCATGTCGAAGGCGCTGCGTTCTGACCGACGGATCGGTCCGGGAAGGATCGGAGCTACGCCCCCGAGGTCCGCTTCCAGCAACTCCCGCACGTGGCGCAGAATAGATGTTGCGTTCCTGGCGAAGTCGAACAGCACGATGCCCAAGAGTTCGAGGTCGGGATTGAGCGAGCGGCGAATGGGTGCGAATCGGCGAGCGATCATCTGCAGCCCGTCGAGCGAAGCAGCATCAGCTCGGACCGGCACGACCAACCACTTGCTGGCGATCAGGGCAGCATCGACGACGGGGCCACCAGCGGGAGGGCAATCGATCAGCACCAGGTCGTAGTTCTCGGCAATGGGATCGATGAGGCGGGTGAGAATGCCGGGCGACTGTTCGAGCAAGGCCAAGACGCTGGTGAACTCGGGGCCGCCTGGCACGACATCGAGGCCAGCGCGAATTCGTTCGATGACCCGGAGTGGCGTGCCGTTCTTGATGCCAGCAGCGATCGAGCGACCGCGATCGTTCTCGGGGTGCTTCGTGTAGCCGAGGTCGGTTGCCAGGTTGCCTTGCGGGTCGAGGTCGATGGCGAGGACCTCCCACCCAGCAACGGCGGCGATCCCAGCGATGTTGGCGACGATGGATGTCTTGCCGACGCCACCCTTGGCGTTGCCGACCGAAACAATCCCTGAGTGCATTCGGGGATCGTAACAACTGGTTCTCGTTGGCTCGTACATGGGGCCGCGACGTTGTGAGCTCAATCCGCTGCCACGCACGAAAAAGTGCCAAGCTCTGTGCATGTCCAGTCACAGCGATGAGATTCGAGTCGCCGTTGTCGACGAAAGCGAACTCGTCACGAGCGGTGTGACAGCGCTCCTCGAGGATCGAATCCCTCGCTTCGAGCTGGTGAGTTCTCCCGCCATGGCCGATATCGCCCTGATCGATCCCGTACAGCCCGACCACACCGTTCCAATCAGCGAGCGGCTGCGGCTCCTGCAGTCCCAGGCGCATCGCGTCGTGCTGTTTTCGTGGAAGATCAACTCTGTCCATGAGCTCCTCGTGAGCGAGCATCAGTTGGCCGGTGCGATCTCGAAGGCTGCCGATGGGGCGACGATCTCGGCCGCGCTCGAGCGAATCGCTCGTGGTGAGCGTGTCATGATGCTTCCCGCAGGGGTCGACAAACAGCGCCGTCTCGCCGGTCGTGAGACGCAGTGTTTGCAGTTGCTGTCTCGTGGTCTCACGAATCGCGAGATCGGCCAGTTCCTCAATCTTTCGCCCGAAACCGTCAAAACGGTGCTTTCCCGCTCGTACGCCAAGATCGGGGTGCGTAACCGCGCTCAAGCCGCAGCGTGGGCCATCCGGGCCGGTTTCTCCGACGCCGCCTGACCGACGCATCGCTTGTGGGTAGGCATCTACAGCAGCGTGTTCAGCGGTGTGAACCGCTTGCGGCGATTTCGCCTCGATTTAGCACCAAATACCCGAATGGGGGACAAGGTGCTTCCGAATTCTCGCAACACTTTCTCCATGTCTGGCAACGATCCGATTTCCCTGCTTGTCGTGAATGACGTGCAGCTCGTGGTCGAAGGTCTCGTCGCAATGATGGAGCCCTTCGACAACCGCATCACGATCGCAGGTGCTGCGATCGGAGAGATCGAGCCGATCAAGGCCCAGGTTGCCCTGGTCGATGCGTTCGGTCACCCCAATGCCGGCGTCGAGCGCGTCACCGAAGTGGTGAAGCTCGGTTCGGTCGACCGGGTGTGCCTCTACTCGTGGAAGCTCTCGCCAGCCCAGGCGGTCGAGGCCATCGATCGCGGCGCCGCTGGCATTTTGTCGAAGAGTGCACCGGCCACCGAGCTGGTTCGAGACATCGAGAAAATTCACGCTGGTACTCGCGTGGTGAACGAGTTCCCCGTGCACGTCTGGACGCCCACGTGGCTCGACACCTCCGACACGAGCCTGACCGCTCGTGAGCTCGAATTGCTCTCGTTCGTCGCAGCCGGGCTCACCAACGCCGAGATCTCACGGGCCATGTTCTTGGCCGAGTCCAGTGTGAAGACCTACCTCAAGCGGGTCTACCGCAAGCTGGGGATCAACTCCCGCTCGCAGGCGGTGATGCGTGCTGTCGAGCTTGGTATCGCCGGACCGCATGCCGGCTCTGGCGCAGCTGGCTGACGCGATTCTGACTGGTCAAAGGTCGCCAAACAGCACCGCGATCATCCCCGGATGGGGAATAGGCAGGGCGTGAGAAGCCACCCACACTGTCGAGCGTGACCACCGCAGAACTCGACGTATCGCCCCCTGCTTTGTTGAAAGTGGAGGACATCCCCTCGGGAAACTGGTTCCAGCATGCAGTGTGTGCCGACAAGCGGTCGCTGTTCTTCGCCGGGCCCGGCGAACGCCCTGAACGTCGAGCAAAGCGTGAAGTCAAGGCCAAGCGCATCTGCGCTGTATGCCCTGTCCGCTTGATCTGTCGCGACAGTGGACGCGAACAACGCGAGCACGGCGTATGGGGTGGTGAGACCGAGGCGGAGCGTGCGGCGCTCGGCTTCCTGCCGCGTCGAGCCAGTCGCCGCCTGCTCGAAGAGCGAAACGACGAGCAACTCGAGGCGCGGCTATAACTCGCTCAGGAAGCTGGCAATCCAGGTATCCAGCCGCTCGGCAAGGGCCTCGCTCGGGCCGCCATCGACGAGTTCATCTTGAGCCTTTGCAAGGCTGAACGACTCGTGAGTCGTGCATTGCATCCATGCGAAGATGGACTCGAGAATGCCGAGATTGTGCAGGCCGCCCTTGCTGCCAGGCGTCGCTGACATGAGGCCGATGCGCGATGACTGAAACGCGATCATGTTGACTCGGGTGACCCAATCGATCGTGTTTTTGAGCAGGCCGGTTGGGCCGCCGTTGAATTCAGGGCTGGCGATGAACAGGCCGTCGGCACTGGCAAGCCGCTCGGTGAGCGCGATGGCCGAGGCCGGAATGCCGTGGAGTTCCTCCATGGTGCCGTGGTAGATCGGCAGCGGATAGGCGCCGAGGTCGATGTAGTCGATGTCGGCGCCGGCAGCCTCAGCTGCGGCGAGGCCACCTCGAGCGAGGGCGACGTTGAGCGAACCCGAACGGACACTTCCAGAAATGGCTGCGATCTTTGGCATCGGGCCACCGTATTCGCCTGAACGCCGATGGCCGTGACCAGCAACGCTGCTTTCGGGCTACGGGGTAGCGATCAGGCGTCTTCTGGCCGGGAGCGGAACCACGCAACCACAGCAATGCCGGTGAAGAGCACGAACCACGGCCAAGGTGATGAGGCGAAGCCGATGAAGGCGTCGACCGCTGGTTCGGTAGCCGGGAACATGCGGCCGATCTGGGCCACACCGGTGAGGAGGGCACCAACGAAACCAGCGCCGAAGGCGGTGAGCGTGGCCGATTGAAGAACCACCTTCCAGTGGGCTCGCCAACCGGTCTCGCCGGTGGAGGTCTGTTGGAGCAGCACGACCGCCGATGCGCCGACGGCAAAAGCCACGAAGAAGCGCGGTCCCCATCCAAGGCTCCACCAGTTGGTGCCTTCGAGATCGGGACGAAGCCGCAGCAGGAAGTTGCGGGCGACCGTGGTGATGTTGGACAACGCTCCGTAGCCAACGCTCGAGATCAGTCCCGCGATCAGTTGGATGAGCCCGGCGACAACGAAGCCAGCGACAAAGACGAGGCCGACACCGACCCATGTCGGGTTGGCGTCATAGGTTGCAGCAATGGCAGTGACCAGGATGGTCTCGTTGCCGGCACCCCACTCGAAGAAGAGCAGCACCAACACCACGACCAGCGCAATCGTGCGCCAGAGGTTTGCAGCTCGAGCGTCAGCCGCGATTGCCTTACGAAGTGTCAGACGTTCGATGGGCTCGGGTTCTGTCATGGGGCAGCCGTTCGTGCAGGTGAGTTGACCAGTAGGTAGACGCCGGTGATGACAAGCGCTCCGCCGAGCAGTTCAGCAGTACCCAACGTCTCATCACGAATGAGCCATCCGAAGAAGACACCGAACACCGGGATCAGATAGGCGGTCGATGCTGCCTGTGTTGGCGTAGCCAGCTTCACCACGGTGGCCATCAGCGAGAAGGTCACTGCATTTGCTGGGATGGCGGCGTAGAAGAGCGGAACGAAGAGCCCGAGCGACCAGTCGGTGTCGGCCGTGCCCTCGACCAGCAACGCAAACGGGACCAAGACCAGCGCCGACATCACGAGCTGGACGCCAACCAGCATGATCGGGCTCACTCGGCTGAAGTCTTTCCACTTCATGAAGACCGTTCCGAAAGCCCAAGCCAGGGCGGAGAAGGCCAGAGATGCAATGCCGACGGTTTGGGCGCCGCCACCGAGCGAAGGCGATGCCAAGACGATCGTGCCGGAGAATCCGACAGCGAGCCCGATCAAACCGAGGCGGTTCACCTTGACGTTGAGGAGTACAAGCGAGAGCACCGCAGTGAAAAGCGGCATTGTGCTCGCTATCAGTGAAGCGACACCAGCGGGCACCCGATTGACGCCAAAGACCAAGAGGGCGCTCGACACGGTCGTGATGCTGAACGACACCACGAAGATGCGAGCCAGGTCGTCTCGCCGCCGTGGGATGCGTTCGCCCCTGAGTAGGGCGAACGTGATGAGGAACGTGCCGCCAACCACCGTGCGCAGGCTGGCGAGGAGGAATGGTGTGGTGTGGTCGAGCGCGAACTTGAGCGCTGTGAAGTTGCCGCCGATGAGAATGGCGACCAGGCCGATCGTTGCGAGAACGAGTCGAGGACTCACCTGGGTTTACTCGCTGTGGTCGGCGTCCTCGGAGTGGTCATCGCCATGGTCGTCGCTGCTGTCATAGGAGGCAGCGGTGGCAAGGCCGAGGGCGGTGACGACGATCGCTGCGAACACGAAGCCAATGAGGCCTGCGTACCAGGGGCGAGGTGCTTCGGGCTCTACTGGTGTGGGATTCGCCATGATCGACTCCTGAGACGTGTGCCATCGAGCATGACAGCTACTGGAGCATAGAGGTGCGCGGTCCCGGGTGCCTGTGCCGTTTCTCCCGGACTGCGGGGACGGCTAGTTTCAGCAAATGGCCGAACAAGCATCGGGAACAGGACGACTCAGCGGCAAGACCGCTGTGATCACGGGCGGGAGCAATGGCATCGGCCGAGCGTGCGCCGAGCGTTTCTCGGCTGAAGGAGCCAACGTCTTGATCGCCGACCTGCAGCTTGCGCCCGGCAAGGCCGCTGCAGAGGCGATCAACGAAGCTGGTGGCAATGCCCGCTTCGTCGAGCTCGAAGCGGCCAGCCAGGAGAGCAACGAGGCGATGGCGGCTGCTGCTGTCGACTACTTCGGCACGATCGATGTCGTCGTCACTGCTGCGGGTATCACCAGTGGCGAATACCAGTCAGGTGACACCGAGGGAAACCTCAAGCGCATCGCCCAGTCCGCAGAGCGCTCAGCGGTCAACCCGGCGGCGTCGCTGATCGACCTCGACCTCGATGACTGGCGTCGGGTGATCGACGTCAACCTCACCGGCACGTTGTTGGCGATTCAAGCCACGGCGAGCGTCATGCTGCATCAGGAAAAGCAGGGTGCAATCGCGACGATCGCGTCGATTGCGGCTCGAGATCCGCTCTGGGGCTCCCCGAGTTATCCCGTGTCGAAGGCTGGCGTCTGGATGTTGACCAAGAACGCCGCTCGCACACTTGCTCCGCTCGGTATCCGGGTCAATGCAATCGGGCCTGGCTTCATCGACACGAACATGACCGCAGCGTTCGACCAAGTCGACGAGATGCGTGACGTCATCATCGGGAACACGCCAATGGGTCGGCGCGGCCTGCCATCAGAGATCGCCAGCGTTGCGCTCTTCCTCGTGAGCGACGAGGCCAGCTACGTGACCGGCGAGCTGATCCACCCCGACGGAGGTTGGTTCACCGGGTGACAGCAAGCGAGAGCGGAGCGAACGGCAACGGCGTGATGCTTGCTTCGGTCCTCACGACCGTGTCGAGTGTGTACCCGGCGTTCCTGGCCGGGGCTCTCGGGCCAGAGCTTCGGTCATCGATCGGGCTGACCGAGGGCTTCTTCGGGTTTGTGATCGGTGGCTTCTTTGCTGGCTCTGCGCTGGGTTCGATTGGTCTCGGCCGACTCGGGGAACGGCTCGGTGCGCGACGAATGCTGACGCTGAGCTTGCTCACGACGGCGACGGTGACGGCGCTCGTGGCCGGGTTGGTTCGCAGCGGTGGAGCTCTGGTCGTGACTTTGGCGCTCGCGGGGTTTGCGAACTCTGGAAGCCAGACCGCTGTGAACAAGCTGCTGAGTCAGTCGATCGACCCGAAGCGATTGGGCTTCGCCATGGCGGTCAAACAATCGGGCATGCCGGGGGCGACGCTGCTCGGTGGCCTCGCCGTTCCCGCCATCGCCCTCACCGTCGGCTGGCCGTTCGCGTATGGCGCTGCCTCGGTTCTGGCGGTGACAGCTCTGTTCCTGGTGCTGCGCTTCGCCCCAGACGATGGTCCAGAAGCCACGGTTGCAGCGGTCAAAAACAGCACGCCGACCGCAGAAGTGCTGACCACTCAATCGGCACTCATCGCTGCGGCCGTGGCCGCTGGGTTCTCCGCAGCAGCGGCTGGCACGCTCGGTAGCTGGTTGACCAGTTCGGCCACCGACGCCGGATGGTCGACTGGTGCGGCTGGTGTGCTGCTGGCCGTGGGCTCGATCAGCGGGATCGCGACCAGGCTGGTACTCGGCTGGCGGGCCGACCGCACGACCAGCTTGCCGATGCGAACCGCTGCCATCTTTCTGGCATTCGGTGCTCTCGGTGCGTTGTTGCTGGCGCCCAGAGTCGAGTGGGCCCACGCGATCGCAGCGGTCGTGGCCTTCGGCGCAGGTTGGTCGTGGCCAGCGTTGTTCAACTTTGCCGTGGTTCGGGCGAATCCAGGAGCCGCTGCTCAAGCAACCGGGATCACCCAGACCGGTGTCTACATCGGCGTGTTCAGTGGCCCGATCGTGATGGGACAGGTCGTGGAGCGGGCGAGCTATGCCGTTGGTTGGTCGCTCGTCGCTGCGAGCATGCTGATCGGAGCGACCGTCATGTTCGCCGTCGCCCCGAAGTTCCAACCTGCGGGAGTTGAGACCGCCAGCGAGCAACTCCGGAAGTGAGCGGAGCGAACGGCGTCCTCCCACGTTTGTGTGTCACCAGTCGGTGCTGGCGTAGTCCTTCAGGAACTGGCCCCAGATGTGGGTACCGGTGTTCACACCATCGATGATCGGGTCGACGATGCGAGCCGCCCCGTCGACGATGTCGAGCGGCGGGTGGAAGCGGTGCTCTTCAGTCTTCTGCTCGGCGATGTGGACCGGGTCTTCGTCGCTGACCCAACCAGTGTCGACACTGTTCATGTTGATGCCGGAGGCGAAATAGTCGGTGGCCGACGTGCGCGTCATCATGTTGAGGGCGGCCTTCGCCATGTTCGTGTGGGGGTGCTTGGTGGTCTTGAACCGTCGGTAGAACTGACCCTCGACCGCCGACACATTCACCACATGCTTGTGATCCCCAGGCGTGGCCTCCATCAGGCCCTTCAAGCGGGCGTTGATCACGAAAGGCGCTACTGCGTTCACCAGTTGGGTCTCGAGCAGCTCGACCGATGAGACCTCGTGGAGCATGAGGCGCCACGAGTTGCGATCACGTAGGTCGACTTGTTGCAGGTCCTTGTCGAGCTCGCCTTCGGGGAAGAGCGATGGCAAAGGAGTGGCCTCTTCTGGAAGCAGCGGCGTCTGCGAGAGCTCGGCTGCTCGGGTGAGGCCAGGGTGTTCGGTTGCGTCTGTCGTGTCGAGGCCCGCTCCGGTCGAGCCGGGCTCGGTTCCGGTGCGCAGGTGCTCGTAGCTGCCGACCAACTCACCGACCGCTGGGGGCAGGTCGTTCAGTGCTGCACGCTCGACCTCCATCATGTGGCGGTAGAAGTCGGGCGGACGACGAACGGTCTGGCACGCGTTGTTGACGATGAAGTCGAGGCGGTCCCTCGTCTCGAGCACGTGCTGGCAGAACGCTTCGACGCTGGGGGTGTGGCGAAGGTCGAGGCCGAAGACCTCAAGACGATCGCGCCACTCTTCGAAGTCGTCCTCGGCTGCATAGCGGGCCGCAGCATCACGAGGGAAGCGGGTGGCCACGATCAGCGAGGCGCCGCATCGCAACAGCTTGATGCCGGCCTGGTAGCCGATCTTGACCCGGCCGCCGGTGAGGAGCGCCACGGTGCCGGTGAGGTCGGCCAGCTCGCCTCGCTTGGTGAAGTTGAGCTCGGCGCAGTCGGGGCAGAGCTGATCGTAGAAGTGATGGACCGAGCGGTACTTGGCCTTGCAGACATAGCAGTGCTGCTGCTCGATGGTCTCGCGAAACGGAGGAGCGTCTGGCTCGTCGTCGACCGTGGTCTGCTCGAAGCCCTCGGGTGGGAAGGTGTTCGGTGTGGTGAAGACGGGCTTGTCTCTCAAGGTGCGAATGCCGGTCTGGTCGAGGACCGCCTCGTCCTTGGCCAGCTTGTCGGCCCGCTGCTTGTTGCGCCTGGCCTTGACCCGCAAACGACGCTCATCAGGGTCTCGGCAGAACACATCGCCGGCGGCGGCGAGCAGCGCTGTACGTTCCTCGACCGAGAGCGGGGCGAGCAGGTCCTTCGATCGCGAGATCTGTTGGAGGCGCTCGGTGACCTCGAGCAGTGCGAGCCGCAGTTCATCTGGGTTTGTGGGAAGCTCGGGCACCCAGTGAAATGTACGGGAGTTGTGAGCGTCAGCGAGCAATCTCTGTTAGTGAGCGAAGCGAACGGCGGCCTCCCAACTTCTTCGGGGCGGGGCGAATCTCGTAGGTTGTTCCGATGTCTTCGCCGCTCTCTTCATCCGCGATGTTCGAACCACTTTCCCTGCCTCGGGGCCGAGCGCTGCCCAATCACTTCATGCTGGCGCCGCTCACGAATCAGCAGAGCCATGACGACGGCACACTTTCCGACGACGAGCATCGCTGGCTGATCTTCCGAGCCGAGGGCGGCTTCGGAACGACCATGACGTGTGCTGCCCATGTGCAAGCCATCGGCCAAGGCTTTCCGGGCCAGCTCGGGGTGTGGGGCGATCATCAGCTTCCCGGCCTGACGCGCCTGGCAAGCGACATCAACGCCAGCGGATCGGTGTCGATTGCTCAGCTGCATCACGCAGGCAATCGTTCGCCGGTCGAGATCATCGGGGCCGCCCCGGTGTGCCCCTCAGATGATGAGGAGACCGGCGCACGGGCGCTCACCTCCAACGAGGTGCTCGAACTCGTTGCTGACTTCGTCGCCGCTGCAGTCCGTTGTGAGAAAGCCGGCTTCGACGGCGTCGAGCTGCACGGTGCGCACGGCTACATCATCTGTCAGTTCCTGAGCGCCGAGCTCAACAAGCGCAAAGACCAGTACGGGGGTTCGCTCGAGAATCGCAGCCGGATGCTGTTCGAGATGTTGGCTGGCATTCGTGAGCACTGCAGCGACGACTTCATCGTTGGTGTGCGTCTGTCACCCGAACGCTTCGGTTTGAAGCTGGCCGAGATCAAAGAGGTGACGCAGCAGCTGATCGACACCGGCGATGTCGACTTCATGGACATCTCGTTGTGGGATTGCTTCAAGGAGCCCGAAGAAGACGAGTGGAAGGGCCGCAATCTCACCGAGGTCGTGTGCGATCTCGAGCGACGTGAGGACCCGCAGGGCCGCCGGGTGCCGATCGGGGTGGCGGGCAAGATCCATGACCCAGCCGACGTCGATCGCGTGCTCGAAGCCGGCGCAGATTTCCCGATCTTGGGGCGAGTGGCGATCCTGCACCACGACTATCCGAATCTGCTGCAAGCCGATCCTGATTTCACCCCTGTGCGCCCGCCGGTCAGTCGCCAACACCTGCTCGACGAGGGCCTCAGCGAAAAGTTCGTTGCATACATGAACAAGTGGCCCGGCTTCATCGAGGCTTGACCCTCTCCCCAAACCCCGGGTTCGTGACCCTCAGTTTCGATGGTTTCAGCCCCCGGTAGGGGCGAATCAGTTGTTGTTGGCCTCGATTGCCGCTGCAGCGGCAGCGATGTGTTGGAGGTCGCCCCTGAGTTCGCTGGGTTCGAGGTCGGTGTTCCATCGTTCGACGTTGATCTCTTCCGAGCTGACGACGGCGTGGTCGAATCGCTGTCCGAGATCTCGTTCTGTTGCTCGAAGATCGTTGTTCGTGGCGGGGTCGTCTTCGAGGCCGTCGATGTCTGCGGTGAGCCTGATGTAGAGCCCACGTCGAGCGTTGCCTGCAGCGTCGGTTTCTCGCATGAGCTTTGCACCCACCGGTACACCGTCGATCGTGCCGATGATCGACGGCATCTGGCCGGAATCTCGACTGCTCTTGGCAAAGGACAAGCCGAGCTCGCTGCCGACCTCTTTGAAGGTGGCGATGGCCTTCAGCCCGTGCCTCGCCAACACCACGAGCACCACGAAGGCCAACACGAAGACGATGACGAAGAAGAGTGCGATCCACAGGAGCATCGGCTGAGCGTGGCACAGGCCTGGTCGGGCAGCGTCACTCGATGGCGAAGGACACGATCACGTCAGCCCCGTCTCCGTTGCCGAACAACTCGACGATCGCCGCGCCATCACGACCGGGGTCGAATTCCCAACCGCCATCGATCTTGGTGACCATCGCTTCGCCGATCACGTTCCGGTATGCCAAGTCGTAGAGCTGAGCCGAAAATGCGAAGTCGACCCCTGGTGACCTCGACCGGCGGCGGGTCAAGCGTTTCGTCCTCGGCTGGTTCGCTGAGGGGCGTTGTCGGCGTCTCGCTCGGAGCGTCGAGCGGAACAGCCTCAACGGTCTCATCGGCCCCGCAGGAAGCAAGGGTGATGCAGAAGAGCACGGTCAGCGAGATCAAGAAGCGTTGCATGTGAGGTTCTGACGTTCGCCGCCCGCCGTTGGTTCTCGTGGCGCTCAGAGGCCGAACATCTCACGGCATGTGTCGAATCCCTCGACACTGACCGGGGCATCACTTGCGGTGTCTTCCCACCGCTGCCTCGTCATAAGGTAGCGGTTCTGCTCGGCTCGCTCGCCGCGACGCATTTCAAACATGATGCCGTTCGGTTCATAGCCGGAGGCGATCGACACGCGATTCGATGGCTCGTTGTCGGCGTAGGCCAAGCTGGTGACGGCACGTGCATCGAGCGTCTCGAATCCGAAGTGCAGCACGGCGTGTCGCATCTCGGTGCCGATGCCCTGGCCTTGGTGGGCTCGCCCCAGCCACGAGCCGGTCTCTGCTGTTCGAAGCTCAGGGAACCGCGATGCGGTCAGGTTCTGGACACCGACGATCGTGCCGTCGCGAACCACGGCGAAAGGAAGATCCCAGGTCGCCGCCGAGAAGTTGGCTCGACATCCCCACCAGTAGCGAAGCGAATTGCGCTCGAGGCCCGGTGATGGTTCGTCAGTGAACTCGGTGGTGAATGGCATGGTCGCCGGGTCGTGAATGCCAGCAATCACCAGGTCGGCGAGCGCAACGATGTCGTCGTCGGTGGGCAGACGCAGCTCGAGCGATGGGGTCTTGATTCGGATGTGAAACAGCGGCCAGTGGTCTTCGATCGACATGGGAACACCTTTCAGGTGGGCTCATGTCTAGCCAGTGGTTGTGCCGCTGATCCGGAATCTCGTGGTCCACTGTTCAGATGGCTGATGCAGAGAAGACAGCGAGTACGCACGACACTGCGACGTGGTTCGAGCAAGGCGACTTCTCGGTTCGCTTTGGTTGGGGACCGAATGGGCTCCGCCGCCTCGCTCCGACGGCTGACGTCGTGGTCATCATCGATGTGCTGTCGTTTTCGACCAGTGTCGATGTCGCTCTCGGCCGAGGCGCCGTCGTGCTTCCCTACAAGTGGCACGACGGCAGTGAGCATGACTACGCCGTGGAGCACGATGCGATCGTTGCCGAGAAGGGTCGCTATGAACACGTTCCTGGCCGGCTGACGCTGTCTCCGCACAGCCTCACAACGGTCGACACGGGCACGAGGATCGTGCTGCCTTCGCCGAACGGCTCGGCCCAGACCTTTGGCGCCAGAGACGCCGGCGCCACCACGGTGAGGGTTGCGTGCCTCCGCAACGCCTCGGCGGTTGCTGCGGCATCGACGGGCGGGGTGGTCTCGGTGATCGCAGCAGGGGAGCGGTGGCGGGGAGCGACCGGCCCGCTGCGTCCGGCCTACGAAGACTTGCTCGGGGCTGGGGCTGTCATCTCTGCGCTCGAGACGAAGGGAGCATCGCCTGAAGCTCGGGCTGCAGCGGCAGTGTTCAACGATGCCCGCCCGGATCTGCGTGAGCTGCTGATGGCGTGTGGCTCTGGCGTCGAGCTGATCGAAAAGGGAGCCGTCGCCGACGTCGAGCTCGCTGCGGCGCATGATGCGAGTGACGTCGCCCCAACCCTCGACGGCGTCACGCTCATTCCTGGTTAGGCGGCGGCGAGATTGTCCGGCAGCTCGAGGCGCGGCTCCAGCGCAGGTTTGGCGAAGAGGAAGTCGGTTGCCACTCGGTCGCCGTCATTGGTTTGGATGACCAAACGGTGCCCGGCGAAACGCTTCTCGAATGCGACCGTCGGGTCAGCGGATGAAGAGATCGAGACCGACGACCGCCGCATGCGTTTCACCACGAGCCCATGGGGGGTGTCGAATACGCCGGTCTGGCCGAGGCGCAGCCGCCAGAACATGAACACGGCGCAGACGATGCCGTACCAGAGTTGGCGCTCGACAGTCTGAGCGTCGAGCACGGAGAAGAAGGCGAGCAAGGCCAGGAAAAAGGAGGTGAAGGCAGTGAGCGCTCCCGCTCTGGTGTTGCGGACCTTCATGCGTGAACCGTCATGCGGGCATCGTAGATCCGGAACACAGCTAGCTCTCGGTGTCCGGCGGGTCGAACGTCGGCCGGAACGAGAAGGCATGCGAGGTCGGGCCGTTCGCTGCAAGGTGTTCGACGCGCTCCCGAGCCTCGTCGAGGGTGGGAATGTGGCCGGCTGGCACCCACCACATGGTGAGCACGGGCAGGTCGTCCATCGGAGCGAACCACTCGCGGCGCTTGCGGAGGAACGTGGCGTGGTCGGTCTTGAAGACGTACTCCTTCAACGATTCGATCGATTCCCAGACGGTGAGGTTGGGCAGGATCGTCGGATCCTCGAAGCCTCGGATCGCTGTTGCGTTGCCCGAATCGTCTTTGAGACGCCAAACGAATCCCGGAGACGCTTCGCCGAGGGCATTGATCAGATCGAGGTTGTCCATGAACTCGGCAACCCGCGGGTCGTCGACGGGATGGTTGAGTCGCCCGATGTTGATCTGGGCGAGGTGCCAGCCTGTGGTGTTGGTCATCGTGGTCTCCGTGGTTGATTCGGTGGACGTGACCGTGCCGAGATCGGCTGAGGTGTTACCCATCAAGTAGCGAGGGCCAGCACCGAGAGCTGCAGCCTCATCGTCGGGGTTGTAGAGCATGCAGACGTCGAGCGACACGCACCCGCAGCCGATACATCCGTCGAGATGGTCTCGAAGCCCGAGGAGTCGCTCGACGCGATCGTCGATGTCGCTTCTGAATTCTTCGGCGAGAGCAGCCCAATCGGCATCGTTCGGCGTTCGATGGTCCGGTAGTTCGCTCAGGCGCTCGCCGATTTCGCTCAGTGGATAGCCGAGGCGCTGGCAGACCACGATGACCGACAGCCTTCGTATCGACGAACGGTGGAAGCGTCGGTGGCCGGCCTCGGTGCGCACCGGCGAGAGCAGGTTCTTGCGCTCGTAGAAACGGATCGTTGCAATCGGCACGCCGGTGCGCGCCGACAGTGTGCCAATCGACAACAGCTCGGCCGGATTCATTGCTGCACTATAGGTGAGGTTTTCAAAACCTGACCCAAGGGTCAGGTTTCTGAAGTTCGAGGGTTTCGCGGTTCCGGTTGCTCACCGATCACAATGGCGGGGTGAACGTCTCTGAAATCTTGCAAACTCGCTATTCGGTCCGGGGGTACTCGGCCGAGTCGGTGCCAGAGGAGTTGATCAGGGAGGTGTTCGACATTGCGAGGCTGGCAGCTTCCGGCACCAACACCCAGCCGTGGCATGTGTCTGTGGTCTCCGGTGAAGCGTGCGACCGACTCCGGGATGAGCTCTGCGAGCTGTTCGATGCTGGGGCGAAGCAACACCGCGGCTTCCCGAGCGGTCCGAAGATGGACGGGGTCTACCTCGACCGGCAGCGAGCGTGCGGGTTTGGTTACTACGAGACGATGGGCGTGACCCGCGAAGACAAGGAGGGCCGAGTTCGCATCGCCCGGAAGAACTACGAATTCTTCGGGGCTCCTCATGTGGCGTTCTTCTCGATGCCGAAAACGTTCGGCTTCTCTTCTGCGGTTGACATGGGCATCTTCTTGCAGACCGTGATGCTGGTGATGTTCGAAAAGGGAATCGGTTGCATCGCCCAGGGCTCACTCGCGGGTTACCCCGGCCCAGTGCGCGAGATTGCCGACATGCCCGAAGACAACGAAATCATGTTCGGTCTCTCGTTCGGGTTCGAAGATCCCGACGCCCACATCAACACCGTCCGTATGCCCAGGGCAGCGCTCGACGACTTCGCTACCTTCACGAGCTGAGTGCCGGTGAAACTTCGATTGATGGCAACCGACATCGACGGCACGTTGCTGGGGCCAGACCACGTCGTGACGCAGCGAACCATCGACACACTCCGCGCCGCTCACGAGGCGGGCGTCGAGGTCGTGGCCGCCACCGGGCGATCTCACTGGAGCGCGGTGCCCCTCCTCGAGCCCATCGGGTGCATCCGTTGGCTGCTTGCGTCCAATGGGGCGACGCTGTTCGACCTTTCGACCGGACAGATCGTTGCTCAGTCCCTTCTCGACCGGGCGGTGGTGCGCGGGGTGGTGACGCAGCTGAGCAGTGAGTTCACCGGTTTGGGCTACTCGTGGGAGACAGCAGAAGGGGTATTCCAGGACGAGGCCTTTCGGGCAATCCGATCTACGGCGTTCCCGTCACAGAAGATCGCGCGACGTTCGACGGTGGAGTTCGAGCCAGGTGCTGACGACCTGGCGAAGATGATGGTGCTTCACCCGACGCTGGCCGATGTGGCATGGCTCGAGGCGGCACGCCCTTGCATCCCGAGCGAGCTCAGCTTCGCCACTTCTGGCTTGCGCTTTGTCGAGATCACCTCGGCGCTTGCTGACAAGGGCATCGCCCTCGCAGCGTTGTGTGAGCGACTTGGCATTCGTTCCGAAGACACCGTGACGTTCGGCGACCAGTTGAACGATCTCGGCATGCTTCGGTGGGCCGGCCGCGGATATGCAATGGCCAACGCCCATGCTGAAGCCGTCGAGGCGGCCTCGCACCGAGCGCCCCACCACGCCGATGATGGCGTGGCTCAAGTTGTCGAGGACTTGCTGGCGGGGCGTTCCGGGAAGCTGCGGTAGGACCCCAGCGGCGTTTCATCGGCCCCATCGACAAGCTGCTATGCGAATCAAGACAAAGCAACAGGCTTTCTTTTGCATGGTCCCCGCTTTGGCGTGCGTCGTGGTGTTGAATTTCCACGTCGCGTCTTCATAGGTCGAACTGCTCAGAACTGCTCAGTGCTGCTCAGTGCTGCCCACGAGTCGCACCCTTTTCTCATGAGATTGATCAGTACTCGAAAGCAGGATGTTCACGTGTCTTCACCAAAGCAGGGCGAAACGTTGCAACGGAACAGGAGGGGAACCTCGCACGAGCGCAGGGGAACGCTGAGTGCTCGCCTGGGTCTCGCGTCGATCGGTCTGCTTGCGGCGGTGCTTGCACCCGTCCCGGTCGGAGCGCAACAGCAGAACGAGATTCTGCTCTCGATCGACTACGACGGATTGCAGCCCAACGGTGACGCTCCGTTTGCCGCCAACACTGACGGCATGCACACACCTGGCGATGACGACAACCAGAACAACAACGTCGTTCGCACCAATGACCTCATCGGCTACCGGATCGACTGGAACGTCAACGAGATCGACGGCAGTACCGTCGCCCTCACCGCCACGCTGCCCGAGGGCATGCGGTGGAGCACCGACCCATCCACCGCCTTCGGTGGGCCGACCGGTTGCCTCGACGACGGCACGACCACCATCGACACCAATAGCGGGCGCGACTTGTTCTGCGTGCTCGATGCCGAAGTCGAAGGTTCCAACGGCGTCATTCGCCCCATCGCCCAAGTCGGTTCGCAGTTCGACGGGCAGTCGCTGACCTTGCAGGCCTTCATCGGCTCTGATGAAGCCTCGGCTGTTGGCTCGAACATCGTCGAGACCTTCGCGTCGGCTCGGCCCAAGGCCGACTGGGTGAAGGGCGCTGACGTTCTCGCCGGCGATCCGCCCGTGATCGTTTCCCAGGAGCCCTCGGAGGAGATTTTCGGTGTCACCGATCCCGCCACTGGCGAAGTCGGCCGCATCTGGCTCTACCCGCTGCGGCTGCAACCGGTTGGCAGCCTCATCGGCGCCGAAAAGATGGACGACAGCCAAGACATCCTGATCTTCGACCACGCCTACCAGATGCCGCCAAACGCCAAGCTGGCTACCGGGCTCGTGCCACCGACCATTTCGGGTGCCGCCCGCACCGCATGTGGTGTCTATGACGGCATCGGCGGCTACGCGGTGAATTCACCGGGAACGTGGACCTGTGCCCTCGACGCTGCCGCCACGACCGCCAACGGCTACCCCGTGGTGCGTATCGACATCTCGGGTCACGACACCAGCGTCCTACCCGCCCTCAAAGGCAGCGGCTCCGCCAACACCTCCGAGTTGATGGTTGGCCAGATCGCCTTCTTCGTGCCCGAGTCAGATTTCCCCGTCGGAGTTGCTTTCAACGAAGACATCTACAACGGCATCTCGGGAACCGCCGACCCGGTCGTGTTGCCAGCTGACCTCGATCCCATTCAGGTCTGGGGTTCGGCTCCCGCTTCGTTCGACGAGGCTGGAGTCGTGAACAACTATGCCTTCTGGAACGCCTCGGCCATCCCGGCCGCCGGCAGCCCCGGTCGTTCGTTCCGCCACACCGTTCACTACACCGAAGGTCCGTACCAAGAGGCCTCCAAGACCACGCCGGACGGTCGCGTGTACCGAAGCGTGGACGAGCGGATCGCCTCGCGGGGCGGCCTTGGTCGTGTGGTGACCAACACGATCAACGCCACCAGTGGCTTCGGATGGGGTCACGGCATCACCGGGCCGATGTCGCAGCTCACCCCGCGGGGCAACGAGCTTGTCATCACTGCCGAGCTCGACCATGTGCAAGCCGCTCCCGCAGAGAACTACTTCTACGAGGCCTCGTCGCTGTGTGTGGCCATCGACCCGACCCACCAGTCGATCATGGCCCTGCCCGCCCAGTTCGATGTGAACCACATCGAAGCCACCAGCCACCCCTACGTCTGGTCGACGGCATTTCACGACTCGACCACCCAGGAAGGCCCAAATACCGGCCCGTTGGCCCAGGTGCACATCGGCGCTCACCCCAACTTCCCGTTCCACGTCTACAGCTACCTCCACGCAGTGGAAACCACCCTGATCGACATTCCCTATGTCCTTGAGTTCGCAGCGGCCACCACGCCGATGGACAACGACACCGGCATGCACGAAGTCACCTGCAACAATGCCGATGCTGATACCCGTGGCTGGATTGCTGCCGACGGCGACCTCTCGGCGTTCGACAGCTCCACGCCGGGCGATGGCGTGTATGAAGACATCACCAATGTGCGCCTCCGAGTGACGGGCCCAATGTCGTGGCGAGGCTCCGAGCCCAACCCCGTCGGTCGGGCCAGTTTTGCGGCGTACGGCACGTCGATCAACTTGAACATCCAGGTCAGGGTGAAAGACGATCCGCTGGTCAACGAAGCCGACATGGAACTGTTCGCTTACGCCTCGCGTGCGTACACCCCATCACCAGTTCCGCATGCTCCTGAAGATGTGGTGATCTGGGATCCAGCCACCATGGCCAACCCCGGCACCCCGACCTGCACCAACACCACGGGCGGGCTCTGGAACAACCACTTCGGCGATGGCGTCGACCACAACACGGTCGTGCCCACCGGTTGGTGCAACCTGCCCTTCGAAGATGACGGTGCCGACTCCAACGACCTCACCGACAACCCCCACGACTTCGGCGGCGGTGGCGAGAACGCCTACGAACTCCAGGGCAACTCGAACGCGAGCTATACCGGCAGGTATCCACGCCTGGTGCACGCCGACAAGGTGACCATCGTCGAAGCTGAACTCTCGATTGGCAAAACCAATCTCGAGGGCCCGAACGATGTGAACACCAATGGCGACATCATCGAGTTCGAGGTTCGCCCCGGCATCGTCGGTTCGTCACTTGACACCATTTCTGATGTCATCATGACCGACACACTCCCCGCTCAGTATGAGTTCATCGGATTCACGCAAGACCCGGCAACCACCACCAACACCAGCGCAGTGGTCGGAAACACCGTCGACGGCACGCCACTGGGATCGCCGGTGTGTGACGTTGCTGGCCAGGTCATCACGTGTGACTTCGGCACCCAGGTGGGTGGATGGAACGACATCATCCGCTACGAGGTGCGTGTCCAGAACTCCACGGCGAACGCCACCTACACCAACACCGCCAGGATCTCGGGTAACGATGCCCTGGCCGGCACGCCGAAGACCCCGAAATCGGCAACAGCCCGTTCATTCACGCCGGCGCCATTCGACGAGTCCGCCATCATCAAGTTCGTCGACCCCCATGTCGGTCCGTGTGACCTGGCCGAGGACTGCTCGATCATCACCCCGGAGGGCAGTATCCGCTTCGCCCTCGATGTGGCCAACCAAGGTGGCTCGGACCTCGAGAACTATCGGATCATCGACATCCTCCCGCACCTCGGTGACGAGGTGGAGTTGGCATCGGAGACTCTCACCGGTGACGGTCGAACACCGGAATCTGCGTTCAACGGTGAGGTCAACTTCTTGTCCGCCACGGCGGCGGGAACAACCTTCCTCTACACCTCTGACGATCCGAACACGATCAGTCGTGATCCTGACGTGTCCGAGACGGTCAACACCTGGTGTGATGCCGTCACCGGCGGCGCCGCCATCATCGGATCCGGCGCTTGCCCGACCGATGCAACGACCGTCACCGCTGTGAGGGCCGATCTGGGCACGCTCGACGCAGGCCAGACACGGCGCATCACGCTCGACGTTGCCACCCTCGGAAACGAATGCGGCGATGTCTATACCAACAACTTCGGTGGGCGTACCGACAACATCTTGTTGCCGATCCGTTCCAACGATGTGACCTCGACGGTCGGGTTCTGCGACCCTTCGATCGACATCGAGAAGTCGACCGACGATGTCGACGCTGACACCCCGACTGGCCCACAGATCGTCACAGGTGACCCGGTGACCTGGACCTATGTCGTGGTCAACGACGGCGACGTTGCGCTGGCTGATGCCACCGTGACCGACTCCGACCCCGCAGTCACTGTCGATTGCGACGTCGATGGTGATGGCGTCGTGGACGGCACGAACGTCATCCCCGTTCTCCTCCCCGGAGGCGAGGTCACCTGCGAAGGAACCGGTGTCGCCCAAGCCGGGCAGTACAGCAACGACTCGAGCGTGACGGGAACACCGGTGCTTCCGGACTTCACTGATCCAGCCGTCGACCCCAACGATCCGGCCACCTGGCCCACCGATGCCGCGGCCTACTCCGAGCCGACCGATGTCGTCACCGGTGAGCCGTCCCTCGAAGAGCAGACGGCGGAAGATCCGTCGCACTACATCGGTGTGGATCTCGAACCCGCGATCGACATCGAAAAGTACACCAACGGTGCTCAGTCAGACGTTGCACCGGGCGAAACGCTGGTTGCCGGTCAGGCCGTCACCTGGACCTACCTCGTGACCAACACCGGTACAGCGGCGTTGCTCGATGCAACGGTCACCGATGTCGACTCGAACGGCGCCTCGGTCGCTGTGGATTGTGACATCGACTCCGACGGCGTGTTCGACGGCACCAACGTCATTGCGTTGTTGGCGCCCAGTAGCACCGCAACGTGTCAGTCGACCGGCACGGCTGGTCCCGGCCCGTACTCCAACAATGCGTCGGTCTCGGGAATTGCTGCACTGGCCACCGAGTCATGTGTTTGTGATCCGACCGATGCCTCTACCTGGCCGACCGACCCGGCTGCATATGCGGCCTACGTCGATCCGGTCACTGGTGAGATGACGACTGTGTCGGATGAGGACCCGTCGAACTACACCGGAGCAACACCGGCCATCGACATCGAGAAGGACACCAACGGCGTCCAGTCCGACACCGCACCGGGAGAAACCCTCACACCCGGTGAAGTCGTCACCTGGACCTACGTCGTCACCAACACGGGGGCAACGGCGTTGCTCGACGCAACCGTTGCCGATTCCGACCCGAGCGTGTCGGTGGACTGCGGCGGTTCTGACACGATCGCCTTCTTGGCCGTCGGCGAGTCCGTCACCTGCACCGCCACTGGTGTTGCCGGGACGAGTGCGTACATGAACACCGCAACCGTGTCAGGTGATCCGGCCCTGCCGGACTTCTCCGACCCGGCCGTCGACCCGGCCGATCCGGCAACCTGGCCAACCGACCCGGCTGCCTACACGGTGCCAAACGGCCCTGACGGCGGCCCTGTCGCACCCGTCACCGACGCTGACGACAGCCACTACACCGTCGCAGACCCGCAAGCGACGATCGGTGGAACCTTGTGGACCGACACCAACGCTGACGGTGTACAAGATGCAGGCGAAGCTGTCGTTGCCGGAGTGACGGTCGAGTTGCTCGATGAGAATGGCCAGCCCGTGCTCGACGCCGACGGCAACCCGATCGTTGCCATCACTGACGCCGAGGGCAACTACCTCTTCGACGTCGAGCCCGGTAACTACCGCTTGCGGATGACAGCACCCGACGGCACCGTCTTCACCCCCGGAAACGGCGGCGACGATGATGTCAGCAATGATGGAATCACCGCAGTCGTCACCGTCGCTGCTGGTGAAAACGTGCGGGGTGTCGACGCAGGTCTGGTGGTTGCCCCGGAGACGCTTGCTGCCACTGGTGGTTCTGTCAGGGAGCCGGTCGCTGCTGGTCTCGTCATGATCCTCCTCGGAGCCATCGCAGTGTTCGCTGTCCGGCGCCGCTCGCCAGCAATCCTCGTCCACTGACCGCATGACGTAAAGTCGCCGGCATGGACATTGGCGTCGCTGTCGGCTTCTCACACCACACACCCGTCGACTACATCGTGGGTGCCGCGAAACGGATCGAAGCCGCAGGGTTCGCGGCGCTGTGGGTGCCGGAGCACGTGGTCTTCCTGGCCGACTACGAATCGTCGTATCCGTACTCCGACGACGGGAAGCTTCCAGGGTCGCCAGAGGGAGTCCTCGACCCGTTCTCTGTGCTCACCTTCGTCGCGGCCCACACCTCCACGTTGCGGCTCGGCACCGGTGTTTGCCTCGTCCCTCAACGCCAGCCCGTCTACACCGCCAAGATGGTGGCGGACTTGGACTATCTCTCTGAGGGGCGCGTCGACTTCGGCATCGGCATCGGGTGGCTCGAAGAAGAGTTCAACGTGCTCGGTATGGACTTCGCGACTCGGGCGGCTCGATGCAACGAATACATCGCGGCGATGAAGGCGCTGTGGACCGAGAGTCCCGCATCGTTCGACGGTGAGACTGTTTCGTTCTCGGGGGTGCACTTCAATCCGAAGCCAGTCCAGCGTCCACATCCACCGATCTTCGTAGGAGGCGAGAGCAGACCTGCGATGAGGCGTGTCGCTGCGTTTGCTGACGGTTGGTACGGCTTCAACCTCAGCCCAGACGAGTTCGTTGCAGCGCTCGATCGGCTCGATGGTCACCTCGATGACGCAGGCCGCTCGCGTGACGACATCAAGCTCTACGTCTCACCAGGGCGCCTCCGGCCGAGTGCATCGATGATCGACGCTTATCGGGAGGCCGGGGCAGAACAGGTGGTCGTGCCGTTGGTCGCCCGCAGCCTCGATGAGCTCGACGAGCGAATCGGCCGCCTCTGCGAAGCCACTGGAATGACAAGCCACACCGAGGAGCCAGGATGAGCGGCTCAGACCTCTTCACCAACAACCACCGGTGGGGTGACCTCGACGCTTGGAACCATGCAGCGCTGGCCCTTCACGACGAGGGGCCGCTGCATCGAGTGGAAGCCGAAGGTTTCGACCCGTTCGTGGCCGTCATCGACCATGCCGCAGTGTTGGACATCGAACGACAGCCCGACCTGTTCACCAATGGGCCGGAACCGGTGTTGGCCAATCGAAACGCCATGGAGAATCGCGGGCTCAGGATCAAGACGCTGATCCACATGGATGCACCAGAGCACGGCGACTATCGAAGGCTCACCAACGACTGGTTCAAGCCTGCGAGCGTTCGTCGAATGAACGACCGACTGGCTGAGCTCAGTCACCAAGCGCTTGCGACCATGGAGGCTGCTGATGGTGCATGCGATTTTGCCACCGAGATAGCGCTGCCATATCCGCTTCAGGTCATTCTGAACATCCTCGGGCTGCCCGAATCTGACTATCCCCGGATGCTGCAACTGACCCAACAGCTCTTCGGCGGCGAAGACCCAGATCTGCAGCGAGAGCCTCTTTCACCCGAGGTGATGAATCAGGTCATTGGCGACTTCTTCGCCTACTTCACCGAGCTGACGACCGAGCGTCGTGGCCAGCCGACCGATGACCTCGCATCGATCATCGCAAACGGACAAATCGACGGTGCAGCACTGCCTGACCTCGAGACGCTCGGCTACTACATCATCATCGCTACGGCGGGCCACGACACCACGTCCTCGGCGATGTCGGGCGGGATGCAGGCGCTCATCGACAATCCTGATCAGTTCGAGTTGCTGAAGGCAAAGCCGGAGCTCTTGATCAACGCCGTCGAGGAGATGATTCGCTGGACGGCGCCGGTTCGGCACTTCATGCGGACAGCCACGGCCGACACCGAGGTGGCCGGGCAGGAGATCAAGAAGGGGGAGTGGCTCTACCTGTCCTACAAGGCGGCGAACATCGACCCGAAGGTCTTCGAGGATCCACTCCGGTTCGACATCGAACGAAGCAATGCTGATCGCAACATCAGCTTCGGGTACGGGATGCACTTCTGCCTGGGGGCGCAACTCGCCCGAAACGAGATCAGAAGTCTGTTCGGCACCCTGATTCCCCGCATCGAGTCGATCGCTCTGGATGGCACGCCATCGACGATGAAGACAACCTTCGTCGGCGGCCACAAGACCCTGCCCATCAGGTTCACGCTCGCCGAAAGCTAGGTGCGAGCCGAAGGCTCTGGTCGTGGGTGCACTCTGCGAAAACGAACAACCCCCGGACCGAAGTCCGAGGGCTGTTTGCAGTGTGCGCGAGGGGGGACTTGAACCCCCACGTCTGTTAAGACACTGGAACCTGAATCCAGCGCGTCTGCCAATTCCGCCACTCGCGCAGTGGGTTGCTGCAGTGCCGAGAGCGTAGCCGAGGCATGGCCAGCTGCGACCCCCGTTACTGTTCTCCTCATGGTTCTGCGGAGCTTCGAAGATCGATTGGAACGTTTGGTCGAGGGAATGTTTGCGCGCGCGTTCCGGACCGGCCTGCAGCCAGTTGAGATCGGACGTCGTTTGGTGAAGGATCTCGACGCCAATCGCACGCTCGATGTTCGCGGCCGAAGTGTCGCCCCGAACAGCTTCGTGGTCCATCTCGCCCCGCAGGATCAGGAGCGCTTCGAGAACATCAGCGACTCCTTGATCGCTGAGTTGCGCACGATCATTCGTGACCACGGCACTGCGGAGGGGTTCCGTTTCCTCGGCCCCATCCGCATCCGTTTCGTCGAAGACGAGGATGAAACGGTCGGGATCTTCAGTGTCGACGCCGGTTTCGATGAACGGCCGCCGAGCGATCACCATGGCTACCTCGAGCTGCCAGATGGCCAGCGTGTCGGTATGGGTGTCCAAGCGGTCACCATCGGGCGGGTCCCGGAGAGCACGATCGTGCTGACCGACCCGAACGCATCGCGCCACCACGCCGAGATCCTGCTCGACGGCGACAGCTTTGAATTGGTCGACCTCGGCTCGACCAATGGCAGCAAGATCAACGGTCGAGATGTCAGCCGCCAGCTTCTGGTCGACGGCGACGAGCTCACGTTCGGAACCATCCGGCTCCGATTCCGCCTCCGATGACACGCGTGCGGGTCCCGAGTCCCGTACGGTCTCCCTGCTGTGTCTGAAGCGCTCTTGACTCTCCTGCGTTGGTGCCTGTTGGCGCTGATCTACCTGTTCTTCTTTCGCGTTCTCCAAGCCACGTGGTTCAGCACGGTGGCCGGTCGCAAAACCGGTGCCAAGGCAACCGTCGGCGCCGTGGCAGGAAACGACGCCGGCTCGGGCAAGCGTCGGGGGAGCGATCGCAAGGTCAAACGCGAGGCCCCCGTCCCCACGCTGGTGATCGTCGATCCAGCATCGGCGGCGGGGCAGCGTTTCGCTGTTTCTGGCACACTCTCGATCGGTCGGGCCGCTGGTTGCGAGATCACGCTCGACGACACCTTCATCTCTCAGGTACATGCTCGCGTTTCAAAGGGGCAGAGTGGTGTGGTTGTCGAGGACCTTGGTTCGACCAACGGCACGTACCTGAATCGCAAGAAGGTGACGGCCCCAGTTGTGGTGCAGTCCGGAGATGTGATCCAGGTCGGCAGTACGGTTCTGGAGCTGCAGTGATGGCAATCGGCCCAGGTGGAACGGAGGTGGTGAGATCATGCTGAAGATGACAGGAGTAGCGGTCACCCACCCCGGGCAGATCCGCAAGACCAACCAAGACCGAGCGCTCTACTCGCCAAACGTGGGCGCAGTCGCCGACGGTATGGGCGGTCACCAAGGTGGCGAACAAGCCGCGGCGATCACGATCGACATCATGAGCGGCCTCACCGGCTCGCTGTCTCGGGAACGCCTCATCGACACGGTCCGTGCTGCGAACAAGGCGGTGTTCGACGAGAGCGAACGCCCGGAACTCCGGGGCATGGGCACCACCATCGTGGCTGCGGCTCTGCATGCTGGCGAAGCTCGCATCACCATGATCAACGTCGGCGACAGCCGGGGGTATCGACTTCGTGACGGTGCACTCGAGCAGGTCACGGTCGATCATTCGCTGGTGGAAGAACTGGTTCGGCAGGGCCGAATCACCGAAGAGGACGCCCTCACCCACCCGCAACGAAACATCGTCACCAGGGCCCTCGGGCTCGGAACCGACTTAGAGATCGACGTCTTCGATCTCGATGCCCGGCATGGCGATCGGGTGTTGCTGTGTAGCGACGGCCTGTTCAACGAGGTCGACGTCGAGGTCATTGCCGAAAAGCTTCGTTCGATTCCCGAGCCAGACAGCGTGGCTGATGTGCTCGTCCAGCTCGCGTGTGAGGGTGGCGGTCGCGACAACATCAGCGTGGTGTTGCTCGATGTGGTCGATGACGAGGACCCCGCAGCGATACGGGCCGCAGCCGAAGCCACCCTTCGTCGGATGCCACCAGCGGCGGCCTCGGTGTTCGACGCTGTAGGAGGCGACGCGGACAATGCAGTCGACCCGAACCCGACCGATCAGGTCCCCACGGTCATCGACGACGACGCCGAGCCAGAATCAACGGCGGCCCGTCCGGCTCCCCGTCCCGCTCGGTCGATGCAAGAACCCGACCCCGTGGTCGATGCCGACCGTAGCCGCTCGCGCTGGGTCGCCCTCGCTGTGGTCATCACGTTCCTGGTGGCCTTTCTCGGCATCAGCTTCTATGGCGGCAATGTGTACTTCGCCACTGAGGAATCGGGTGAAGTCGTGATCTTCAAGGGCCGGCCTGGCGGCCTGCTGTGGGTCGACCCCGAACTCGAGGTCGAGACCGGTGTGCCCCTTGCCGACCTCGCTCCTGCCGGTGTGCAACAGCTCGAACAAGAGGTCGAATGGACGTCGCTGACCGACGCCCAGACCTTCGTCGACCAACTCGATCGGGTTGAATCAGGCGAGCCGGACGGCTGACGTGCGGCCCCGCACCGTTGAGTTGGGGCTGTTGCTGCTGACGTGTCTCATCACGGCATCGGCGTACGGTCTCACCAGCCTTGGCCGTGCCTCAGCACTGCCGGCAGACATCGTTCCCTTCCTCACCATCGTGGTCGTGTTGTTGTTGACCGCCCACGTCGTGGTGCGGCGGCTCGCTCCTCTGGCCGACGGCCTGCTCCTGCCACTCGTTGCTCTGCTCAACGGGCTCGGTTACGCAATGATCGCCAGGCTCGATCCAAAGCTCGCCGACAGCCAGTCGGCCTGGACCTTCCTCGGCCTCGTTGGCTTCACGGGAACGCTGGCCTTGGTGCGTGACGTGCGCAAGCTGGCGCCCTACCGCTACACGCTGGCGTTGCTCGGTGTTGGCCTGCTGATGCTGCCGCTGGTGCCAGGGTTGGGGGTCGAGATCAACGGCGCCCGGATCTGGTTGCGAGCAGGCCCGTTCTCGATCCAGCCGGGTGAGTTCGCCAAGGTCGTGCTTGCGGGGTTCCTTGCTGGCTACCTCGTGGACAAGCGTGAACTCCTCTCGATCAGCACTCGTCGCCTTGGGCCGCTCCACCTTCCCGACGTCAAACACTTCGGGCCGTTGCTGCTCGCTTGGGGCGTCGCCCTGTTCGTGATGATCGCCCAACGCGACCTCGGCTCGTCGCTGCTGTTCTTCACGTTGTTCGTGGTGATGGTCTACATCGCTACCGGGCGAGCGGCCTATGTCGTCACCGGAGCCGGCCTGTTCGCCATCGGTGCGACGGTCTCCTATCAACTCTTCGGTCACGTCCAGAACCGAGTGGCGATCTGGATCGATCCGTTCGAGGAGCCGAAGGGCGCTGGCTTCCAGATCGTCGAGGCTGCGTTTGCCCTGGCCGATGGAGGACTCACCGGCACGGGCCTGGGCCAGGGAACTCCTGGCAAGGTGCCGTTCGCCGTGACCGACATGATCTTCGCTGCCATTGGTGAGGAGCTCGGGCTGCTCGGAGCGACCGCAGTGTTGGTGACGTTCCTGCTCTTCGTTGGTGCAGGGTTCCGAGTTGCAGCCGAGGCGAAGAGCACGTTCGAGAAGCTGCTGGCTGCCGGGCTCACATCTCTGCTCGGTTTCCAAGCTTTCGTGATCATCGGCGGCGTGCTCAGAGTCCTGCCGCTGACCGGTGTCACTCTTCCGTTCGTGTCCTATGGCGGTTCCTCGTTGATCTCGAACTACATCATCCTTGCGCTGTTGATTCGCATCTCCGACCGGTCGCACCAGCCAGCAATTCGGCCAGCCAGTCAGTCGGTGCCGGCATGATCGACCGCTCGATTCGCCACGTCGCCATTGTTCTGATGGCCTGCTTCGTGCTGCTGTTCGTCCAGCTCAACCGGGTGCAGGTCTTCGACGCAGAGGCACTGCGCGAGAACCCGAACAACACCCGCACCATCCAGCGCGACTTCGGTCGCAATCGTGGATCGATCTTCACCTCAGACGGTGAGGTGGTTGCCAGGTCAGATGAAGTGAGTGGCCCATTCGAGCGTTTGCGGGTCTACCCCCACGACGACCTGTACGCCCACACCGTCGGGTACCTGTCGTTCAACATCGGTGCCGAAGGCATCGAGCGCAGCTTCAACGATGAGCTGGTCGGCCGAACGCCCAGCCTGCAGCTCACTGGCATTTCCGACCTTCTCGCCAACACGTTGCCGACCGGCAACCTCGTGCTCACCCTCGATCACGAGTTGCAGCTCGCCGCCCGTGATGCGCTCGGTGATCGCCGAGGCTCGATCGTGGCGCTCGATCCGTCGACCGGAGCGGTCAGAGCGATGTGGAGCTGGCCGAGTTTCGACCCCAACCGACTGTCCTCCCACGACGGCGTTGCCGTGAATGCCTCGTTCTCCGAGCTCATCAATGCCGACGGCAACCCACTGCGGGCCAGCACGCACCGCGACGTCTACTTCCCTGGCTCGACGTTCAAGCTCGTCACTGCGTCTGCAGCGCTCGAGTCGGGGGCGGCGACGTTGTCGAGTCCCGTGTTCGCCGTGGGGAACGGTTACACGCCGCCACTCACATCTCGGCCCATCGCCAACTTCGCCAACTCGGCATGTGGTGGAGATCTGCAAGAGATGATCCGAGTGTCCTGTAACGGGGGCTTTGCTCAGCTCGCTGCCGAGTTGGTCGGACCCAGCGCCCTGATCGAAGAGGCGCAGAGTTTCGGGTTCAACCTGGTGCCTCCGTTCGACGTGCCCGGAGCAGTCGCCTCGTCGTTCCCCACCGACTACGGGGCACAGGTGCGGTCGCCGAGCGTCGAGATTCCCGCAGGCGTCTTCGAGAACACCCCGCTGTTGGCCCAGGCCGCCATTGGTCAAAACGATGTTGCCGCCACGCCACTGCAGATGGCGCTCGTTGCTGCAGCGGTGGCGAACGATGGCCAGATCATGCAGCCCTTCGTTGTCCAAGAAGTGAGGAACGTTCGCGGTGATGCGGTGTCGACCCCCAACCCGAGGGCATGGCTGAATCCGCTCGGCTCGAGCAACGCCAACGATTTGCGAGCGGCAATGATCAACTCGGCACGTAACGGGACGGGTAACCGAGCCCTTGTGCCGGGTCTCGAGATCGGGACCAAGACCGGAACAGCTCAGCTCGGCACAGAAACCCCGAGGTCCCACGCCTGGACCATCGCGTTCGCTGGTCAGCCCGGGGAAGACCCGGAGCTGGTGATTGCGGTGTTGATCGAGGCAGACCCGGAGAATCCCGATCAGACCGGAGGCCAGGTAGCGGCTCCAATCGTGGCCGATTTGATTGCTACGTACTTCGGGTCATGACGGTGAAGCACTCGCAGGTAGCGCGCCCAGCTAGTCTGTCTCAGCTGTGAGTGACGCCCCCGCCTCTCGACCGGTTTTGAATGACCGCTACGAGCTCCACCGCCGAATTGCGCGTGGAGGTATGGCCGACGTTTTCCTTGCACGCGACGTGTTGCTCGACCGTCCGGTGGCGGTCAAAGTGCTGTTCCCACAATTCGCCGCAGAGCCCACCTTCGTCGAGCGGTTCCGTCGCGAAGCCCAGGCCGCAGCGAACCTGAACCACCCGAGCATCGTTGCCGTGTACGACTGGGGCGAGCACGACGACACGTATTTCATCGTGATGGAGTATGTCGACGGTCGCAGCCTTGCCGAAGTCCTTCGGGCCGAAGGAACGCTGCACCCCGACCGTGCCGTCGAGATCTGTACCGATGCCGCAGCTGCGCTCGGCTTCGCCCATCGCAACGGCACCGTTCACCGAGACGTCAAGCCTGGCAACATCTTGATCACCCCGGATGGCCAAGTCAAGGTCACCGACTTCGGCATCGCTCGTGCCTTCGGCGGCGGCGACGAACTGACCCAGACCGGTTCGGTCATGGGAACCGCCACCTACTTCTCGCCAGAGCAGGCGCAGGGCAAGAACGTCGACCCCAGAAGCGACCTCTACTCGCTCGGCATCGTGCTCTTCGAGGTGGTGACGGGCCGGCCGCCGTTCATTGGTGACTCGCCCGTGGCGATTGCGTACAAGCACGTCCAGGAATCACCGCCACGGCCCACATCGCTGAATCCTGCGATTCCGAAGCCGCTTGAATCGGTGATCGCTCGGCTGCTGGCCAAGAATCCTGATCAGCGGTATCCGTCTGCTGAAGAGGTTCGGACTGATCTTCGTCGGTTCCGTCAAGGCGAACCGTTGATGAGCTCCGCTGGTGGTGCAGCTGCGGCTCCCGCTGTCGAGCCGGTGCAGACGGTAGCTCCCCAGCAGGCAGCGCCCCAGGTCGTCGCCATGCCCACAGGGCAGCAGCGGGCCGTCATCGACACCACCAGAGCCATCCCGGCATCGCAGGCAGCGATCTATGAGCCCGTCGAGGAGGAGTACTACGAGCCTCCTCGCCGCAACGGTGTGTTCTTCGCCATGTTGGCGGTGCTGCTCGTGGCGCTGGCCGCCATCGTGTTGTTCATCGCGAACACACTCGGCGACGGCGAGGCCGAGCCCGGCGTCGAGACCGCCACGGTGCCTATTGTCATCGGCGAGACCCAGGAACAAGCCGTTCGTATTCTCGAAAACGCTGGCTTTGTCGCCGATCCCACATTCGAAGAGAACGACGGCATCGAGCCTGGGATCGTCTTCGATCAAAGCCCCACGCAGAACTCCGAAGCCGAGATCGACTCGACGGTCCAGATCAAGGTCAGCCAGACAGACGAAACCGTGCTGCTGCCAGACGTTCGTGGTCAGCAGGAGGAGCAAGCGGTCTTACAGCTCCAAGCCCTGGGCCTTCGCCCTGATCGAACGCTGGAAGCATCGGACACCTTCGATGCCGGCATTGTCATCGCGATGTCTCCGGAACCGAATCAGGACGTCAACAGCGACACGCTCGTCACCCTCACGATCTCGACCGGCCCGGCCGAGGTCAGTGTGCCCAACATCGACGGGCTCACCCTCGACGAAGCGATTTCAGCGCTCTCCGTTGTCGGTCTGCCGAGCCCTCAAATCCGGCGTGAAGCATCGTTGGACGTGGCCGAGGGGCTCGTCATTCGTTCTGACCCGCCCGCTGGCACGGCGGTGTCGATCGATCGCCAAGTCATTCTCTACATCAGCGATGGTCCCGAAACCGAGCTGGTTCCCTCGGTTGTCGGTCTGACCCAGGCAGCTGCCGAGCAGGCGATTCAGAACCGTGGATTCGTTCCGGTGTTCGAGCCGCAAGAAGTGGCTGCTGGTTCGCCCGATGCCGGCAAGGTCATCTCACAAGACCCGCCGGCAAGTGAGGACCTCGAGGTCGGTGCTGAAATCACGATCCGTGTTGGTGTCGAGGCGGAAGCGACCACCACGACCACGGCACCCACGACCACCACCACGGTGGCCACGACGTCGACGACTGCAGCAACGACATCGACAACAGCAGCTGAGTGATCCGCTGCTGACGCGCAGTCAGCAGCGCGAGGTCAGCAGCGCGAGGTCAGCAGCGAGCGAGGAAGTTGCTCAGCATCTGCTTGCCGCCCATGGTGAGCACCGATTCAGGGTGGAACTGCACACCCTCGACCTCGAGTTCACGATGACGAAGACCCATGATGATGCCGTCGCGCGATTCTGCGGTGACCTCGAGTTCGTCTGGAAGCGTGGACCGTTCGACGATCAACGAGTGATAGCGAGTGGCCTCGAGTGGTGCTGGGCAGCCATTGAACACGCCGGTGCCGGAATGGCTGATGACCGAGGTCTTGCCGTGCATCAGTTCGGGGGCGCGAACGACGTCGCCGCCGTAGACCTCGCCGACGCACTGATGGCCGAGGCAAACACCGAAAAGCGGGACGATGCCAGCGAAGTGCCTGATGACGTCCATCGAGACGCCCGCGTCCTGGGGTGTTCCTGGACCAGGTGAGATCAAGATGCCGTCGGGTTCGAGTGCCTCGAGCTCAGCGATGGTTGCAGCATCGTTGCGAATGACCACCGGCTCTGCCCCCAGCTCGCCGAGGTACTGCACGAGGATGTAGACGAACGAGTCGTAGTTGTCGATCACGAGGATCTGCCGAGCCATGGCAGGAGGGTATATCGTGTCCGCACCATGGCACGCCAAGATAAAAATCGTAGCCGGGTGACTCCTAAGGGAACTGCACCCGTCGAAACTCGACCGAACCGCGAGCCGGTGCAGATCGACCCCCCGTCACCGGTGTGGGTGCCTGTGCTGATGTTCGGCTTGCTCGCCCTCGGCACCATCCTGATCTTGGCGAACTACACCATCGAAGTGCTTGGCATGCCCAACAACTGGTATCTGCTCGGCGGCCTCGGCATGGTCCTGGGCGGCATCATCGCCGCAACGCAGTACCGCTGACCGTCGAGGCGCATTGGCCATCTCGCCACCCAGTGTGAGGGAGCCGCCCGGGGGCGTAGTCGCCAGGGTTGTTCACAGGCTTGTGGATAACCCGTGAACAGAGATTCCGCCGAAACAGTGGACTTGCAGGGTGTTGCCCGTTTGCCCTGTGTATGAGCCAGCTGCAACAACGAGTGGTGATTGCCTGCGTTAGATGCCACGGCGCCGCAGTTCCCAGTGTCGATCGACTGACCTACAGAATGTCCTCGAGATTGGTGACGAGGTCCATCTCGTCAGCGCAGTGTCGGGGCGGTGTGGGGACGGTGTCGTTGGCCAGGGTGAGTCGAAGTTCGGTGCCACAGCTCGGACATCGGTAGATCAGTTTGACTCGGCGGAGTTCGCCGGGAGGGGGCGCCTCGGGGATGGGCCGAGCGAACGCGCCGAGCACTTTGATGCCGGTTGCCAGCAGGATGTAGAAGCTGACCACAGCAATCAATGTCCGGATCAACGGATAGCCGGCCAGCAACAAGCCGATGACGGCTGCGACGGTCACGACCCGCAATCCCATTCTTCGACGCTGCTGGACAGCGGCGTCACGCCGCCCCGCCTCGGTGATGAGGTGGTCGTCGTCGTCGATGTTGTCGGGAAAGTCCGTGGTCGGCTCGAAGTCGCTCACCTGGGGGAGTCTAGGAACGAACGGGGCTGTCGAGGGTGCGGGCCTGCAGTCTTTGGTATCGCGTGCCATGAATTGCGAAGAAGCCACATGATTGTTGTAGCTTCGACCACTTGTATGAAGGGAATCTCGCATGGTCGTCATTCGTTCGTTTGAGCCCGCCGACATCGCTGCGTATCTCGCGATTCAAGAGACAGCGTGGGATGAGACCATGGCCGCGGCCGAGTCCAAACTGGCCGAACGGTTTCGGATCTTCCCAAAGGGCCTGCTGGTTGCCGAGCACAACGACGAAGTGGTTGGCTGCGCCACATTCATCCGGATCGATGACTACGACGAGTATCTGAAACCATCGTGGGAGGACACCACCGACAACGGCTGGTGCCGTACCCATGCTGAGGATGGTCCGCTCCTGTTCGGGGTTGATCTGTCGGTCGCAAAGGGCGCTCCCCGCCTGACTGCGCCCATGCTCTTCATGTCGGCGATGGAACTCGGAATGCGCTTGGGCGTCGAGGCCACGATCTGGGGCGGACGAATGCCTCGCTACCACAAGCACTCGGAGGCAATGTCGCCAGAGGAGTACCTGTTCGCGAAGACCAAGACGGGGCGCTACATCGACCCAGAAGTGCAGTTGTACTCCAAGATTCCTGGTGTTGAGATCCGTGGCGTCATCCCTGAGTACTTCAAAGATTTCGAGAGTCTCAACAACGGCGTGTTGTTGCGGTGGCCGAATCCGATCGCCCGCTACCCGTTCTTGCGGCCGTTCGCCGGAACGGTGGCTGCCTCGATCTACCGAGTCAGTCGCGGTCGAAAGAGAGCACGGCGCCGTAACCGGAGGTAGTGAATCCTCACTATTCGTCACCGAATTAGTGCGAACTGCCTCAAGATGGGGGTCTCAGCGCCGAAACTAGCAACATGAATGTCCAAGCAGGACTGCCCTTTTGGCGGCTCCTCTCTGCGACGTGTTTGGTCGTGGCAACTCCATTGCTCTTCAACTCCAGTGCTGCCGAGGCCATCTCTGCGGTGACGGTCTTTGCTGTGGTCATCGCCGCTCTACGAAGCGGTAGTAGCTCGATCGTCAGTGTCCGGCGCTTGTCCTTTGGTTGTGTTCTGCTCGCAATCTCTCCCGTGGTCACCGAGGTGCACCAATCGTTGGGTGGCAGCGAGGTCTTCAACGCAGGCGATGCTGTGGCCATCACCGGGTACGTGTTCGCCATCTCCGGTTCGCATCGTTTGGCGAGACTGCGGTCGGTGGAGAAGCGACCAGAAGTGACCTTGGATGCGCTTGCCATCACGGGATGGTTGACGCTTGCCATCGGGTGCAGCTCCATCGAAGAGGTCGTCGACCAGTTCAGTGGTGTAGAGCTCTACGCCACGCTCTCCTACCTCCCCTTCACGATCGGGCTGATCTTCGTCACGCTGCGCGTCGCAATCGGCGCCGGTGATCGATCTGCGGCCTTTGTGTTGCTGATCATGGCCATATCGGTCGCCTTCTTCTCCGAGATTGCGTTCCTCGAGGCAGCCGTGGGTGGAGATGGTGCCCGCAGCGTTGGCATCGTGACGGCATCGCTTGCGTTGACGCTGTTCTCCGCTGCATTCATCCACCCGTCTGCGTCAGGCCTCGAGACCCCTCGCCCTTCCTCGCTCACCCGGACATCTCGAGCACTTGCCGGATTGATCGGCAGCTCGATCGTCGCTGTGGTCTTGGTGGCCCTCTTCGTCGAGATCCGCACCTTCGAAGTAGTGATACTCGTGGTGTTGGCAACGCTCATTGCCGCTCGAGCGGTTCTCATCGTGATCGAGCGCGACGAATGGCTGGGGCTACAACGCGACGTTGCGAGCTACCGCTCCTCGATCTTCGACTTGGAAGAACCCGACGAGCTCGTCGACCAGACGACTGCAGCGGTCGAGCAACTGCTCGGCAAGAAGACGATGGTCTACATCGATGTCCGCAGCGAGGCCGAGGTCAGCGAGCTCGTGTTCGGAGAGGGCGATCCGTCAGGAGCGTTGATCAACGAGATCGACGGAGACCTCTGGCGGGCGATGAGTTCCGGACGCACGCAACGAACCGAGTCACTGGCCAAGGGAACCTCGGGATACAGCTCTCGACTCGTGGTGCCCATCGAAGCTGGGGATGGGGCGAGATATGTGATGCTCGTCGAAGCTTCACCTGTGCTGTCGATGACCGAGATCTTCCACCTCGAACTGATCGCTGCCGGTCTGGGTAGCGCACTGGCATCAGCTTCTGCACGCCGCTTCGACCGTTTGGAGACAGCGGATCGACGATTCCGCTCGTTGGTGCAAGACAGCAACGACGTCGTGGTGCTCCTCGACCCCGTCACCTTGGTGACGAAGTTGGTCAGCCCCACTGTGGAGCGGTTGCTCGGCTACAGCGAAGCAGAGTGCCTCGGGGTCGATCGTTTGCAGTTCGTGGCCGCCACCGAAACTGACGAGATGATCGCAGCGCTTCGAGGAAACTTTGATGTAGGCCGGTCGGTCGATTTGCGCCTGCTCCACAAGAACGGGCAGACGCGCTGGTTCGCAGCCACGGTGCGTCGACTTGCCGACGATGATGATCTCGACGGACTGATCGTGACCCTTGCCGACATCCAGGACCGAAAGATGGCAGAGCTGCAACTGGCCAATTCCGAGCGGCGGTACCGGGGTCTGGTCGAAACGTCTCGAGACGTCTTCTGCGTCATCGATGAAGATCTGACCTTGACGTTCGTCAGCCCCAATGTGGGGCGAATGCTGCACGTCTCGGCGTCGTCGATCGTTGGCTCGAATGTGCTCGAATTGATCGCGCCCGAGAGCCTGGCGGCAGCGAAGGCGTTGGTCGAGCTGCCACCGGACGGCGTCGATGGACGCTCTGTTGAGCTGCAACTGCTCGGAGGCCTCGGGCAACCGCGGTGGTTCGAGGTGTCGATCACCAGTGGATCTCACACCGGCGATGACGGCTGGGTTCTCAACGCCCGCGACATCCACGCCCGTCACGAAGTGCAGATCAGTATGGAGCGAGCCTCTCTGCACGACTCACTGACCGGTTTGCTCAACCGAGAGTCCTTCCAGTTCGAGGTGGACAAGCAGTTGGAGTCGATGGACCAACATCAATCGGTCGGCCTGATCCATCTCGACGTCAAGGACTTCAGAATCGTGAACGAGAGTCTCGGTCTTGCTGCCGGTGACGAACTGCTCGTAGGGGTCGCGTCACGCATTCGTTCCGGCCTCCGGAGTCGTGACGTTCTTGCCCGTTTGGGCGGCGACTCCTTCGCAGTCTTGTCCACGGTCGAATCCATCGATGATCTTCGAGATCTGGCAGCGCGGATCCACACGCTCTTCGAGCAACCATTCGACATTCGCGGTCGGCAGCGACCGGTCACACTCGTCATTGGTATGTCTTGGACGAACGACCGACAAGACGCAGCGGTCACCTTGCTCGAACAATCGGCCATCGCCCTCCGTCAGGCCAAGACGTCTGAATCGGCTCTGCCTGTGGTCTTCGAGCCGTTCATGCACGACGTTGCAAACGAGCGATTCGAGCTCGAATCTGACCTGTTGCCGGGTCTCGCTGCCGGTGAGTTCTCGGTGGTCTTCCAGCCGCTGTTGTTGATGGAGACCCAGCAGGTCCGCTCGGTCGAAGCACTACTCCGCTGGACCCATCCCGAGCGAGGTTCGGTTTCCCCAGCCAGCTTCATTCCCGTGGCCGAGCAGTCCGGAGCAATTGTCGAGCTCGGACGATGGGTGTTGGCAGAGAGCTGTCGCCAGCTGAAAGTCTGGCACGACCACATTCCCGGTGGGGAAGGGCTCGGTGTCAGCGTGAACGTCTCGGTTCGTCAGTTGGTGCAAGAAGCCGAGTTCGAGCGCCTGATGGACATCATCCTCGACAGCGGCGTGGTCCCGGCACGGGTGACGTTGGAGTTGACAGAGTCGATGATGATCAACGAAGTGCCGACGGTGCGTCGAGGCATCCAGGATCTTCGCTCGCTTGGCGTCCGCATTGCCGTGGATGACTTCGGTACCGGCACAGCGGGGCTGAGTCATCTGCGCGACGTCCCGTTCGACATCTTGAAGATCGACAAGTCCTACATCGATCCGATCGCCGACGATCCGGACGCCTATCGACTGTTGGCGGGTGTGGTCGAGTTGGCGCACTCGATGCACGCCACCGTGGTGGCGGAGGGCATCGAGTCTCACGAGCAGGCGGCACTGTTGCGCCGCATGGGATGTGACATCGGCCAGGGCTTCTACCTCGGCCGGCCGATGGATCCCGCAGCGCTCGAGGGCTGGTTTGCCGCTGGCCGTGATGGCACCGTGGCCTCACAGATCGAAGCCCCGCAGACCAAAGCATGAGATAGCGTCTGGGGCCATGTGGCAGCCTGGCCGAGTCGAGCGTTTCGTTCGGCCGATCCGCAGTGGTGTCGCCTCGGTGGTGATCGCCATCGTCTGCGCGGGCTGTTCGTCTGCTGATGACTTGGATGCTGACCAGCGAATTGAGGCCCAGGTCTTGGTTGTCGAACGGACGATGCGGGCAATGATCGAGCTGAGCGATGAGGACCGCGACTGTGTGGTCGATGGGATCACGCCGACCGATCTCGAAGCGCTCCGGAATGGCGAGGTCGATGCGGTGGCCGACGCCGTGGTCTCTTGTGTCGGAGACGAACTGATCGGTGCCTCGGTGTTGCGCTCACAGGCTGGGGAGGTTTCCTCGTCTTCGCTCGATTGTGCCGTTGGCGAACTCGACCGCCGTTTCCTGGTCGACCTCGTGGCAGGAGCAATGAACCGAATCCAGCCCCAGGTGCAATCCGAGATCGAAGTCGCCCGAGTGCTTTCGGTCTGCCTCGAGCTCGACGAGCTGACCTAATACCCGAGAGTTCGGTTGACCAGCCCTGGTGGAGTCTCGCCACGTTCGAAGGCTTCGAGATTGTCGGCGAACATGTTGGAGATACGCCGCATGTAGTCCGATGACGAGCCAGCGGTGTGGGGCGTGACCAAGAGGTGTTCCTGGTCCCAGAGCGGGCTGTCGGCCGGGAGCGGCTCGGTGTCATAGACGTCGACGGCCGCGCCGAAGACATGGCGAGCGTCGAGGGCATCGACGAGCGCACCGATCTCCATGACGCCACCACGCGACACGTCGACGACCACGGCGCCGGGGGCCAGCGCTGCCAATTCCTCGGCACCCACCAGCCCTCGAGTCTCTTCGGTGAGTGGGGTGATGATCACAAGCGCTGTAGCACCGCTGATGACCTCGAGCCGCCGGTCGGGAGTGACGACGGTGCTGACGTGATCGACGGGCTTGCCGCTGTGTCTGACGCCAACAACGTCCATGCCGAGCGCAGCAGCCCGACGGGCCACGTTTGCTCCGATGGTGCCGAGGCCGAGAATGCACATGGTGCCTCCCTCGATCGCCAGACCGGGGATGAGCTGTGATCGCCAGCGATGTGCCCGTTGTTGATCGATGAGCTGGGGCACCCGATAGGTGACCGCGTGCAGCATGGCGATGACGAACTCACTCATCTCCGGCTCGTGGGACCCGCTGGCGTTGCAGATGGCGACGTCGGGGCTCAAGTCGGTCTGGCTGGTGAGGGAGTCGGCGCCGGCGCCCGGCACCTGGATGAACTGGAGCTTCTCCGCCTCGGCCCAGTGCCCGGGCGGCGGACGAAACGCCAGCAGTACTTCGATCTCCGGAAGGGCGGCGAGGAGAGCGTCATCGTCTTCGAGAATCACCAATTCGCGATCTCCGAGTCGTTGCTCGTCTGGATGGTTGGCGTAGTGCTCGAGGATCGGGAGGTGGACGTGGATGCGTTCGAATCGAGTCATGTGTGAGGTCCTGGATCAGGCGGTCTGGAAGCGGCCGGGCGCAACTTCTGTGGCTTCGCCCCGCCGCTGCATGCGTTCGAGGTGGAGCGTGGCGCTGCGTCGTTCGACGTTGTCGGCAAAGACGTGCTCGACGTGGGGTCGATAGATGAAGCGGTTGGTGACCATGTCGTCGATCGATCGAGGCTCGGTGAGAAACTCGAGCATGGCTTGATGGCGGCGATCGATCACGGCGATGAAGCTGTCGATCATCGTCAGGAACGTTTCGCGCCCTTCGATGATGCCCTTGTGATGGAAGGTGACGTAGACGTCGGCCTCCTCCTCCCTGACTTTCAGGAGGCTGGCCTCGAAGTCTTCGAGATCACTCCACACGTCGCCGTAGTACGGCCCGAACCCGGTGAGGTCGATGTCGGACAGGAAGAACACGCCACCGTCGACCCGAAAGCCGCTGTGGCCTCGGGTGTGGCCGGGCAGGTGAACCGCCTCCACGCCAACACCGCCGAGGTCGAAGCGGTGGCCATCGGTGAAGCCGTGAGCGTCTGGCCGTGGGGTGTAGTGAAACTCTTCAAGCACCTGGGCGCTGAAGTCGGCCTTGGTCTGGCCTTTCAACCCGTAGACGGCCATGAGCCCGTCGAGGCTCTGGGCCCCGGGGAGATCCTCGTGGTGGATGTGGACACGAGCGTCAGCAAAGAAGCCGTTGCCGGTCATGTGGTCCTCGTGGCTGTGACTGTTGAGAACAGCGTCGATGTGGGTGCCGGCACCGCCTCGCTCGACCACGGTGGTGGACGGATCGATCATCACGGTTTCGCCATCACCGCGGATCACCAGCGAGTTGCCTGAGGGGTACGCCCCGTTGTTCTCGCCAATCAGAACGGTCACCCGATCGGTGAGGTGGCGAGCGGACCCGCCCCAGTGTTGATCGATTGCGGACGCCCCTGTTGCCTTCGTCATGGTGGGCGACCCTAGTCTTCACCTCGTGCCAGACCTGAAGTGGTTGACCGTTCCACCCCTGCGACGCCCGTTCCTTCTGATGTCTTTCGAAGGACTGTTCGATGCCGGAGGCGCAGCGACTGGCGCTTTGGCTCAGATCCGGGCCCGATCCGAGACGACGAAGATCGCCGAGATAGATGCCGAGGACTTCTTCAACTTCGCTGAGCAACGACCGTCGGTGAAGATCGACGACGGTGTCCGTTCGATCGATTGGCCGTCGACATCGGTATGGGCATGCAAGACCGATGGGCCGCGAGATCTCGTGGTGATGAGTGGGATCGAGCCTCATCTGCGCTGGCAGAGTTTCGCTGATCAGATCGTCGACGTCGTCCGCCGTAGCGGGGCTGAATTGGCGATCACGGTCGGCGCGATGGTGTCGATGGTTCCGCACACTCGAACCTTTGGTGTCACCGGCTCTGCCGCCGACCCCGCCCTGGCTGATCGTCTCGGGCTCGATCGCCCTTCGTACCAGGGACCGACCGGCGTTGTCGGCGTGATCAACGAGCGCCTCGATGCCAAGGGGCTGGCCGTCATGTCGCTGCGGGTCGACGTTCCGCACTACGTGCCCGCTGCACCGAACCCGAAGGCAGCACAGGCACTGCTTCGGAGAATCCAACAGACCACCGGGGTGCCGACGGGATACGAAGCGCTCGACGGCGAGGCTCAGGACTGGGTTCGTCGAGTCGACGGCGCCGTCGCTTCTGACCCCGACAGCCAGTCCTATGTGGAGCGCCTGGAGAAGCAGGTCGACTCCAACCCAGAGATGCTTCCATCAGGTGATGATCTCGCAGCCGAGCTCGAAGCATTCCTGCGCGATCGTTCCGCTGATGGCGAGTCGCCGGACAGCAGTACGCCAGAGAGCCATGCATCAGAGAATGACGAAGATGACGGTTCACAAGACAGCGGCGGAGAATCTGCGTAATGTGACGCCACCCTCAGGTCGAGGGGCCTTCGAGGAGTTGGTAAAGCAGCGGTCGTGTCAGAGCAGAGTCAAGCGAGTCGAGCGTCGGCGGGAGGGGTTCCTGCGGGGTTGGCCCGTGACATGGCGTTGTTACGCGCCCTTTCCGATGTCGAGAGAGAAACCGGAGAGGGTCTCGGTGTCATGCAGCTCGCGGCCGCTACCGGTCGAGACAAGAGCCAGGTGTCGAGAGCACTGCACGCCTTGGAGAAGGTCGGTGTTGTCGAGCGAGATGCCGTCACGCTTCGTTACCGGCTGGGTTACGGCCTGTTCGTGCTCGCGACCCGCGGGATCGACCGTCAACTGATCTCGGTTGCATCGCCGTTCCTCGCCGATGCCGCCGCCGAGCTGCACGAGACGGTGCATCTCTGCACGCTGGCTGGTGTTGGTGTTCTCACCATCGAGACTGTCGCACCACCAGAGCATGAGTTCCGAGCCAGCGGTTGGGTCGGCCAAACCGTGCCAGCACAGCACTGCGCCATCGGCCGGGTGCTGCTGGGCGATGCCACTCGCGATTTCGTGTATCAACGATTTGCCACCACTCGTTTCCGCTCCGATTCCCCCAGCAAGCTGATCACGAGTGTGCGCGAGTTCTGGACCGAGATCGAACGGGCGAAGCAGCGGGGCTACGCAACCGAAGTCGAAGAGCTCGAAGCCGACATCGTCGGCGCAGCAGCTCCGATTCGAGACAGTCGAGGACGGATCGTTGCTGCGATGTGCGTGGCCGCACCGAAGGATCGACGGATCAACGACCTCGATGTCCTCGCGGAGGTTGTCGTGCGTGCGGCCAACGGCGTGTCGCTGGCACTCGGCTGGCAGCCGGTCGAGTAACTCATATCTAGCTGATCGTCTTCTGGCGAAGCCAGTGATCAGCGAGCACCAACAACGCCATGGCTTCCACCATGGGCACGGCCCGTGGCAGCACGCAGGGGTCGTGGCGACCCTTGGCCGCCAGCGTGACCGCTTCGCCCTCGGTGGTCGTGGTCTTTTGCTCTGAGGAGATGGTGGCCGTCGGCTTGAAGGCGATGCGGCCGGTGATGTCGGCCCCGCTCGAGATGCCGCCCTGGATGCCGCCGGAGCGGTTCGTTGTTTGCACCGGTGTGCCGTCTGGGCCGGGTTCGAAGGCGTCGTTGTGGGCGAGGCCAGTCATGCGGGTACCAGCGAAGCCGCTGCCGATCTCGAAACCCTTCGTAGCCGGGAGCGACATCATGGCTTTGGCCAGTTCGGCGTCGAGCTTGTCGAACACCGGCTCGCCGAGTCCGGCGGGAACATCACGAGCCACGAAGGTGACCACACCGCCGAGGGAGTCTCCGTCGCGGCGAGCCTGCTCGATGGCCTCGGTCATGGCCGCAGCCGCTGCGGGGTCGGGGCAGCGGGTGGGGTCGGCCTCGACCTGGTCGAGGGTGACGGTCTGGTCGTCGATCGTGGCATCGATGTCATGGACCTGGCTGACCCACGCCAAGACCTCGATGCCGAGCGCATCACGCAGCATCTGGCGAGCAATGGCGGCTGCCGCGACGCGGCCGATGGTTTCGCGAGCAGAGGCACGACCGCCACCGCGGTGATCGCGCACGCCGTACTTCGCTTCGTAGGTCCAGTCAGCGTGTGAGGGGCGGTAGAGGTCTTTCAGGTGGTCGTAGGCGCCGGAGTTCTGATCGGCGTTGCGCACCATCATGGCCAGTGAGGTGCCGGTGGTGACGCCTTCGAACACGCCAGAGAGGAACTCGACCTCGTCGCCTTCTTTGCGTTGGGTGACCAAACGGCTCTGTCCAGGGCGGCGGCGATCGAGGTCGTATTGCACGGCCTCGGGGTCGACGGGAACACCTGGAGGGCAGCCGTCGACGATGACACCGACCGCAGGGCCGTGGGACTCTCCGAAAGTCGTGATCCGAAAGCGTTCGCCGAAGGTGCTGGACACGCAGGAAAGGCTAGCTGCCTGACTGGCTTCTCACCGTGGCGCCCCGGCTACCCTTTGCGGGCTATGGACGACGGGAACGTACAGAGGCTGCGAGTGTGGATCGATCAAGATCTGTGCACCGGCGACGGCATTTGCACCGACCACGCTCCCGACGTCTTCACCATCCTCGAGGATGGCATTGCCTATTGCACCGAGGGTCTCGGCGTCGATCGCAAGGTCTACAACGACCCGGGTGGGTCCGCCGAGCTCGCACTCGTGCCCTTTCACGATGAGGCGGCGGTGATCGCATCTGCCACCGAGTGCCCTGGCGAGTGCATTTTCCTCGAGTTCGAGCAGGCTCCGGAACTCACCAAGCGCACCTGAAGCGCTACTCTCACGGGACCATTCCCCACACCCGGAGTCCCGCTATGGCTGAGCCGACGAAGATCCTTCTCGACGAATCCGAGATGCCCACCAGCTGGTACAACATCGTGCCAGATCTTCCGGCTCCGCCGCCACCAGCGCTGCACCCGGGCACCCACGAGCCCGCTGGTCCTGACGATTTCGCTCCGCTCTTCCCGATGGCTCTGATCATGCAAGAGGTCAGCCAGGATCGCTACATCGAGATCCCCGAGGAAGTGCAGGAGGTCTACCGGCTGTGGAGGCCGTCACCGCTCTACCGCGCCCACCGCCTCGAGAAGGCCCTCGGCACCCCGGCGAAGATCTACTACAAGTACGAAGGTGTTTCTCCTGCGGGATCGCACAAGCCCAACACCGCAGTGCCGCAGGCGTTCTACAACAAGGCTGAGGGTGTTCGGAAGCTCACCACCGAGACCGGAGCTGGTCAGTGGGGCACCGCCCTTGCCTTCGCGTGTTCGCTGTTCGACCTCGAGTGTGAGGTGTGGCAGGTCGGCGCCAGCTACCGCCAGAAGCCGTACCGCAAGGCCATGATGGAGATCTTCGGAAGCACGGTGCACTCCAGCCCTTCCGAGCTCACTGAAGCAGGCAAAGCCATCCTCGCAATGGATCCGGACTCGCCAGGGTCTCTCGGCATCGCCATCTCCGAAGCTGTCGAGATGGCCGCGCCGTTCGAGGACGTTCGCTACGCCCTCGGCTCGGTGCTCAACCACGTGTTGATGCACCAGACGATCATCGGTGAAGAGGCCATCAAGCAGCTCGAGAAGGTCGGCGAGACGCCAGATGTGATCATTGGCTGCACCGGCGGAGGCTCGAACTTCGCTGGCCTCGCCTTCCCGTTCATGCGGGAGAAGATGGCAGGCAACATCAACCCCACGATCCGCGCCGTCGAGCCGGCTGCGTGCCCATCGCTGACCAAGGGCGTCTACGCCTACGACTTCGGCGACACCGCTGGCATGACACCCTTGATGAAGATGCACACCCTTGGTCACGACTTCATCCCCGACGACATCCACGCCGGCGGCCTTCGCTACCACGGCATGTCGCCACTGATCAGCCACATCTACGAACTCGGCATGATGGAAGCGATCTCGATCGGCCAGACCGAGTGCTTCGAAGCGGGTGTGCAGTTCGCCAGGAACGAGGGAATTGTTCCGGCGCCCGAGCCCACGCATGCTCTTGCCGCCACCATTCGCGAGGCGCTCGAGTGCAAGGAATCTGGCGAAGAGAAGGTGCTGCTCACGGCGCTGTGCGGCCACGGTCACTTCGACATGGTCGCCTACGACCGCTACTTCTCCGGGGACATGGTCGACTTCGATTACCCCGAGGAGAAGGTCAACGACGCCCTCACTCGACTTCCCCAGGTCAACTGAGCGAACGCTGTTGCTACCGCCTCTCATGCATCGTCGACTCCACCACCGCTGCTCATGAACGACCTCATCGACCAAGGGCCGCTGTCAGACAACAGCACCGCCGGCACCGGCGGTGCTCTAGAGGGCGCTGCGCGTGGCGATGCTGCGATCAACGATGGCGGAGAGCGTGTTGGATGGCTCTACCTGGTCGCTGTGGGTCTCGTCGGCCTTTTGGCGCTCGGTGTGGGCCTGGCATCCCGTGATGCCCGTGAGCCGCTGGTGATCCAAATCGACACCGCACCAGATCAGGTGGCTTCTGGCCAGTCGGTGGTGCTCGAGGTGGCGGTCGACGACGCGTCGGTTGCGTTGTCTGGTGCGCTGCCCGATGACGGTGCGGTGGCCCAAGCCGTTGCACTGGCCACTGCGCGATTCGGTGAGGGGAACGTCACCAGCTCGCTGACCGCCGACCCGTCGTTCACACTCGACGGTGGTGTGGTCAATGTCTCGGGTGCTGCCGAAGAAGGCGATGAGGCGCCGAACGGTCTGCAGTCCGACTTGGCCGCCGCATTCGGTCTCCAAGCAGGCGATTTCGAGGTCGATCGGACCGAGGCCGTCTTCAGCTCGGTTCGGGCCGATGCCGTCGTTGGTGCTGGTGTCATCGAGCTGTCCGGCGCCTTCCCTGACCAAGCGGCAGTCGACCAGTACATCCTGGCCGCTGAGACTGTCTACGGCGCCGAGAACGTGCGGGGTGCAAACGTCGTGGTCGATCGTGAAACCACCCTGAATGGTGCGACCTTCGGTATCTCTGGCTTGGTCGATGCTGGCGATACCAGAGCGGTCGAGTTCCAGAACACCGTGTTGGCGTTCTTCAGCGCGACCAACGCCGACACAACGGGACTCGAGATCGACACGAGCCCCGAAGCACTCGCCCGCCTCGAGGATCGGTTGCGGACCGCCGTGGCGCAACAGCCGATTCTCTTCGCCTCTGGCCAAGCCACCATCGATGCCGAGAGCGCACCGATTCTCGAGCAGTTGGCGTTGGCGATCAACGCTGCGCCGGGTGTCGACGTTGAAGTCGTTGGCCACACCGACGGTGAGGGTGGCGTCGAGATCAACCAAGACATCTCAGAGCGGCGAGCGCAGGCCGTGGTCGATCGTCTCATAGCGCTGGGTGTCGACGCCGAGCGTCTGCGGGCGAGGGGTGCGGGCGAATCCGAACCCATCGGCGACAACGACACCGATGAAGGCCGAGCCCAGAACCGCCGCATCGCTTTCGAATTCGACGGCGCTTCCTAGCAAACCCCGGGTTTGTGGCCCTCAGTTACGATAGTTCCAGCCCCCAGTTGAGAGAGTGGCTCATGAAGATCGCACGATTCACGGTGAACGGCAGCGAGCCCCAGCTGGGCTCGGTCGAGGGCGATGAGGTGATCAGCCTCGGCCGGTTGGGACTCGGTGACGATGTCGTCGCCGCTGCTGTGCTCAACCCAGCGGAGCGGACCGAGGCAACCGACGGCGCCGATCGCTGGCCGCTGAGCGACGTCACCTTGTTGGCACCCATCGCTCGCCCGTCCAAGTTCCTGGCTGTCGGGCTGAACTATCTCGACCACATTGCCGAGGGCGACCGGCCGGTGCCCGAGTTCCCGGTGATCTTCAACAAGCAGACGTCGTGCATCGGCGATCCCTTTGCCGATGTGCCGATCCCTGCTGCCGCCCCAGACTTTGTCGACTACGAGGGCGAGCTCGGCATGGTGATCGGCAAACGCTGCCGAGCGGTGTCTCGTGACGAAGCTCCGAGCGTTGTCGCCGGCTACCTCGTGGTGAACGACGTGTCGGTCCGCGACTGGCAGAAGAAAGCGCCGACCATGACCCTTGGCAAGAGCTGGGACGGCCACGGCCCGATCGGACCGTGGTTGGTCACCGCTGATGAGCTGCCAGAACCGCACGGCCTGGCCATGAAGACCTGGGTCAATGGTGAGCTTCGCCAGAGCACCACGACCGATCAGATGGTGTTCGACTGCTGGAACCAGATCGAGACGATTTCGACGGTGTGCACGCTCGAGCCCGGAGACATCATTGCCACCGGTACCAGCAGCGGGGTCGCGGCGTACTTCGACCCACCGAAGTTCCTGAAGCATGGTGACGTCGTGAAAATCGAGGTGGAGAGCGTCGGCATCATCGAGCACCGCTTCCTCGACGAGGCCGATTGAAGCTCTCGAACCGGGGGCTGCAGCTATCGAAACTGACGGTCAGAAACCCGGGGTTTGGAGAGGAGTTCTAGCGGAATGAGTTGTAGTAGGTCTGGAGGGTGTGAAAGGCGAGCTTCTTTTGGCCTTCTTCGCTGACGAGGCCCTTGCGGTTGTAGCCGTCCTGGATGCCGGGAAGCGTGCGCATCGGGGTGCGGAAGTCCTTCAAGATCCAGGGTGACACCCCAGCGCATTCAGTTTGCGCCTCGACCATCTCGATCTGAGCATCGTAGACCGCTGCCTGGAACTCTTCGGTCCAGATCTCATCGGCTTCGCCGTGGTGACCGAACTTCGCACCGGCCCCCAGCTCGCTGAAGATGATGGGCTTGGCGAACACCGAGGTCCACCGAGTGGCAGCGATGTCCTCTCGGTTGCCGTAGTACCAACCGAGATACTGGTTCACCCCGATCACATCGACGTGCTCGCCCAGCGGATCGTCGATGTGGACCGTTGGGTCGTTCGACGGCAGCGTCAGCAGCGCCGCGGTGACCAGCCGGGTGGGGTCGAGCTCTTTGAAGCGTTCGAGCAGCGTGCGGATGAATCGGTTGCGGTCGTCGCCCGGCAATGTCTCGTTGGCCGCTGACCACAGGATGACACTGGCTCGACTGCGATCGCGCACGACGAGTTCGTCGGCCTGTTCGAGTCCGTTGGCGAGCACCGCCTCGTTGCCGAAGTCGATGCCCCAGTAGACGGGCAGTTCGCCCCACACCATCAGGCCGAGCCGATCGGCTTCGTGGACCATGGCTTCGTCGTGCTGATAGTGACCGAGCCGCACGAAGTTGGCGCCGAGCTCGACCGCCCAACTCAGCAGTTCTTTCGCGTCGTCTTCCCCGTGGGCTCGTTTGCCGCCGCTCGGACCCTCGCCGTGGATGGAGATGCCTTTGCAGAAGGTGGGTTCGTCGTTGACGAAGATCTGCGTGCCTTCAGTTCGCACGGTGCGGAATCCGACGTGGTCGGTGACGGTGTCGACAGTGTTGCCATTGGCGTCGACCAGGCGGAAGTAGACCGAATGAAGCACAGGGGCGCCGGGACGCCAACGTTCGAACTCAACCGTGCCGGGCCCGCCAACGAACTGGTATGCCTTGTGGGCCTCTGCTGGATGGCCGTCTTCGACGGTGATCTCATTGACTTCGACCCGCACGGTCAGCCCGTCGAGGTCGCCGTCGGCGGAGACGCCGCCGATGATGTCGCCATTGGGAGCCATGGCGATCCACGAGTCCCGGATGAAGGCAGCCGGCACGGTGACGAGCTCGACCGAGCGCGTGATGCCGCCGAAGTTCCACCAGTCGGTGCGCATGGCGGGGATGCGGTCGGCTTCGCGCCGGTTGTTGACCATCACCACCAGCGAATGCTCGCCGGTGGAGAGCTTGCCGCTGACCTCGACTGCGAAGCCACCGAACCCGCCGACATGGCACGCCAGTTCTTCGCCATCGAGGAAGACCCGGCACGTGTGGTTGACTGCCCCGAAACTCAGGAAGCTGCGCTGGTCGTCGCCGGGGGCATCTGCAACCTCGAACAACCTCCGATACCAGATGGTGTCTTCGTAGAAGTGCAGCTCGGGGTGTTGGGTGTTCCAATCGCCCGGGACCTCGATCTCCATCGATGTATCGAAGTCGTACTCGACCCGGTCGCTCGGGTTGCGCGGTTTGAAGTCGCGAAAGTAGCCCTGGGTGTTGCGTTCGCCGAGGATGTTGACGTAGCCGGTGTTGTACGGATCAGGAATGGCTCGCCACGTGCCGTCGAGTGAGGTGACCTGGCCAGCCGCTCGACGCGAACGCAGGTTGGTCAGCAGCGTGGTGCCGGTGGTGCGTTCCGGGCCGATGGCGTTTCCGGTGAATTCCATCGGCCGATCTTGTCAGCCCGTGGCGAGTTTGCGGAATCCCTCGGCGAGGCGGCCTTCGTCGAGCCCGCCGTCGGCGGCGACTCGCTCGCCCCACTCGCGGATCAAGCCGGGGATTCGGCCCGGGTCCGGCATTTGGCTCTCGTGGCAGAGGAGCGCCTCGACCTTGGCGTCGTAGGTGTCGGTGATGTCGACGAAGTGGTCAGCGTCGGGGCCGCCGACCAGCCAGACCTCGGGCACCGAGTGTGGCTTGTGTCCCTCGGCCATGAGTTCGGTGTGAGCGAACTCGTTGCGGCTGTCCGGGTAGACAGCGCACAAGGTGGCCTCGCCGGCTGCAAGGTGGTCGGGGTGGGCGCTGTAGATCCGTTCCAGGTTGCGGGTGGGGGACTGGGTGACCACCACATCGGGCTCGACCTGGCGAATCACTCGGCTGATGGCTTTGCGTAGTTCGATCGTCACTTCAACGGCGCCGTCAGCAAAGCCGAGGAAGTGCAGCTCGTCGACCCCGACGACCTTGGCCGCCTTGGTTTGTTCCTCGATCCGGATCTCTGCCATGCGCTGCCGCGAGATCGTGTTGTCAGAGCCTCCGGCCTCACCAGCGGTCACGAGGCAGTACACGACCCGATGGCCAGCGTTTGTGAGCGTTGCCGTGGTGCCAGCGCAACCGAAGTCCAGATCGTCTGGGTGAGCGGCGACGTGCAAGAACGTGAGGGTTTCGGACGCTGATTCCATGAGGCGACGTTAACCCCGGGTACCGGGACTGCACGAACGAGGTGCTTCGTTCGTTCGTTGGGCCATGATGGAGCGATGGCCACCATGAACGAGCAAGAGCGTGAGGAATTCCTGAGTCGTGCCCACGTCGGCGTGATCGCGATCGAGCAAGAGGGTCGGGGACCGCTGGCAGTGCCGGTCTGGTACGCCTACGAGATCGGCGGCAACATCGAGGTCCTGATGGGAGCCGACTCGGTGAAGGCCAAGCTCATCAAAGCGTCCGGTCGCTACACGATGACTGTGCAACGAGAGAAGCTGCCCTACAAGTACGTGATGGCCGAAGGGCCCGTGATCGAAACCCGACAGGCCGACACCGAGGCCGACACTCGTCCCATGGCTCGCCGCTACCTCGGCGACGAGCTCGGTGACCAGTACGTCGGTGATGGCGCAGACAGCTCGAGCATCGTTGTGGTGATGAAGCCGGAGCGTTGGTACTCCACCGACTACGGCAAGAACTGACCGGTCACCACCTGACGCTGGTCATGAGATGAACGGAAGCGCGGTGATCGTGCCGCCCCGGCGTTCGCCGTTGTAGAACTCGACGGTCACGGTCATGCCTGGCTCTTGGTGGGCCATGTCCATGATCGACAGCGCGATGTTCTTCTGCAGGCGAGGGGAGTGGCACGCACTGGTGACGGTGCCGACTCGTTGGCCGTCGGCATCGACCACGTGCCACCACTGATCGTTGCCCTGGATTGGCTCGCCCTCGATGGTGATACCGATCTGGCGCTGCACAGGGCCGGTTTCCCTGATCTCGAGCAGCGCATCCTTGGCCAGGAAGTCCGCCTCTTGGTCAAGCGCACAATAGCGATCGAGCCCGACTTCGAAAGGGTTGTTCCTGATGGTCATGTCGTTGCCGTAGGAGAGCAAGCCACCCTCGATGCGTTCCATCGAGGAGGGAGCCCCTGGCTGGATGCCATACGGCTGACCTGCGTCGGCCACTCGCTCCCACAGTTCGGTGCCAAAGGCCCGGTCGCGTAGATACAGCTCGAATCCACCCTGTTTGCTCCACCCGCTGCGAGCAATCACCAGCGGGATGCCTTTGAACTCGAACTCTTTGAACCAGAAGAATTTTAGGTCGCGCACCCAGTCACCGAAGAGATCGGCGGCAACGTCATCCGCCAGTGGCCCCTGGATCGCCATTGGCGAGACATCTGGTTCGGTGCACTCGACATCGAGCCCGAGCCCACTGGCCAGACCCATGGCCCACAACAGCACGTCGGAGTCAGCAATCGACAACCAGAAGTGATCGTCAGCGAGGCGCAACAACACCGGATCGTTGACGATGCCGCCGTGCTCGTTGCACAGCGGCACGTACTTGCATTGGCCGATCTTCGTCTTCGTGAGGTCTCGCGGCGTCATCAACGTGACCAACGCCAACGCATCCGGGCCCTTGAGTTCGACCTGACGTTCGACTGCCACGTCCCACATGGACACGCCGTTGATGATCGGCCAGTAGTCCTCTTCGGCGCTCTTGTAGACCGTCGGCAACAGCATTTTGTTGTAGACGGTGAAGGCCTGGACACCAGCGGCACCGGTCGCTTCGAAGTACGGCGAGAGCCGCGTTCGAGTGCTGAAGGTGAGGTGAGATTGCGACACAGCGGACTCCAACATCCGAGGAATGGGAGGCGGAACGTAGCCCAGGCCCAATGGCCGGAGACAGGCCTCTTGCCATGCGCAACACCGACGCTTGCGAGAAGCGAAGTCGCAGCCGGATCAGACCGGAGCGACGCGCCGGAGGGTGGCGAGGAGCGGCAGCGCGATCAGGCCGAGCACCACGAGGATCACCATGATGATCACGCCGGGGTCGGTGGCATCGACGAGCAGTCCGGTGAGAAACGGGACACCCACTCCGCCGACGTTCGTGGCGAGCAACTGCCGGCCCGCCATACGGGCTGCGTGGACCTCGCCGACCCGTTCACGGGTGCGGGCGAAGAGCGTCGGGATGAGAGGCCCGAGACAGATCCCGGCGAACACGAGAGCGCCCACGGCGAGGGGCGATGGGAGCATCATGGCACCGACGATTGCCGCCAAGGCAGCGAGACCCAGCTTGACGGTGCCCATGCGGTCGACGAAGGGTGTCACGCCAGGTCGAGACATCAGTAGCCGCCCGGCCATCAACCCAGCCCAGAAGCCCGAAACGCCGATGGCGGCGAGGTCCCCTTCGAAGCGTCGGCTTTCGGTGAGGTACGTGAAGATCCATTGGCCGGTGGTCACCTCGAGAGCCACCAGCGATGCGAAGGCGCCGAGCGACGCGAAGATCACGACCGGGTTCACTGGTTCAGCTACTTGCCCGGCGACGGCGGTGACGGGCACTGGCTGCGGCCACGACTGGCGAGCACGATGAGCCACGACGATGGCCCCACCGACGATCACCGTGCTGGCGAGTGCCGACCAACGCCAGGTGGGCGCAGCGATCACGATCAGCGGACCGACCGTGGCCCCCAACCCGTACATGCCGTGGATCAAGCCCGTGCTGCCGACGTCGCCGATCGTGGTGATGAAGATTGCTCCGAGCGAGTCGAGCAAGCCGGACATGACGCCGACCGCACCGACAGCGACGAGGAACAGGACCCAGCTGGTAGAGCCAGCGATGGCCAGCGACGCAGCGGCGAGGGCGATCAACGCCACGACAAAGGCCCGCCCCATTGCCATATGACGAAGCAGCGCCCGCCCAGCGAGCGCTGTGCTCATGCGGCCGATGCCGTAGACGAGCGATACAAGACCGAGTGCTCCGACGCTCTGCCCGAACGCTTCTTGCACCTGTGACCAGTAGACCCCGACCATCGAGATCGGGACCGCGAACGATGCGTAGGTGGTCGCCGCTGAACGGACAGCGACACGTTGATGGCTGGACACTGATGCAAGGCTACGGATAGCGCTGGTGATGAAGGTGCTCTCTTTCTCCCTGGTTGAAATTCACCAGTTCCTGATCAATCTTGGTCAGGAAATACAACGGTTGCGTTGCAACCACGCCTCAGCCTCAGCCTCAGTGCGAAGAGTGAGTACACCACTACGCACGGAGATGGTCTCCGGAAGTGAAAGCGGTCGATCACCGTGGGTGACGCTCGGTAGCAGCGAGGGACGAGACTTGTGATGAGAAAGACGACAACGGCTGCAGAAGTACTGCCGGAGGAACGACCGCCGTGTCCGGCCTGCGGAGCCGATGCGGCGATGCAAGAGATTGCTTCGACCCAGGCAGACGGCGCCCTGAAGCTTGCAATTCTGACGTGTGCGACGTGCGCTGAACAGCACCCGGTGTGGTTCTGAGCTTCTGAACACAACAGATTTTTTCGGCAAGAGCTTCTCTTGGTGGCGAAGTGGTCGTGGCGTTGTCTCCAGACCGCTACGCTTTCCCAACCAATCGGGCCTCGGCTCGGTATCGGGGCCTTAGCTCAGTTGGTAGAGCGCCTGCTTTGCAAGCAGGATGTCGGGAGTTCGATTCTCCCAGGCTCCACGTTTTCTTCGGCCCCCAGGGGGCCTCAGAAACCAGAGTTCGGCTGCGCCGAACTCTCACCCGGGTTGAGCGAAACGCTCCCTGGCTCACAACGTCGAAGTTGTGGGTTGCTGGCGGTGCTGGGGGAACGGATCCCTGAGGGTGTGGTCCGGCTCGCTTAGGTTCTGCTGGGTGAGGGAGCTGGGGCGGAGTGCTGTTGGTCGGTGGGCAGCGGGGGTTTTCGCCGCTGCTGTTGTTTCGGGGTGCGCGGCGGGAATCGACCTCGTGATCGATGAGAGCGTTGCCGTTGGCGTCGAGCCAACGGTTGCTCCGACAACGGTGCCACTGACGGCACCAACCACTGCCTCGGTGCCGGGCAGTCCGCAGCAGCGGGCCGCGATCGTGCTCGGATTTGCCGGCGACACCACGTTCACCAACGGTCTCGAGACCAGGGATCCATTCGGCCAGGTCGTCGAGCTCACATCGGCGCCAGACCTCATGGTGGTGAATCTCGAGACCGCAGTGGCCGACGTCGGCGTCGGTCGTCCGCCGGTTGAGAAGCGATTTCTGTTCCGCTCGCCTCCAGCTTCGCTGGATCTGCTCGTCGATGCCGGCGTCGACGTCGTCACCCTTGCCAACAATCACACGCTCGACTTCGGCGTCGACGCCCTTGTTCAAACGCTTGAAGAGATCGATGCCCGACCGCTGCGCCGAGTCGGTGCTGGTCTCGACCAACCCAGCGCCTATGAACCGCTGATCCTCGAGGTTGGGGAGTGGACGGTCGGCTTGGTGTCGCTGTCTCGTGTGCCGTGCGATTGGTCAGGGTCTGGCGAGAACACTCGGCCGCAGCTGGCCTGGGCCTGCCCTGCGTTCTTCGACCTCGCCTCCGCAGCAGCAAGCGAGGCAATGGCTCGAGCCGACGTCACGATCGTCATGATCCACGGTGGTGAAGAAGGCGTACTCTGCCCCTCGCCGTTCATGGTCGAACTCGAACAAGCATTCGCAGCGATGGGCGTCGACGCAGTCATCAACGGTCACCCACACGTGTTGCAAGGCCTGACCAGACTCGGCGAAACGTGGGTTGCTCACTCGCTCGGCAACTTCGCCTTTCCCCCGGCACGTGGCATCACCGGCAATTCGGCAATCGTCGAACTGACGGTGAGCGAAGAGGGCGTGGCCATGTCGATCATTCCCGTGCGGTCCGACAGCGGTGTCTTGTCGCCGCCGAGTGTCGCTCAACACGCCGACATCCTCGGTCAGGTGCAGCGGGCGTCTGACGGGGTGACGATCAATCCCGACGGAACCGTCGTGGTCGATGACACCGTGGTCGGCGACTGCTGATCAGCCGACGGCGTAAAAGGTACCGTTGCGGCTCCCGACGAAGATCTGGCCGTTCCACACCGCAGGCGTCGACTCGATGCAGCCACCGAGTTCGATGGTCCATCGCTCGACCGGCGCAGCGCCAGTGATGTCGAAGGCGTGGAGGAACCCTTCGCAGTCGCCCTGGATCAGCGTGCCGTCGACGACGACCGGGCTCTGCCACAGCGGGCCAGGCAAACTGATGACCCAGCGCTCGGCTCCGTCGGACCGCTCGAGCCCGAGGACGCGGCCATCGTCGGTGGCCACGATGACGAGGTCCTCCCACAGCGCTGGGGTCGCCCACACACCGGTGTCGAGGCCCTGGCGAGCTTCGCGGCTCCACACCACTGGATCGTCTGGTTTCGATGGATCGAGCTTGATGACCTGGCCGAGTTCTTGGCTGCGTGCATTGCCGCGTTCGTACTGGGTGCCGACGTAGAGCATGCCTTCGTCGTCGATCACGATCGTGGCGTCGGTGTCATCGCCGGTCCAGAAGCGGAAGGTGCGGGTCGGCTCGCCGCCAGCGTCGAAATCGGTGATGTCCCAGCCCTGGACGAGCCCACCCGAGTTGGCGAAGTAGACCGTGTTGCCGCTGATGGCCACTGAGTTCTCGATCGAGACATTGCCGCCGACCGCGGCGGTCAGTTCATCGTCCCAACCGGCAGCGGAGAACACGATCTGCGGGTCGACGGTGACGAAGCCCTCCGCGTCGTAGTCCCGATTCAACTTGACGATGAAGAAGCGAGAGTTCTCGCCTCCTTCGAACAGGTAGTCGTCGATGATGAGCGCCGAGCCGTCCCAGTCGTTGTTCCAACGCGTGGGTTGCACCGCGGCGGCGTTGAGCTTCCACAGCGCTTCAGGAGCTTCGCGATCGATGGCCACCACGTGGAAATCGTCGTCTCGGCTGCCGGTGTACATGAGGGGGAAGCCATCGGGATCGATGGTGATCGAGCCCTTGATGATGTCGTTGGTGGCATAGGGCGGATAGGCGGTCGCCCCCGTGACCGGGTCGAGGAAGTTGACGTTGCGGTCGTACCCGCCGAACGCGACCCACCAGTTCTCATCGTCGCCAGGCGGGTGGAACACGCTGGGTTGCCCGGTCCAACCCGAGCCACACCAGTTCTTCGGCTCGCCGCCGACGTTGGAGTTCGAGCAACCGATGTCGAAGGTCCACTGGATCGACGGGGAAGCGGGAACCGGGCCCTGGCCGTAGAAGCTGCGGGTCGGGTTGCCTCGGAACGTGAGAAGTCCCTCGACAGCGCCGAGGTTCGACCATGGCCCGCCCGACGAGGCTGGGTCGATCCAACCCTCGTAGGGAGGCTCGGTGGTGGTGGTCGTTGCGACCGGGGTGGTAGTCGTCGGTGCCGTGGTGGTTGGCGCCGTCGTTGGCGGGACAGCAGCGGTATCGGCAACGCCGCTCGCGCCATCAACGCCGCTGGCAGTTGCCGAGTCGTTGGCAGCTACGTCTGCTTCGTCGCCTGCGAGGTTCGTGATGAAGAGAAAGCCGACCAGCACGGCACCGAGGCCGATGATCAACGCGCCGAGTTTCTTGCCGTCGTTCGCCGTTTCCCCCACAGCGATCAGTCTGGCACGGCATCGCTGCTAGCTCCGTGACTTTTCGCTCAGTGACTGTCGAGAAAGTCTCGGAACGCAACGCCCGCTGCGCCGACGGTCTCTGGCTCTTTCCACTGTTCGATCAGCGTGGCATTCGGGGCCCGCTCGACGATCTCCCTGGACGTGGCCGCCGGGTGGAAGATGTCGTTGCCCATGGCGACCAACATGGGTGTTTCGATGGTTGCGACCTCATCTGGCGTGGCCGTCAGCACAAAGTCGCCGCCCCACATGTTCGAACGAAACTGTGTCCAATCGTCGGGGCCAGCCTCGGGATGGTCATCGATGATGTTGGCTGCCCAAGCATCGAACATGCCATCGAGTTCCGCCCGGTTCCCGTCGACCCCGACCGGCTGCAACAAGATCGCGCTGATGAAGCGTTCGGGCGCCGCCCTCAGCAGGCCGATCAGGTACGGGCCGCCAATGCACATACCGATGACGTGGCATCGCTCGACGTCGAGGTGGTCGAGCAGAGCCAGCTGATCGGCGGTGTAGTCAGCCCACCCATCGCTGCCCGAAATCGGAGCCACCGAGGCACCAGCGTTGCGCTGGTCCATACCGATCACCTGATAGTTGTCGCTGAGTTGGCGCGGGTCCCACGGCTGCCCGTCCCACAGATCGTGAGCCGAACGCATACCGCCGGGAGCGATCGTGAGGATGGGGGTTCCCTCTCCATCGATCTCGTAGTGGATCTTGCGGTCAGCGGTTTCGAACAGAGGCATGGTCGATTGTCTAGCCGACGTGCTACCCCGGACCGCCTTCGGCGACGGTTACCCGAGACCGCCTTCGGCGATCATGCGCTCGAGGGTGAGCTCGGGGTGGTCCTGGAGGACTCGGTCCATCCAGTACTTGCTCTCGAACAGTGCCAGGTGCGTGCCGTCGTCGCGAGAAAGCACGTCGACCCCCTGCATGGCTCGCAATGCGGGCGTCGATTCTTCGTCGGTCTTGCGAGCGATCGTGTAGCGAGTGGTGGTGAGCTCCATCTCGGCGCCGAACTCGTTCTCCAACCGGTGGCTGGCCACCTCGAACTGCATGGGACCAACGGCAGCAAGGATGGGCTGGGAGTCGCCGGTGTGCTCGTCTCGCAGCACCTGGACAGCGCCTTCCTCGTCCAGCTGGGCAACGCCCTTGCGGAACTGCTTGAACTTCGAGGTGTCCTTCACCCTGGCTCGCATGAAGAATTCGGGAGCGAAGGCTGGCAAGGCGGGCCACTGGGCCGGCTTGTCGACATAGACCGAGTCGCCGACACGAAGATCATTGGCGTTGACCAAGCCGAGGATGTCGCCGGGATAGGCGGTGTCGACGGTCTCACGATCCTGACCGAAGAGGGTCTGGGCGTACTTGGTGGAGAACTGGCGACCGGTCCGGCCAGCGATGGCGGTCATGCCGCGATCGAACTCGCCGGAACACACTCGCACGAACGCAATGCGGTCTCGGTGTGCTTTGTCCATGCCGGCCTGGACCTTGAAGACCATGCCGCTGAATGGAGCGTCGACGTCTCGCCGGGTGCCGTCTTCGAGCACTCGAGGCCCAGGTGGAGGAACCAGATCGACCACGCCGTCGAGCAAGAACTTGATGCCGAAGTTGGTCATGGCGGAGCCGAAGAACACCGGGGTGCTCTCGCAGGCCAGGAACGACTCCTGATCGACCGTTCTGCCGACTTCACGGAGCAGTTCGGCCTCTTCTTGCGCGTCAGCCCACCATTCGACATCACGAACCGCAGCATCCTCGGCCGACACCAACTCTTCTGGTGCCATCGTCGAGCCGCGGGCCGTGCGTTCGAAGCGGGTGTACTGACCATTGCTCTGGTCGATCAGCCCACGGAAGTCGCCGGGGATACCAACCGGCCAGGTGACCGGGGTGGGCTCGACGATGAGCGTGTTCTCGATCTCGTCGAGCAGATCGAAGGGGGGCTTGCCCGGCCGGTCCCACTTGTTGATGAAGGTGAGGAAGGGGATCTCGCGCTCGCGACAGACCTCGAACAACTTGAGAGTCTGCGGCTCGATGCCCTTGGCTGCATCGAGCACCATCACCGCAGCGTCGGCGGCAGCCAGCACGCGATAGGTGTCTTCGGAGAAGTCACGGTGCCCCGGGGTGTCGAGCAAGTTCATGATGCAGTCGCGGTATTCGAACTGCAGAGCGGCAGAGGTGATCGAGATGCCGCGCTGCTGCTCCATGTCCATCCAGTCAGATGTGGCTGAACGGCGACCTTCGCGAGCCTTGACCGTGCCGGCTTCCTTGCCGAGCGCACCGCCATAGAGCAGGAACTTCTCGGTGAGGGTGGTCTTGCCCGCGTCAGGGTGCGAGATGATCGCAAATGTGCGCCGACGCGCAGCTTCGATTTTGGGATCAGCACCAGACATGAGGTCCAACGCTACGGCGTACCGCAGAGTGTTGCGGCAGAAGAGTGTTGCGGCAGAAGAGTGTTGCGGCAGATATACGTGCAGGGCCTGCCGTGCCTTGCCGTAACCTCAGACAGTGCTTGAACATCCCAACCCGTACCCCGGCGCCCACCGTCCGGATCGAGCCTGGACCGTCGACAGCAATGGCTTGTCGATCGCGGCCTACCAATGGGGCGAAGACTCCGGGCGCCCGCTGCTGCTCGCTCATGGCGGGTTCGACTTCGCTGGCACGATGGACGGCTTTGCGCCCCTGCTCGCTGCGGAGGGCTGGCGAGTGATCAGTTGGGATCATCGCGGCCACGGCGACAGCGAACATGCGTCGCTCTACAACTGGGAAGCCGATCAGCGTGATGCGCTCGCGGTGCTCGACACCGTCACGTCTGAGTCGGTTCCCTTCGTCGGGCACTCCAAGGGCGGCGGTGTCTTGATGGCGCTGGCCGAGGTTCGCCCGGACCGGCTTTCCGCGATGGTCAACCTCGATGGGTTGCCGTCGGCGCGAGCGGTGCCCGACGTGTCGGACCGTGAACGACGTCGCCTCATGGCAGCCGAGCTCGGCCAGCGGCTCGACTACCGGCGTGAGGCTCACAAGGGCCAACGCAAGCCGGGCAAGCTCGAAGACTTGGCTGCGCGCCGCCAGAAGATGAATCCTCGCCTGCCGCTCGAGTGGCTCGAATACCTCGTGCCGATCGGTGCAGCCGAGACCGAAGAAGGCTGGCGCTGGAAGCTCGACCCGTCGATGCGCTTCGGTGGTTTTGGTCCCTACCGGCCAGAGTGGGGACTGGCCCGTCTGCCAGGACTGCGAGCACCGTTCCTCGCCGTGCTCGGCTTGGAAGAAGACGCCATGAGTTGGGGGACCGAGCCAGAAGATGTCCTTCACTGGTTGCCCCGTGGCCATCAGTTCCACACCATGGAAGGTGTGGGTCACTTCGTACACATCGAGCGGCCCCGAGAAGTGGCCGACCTCGTTCTGGAGTTCCTGTCATGACCCCTCGCATGCTCGACCACAACAGGGTGAAGATCGCCCTCCACACACTCGTCGAAGGCGTGGGCACACCACTGCTCGTCCTCCACGGCCTGGGCGAGAAGACCTTGCCGGCTCGCGACCCATGGTCGGCTTGGCCAGGGCCCGTCTACGGCATCGACTTCACCGGGCACGGTGCCAGCACCGTGCCAAACGGCGGTGGTTACACCGCCGAAGTCTTGATGAGCGATGTCGATGTCGCGTTGGCCGAGATCGGCCCGGCCACCATCGTTGGCCGCGGCCTCGGCGGCTACGTCGGCCTCCTGGTTGCTGGCGCTCGGCCTGACCTCGTCCTCGGCGTCGTGATCGACGACGGCCCCGGGCTTGCTGGTGGCGGCACGGGTCCCCCCTCGTCCAGCTGGTACGCAACGGGAAGCGACGATGGCTCGTCCCCCGATCCCTTCGCACTCCACGAGCTCTCCCACGACGTGCGGCCCGCCGACTACGTCAACGGGTTCGTGCACCTGCTGATGTCGAACTCGGCAATGGAGCAGCCGCTCATCGTCACCGCTCGCAACCGTCCGCCGTGGCTTGCTGCGGTCGCCGCCGAGCCCGGTGTGGTCGTCACCTCGGCGACCGCAGCGTTCGACGCCCTCGCGCAGCCCTGAATGGTGACGGGCGACCTGATCGAGCCTCGGCGGTTCGTCGTCGACACCGACACTGCGTCTGACGACGCCGTGGCGCTGCTGTTGGCGGTTGCCGCTGATGTCGAGATCCTCGCTGTCACCGTCGTTGCCGGCAACGTCCCACTCGACACTGCAGTCAACAACGCGATCGTCACCCTCGACATCTGTGGCGCTGCTCACGTGCCGGTGCATGTCGGCGCTGCAGCTCCATTGGCACGGGTGCTGAAGACCTCTGAAGACACCCACGGCGCCGACGGCATGGCTGGCGTTGCGCTCCCGCCACCCAGTCGCGCTCCCGATCCCGGCGATGCCGTCGATGTGCTGCTCGATCTCGTGGCGACCGATCCTGACACGATCACGCTCGTCACGATCGGACCGCTCACGAACATCGCAAAGGCGATCCAGCGTGATCCTGCGTTCCTCACCAAGTTCGAGCACACGTTCTTCATGGCTGGCTCACCAGACGGGATCGGCAACGTCAATGTTGCTGGCGAATACAACGTGTGGGCCGATCCGGAGGCAGCCACGATCGTGTTTGCCGCCGATGGCCCGAAGACCATGGTTGGCTGGAACATCAGTCGCCAGTTCACGGTGATCACTCCGGAAGAAAACGCTGCTCTCGTCGCCGCTGGTCCGCTCGGCGAATGGGCGTCGGCAATCAATGTCGATGTCGATCGCTTCTGTCGTGAGGTCTCTGGCCTCGACGGCTACGACCTTCCCGACCCGGTGACCATGGCCGTTGCCCTCGACCCCACGCTCATCACCGATGCCACCGAAGAGTCGATGGTGATCGGGCTCGATGAACCGACCCGGGGTGCGGTGGTGCTCGATCGTCGAGCTGAGCGAAGTGAACCAAACTGTCGTGTGGTTTGGGCCGTCGATGAGGCCAGGTTCAAAGACGTGCTTCTCGAAGCATGCGGAATGGCCCCTCCGGCCTGACACTATGTTGGCCTGATGGCAGCGATTGTCGAGATCCAAGGTCTACGCAAGGTCTACAAACGAGCTCGGAAAGCAGACGTGGTGGCGGTGCAGGGCATCGACCTCACCCTCGGCACTCCTGGCACCGTCCACGGATTTCTCGGACCGAACGGGTCAGGCAAGACCACGACGATTCGTTGTTTGCTCGGGCTGGTTCGTCCATCGGGTGGCGATGTCCGCGTGTTCGGCGTCAACTCGGTGACCGAGTTCTACAAGGCCGCCCCTCGCGTCGGAGCCATGGTCGAGAACCCGAAGATGTTCCCGAACTTCAGTGGACGAAAGAACCTTCGTCTTCTTGCTGATCTCGCCAACATCCCGAGCGCCGAGGTCGACCGTGTCCTCACCGTGGTGGGGCTGTCAGACCGAGACGGCGATTCCTTCGACTCGTACTCGCTCGGCATGAAGCAGCGCCTTGCCATCGCCGCTGCGCTGTTGAAGAACCCAGATCTGTTGATCCTCGACGAGCCTGCCAATGGACTCGATCCGGCTGGTATCGCCGAGATGCGCGTGCTGATCCGAGAGATCGCCAGTGAAGGCAAGGCCGTGCTGGTATCGAGCCACCAACTGGCCGAGATCGAGCAGGTCTGTGACGACGTCACGATCATCCACCGAGGCAACGTCGTGGTGTCGGGGACGCTCGATCACGTACGGCAACACGCTGGCCCAGACAACGTCGTGGTCACTGTGCCCAATCGAGACCACGCCATTTCGGTCTTGCAGACCGGCGGGATCTCGGCCCGCCCACGTCCCCGAGTCGACGAGATCGTCGTCGACGTCGATGCATCGAGGGCAAGCGACGTCACTCGTACCCTCGCCGAGGGCGGCGTCTATCTCAGCGGCTTGCAGACCGAGAGGGCGACACTCGAGGCGGCCTTCCTGAACCTCACCGGTGATGCGCCGCCACCGCCCACGGCAGCTCCTCAGACTGGTGGCCCTCCGCCATCGCCCGATGGAGCGATACCTCCCCACGTCACGCCTGACGCCGATCAAGCCGGAGGCGCAGCATGATCTCGCTGTTGCGCTCTGAGATCAAGCGACTCCTGAGCCGTCGTATGACCCTCGCATTCCCGGGCGTGCTCATGCTCTTGATCCTGGGCGGCGCCGTCATTGCCTACTTCGTGATCACGAACGACGATGAGAGCTCGGTCGATTTCGTCAACGATCTCGCTGGCGGCGTCGATGCCGAGTTGTTCTTCCAGCCCATTGCGTTCGTGGTGCCCCTGATGGCGTTTGTCATCGGTGCCTCCTCGATAGGCGCCGACTTGAAGACCGGCATGGTCGAGCAGATCCTCACATGGGAGCCCCGTCGGCTTCGCTTCCTCTTCGCCCGATGCGTGGCGAACTTCGTCGGCGTGACCCTTGCGGCCGCCGCGGTCGCCGCAGTCTTCACCGCTCTGATGTTCGGGCTCAGCGCCTTGGCCGGCACCACCGACGGTGTCACTGGGGAGCTCTGGGCGAACATCGGCGTCTCGATCGTGCGGATGGGAATCGCTGGCGGGTTGTTCTCGATCTTCGGTGTTGGTGTGGCCTTGCTGGTGAACAGTTCGGTTGGAGCGATTGTCGGTTTCGCCATCTACTTCTTCATCATCGAGAACATCGTGGCTGCCTTCTTGCCGACAGTCGCCTCGTACCTCCCGATCGCGAACACGAGTGCCTTCGCCTCTGGCACCAATGTCGAACGCATCGATGGCAATGCGTTCTCCGGAGACTTCGATCTGATCGTCAGTCACGGCTATCTGACCGCTGGTCTGATCCTGGCTGGCTGGACGATTCTCGCAGCGGCTCTCGCCGGCGTGATCTTCACCCGCCGTGACGTCGCCTGACCCGAGGGTCGGCGGGCGTCAGATGGCTCGGTAGAGGTACGGACCAACGAGCAGCATCGTGATCGCTGTCGATGCAGCAAGCGCGCCGATCAAGCGGCGATCGATTCTTCTGGCCCACGTCGTCACTGCATCCCCGCTTCCGATGAGGACCAGCAAATCGCAATCGGCCGGCCCTGACATGGGTAGAACCGCTTGAACGGGAACCTCTACAGCCACCGCTGATCGCACTTTGGGAACGCAGGTCACTCAGCGCAGAGACAGGTGTTCTCTCTTCACAGGCGGTGCGATGTTGTGAGCGCCAGCGAAGCTCAGGCGTTTTCGGTGATCTCGGTGTTGAGATCGATGATGCCGAGACGTACTGCGCCGAGGACGGCGTGGGTGAGACTCTGGGCATCGAGCTTGCGATAGATCGCATTCAGGTGGTTGTGCACGGTCTTGGTGGTGATGCCGAGGTAACGACCGGCCTGCTTGGTGCTCATGCCATCGGCGATGGCCTGGAGGATCTCGATCTGGCGATCTGACAGCAGATCGTCGTTGATCTTGTTCTCGGCCGCTGTGGTGAGCATGGCGCCGGCAAGTGCGGGGGAAAGCACGGTGTCGCCGTCGGCGACTCGGAGCACGGTGTCACGGACATCAGCAAAGCTGGTGCCCTTGCTGAGGTAGGCGCTGGCGCCCGCCGTGATCGCATCACGGGTCTTGTCGATGTCGTCGTGCATCGTGAGCACGGCCACTTTGACACCCGGGAGTGCATCACGGATGAGACGAGTGGCCTCGATGCCGTCCATGACCGGCATGGAGAGATCCATCAACACAACGTCAGGCTGGAGTGCCTTGGCGAGGGTGACGGCTTCTTCCCCGGTGGATGCTTCACCAACGACGTTGTCGCCAGCAGCTTCGAATGAACGGCGCAAGCCGTCGCGGAGCAGTGCGTGGTCGTCGGCTAGAAGGATCTTGATCATGGGGTTACCTCTCGAGGAAGTTGGCTGGTCAGTACCGTGATGACGGTGCCTTGACCTGGTTCGCTTGTCACTTCGAGGATTGCCCCCGCAGCCGCAGCTCGTTCGCGCATCCCGACCAAGCCATAAGCCGTGCCACGGATGCCCTTGCCCGGTGTGAAGCCCCGACCGTTGTCTTCTACGACGAGTACGCCGCGTCCGTTGTCGATCGACCAACCCACGTGAGCGCGAGATGCCATAGCGTGTTTTTCGACATTTGTGAGCGCTTCCTGAGCGATTCTCAAGAGTTCATTTTCTACAACGGCAGGAAGGTGGAGCGTTCGGTCCTTCGGAACAGCCAGGGTGACGTCGATCTCGGACCGTCGCTGGAAGCGGTCGACGACTTCGCCGAGCAGCATCGAAAGGGGTCGTTCCGGGGTGACCGCAGCTCGCAATTCGATCAGCGTGTCGCGGAGTTCTCGAATGGCACCCTGGGTGTCTTCGTGCAGCCGCTTGAGGTCTTGAGAGGGCTCGTCCTTCTCGGCATTGATGCGTTCGAGTTCGATGGCGATGTAGGTGAGCCACTGTCCGAGCCGGTCGTGGAGGTCTCTGGCGATACGGGTGCGTTCTTCGGCAGCAGCGAGGCCACGAAGCTGGGCGAATTGCCGAGCGTTCGACATGGTGAGTGCCAGCACGTCGGTCATGCCGTCGAGGAGTTCGACGTCGCTCGTGGTGTATTGGCGGGGCAGGAAGGTCTCGACAGCGACCATGCCAGCGTCGACTCCGTTGACCACGAGTCGGCCGTAGAGGCCACTTCCGGTGCGGCCGGTCATTGGCATGAGGTCGTCGACGTGCACGATCGATCGCGAGGTCGATGTGGTGTAGAGCGGCTCGGGAAGCTCGACGTCGTCGAGTACGGGATCGAGCTCGAAACCGTCTTGGATCTGCGGAGACCAACGACCATCTTCGTGGGTGAGAAGCAAGACGCGATCGGCTCGGAATGTGGTGGTGAGCTGTTCGCGGGTTGACTGCAAGATGTCTTCGAGATCGAGCGAAGAGGGCAGTGTGCGAGCAAGATCGTTGAGGACCGAAAGCAGTTCGTTTGTGTCTTTGAGCGTTGAGAAATCGTCGCTCATCTTCTGGCGACGGTCTTCGAGGTGAAGCAATCGGTACTGGCCGACGCCGGGGAAGATCGCTGCTGCGCCGATGGCGAGCACGCCGAGGGGACTCGGCGCAGAGAGCACGCCGCTGATGATCGTGTCGACGGCAACGGTGACCATGAGCGCTGTGGCTGCAGCCCCGATGCCAACGCGGAGGCCCCAGCCGAAACTGGCAACGGCAATGGCTACCAGGACAGACCCAACGAAGGGGTTGGCGAGCCCATCGCTCCACCCAATGGCCATCGACAATATGGCGACGTCGTTGATGGCGATAGCGGTTTGGACTTGGCTGTTGTCGCCGAGGCGGATTGGACGGAAGGTGCGCCAGGAGGCCAGGAAGACCGCAGCGGCGAGCGTGGCAACGAGGGGTAGATCGCCAGCAGCAGCGGTGGGTGCCGCCCACGCGAGGCCGATCATCGCGGCACCCCAGCGGCAGGCGGAGAGCACGGTGGTCAGGGAGCCAGCCACGGCGCGACTCAGCTCGACAGCACGGCCAGCATCATCGAAACCGCCAGAGCGGATGGCGCGAAACGCGTACATGACGTCGCTCGAACCACTGGGCTCGATCGCGGATTTGTCGGAATTCGCCCGACTTGGGGTCACATCTCTAGGCATCGGCATCTTCGCCCCCGGATTCAAACCCTCGCGGAAACGAGGGTGAGATTCACCGAGTTCTTGCTGCAACGTACTTGGTCAGGACCCCAAGCGTCTCGCGTAGCTCTGGAGCAAAGGGCAGTCGAGCCAAAGCGTCGTGTGCAGTGGCGACGAGCGTGTCGATTCTGCGGTTCGCCTCGTCGATGGCGCCCGTGTCGTGAAGCACGGCCACGAGCGCAGCGATGTCAGCATCTTGAAGCCCCGGCGAACCCATCGTGGCCAGCAAGTCGAGTTGGGTGCTCGAGGCTCGATCGGTGGCGATGGCGATCAGCTCGGTCGGCTTTCCCTCGCGCAAGTCGTTGCCCACCGGTTTGCCGACTCGCGTGGCGTCGCCCAGCACGCCGAGAAGGTCGTCGCGCAACTGAAAAGCCTGACCCACCGGCATGCCGAAGTCGCGCAACTGCTGCTGGAGTTCAGGGTCGGCGCCATCTTCGACCAGCGCTGCACCGAGCTGGAGCGGGCGCACGATGGTGTAGAGAGCGGACTTGAACGTGGCCACTCGTTGGGCTGTTGTCCGGTCGACTTCGCCCGCCGCAGCCGCTCGCATGTCGAGGTATTGGCCGAGATTCAGCTCGATGCGCAGCTCGTCCCAGATACTTCTTGCTTCGAGCGGTGCGTTGTCGGTGAGCTGATCTGCGTAGACGTGGGCGAGGTCGCCAACGAGAAGTGCAATGCCCTCGCCGTAGCGACGAGGTTCACCGGCCCAACCCTCGTCGCGAACTCGTTGCGCTTGGCGGACATGAATGGTCTCTTCACTTCGCCGCGTATCAGCGTCGTCCATGATGTCGTCGTGGATCAGTGCGAACGTCTGGAGCAATTCGAACGCAGCGCCAGCGTCGATGGCGATCGCTTCATCGGCCATGGAACCGCCAGCCCCGAGCCAGGCGTAGTAGCAGAACGCAGCTCTGAGCCGCTTGCCGCCTCTGGCCATGCGTGCCAGTTCGTCGATGGCCTCGGGCAGACGAGGGTCGACCTCGGCCCAACGGGTGCGCTCGCTTTCGAGAAGCTCGGTGATGCGTTGGTTGACACTGGTGGCAACAGCAGCGACTTCACCGGGCAAGTCAGGCATCGTCGCTACGATCGGTTGGCTCGAGGTCGCCGACGACATCGTCGACATCTGAACGCACGACACCCAGTCGAAGACGACAGTGCCTCACGAGATCAGCGGCCCGCTTCACCCGGTCCGCCAGCCGGTCGACATCGGCAGATCCGGCGTCGAGTTCGGCGAGGATCTCTTCGAGTTCAGTGAGCGCGTCGCTGTAGGGGAGCGGTGCTCCATCATCGGTTGTGAGCGAATCCGTGGGCTCACTCATGGTTGGTCTCCTGGGTGCACTTCGTCGACGGTACTGCGCAGCTCGCCGTCGACCAGCGTCGTGCGGAGCGTGTCTCCCGGCACGACATCGGCTGCGCTGCGCACCGCTCGCCCGTCCGCCCCCCGAGTGATCGACCAGCCCCGAGCCATGGTGGTGGCCGGGTCGAGGTCGGACAGCCGGGTCGACCATGCATCGAGTTGGCTGTCGAGCCGTTCCAGAACACGCTCGGCTGAGCGGCTGATGCCATCGTGAGCGAGTTCAATGCGGAGCGCTTCTCGTTCGACGGTGCGGATGGCAGAGCGGCCCAATCGGCTTCTGGCATCCACGAGTGTGGCGTTGGCCGCAGTGAGGGTTCGATCGCTGGCCCTGGCGATGCCGTTGGCCGCAGCATCGACCCTGGCCGCGAAGTGGTCGGCGTGGTCGATGAAGAAACGGGCGCATGCGGTGGGGGTCTTGGCTGCGTCGTAGGCAACGTGATCGGCAACCGAACGGTCGGTTTCGTGGCCAACCCCGACGATGACCGGCAACTCGCACGTTGCGATGGCCCTGGCCACGAGCTCGTCGTCGAAGGCGATCAGATCGGTACGGGCGCCTCCGCCACGGACCAAGGCAATCGCGTCGACGTCGAGAGTTTGCGCTTTCGCAAGTGCGCGCACGATCGACGTGACGGCTTCGTCGCCTTGCACGCGGGTGTCGATCGTGAACACCTCGAATGGATGCACGCTCGAGTCGATCTCGTGGAGGAAGTCGGCTTCGGCGGCGCTGCCGGCACTCGTGACCAGGCAGATGCGCAGCGGTAGCTCGGGTCGTTCCAAGCGTGCATTGGCATCGAGCAGACCATCCGCCCGCAACGCAGCCAGCACGCGATCTCGCTGGGCCGTCATCTGCCCGAGGGTGAACGCCGGGTCGATGAGGCTCATGATGAGCTGCATTCGGCTTTGACGTGGGTAGTAGGTGAGCTGGCCGCGAATCTGGATTTCGATGCCGTCGGTCATCTTCACGCCGCCGCCACTTCTCTTCATGATGGCGTTCACGCGGTGTTTGTTGTTGGCGAAGAGGGCGATCGGAAGCACCGCTGATGGCGATGTTTCGTCCGGATCGACGAGATCGAAGTACACGTGCCCATTGGCAGAACGCTTCAATCCAGAGATCGCCCCACGGACCCAGATTTCGTCGGGAAACAACGTGGTGATTGCTTGTTCGACCACGTCGCACAACTGGCGAACTGTCACGGCGTCTTGCACAACCGAACGCTAGCGTGACCATCCACTTGGCCACTGTGCGCGGTGAGTAACGTCCATCGATGGCCGCTCCCCTCAAAGGGCGACGAGCACGAGTGGTCTAGGAGCAGGATTCAATTGGTCGAGCGAAGAACATCGGTGCGTGCTGCGTCGCAAGATGGTGATGTGGCGTCCGAACTTCCATTCGACCCGCCCCTGCCTCCCAAAGCAGCGGGCCTCGAGGTCACCAGTTCTGATGCGGTTCATGTCGGAGATGCCGTCGATGGCCTTGCCATGTCGACCTACAACCCCGAAACCGGTCGCGCCCACCTCATGTACGTCAGCGAGAGCTTGGCAACGATGTTGGGATGGAAGCCGAACGATTTGCTCGGTCGCAGCCCCGAGCTGTTGATCTCGCCAGCCACTCCTGCCGCCCAACTGTCAGCAGTTGCGGCCATCGTCGAGGAGGGAAAGCAGGCGATTGTCCACCTCGATCTCCGGCACGCCGACGGCTCCGACATCGCCGTGCAGGCGTCGTTCTTGCTGGTGCCGTCGCTGCCGGGGCAGGCCCCGCACTTCCTTGCGCTGTATCGACACGCCGCAGCTGATCGTCGCCGTCGACCTGCCGCGCTGGTCGACCCATCGGAGATGCTCGACTCGCTGGCGTACGGGCGCGATCTCGCCGACGTCGTGCATCACGTCGCTGAACGCATCGTTGGTCAGGTTCCGGACTCTGAAGTCTGGGTTGTTCTGTGTGACAGCAACGGTGGAATCGAGCCGGTTGTCACTGGTCGGGCGACCCCGGATGTCGTGACCGACACCGCTCGCATGTTCACAGAGAGTGGTGAAGGGGTCGAGCCCCGTCGGGCCGACGATTTCCCCGGCGATCTACGAAAGGCGCTTGTCGATGCCCAGGTGCACGCCGTTTGGGCCTGCCCGATGCGTGGTGCTGGTTCGGTGTTGCGCGGCTTGATCATGGTTGCGCACAACGATCGCAGCGTTCCCCATCCAGCCGAGCAACTCATGTTGCGTCAGCTGGGTCGAGTCCTCACGGTCGCCATCGATCGCAGTCGGGCCGAAGCCACACTCGCTCACCAGGCATTGCATGATCCGCTCACGCAGTTGCCGAACCGGGCCCTCATTCTCGATCGACTCGCCCAGGCGGTTGCTCGACTCGGACGCGACAATTCTCGCCTCGCCGTGTTGCTGGTCGATCTGGATCGCTTCAAAGAGGTCAATGCCACTCGCGGCCCTGACGTCGGCGACGCCGCTCTGATCGAGGTCGCCAAGCGGTTGCGGCGATCGGTGCGCCTCGGCGACACGGTCGGTCGAATCGGTGGTGACCAGTTCCTCGTGCTCTGTGTGGCGATGAACGGCGAGTCCGATGCGTCAGCGATGGCGAAGCGGGCCCTCAGCGGCATCGCCGAACCATTCGAGACGCCAGCGGGAGATGAACTCCCCCTGACCGCTTCGATTGGTGTGGTGTTGATCGATCGGACGGGTTCGTCCCCGGCCAGCATCGTGAACAGCGCTGAAGCAGCACTGGCCAAGGCCAGCGAACAAGGCCGCGGCCACTTCGCCATCTTCGAAGAGGGGTGGCAGAAGAAGATCGTGATTCGTCACGAGGTCGAGCGAGCGCTCAGCGTTGCGCTCACCGAAGACGAGTTGGTGCTGCACTACCAGCCGATCGTCGAGACGGCCACCGGGATGATGGTGGGCGCTGAAGCGTTGATCCGGTGGAACCGTCCAGGTCATGGCTTGTTGCCGCCAGGAGACTTCATCGAGATTGCCGAAGAGACCGGGCTGATCGTTCCCGTTGGCGAGTGGATCATCGACGAGGTCTGTCGAGCGATCGCGGAGTGGCCGATCGTTCTGGATCGGTTGCCGCCTCAGATAGCGGTCAATCTCTCGGCGCGACAGCTCTCTGAATCGTCGCTCATCACCACCGTGGTGTCCGCCATCGAGCGTCATGGCATCCAGCCAGAACAGCTTGCGTTCGAAGTCACCGAATCGATGCGGGTGGAAGACCTCGAAACAGCGAGGTCGACGCTGCTGCGGCTTGGTTCGCTCGGGTGCAAGATCTCGATCGACGACTTCGGCATCGGGTACGCCACGCTCGACTATCTGCGGCGGTTCTCGATGGCGAACACGATCAAGATCGATCGCTCGTTCGTCGACGGCCTCGGTGAGCACCGAGAAGACACCGCAATCGTCACCGCTTCCATCGCCCTCGCTGCATCACTCGGCCTCGACGTCGTGGCCGAAGGCGTCGAGACGTCCGGTCAGTTCGAGAAGCTGGCCGAGCTCAACTGCAAGTATTCCCAGGGCTTTGGCTTCAGCCCGCCCGTGCCACTCGAAAAAGCCCACCAACTCTGGACCACCGGCTACCTCATCATCCTGGAATAGGGGCCAATGAGACAGGGGTCAGGTCCCAACAAGTACAAGTTGGGGCAGGGTCTATTGGGTCACCGCTAGGTCAACTTGTACTTGTTGGGACCTGACCCCGGGTGGTTACGGGAAGCCGGGGACGCCGTCGTCGAGGGGGACGCCGGTCGAGTTGAGGAAGCCGGACACCAGGCGGTAGAAGCCAGCGGTGATGATCAGTTCGATGATCTGGTCCGGCATCCAGTCAGCAGCCAAGGCGGCCCAGGTGGCATCGCTGACGCAATCGTCGTCGGCCAAGTCGTCGGCCATGGCGATCAGCGCTGCATCACCCGGTGACCACTCGTGCTCGGCACCGGCAATGCCAGCGATCTCGGCATCGGTGAGGCCAACGTCTTTGCCGATGATGGTGTGTTGGCCGAACTCGTACACGGCCTTGGCCCGCCAACCGATGCGCAGGATCACGATCTCGCGTTCACGGGCGGGCACGAGGCCCTTGTTCAGTAGGAAGCCGCCGAGCAAGTTGAACCGCTTCAGCAGCTTGGGGTGGTGACCCAGCATTCCGAAGATGTTCAGCGGCGTGCCGTCGTGGGTGAGTGCACCCTGCAGGATCTCGCTGAGCTCAGCGTCTGGCTCGGTGATCAGTGGGATGCGGGGTGCAGATGGTCGCTCGGTCATTTCGTCATCTTTCTGAGAAGGCCTTCTTGGGCAACGGTGGCGACCAAGAGGCCGTCGGCGGTGGTGATCGTTCCGTGGGTAGTGCCTCGCGAGCCGCGAAGCGATTGCAGGTGCATGTCGAACAGCAGCCACTCGTCGGCTCGGGCCGGACGATGCAGCCAGACCGAATGGTCGAGGCTCGCTCCCATGAAGGAGTCCCAGTCTTCGGTGCCGGGGTGGCCGTTGCGGATCGAGTCCATCGGGATGTGATCGCTCACATAGGCCACGGCGATGGCGTGCAGGTGATCGTCGTCTGGAAGTCGCTCGGGGATGACGATCTTGCACCAAGCTTGGGCCCGGCCCGGTGGTGTGTTCGCAACGATGCGGACGGGCGAAATGTTGTCCCACATCTCGAGTTCGCACTCCTCCGGTGGTGGTACGTCGCTGATGTCGATGGGCCGTGCAAAGTCTTCGTCGGGTTCGTGGCGGTGGAACGAAGCCGACAGGTTGAAGATGGCGCCGCCCGCCTGCTTGGCCACGACTCGGCGGGTCGAGAACGACCGACCGTCGCGTATGCGATCGACACTGAGGATGATCGGTTTGTTCTCGTCACCAGATCGGATGAAATAGCCGTGCAGCGAGTGCACGTGGTGATCGGGGTCGACGGTGCGTCTCGCTGCTTCCAGCGCTTGGGCGACCACCTGGCCGCCGTACACCCGGGTTCGCTCCATGATGGGGCTGCGAGCCAGGTAGATGTCGGCGGCCAGTTCCTCGAGATCGAGGAGGTCGAGAAAGCTGAGGGGTGTCACCCGAACGTTCTAGCCCTGCCGAGCTGGAACGTCACACTGACGGGGCAGGCAACATCGTCACGCAAGCGATGCCGCGTGCCGAGCGAACATCGTGATCTTGTCTTCGCCAATGCGTTCCCGCTTCTCAGGATCGGTGATGCCCATGCCCTTTTCGGGGGCGAGGCACAAAACGCCGAGCTTGCCTTCATGTTCGTTGTGATGCACCGACAAGGCGGCAGCACCGACGTCGGCGAGATCGTGGGTGGTCGACAAGATGGGCTGGATGGCGCCCTGATCGATGAGCTTGTTCATGGCCCACGCCTCGGCGTAGTTCGCGAAGTGGCTCGACTTGATTTCCTTCAGCTTCATCCAGAGGTGGCGGTTGTCGTACTCGATCATGTAACCGGAGGTGGCGGCGCAGGTGACGACGGTGCCGCCACGCTTGGCCGCGAACACCGAAGCTCCCATGGTCTGGCGACCGGGGTGCTCGAACACGATGTCGGGATCTTCACCGACGAGCCCACGGATCTTCTTTCCGAAGCGGCGCCACTCTGACTCGTCCTGGGTGTGTGGGTCTGACCAGAACTGGTAGTTCTCGGCCTTGCGATCGATGACGGCCTCACAGCCCATCTCGTTGAGGAGCTGGGCCTTCTCGGGCGAGGAGACCACGCCGATCGGTGTGCCACCGCCGTTGAGGACGAGCTGCACGGCGTAGCCCCCGAGGCCGCCGGTGGCGCCCCAGATCAAGACGTTGTCGCCCTGGGTCATCCGGGCGGCGTTCTTCGACACCAGCATGCGGTAGCTGGTGGAGGCGCAGAGCGCGTTGACCGCTGATTCTTCCCAGGTGAGGTGGGCCGGCTTGGGCATGAGCTGGTTGGCTTTGACCACGGTGAGATCGGCGAGGCCGCCGAAGTTGGTCTCGAAGCCCCAGATCTTCTGGTTCGAGGCCTTCATCGAGTCGTTGTGGGCCTCGGGATCTTGATCGTCGACGTAGTTGCAGTGGATGGCGACCTTGTCCCCGACCTTCCACTTGCGCACAGCAGAGCCGACGCCGACCACGACGCCCGAGCCATCGGAGCCGATGACGTGGTAGTCCTGCCTGTGGCGGGCGCCCCAGGCGCTGTCCTTACCGAGGCGGTCGAGGAATCCGAACGTGGGGAGTGGCTCGAAGATCGAGGTCCAGACGGTGTTGAAGTTGATCGAGCTGGCCATGACGGCCACGTACACCTCATCGGGCGCAAGCTCGGGAGTGGCGACGTCGTCGATGTGGATCGACTTCGACGGATCTTTGTCCCAGGACTCGACACCCTCGAACATCTCTGCGTCTTCCCGGCGGACGAATGCCGCTCGGTAAGACTCAGGGATCTCGAGGTTGCTGAGCTCTTCGGGGCTGGCATCGGCGTTGATTGCTTCCAAGAAGTGCTGCATGGCGGAGAAAGGTAGTGGCGCAGCTCGGTTCCACTCAAAAGGAGTTACCCGCAGGTAGGAGGCTTGTGTGCCGCCTTGATTTGTTGCCAGCGGAGGAAGTTCCAGTGTTCTGTTGACGTTGTTGCGGAAAAATCCGGTTCACTACTCAGGCCGAGCCCCTCACCGCCGACTGGCTTCATGAGCCCAGGAGGACTGCTGCCGTGACGATGCGTCCAGAAGACATCAAGAACCGAACATTTGCGAATGCTTTGCGAGGCTATGACAAGGACGAGGTTCGCTCGTTCCTGTTCAAAGTCGCCGAGTCATCTCGGGAGCTGCACGAGCAGCTGGCTGCGACCGAGACCCAGCTGGCTTCGGTCGCAGTCGAGGAAAGCGGCCACGACACCGCCGCCGATTTGGATCGCTCTGACGGGACAGCCGTCGCAGGCGGTGCGTTTGATGCTGACGTGTCGGAGACGCCGGAGGGCTTTGCTGCAGAAGCCGGTTCGTTCGATGCAGATGTCGAGAACATCGCCTCGGGCAACGAGATCCCCGCCGACGAGGCCGAGACCTTCGCAGTCGAGTCTGTCGACTCCGCATTTGTTGTTCCTGTTGGCGATGAGGCAGTCCTTGCCGATGAGCCGGTGACCGCACCCGACGCATTCGTCGAAGCTCCGGTGGAATCGCTCGCCGCCGCTGAGCGGTCCATTGCTGATCGTTACGGCGCGATCGGAGATCGTATTGCTGACTTGCTCCGCAACGCTGACGAGTCTGCCGCCGACATCCTCGCTCGGGCCAAGAATGATTCTGAAGGTATGCGTGCCGCTGCTGAGGCAGAGGCTGCACAGGTACGGCTCGACGCAGAAGCCCACGCTTCGCAACTCCTGGCCGAAGCAGAGACGGTCCGTGCCGAAGCTGATGCCTACCGTGATGAAGTCATGGCTGAACTGGCCAATGCTCGTCTCGAGCAGGAAACCGCTCTCCAGGAAGCTCGTGCGAACGCCGAGGCCGAGGTCGAGACCTACCGGGTCGACTCGATCGCCGAGATCACTGCCCTTCGTTCCGATGCGTTCGTCGAGATCGACGAACTCCGTTCGGAAGCAACCACCGAAGTCGCCGAGCTGCGCTCGGTCACCGAGGTCGAAACCGAAGCAATGCGTACGTCGGTTCTGGCCGAGGCCACCGCATCCATCGCCGATGACGAAGCTGAAGCCGCTCGACTCCTGGGAGAAGCAGAGGCCGACCGCGCCGCCGCTCGTGCCGAACTGGACGATGTTCGGTCCGAGGTCAACTCGCTGCTCGAACAGGCTCGCACCCAGAGCGAGTTCATCAAGCAAGAGGCCGACGAGATCATCCGAACCAAGGTTCGTGCGAACTTCGAGCAGGCTCAGACCCGCATCGACGTGCTGCGCAATACCGAGGTTGCGTCCCGCGAGCGCATCGTGCTGGCCCAGACCGAGCTGGCGAGTGCGCTCACCCGTCTCGACTCCGAGCCAATGCCCGAGCTCGACCCAACCGACAGCCCGGCGGTGATCCAAGAGGCAGTAGCTCGTCACGGCGAGCTCTCAGCGCCGAGCGAGACCTTCGAGGTCGGTGCATATGAGGGTGATGTTGTCGACGATGCGGTTGCTGACGCCGGCTTGATCGAGGCTGATGTCTTCGAAGACCAGGCCATCGAAGACGAGGCCATCGAAGACGAGGCCATCGAAGACGAGATCGTCGATGACGAAACCTTCGAGGCCGACGAGTCTGAAACCGATGATGTCGAGTCCGACGCTTCGGAACAAGGATCGTTGTCGAACTACTTCGGCCCCGGTGCTGACGACGAGACCACCGGCGACATCCTCGCTAGCTCGTTGGCTGACCCGGTCGACGCTGAGCCAATCGACAGCGGCTGGCCGACCACGGAAGTCTCCAACGTCGAGTACGACGAAATCGAGCCCGTCGAGCGCGAAGCGGTCGGTGAGCCGATCCCGCTTGCTGAGGCTCCTGAGTTCGAGGCTCCCGAGCAGTCGACCGGCACGTTCGCCGCTTTCGAGGTGACCGAGCACGTTGTGGTCGAGTCTGCTGACTACGGCGATCTGCCGGTTCGTGGGAGCGGCATGGATCTGCCCGTTCGTGGCGAAAGCGAACCCGAGGTCGAGACATACGTTGCTCCGGAGGCGTTCGGAGCAGCCTCGCTCTCTGAAGCTCTGCCTGTAGACGACGCACCAGAACTCGGTGGCGCCGCACAAGAAGACGCACTTGCCCGCCTGGTTCGTGAAGCGATGCAGGAAGCGGTCGACTCCGCTCGTAAGAACGATTGAACACTTCCGATCTGTTCACTCGTCATGAGCTCTCTCGGTACGGCAGACTCTTCGGAGTCGTCGTCTGAGGAGTCCTCATGCCAGGTTCATACGTTGTCGCAGGTGCCCGCACCCCGATCGGGAAGCTGAGTGGGGCCTTTGCTGGCCTGAGCGGCACCGACCTCGGAGGGGCGGCCATCGCCGCTGCCGTGGAGCGGTCTGGCATCACGCCAGACCAGGTCGACTATGTCGTGATGGGCCAGGTGCTCCAAGCGGGCGCTGGCCAGATCACGGCTCGCCAGGCCGCCGTCAATGGAGGTATTCCCATGACGGTGGCTGCGACCACCATCAACAAGGTCTGCCTGTCTGGACTGAATGCAATCCAGATCGCCGACATGTTGATCGAGACCGGTCAGGCCGACATCGTGGTTGCCGGTGGTATGGAGTCCATGACCAACGCCCCCTACCTGTTGCCGGGGGCGCGTGCCGGCTACCGGGCGGGCGACAAGTCGGTCGTCGACTCGATGATGTACGACGGACTCTTCTGCGCATTTGATGCGTGTGCCATGGGCGCAGGTACCGAAAAGTACGCAGCTTCGGCTGGGCTGGATCGTGAATCTCAAGACCTCCTTTCGGCGCAGTCGCACGCCAGAGCGGCGGCTGCACAGAAGGACGGTCGCTTCGACGCCGAGATCGTGCCGGTTGCTGTTCCTCAGCGTCGTGGCGACCCCGTGGTCGTGACGTTGGACGAGGGTATTCGGGTCGAGACCACGGCCGAATCGCTTGGCAGGCTCCGGCCAGCTTTTGATGCTTCCGGCAACATCACAGCGGGCAACGCCTCGCAGATTTCCGATGGTGGCTCGGCTGTGATCGTGATGAGTAAGGCAAGGGCAGAGGCGCTCGGCGTCACGCCGCTTGGCGAGGTACTCGGTTACGGCCAGGTCGCTGGGCCGGATGCGTCCCTGCTGACACAGCCGTCTCGGGCAATTCACGAGGCACTCCGGCGTAGCGGACGTTCGCTCGACGATGTTGGGCTGTTCGAGATCAACGAGGCCTTTGCGGCAGTCGCGGTGGCGAGCATGGCTGATCTCGGTGTGAGCGATGATGTGGTCAACGTGAACGGGGGAGCGATTGCGCTCGGCCACCCGATTGGAGCCTCGGGTAATCGTTTGGCGTTGACGCTGCTCCACGAGATGCACCGCCGTGGCGTCGACGTTGGTGCTGCAGCTCTGTGTGGTGGTGGCGGCCAAGGCGACGCTCTCGTGCTTGGTCGTGTGAGCTGAAGAGTCGTGTGAGCTGAAGAGTCGTGTGAGCTGAAGAGTCGTGTGAGCTGAAGGTTGATCTGGCATTCCCGAATTGCGAATGTGACAAAGAGTAATACTTGTCATCAATTAGACACCGTTGTAACGTATCTGTAACAACATGTTGCGGTGTTCGGGTGATCGTTCAACCATCCGCCCGCGCCACGGTCATCAGGACACCGCAGCGTGTTGCTTTTCTCCCTCGGGTCGGCATCCCTCCGCTGACCCGAGGGTTTCTTTTCCTGCCGTGCTGGACCGACGCTCAGCCGAGGGATTGACGACCTTCGAGCGCTCGGCCGAGGGTGAGTTCGTCGGCGTACTCGAGATCGCCGCCAACGGGCAGACCGCTGGCGAGTTGGGTGACCTTCACCTCGAACGGTTTGAGGATCTTGGTGGCGATGTACGCCGCGGTGGTCTCGCCCTCGAGATTCGGGTTGGTGCAGAGGATGACTTCGTTGATGTCATCACCGGCGACCCGCAGTGCGAGCTCACGGATCTTGAGCTGCTCTGGTCCAATACCGTTGAGCGGATCAATGGCGCCCATCAGCACGTGATAGCGCCCCCGGAAGGCCCCTGTCTTTTCGATGGCGGCGATGTCTTTGGGTTCTTCGACCACACAGAGCACGTGCTGATCACGGCGCTCGTCGGTGCAGATCACACAGATGGAACCCTCGGAGACGTTGAAGCAGGTCTCGCAGAACGAGACCCTGTCCTTCAACGCAATGACGGCGTCGGCGAGGCGTTGAGCGTCGACGCGGTCGACCTTGAGTAGGTGGAACGCAATGCGCTGGGCTGACTTGGGACCAACTCCGGGCAGACGACCGAGTTCGTCGATGACGATCTCGAGCGGCTTGGCGTATGAGCTCACGAGCCGCCGAGAAGGCCGCCGAGTCCTCCGATGTCTGGCATCTCGAACTCGCCCATGGAGTCCTCCTGGATCGCCATCACCTTGGCAGCGGCGTCGCGCAACGCAGCGAGCACGAGGTCTTCGAGCATCTCGGCGTCACCGTCGGCGACAGCTTCGGGGTTGATCGACACCGATCGGAACTCGCCAGCCCCTGTCATCTGGATGCTGACCATGCCACCACCCGAGGTTCCTTCGACCACGGTGTTGGCCTGGGTCTCTTGTGCCTCTTGCATCTGCTGCTGCATTGCTTGGGCTTGCTCGAGCAAGCCGCCGAGGTCGAAGCCGCCGGTTTCGTTCGCTATTGGGAGATCGGCACTGGGATCAGTCATGAGAATTCCTAGCTGTTGGGTGGCGGCACGATCGTGGCGCCAGGAAAGGCTTGCGTGATGCGGTCGACGCCGTTTGCGGCGATGTCGGGGGCATTGTCGAGTTCGCTGACGTCACCAACCTCGGCGATCTCGGCCTCGCTGTTCGCAGGCGTGGCAGGTGCCGCCGCCTTCGGCGCTGTCGAGCGGTTACCGGGAGGGGGAGGGGCATCGCCGTCGACGATGACTTCGACGGTCACGTTGGCGCCGAACATAGCGAGAATGGCCCGCTCGACGTCGGCCTTGACCTCTTCGACCCGAGGTTGATAGTGCGCGTTGGGCACGCCGAAGATGGCGATGCCGCCATCGAGGCTGAGAAAGCGGCCGGACTTGAAGCGAGTGCGTGTGCGCTGCTCGAGACCTTCCAACAAAGGGCCGGCGAAGGCTTCGCTGAGCTGGTCGAACGACACCGAGCCGGCACCGCTTGGGGAGGCGGCCGGCACGGGGGCCGAAGCAGGCTCGGCGACCGGAACCGGTGGGGGCGGAGCGGGCTGGGTTTGCCGTGGTGCCGGGGCCTGGGGTGCTGCCTGCGGTGCGGGTGCGGACGGTGCTGGAGTTGGTGGCGCGGCTGGTGGCGGCGCTTGCGGTGATGGCGCTTGCGGTATCGGTGCTGCCTGCGGAGTTGGAGCAGCTGCCTGCGGAGCGGGCGCTGGAGCTGCGGCTTGGGGTGCGGGTGCGGCCTGGGATGCCGGACCTCCGGAGCGGAGCGCCGCGACCTGCTGTTCGAGGGCGTCGATGCGCTGGATGAGGGCTGCGGTGTCATTGCCCTCTCGTCGAGCCAATCGGAGCAGCGCAACCTCGAGCGGAATCCGAGGATCGGCCGCTTGGCGCATTTCGACCAGCGCCTGTCCGAGAACTTCGAGCGAGCGAGTGATCGTGGCCGCACCGAGCGCTTCGGCAATGGAGGCTGCTTCGGCCTGGTCGGCTTCGCTCAGTTGCGTCTGCGGGGCGCCCATCACGGTGAGGAAGGCGTTGCGCAACACCCGCAAGGTGGACTCGCCGATGACGCGGGGCTCGCGGCCGCTCGTGATGGCCTGTTGGACCGCCTTGACGGTCTCTGAGGCATCGCCGGCGCCGATGGCCAGTGCGATGTTGCGTCCTGCATCGGAGCCTTCAGGCACGCCACCAGCTGCGGCGACGAGGTCGAGCGCCGACAACGTGTCTCTGGCCGAACCGCCGCCTTGACGCAGGGCGTACTCGATGCCCTCTTCGCCGACGTCGAGCCCGGCGTCAGTGATGAGGTTGCGAACGTGACCCTCGAGAACAGCAGCAGGCAACAACGAGAACTCGTAGTGCTGGGTGCGGCTCCGGATGGTCTCGACCACTTTGTGAGGCTCAGTCGTGGCCAGCACGAACACGACGTGCTCCGGCGGTTCTTCGAGCGTCTTCAGCAGTGCGTTCTCTGCGCCTGCGGTGAGCATGTGGACCTCATCGAGGATGTAGACCTTCTTGCGGCCGTTGGTCCCGAGCTTCACCGTGTCGATCAGATCGCGCATCTGCTCGACCTTGTTGTTGCTCGCTGCGTCGAGCTCTTTGAGGTCGAACGAGATGCCCTTTTCGATGTCGACGCAGCTGTCGCAGGTGCCGCACGGCTCGCCGCCATCGAGATTTTCGCAGTTCAGCGCTTTGGCCAACACCCGGGCTGCACTGGTTTTGCCGGTGCCCCGGGGGCCGCTGAAAAGGTAGGCGTGACCGTAGCGGCCCTCAGCAATGGCGTTCTTCAACGCCGTTGTGACGTGTTCCTGCCCGAGGATCTCGGCGAAATTCTGCGATCGATACCGGCGATACAGGGACTGGTGTGCCACGCAGCGATCCTAGGGACTCCGGCCGATGCGGAGAGCCTGGAGAGCGAAAACCCGCTGAATCCCCGGAAGCAAGGGGTGGGAAAACAGAAACCGCCTGTTCTCGCAAGTGGCGGCCAGACGATCTGCGGCGCACCGAAGGTTCCGTTGAGAGCTGCTGCCTTCCGGCCCTGACTCGGTTCACGGACTTCAGTCGCACAGGGTCCGACCACCACCTGCCAGAAC
>ENA-ORXM01000088-ORXM01000088.1-marine-metagenome-genome-assembly--contig:-NODE-88-length-167556-cov-6.536867_pt1 | contig 167556 bp, 156 predicted proteins | sample MGYA00237867_ERZ511480 | MGnify/ENA primary metagenome ERZ511480 (study PRJEB26309, sample SAMN06266103) | marine metagenome | isolation source: Algal blade | place: United Kingdom:Sidmouth, United...
CGACCTCTTCAACGACGATCTGCTGGATTTGCTCTGGGCGGCACACAACGTCGATTTCAGTGTGTTCAAAGATCGCATCGACGCTTGGACCTGGCGCAAAAGTCCTGAACAAACCGAAGACGACATCGAGCAGCAGTTCAACAACCGCTACCTGAACTTCCAGCGCGACATCTTCGGCGGGATCAAGGGCGGCTTCCAAGCCGACGCTGCCGCTGCAGCAGTCATTGCCGAAGCATTCGAAACAACACCAGACCCCGCCAACTCGGCTGCCCCGCAGCGGACCCTCGGCCAACGCAACATCGACCGCCTCGTCGAACTCGCCGAGCTCGCCAACGGCGACTCATCCCCAACCAACGACTGCTGTGCCGAGCCAACGGGTGCACGCCGTGGCGGTGGTTCGGTCGACGTGGTCATCGACCTTCCAACCTTGTTGGGGATTCCGTTCGAGCTCGACAACCACCGCACCCCCGACGGCCAGGTGGATTGGAACAGCATCCAACAATCCTTCACCGCCACAGGTTCTGCACCCCGACCCGTGCTCGCTCAGTTCCTCTGCGACACCTCCTACCGCCAACTGATCACCTCAGGGCCACGGATCGTGTTGGATTACAACAAAGCAACACCAGGCATCCCTTCAGCGCTGCGCCGTGCGATTCAGCGACGTGACCACAACTGCCAGTTCGCTGGCTGCGATAGACGGTGGCAATGGTGTGATGTTCACCACCTCATCCCGGTCGAAGAAGGCGGGCCAACGAATGAGCAGAACCTGGCGTTGGTGTGCCGTTTCCACCACACCCTGATCCACCAAGGCGGCTGGAAACTGACCCGCGAGCGAAACGGCCGATTATTGACCGCCAGTCCTTGATCCCAAGGCACTGGTGAACGGATTGCCAACCAAACAATGGCCTTCCGGCTCGAACCAACCGGTTCGGGCCACACCCGCGTCCAGTGAGCGAATATGAGTGGTCTCGTGTCTTGACCTCGCACCCGATCGTAAGTGCCTGATTGATGCTTAAGACGGCGTTGCGGTGGTCCCGTAGCGTTTGGATGGTCCGGCTGGCCGGCTCTCGAAGTGCCTGCCGCCTCGGGTGAGGTTGGCTTTCTTACGAGCTGCTTGCTGGCCGGACTTCCCGCCGTGGTGTGGCTCGAAAGAGGAAAGAGCACATCGAACCCAAATCAGGAGTGCCCACCTCGGCCCAACCACCAAGCCAAGGAGGCAACCCCAATGACGATGATCGGAATCGATCCTCACAAAGCAACCCATACCGCTGTCGCGATCGACGACAACGAACACGTGCTCGACGAGTTCAAACTCCGAGCCAGCTCGACCCAGGGCGATCGGCTGCGCGAATGGGCCGACGGGTTCGAGAGAAGCGACAGTGGGCAGTCGAGTCTGCCAACGGTCTCGGCTACCTCGTCGCGCAACAGCTCGTCGCCGCCGGCGAAACCGTGTTCGACGTTCCGCCAGTGCTCGCATCACGCGTCCGACTGATGGGCTCAGGCCGGTCGCAGAAGAACGACCCCAACGACGCCCGTTCGGTTGCGATCGCTGCGCTGCGTTCAGACCGGCTCGCTCAGGTCCACCCCGACGATCACGATCGAGTGCTGCGCCTGTTGGCGAAACGCCACCGCGATATGGCCCGCATGAGAGCCAAGCACTGCACTCGACTCCACGCACTGCTGCTCGAACTCGAAGCGGGCGGGATCGCGTCACGAATCAACGTAACCAAAGCAAACGCTGCCCTCGACGCTGTTGAAGTCACCAATGAGGTGATGAGGTATCGAGTGTTGATCGCACGCGAACTCGTCGCCGACATAGCGTTGCTTGACGCCGCGTTGACGACATCGAAGGAACGAGTCGTAACCGCTGTCGCTGCGTCGGGAACGACAGTGACGGAGATCGTCGGGATCGGTCCGATCTCTGCTGCGATCCTGATCGGGTTCACCGGAGACATCACCAGATTCCCGACCCGAGGACACTTCGCGACCTACAACGCAACAGCACCCATCGATGCGTCTTCGGGGCCGAACCCTCGGCAACGGCTGAACCCGCAAGGCAATCGGCAACTCAACCACGCCATCCATATCGCAGCGGTCAGCCAACTTCGCCACGACGACGAAGCACGGGACTACTACGACCGCAAACGGACCGAAGGCAAGTCATCCAAAGAAGCGATCCGGTCGCTGAAACGACGGATCTCCGATCGGGTCTACCGACACCTCGTCGACGACGCCCGCCGCGTCGCTGCCAGCTGATCATGGTGGGTTCGGGAGGGAACCCAGGAACGTCTCTTGGTCCAGCGTGACCGGCTCTACGTCCTGAACAGCCGGCTCTTCGGACAAGCCACTCCCAAACCCGAACAACACGTTAGAACCCTCGAGCACCGCCACGCCAGGAGCTCAACTCCGTCGCGCCCAACAAGCCCTCAGAAATCAGGTCTTGACACAAAGAGGCTTCGTACGCGAGCGGCTATTCATCATCCCGCGATCGCACGTTATCGAGCGCTCCGCACCCGACATGTCAGTCGGCTCGGCTGCTCCAATAACGAGGGCGCCGACGCTCATGTGCGACCGCCAGGACAGCGATGTGCTCTTCCGACGTCACATAGGCGAGGTAGTACGGGAACGAGCCGACGGTCATTCGACGCACCTCGAGAGACTCGTCGACCCCGTCGAACAGCGTGCCGGTGAGCGGCCACCGAGACAGGTGATCGATGGATTTGTCGACCGCAGCCAGGAACGCAAGGCCGAGGCCAGCGCTTTGTTCCTCGTACCAGGCTGAGACCTCTTCGACTTCAGCGACTGCCTCGTCGAGAAGGCGAACTGCGCTGTCACTCGGTCAAGTTGTCAGACAGTCGCTGTCGAACAGCGATCCAGTCTTGGCTGGTGGCATCACCAGCGAGAGCTCTTCGAGCCCGGTCTTCGATCTCGTTTGCCCACTGCGCGATCACGGTGTCGAGGTCATGCTCGGGTTCGTGCTCGAGGCTCAGCAACAGCTCAGCAGCGAGTTCGGCGCGAGCGTTGTCAGGCAATGCCAGGGCTTCCTCTCGAAGATCGTTCTGATGAATGGCCACGGAGACACAGTAGCTGCCGCCTACGACAGCGTCTCCTCTCCGACGAGCGTTGCAGCAGATCGCTGGTCGTAAATCCGATCAGAAGCCCCTCCGCTTTGCCGTTCTCGGGCGCCCGACAACCGGCACATAGGGCGGGTGCGTCGAGCCCTCTTGTTGCAAATGTGCCGCCCATATTGGGCTTAGGTTTGATCCGGCTGCTAACGCATTGCCGCTTCGAAGTTGGGTCTCTCGTCGGCCCACCAACGTCGACGCCGGTCGAAGCGTTCGCTGCCGCCCATCTCTTCCCACATCTTCACGAATCCTGGTTCGCCAGCCTCGACCCGGCGACGGACGAAGTCGCCACCTTTCTCGATCGACTTGTTCAGTGCTTCGATCAGATCGACCCGGCCGCTGGCGTCGAGCCCGTAAGAGTCAGCAACGAGCCGTAGACGCCTCGGTAGGTCCTGATCCTCCCAACCCAGCCGGCCAGCGTTGACTCTGTCGTCGATCGGCACGCACATGCGGGCGAACGAGGCAACGTCGAACACCCGCCGACCAGGCCCAGCAAAGTCGGAGTCAAGGAACGCAATGGCGCGACCCTCGCTGAACACGACGTTCTCGAGGCAGACGTCGTTGTGGCAGAGGATCGAACCCTTCGCCGGGTCGGCCATCTCGCCGCTCCAAGTCCCGGAGGTGAGATCGATCGCCGCCGATGCGTCGTGCAGGTTTCTCATCAACACTGCGACTGACGCGAGAGCGTCATCGGATCTTGCCCACTCCGGATACGGAGGGAGCGGGACGTCGCCCTCGATGAACTCGAGACGTTCCCTGCCGTCGGCGTCCATGTGATCCGAAGGACATGCCGAAAACCGTAGCGAAGGGGCCTGCTGTTGATGGAGACGCCGGTGTGCTGCGCTTGCGGGATATGAGAGGACCTGCTCGATGCTCACGGCGCCACCCTGCAGTCTGCTAGCGGATAGCCGACGAATGGGGTGGTTCCGGCGACCCTCTGCGGCCGAGTCAAGCAACGCATATCCTTCAAAGGGTCGTGTCGATACTCAGGGGCTCAGTCCAGGGTTTCGTAGGTGCGCCGATCAACCTTCGCGACCATCGGACCGAGATCGCCGACGTCCCAGGCAACCGGGCTTCCTTCACCGGCCCAGGTCTCGACGACGCACCACACTCCGGGCGCCTCGGTGTCGACGGCAGTGGTTCGGCGCTTCAGCCCGGGCTGTTGGTAGGCCACGTCCTGCTGGTAGCGAGCGTCAGCCTCGGCGAAGGCCTCAGCGGTCACGCCGTCAGCAAGCTCGAATGTCGTCACCACGATCATTGCCATGGCGCAGAACCTAGCGGGGAGTGTTCAGCGGGGCAGGCTGATGACGACGAGGTCAGTGGCGGGCTGAGTCTCGGCCTGCGGAAGCGGCGTCACCTCAACTCGACATCCAACGACTTGGATCAACACCATCGAGCCGTCATCGAGTTGCGCAATGCCCTTGGCCCGGACGACGTCGTCTTCGAGCCCGGCGAGCGTCGCGTCGAGAGCGACTCGCTCGATACCGAGTGGCATCGGGCGACGCTCGACCACGTGTGTGTCGAACAGTGTGGGCTCGGGAACTTCGTCCACTCCCCCGGGCCGACGCCCTCCGAGGGTCAGCAGCGTGGAGGCGTCGCGAGCGTTGGCAACATCGACGAGCGGGGCGTCGGGGGCGAGCTCGGTGAGCCGCGAACGGACTCGGCCGGCGGTCTCGGCGTCGACGAGATCGAGCTTGGTGAGCACGAGAAGATCAGCCGCCCGGATCTGCGATTCGAGGGTGTCGGAGAGGTAGGGATCAGCAAGGCCCGCCTCGCAACGCTCGACATCGATGAGGATCACGATGCCGTCGAGCATGAACCCAGCGGTCTTGCCCCAGGGAGCGAGACGCTCGGGTTGAGCCACACCGCTGAGCTCGACAATGAGATGGTCGGGAGGTTCCGGCCGCGCCCGGATCTGGTCGAAGGCAGCGCCGAAACCATCGATCAGGCTGCAACACACGCAGCCATCGGTGAGTTCGATCGTGTCGCCTGACCGCTTCTTGATCAGAGCGGCATCGATGTTGACTTCGCCGACGTCGTTCACCATCACGGCGATGGGCCGGTCGGTGGTGGCCAGGACTTCGTTGATCAGCGTGGTCTTGCCAGACCCGAGGTAGCCGCCGACGAATGTCAACGGCACCCGCCTGCCATCCCATGGAAGAAACTCAGGTTCTCGGTACACCGGGACAAGGCTACGGAGCGATTCGGCGCTAGACCTGCCGCATGCAGCGATCGCTTCAGGTGTTTCTCCACGACCGACTGATCGGCACCCTCGCCGAGCCGCGGACCAACAAGTTCACGTTCTCGTACAGCCTCGACGCCACCGACCTCGTCTCGGCCCGACTCCCCTGGTCAGACGAGCGGTATCCCCCAGCAGCCATGGCGCCGCTGGTCGATGCCCTCGCTCCGCCTCTGCCCCGCCGCCTCGAGCTGTCCGAGGTCCACGACATCCCTGACCACCTGCTCTACCGGTTCCTCGAGATCTGCGGCGGTGACTTGCCTGGAGCTCTGACCTTCGCCACCACCGACGCCGCAGCCGCAGCTCAGCCGGCGACTCCGATCGATCCAGAAGCGCTGGTCGACGAGATGGCCGTTGTACGGCTCGGCGACAGCTGGGGCATCCCGGCTGCGGGCCAACCGAGCACCCACATTCTCCGCATCGAAGACGAGCTGCTTCCCGGTTCGGCTGCCGCTGAACTCTTTGCACTCTCTCTCGCTGCCGAGATCGGCCTCCCCACCGTCGCCACTGAGCTCACGTCGATCTACGACCTTCCTGCCACCGTCATTGCTCGTGCCGACCGAAGCGTCGACGGAGACGGCGCGGTCAGACGACAGCATCTCGAACTGTTCGGCTCGCTGTGTGGCCTGGCGCTCGAGGGCGACGACGATCGCATCTACGAGGAGCGGGGCGGGCCTGGCTTCGCCGAGATCGCCGAGGCAATCGACGCCTTCGCCGCTGACCCCCAGGGGGCAGTTCGCGAGCTCGTCGATCACATGGTGATGCACTTCTGCGTTGGCAACACCAACGCCCACGCCAACACCTATGCGCTCTTGCAACCACAAATGACCCTCGGCCCGATCCAGACCATGCTTCCGGCCGAGATCTACACCGAGCTCGTCACCGAAGACGGAACTTTCGACATCGACCATCGCCTGGCGATGACGATCGGCGGTTGTGCAACCTCTGACGAGGTGAGCGCCGGCGCCTTGATCGCCGAGGCTGCGAGCTGGCCTCGCCTGCGTCGCGCCACGGCTGAAGCAGCCGTTCAAGACGCTGTCGAGCGGATTGCAGCGGCCCGCCAGCGCAACACTGTCGACGTCACAGGTGTGCCGAGCAGCCTGCTGGAACTCATCGACGAACGCATCGTGCGACTACAAACCACGAGCTGAAGTTCACGTTCGGACGCCGACGGCCACGCAATGCGTTAGCATCCAAGGTTGCGGCCCCCGCAGCGACCCCCGGAGAAGACATACATGAGCACGGATCTGTGCGAGCACGGTGAAATCGAAGTGGCTTGCCTTGATTGTTTCAGCAAGCCAAAGAAGCTTGCGGCACAAGGCAAGGTCACCAAGCGAACCACGAAGACTCCGGCATCGGTGAACGATTCGATCGCCCCGTTCTCGGGCGCGCTCGACGTTTCGATCCCGTTCGAGGACCCGGCGGCAGTCTCAGGCGCTGAGACCGTTCCCGCTCGGATCTTCCCGCACCACCTTCGACGTGGCGGCTGGGTCTACCTGCGCACCGACGCTGACCTCGTCGGCCGAGTCAAGGCCAAGAAGATGATCTGGGACGAGACTGTCAACGAGATGGCCATCCAAGTCGACCCAGCAACGTGGGACGACTCGATCGACATCCCACTCGGCGATCTGGCCATCCAGCAGCAGAACGGCTACCGCTACCTGGCTTCCAACGACGACGGCACCATTGTTCACTACAAGGGTGGCAAGCCGGTCGTGTTCAAGGACCCAGAAGACGACGAGGACTGACTCACTGGCCGAGCCTTCGCTCGGCGCAGTCAGTTCAGGAGTTCTGCAGGGTTCTTCGCTGGCCCATCAGCGATGATCCAACCGAACTCGTCATCTCGAACAAATCGCCACCATCGACCCGAGCGGTCGACCCGTAGCTGAACGGTTCCTGCGGTCACGGTCGTTCTTGCGACTCTGGCATCAGGGAGAACGTCGGCGGCACGCGCCGCTTGCTCTGGGTCGAGCGGTTGTGGTGATGCCACGATGTCGACCCCGTCGGGTCCGGCAAGATGCCACCCGAACCCCATCAGCCGAAGTTCGTCGGCTGGAAGCTCAGCGGCCGCGGCCAGGCCTGCCATCGCTGGGTCGCCTGGCTCGAGACTGGCAGCGATACGCGCCGCATCGTGGGCCGGGTCGAGCCCCAGCCCGTCGCCCCCAAAGACACCACCAAGCAGATCGAACGAACGTTTCGCAGCATCAGCCACCAAACGGTGAAGATCGCCGTGGCCAACCCCTGCGTCAGCGGGCGGCGGACGGAACGCAGTCGGGCTCGCCGGCCGACGCAATGGCGACAGCGGTGACGGAATCGGTGCTGGCACTGAGCGGAACGCTGCAGCAGCGGCGACTCCAGGATCAGCTCCACGAGGCTCGTCGCCAGCCTCGACCCACTCGATTCCCCGCTGCACCGACCGCAGCCGGCGCACGGTTTCGCCCACTTGATCGCGCGAGCGTCCTCGCAGCATGACCAACAACCACGGATCGGTGTCGATCATCTCGGCGACAAGAGCGATCAGCGCACCGACGTGTCGGCAGGGCTCATGCCAATCAGGACATGAGCAGTCGCCGCCGACATCAGCGACCTCGGGAGCAATTGAACATCCGAGCGCCACCGCCTTGCCGTGCAGTTCGATCGGCAGCTCCCCTGTCACCACCGCAGCGGTCAGCAGCGGGTCGGCGGCCACGGTTCGCAGCAGGGTTTCCCACTGGCCATCGTCGAGCTGACGAAGCCCCAGATGGGCAAACCACTTCTCCTCTGGATCGCGCAGCGTGATCGAGCCCGGCGACATCTCGACCGGCGTTTCCATCCGGCGGGCGAGCCGAGCGCCGGTCTCGAGCTCGTGTGCGTCGCTGAACACTTGCGTCATCGCTGCAGTCCAGATCGCTCCCCACAACGTCATCGCAACCACCTCATGTGACCGACTCCGCTTGTGGAACGTCGAGGGCGATCAGCGCATGCAAGTCGTCGTCGTCGAGCTTGGAGAGCCAGGCCTCACCGGCGCCGACCACACGATCAGCGAGTGCCCGCTTCTGCTCCAAGAGCTCAGCGACGCGGTCTTCGACCGTGCCCTCAGTGATCAGTCGATGAACAGTGACCTGTCCGGTCTGGCCAATGCGGTGGGCCCGGTCGGTTGCTTGGTCTTCGACCGCAGGGTTCCACCAGCGGTCGTAGTGCACGACGTGATTCGCCGCCGTGAGGTTGAGGCCGGTACCTCCAGCTCGCAATGACAAGATCAACACCGGCATCTCGCCTCGTTGGAATCGGTCGACCAGCTCGGTGCGGGCGGCGATGTTCTGACTTCCGTGCAGGAAGCCAACACCGACCCCTCGGCTGTCGAGGTGTTGACACAGCAGTTCGCCCATGGCGACGTACTGCGTGAACACCAGGATCGGCTCACTCTCCTCGGCCGCAGCATCGATGATCTCGTCGAGCGCGGTGAGCTTGCCCGACCGACCCGGCAGCGGGGTGCGCTGGCCAAGGTAGTGGGCGGGGTGATTGGTGATCTGCTTGAGGGCGGTGAGCAGCTTGAGCACGAGCCCGTGCCTGGTGATGCCATCGTTGTCGGCAATGTCGGCAAGCGTCTCGGTGGTCGTGGCCTGGTAGAGCGAGATCTGCTCCTCGGTGAGCGGGACGATCACATTGCGCTCGGTCTTGGGCGGCAGCTCGGGAGCGATACCGGGATCAGACTTTCGACGACGCAGCAGGAACGGTGTGATCAGCTGATGCAGTCGTCGGGTTGCTGTGGGGTCACCGTCTCGTTCGATGGGCACCGCAAACGTTCGCTTGAACTCCTCGAGCGGCGGTAGCAGCCCAGGCACCGACCAGTCGAGAATCGACCAGAGCTCGGACAGCCGATTCTCGACCGGCGTTCCGCTGAGTGAGATGCGGGCCGTCGAGGGAATCTGACGCAACGCCTTGGCCGTGCGAGACCGTGGATTCTTGGCGAACTGGGCCTCGTCGGCAATGACGAGATCCCACTCGAGCTCGGCCAGTGCTTCGGCGTCTGACCGCACCACGCCATAGGTGGTCAGAACGATTCGGCCTGCGGCTGGGATCTTGTCGAGCACGAGGGCCTGCACGTCTCGACCGGGACCGTGGTGGCGGACAACAGACACCCCTGGCAGGAATCGTTCGGCTTCACGCTGCCAGTTGGCAAGCAGTGAGGTGGGACAGATCACCAACGTCGAGCTTCGCCGCAGCGAATGGAGAGCAAGCATCTGCACCGTCTTGCCGAGGCCCATGTCGTCAGCCAAGCAACCACCACCAGCCCGAGCGCACACATCGTGCAGCCACTTCAAGCCGCGCTGTTGATACGGCCGAAGCGTGGCCTCGAAGCCAGGACCGGGTGCGAGCACGGCATCGTTGTGCGTTCCTTCGGTGTCGAGCGCAGCGATGTCGGCCATGAACTTCGCCATGGGACCGCGGGCCTCGATGGCCACCCGCTCGTCGAGCAGCCCCTCACCGATCGAGAGCTCTCCTTCGAGCAACGCAGCTACGGCGTCACCGGGCCGCAGATCGGGTACGGGTGCGAGCAGATGACTGCGTGAGACCGGATCGAGACGGATCCACTTACCACGGATCGACACGACGTTGCGCTTCGCCTCTGACAGTGCAGCAAGCTCGGTCGAGGTGAGGCGGTGGCCCTCGAGCAGAAACTCCCAGTCGACTTGGAGGAGTCCTTCGAGTTCGAGGAGCGAACGCATCGAGTCGCCGGGCGCACAGGCGGTGACCAGGAGCTTACGTTCGAGTTTTGGCCCCATGAGATCGGCTGGCCACTGCACATCGATGCCAACCGCCTGCAGCGGGTCGAGGTGCTCGAGCAGCTCGTCGATGTCGCCCTCGCCGAGTTCGAGGATGGTTGGCTCGGCTTGATGGAGAACGGGTGCGAACAGCGGGCAGGCGCGGCTGGCCCTGCGCAGACCGGCGAGCAGATCGATCTCGGCCTGGCCTCCGAAACGCTCGGTCAACTCGTTGGCCGTGCCCCAGAGATCGACAGCATCGACGATCAGCGACGGATCGAGTCGGCTTCGCAAGGCGAACACCGCACGCCAGGCATCGCGACTGGCACAGCCGTCATCAGCGTCACCGAAACCACTGTCACTGGAACCGGGCGGATGCATGTGGATCACGAGCCCCGTTGCCGAACACAGCTCGGCGGATGCATCGCGCACCCATGGGCGTAGGTGCCGCACTCGGGTGGGGTTGCGGTCGGCGAAGACTGCGCTGTCGGAGATGAGGGAGGCTGCGGGCGAACGGACCATGCGGTCGCCAAGCGCGTCCCAGCAGTTGCGCACGGCTTGGCGAGGATCAGCAATACGCCCCCGGTCGATCATGACGTTGTGACCAAGTGCCGGCAACGACGATGCCAGTGCCTCGGCGTGCAGTACGTGGTCGTGATCGAGCGGGTCGACCCGCCACGTGTCCCAGCCGTCAGGGCTCACCCACGGCAGCAAGCGACCACGAGCGACCAGCCCGAGTCCTGCCCTGACCACCGCTGCCCAAGCGTGCGTGGTGGGGTGGACGTCGGCGTCGCGGCGCAGTGCTGCCAGCAGCGGAATCGCTGTTGGCATCGGCAAGCGAACAGCTCGCACCATCACCGACTGCGTGCCCCCGATGTCGGCAGGAACGATGAGTTCGACGTCAGCGGACGACAGCCCATCGATCTCGGGCGACAAGAGCCCTCCGGGCGCCGCTGGGTCCCACAGCGCGAACCACGAGCCTCGGGCCGGGTCGACGGGGATGAAGGTGGTGACGAGATCACGCATCTGGTTCAGGTCGATCTCGGACACAGTCGCAGCCTAGAGGGCGAGTCGGCCGAGCGAACACCCGTTCGAGTCACGCAACCCCCGATACCCGTAGGATCGGGTCCTTGAACGCCGCTGATCACATTCTCTTGCTCAGCCCGGCCGAGACCCTTCGCCGCCTGCCCAGAGTGCTGCTCGGCCTCGTCGGCTTCGGTGTCGGCATCGCGCTCATGATCGAGGGAGATCTCGGCCTCGCCCCTTGGGACGTTTTCCACAAGGGCGTGGCCACGCAGGTCGGTTGGAGCGTCGGCACGGTGCTGATCATCACCAGCGTTGTCGTCGTCGTCGGTTTCGTCGCACTCGGCGAACGACTCGGTCTGGGCACGATCCTGAATGCCGTCGTGATCGGCCTGGTGGTCGACGCCAGCCTTCCGCTGCTTCCTACGCCCGCAGCCCTGCCCGCCCGTTTGGCTTTCACGATTGGCGGTCCGGTGCTGATCGCCATGGCGTCTGGCCTCTACATCGGCGGAGGACTCGGCCCCGGCCCCAGAGACGGTCTGATGACCGGATTGGCCAATCGGGGTATCCCCGTGTGGAAGGCACGAACAGGGATCGAGATGACCGTGCTCGTGGTCGGCTTGTTCCTCGGCGGCACTGTCGGGATCGGGACGGTGTGGTTCACGCTCGGCATCGGCCCAATGGTGCAGTTCTTCCTGCCTCGGTTCAGCCTGGAGCCACCTCGGTCGAGAGATTACTCCTCCAACTGAGGTTGCCCGCTGCGTCACGAGCTCGCACGGCATAGGTGTATTCCACACCAGGCGTTGGGGTGGCATCTGTAGTGGAAACCACGTCGCCCGCCACCGTGCGCCACAGTTGCCCGAGCGTTCCATCAGTCGAACGGAAGATCACATAGCTGGTGACGGCGACGTCGTCCGTCGAAGCAGTCCAGGAGATCTCGATGTCGGCAGCGTCATCGGTTGTGCGAAGCCCCCGCGGAGTGGTCGGCCGTTCGATGTCGGGAACGCCTCCACCGAAATCGGCTGTCCTGGTCACGAGATTCGATCGCCAACTCACGTTGCCGGCGGCATCAACGGCGCGGATGGCGTAGGTGTAGGTGGTGCCGATGACAACACCAGTGTCGGTCCACGCCACCGCCGCTGGAATCGTTGTGAGCAGCGGCCCGACGGCCCCGGCTGTCGAGCGGTAGATCTGGTACTCGGCCACGCCGATGTTGTCGGTCGAAGGGGTCCACCTGATCCGGATTCCGTCGGGGTCATCAGAGGATCGAAGGCCACGTGGAGTCGACGGGCGCTCGGTGTCGTCGACGACGTCGCCGCTGAACTCTGCGTTCAAGGTGACATCGACAGTGGGAGCGAACTCCAGCGCCTGTGAATTGCCCGATGCCACACCATCCAACCGCCAACGATCAAAGCCGAAGGTCTGCCCGTTGAAGGTGAGCGGATCTGCGACCGAGACCGAGGTCGTCGCTCCAATAGCGACTTCGCGGGTGAACGGGGTGTTTTCCTCGGTCGACCCGACCATGACAGGGGCGCCGAGCGGCGAGCTCGTGACGTCGACATCGACCGTCCGGTACTCCGCCACCGAACTCTCGACCGTGGTGCCGCCGTTTGGATCGGTCACGGTCAAGATCAGCTCGACGTTGGACGGATACTCATGATCAGGCATCACGAAGGAGCCGTTGGCGCCCTCGACCGCGTCCAGACCGTGGGTGTGGCAGCCGCCTCCTGGGATGCAGTGATGCAACACCAACTCCCAGGATCCGGCAGATGACGGAAGCGGTTGCCCATCGGCAGTTTCGAGAATCGAGCGGACCGGCACGACTGCGCCGACACGGAACGTGCGACCCTCGGAAGGCTCGGTGATGTCCACCTCTGGTGCGCCACCGAACACGACGGTCGAGGTGGCTGTGGAACTCAGACCGGTGTTGTCGGTGACCGTCAAGCGGACAGTGAACGTGCCCTCATCGGCATAGGTGTAACTCGCTGTCTCGCCGGTTCGATCCGTGGTTCCGTTGTTGTCCACATCCCACGAATAGGTGAGCGTGTCGCCTGGGTTCGGGTCGAACGAGGCCGACGCATCGAGACTGACCGTACGAGGATCTGCTCCACCGACCGGAAGAACCGTCAGCGACGCCACCGGCGGTTGCGGACCGTCGGCGGACGTGATGCGAATGAGTTTCTCACCGATGATGTCGACGCCGTAGAGCCCCCCATCGGGCCCGAACTGGAGATCGACGAGGCCGCCGACGTCGGTGGCGAACAGCTGCGGGGTCGGAGTGACGCCTTGCCCGTCAGATGGGAGGTACCAGATACAACCCCGGGTGTAGTCGGTGAAGAACAGCGCACCTTGCATGGCCGCATCACCGAAGTCACTGCGGTTCATTGCCAACCCAGAGATGCTGAGTCCACCATTGGAGCAGTCCTCGCCCGGAACAATGGGCGTGTTGCGTTCGTAGAAGTACAGCGGTGCATCGTGGTCACCGGAGGCAATCAACTCTTTGCAGATGTCGGTGGTCAACCAGAACGTGTTCTTGGTCGTGTCTGCGCCCTCGTAACACGGCCAACCACTGTTGGTCAGCGTGTTGCCGGCAGAGAACGACTGAATCTCCTCGCGGCCGGCACCGCCGACATTGGCAACGTAGAACTGGCCGGTCGTAGGGTCTACGGTTGCTCGGAAGGGGTTCCGGAAACCGGTAGCGACCATGCGAGCGGCATTCAGTTCGGCGTCATCAGCAAGCGGGTTGCCAGCGATCGGGGCAAACGTGTTTCGGTTGACTCGCAGGACCGAGCCGTGCACACCGGTCGGATCATCCCTGGTCAAGATGTCCTGCGAGCGAGCTTGTCCGCCCTCGGTCGTGGGTGAACTCAAGTCGCTTCCGACCGGACCGCCCGGATCGCCACAGAGATTGTCGCGCTGGCCGTACTCGACGAAGGACCCGGTAGAGCCGTCGCCGAAGGTGACGATGAGACGTCCGGCGTTGTCGAACAAGACATCGCCGATCGAGTGGAAGGGAAACTGCTGGCAGTGCCCTTCGAACAGCACCGTCTCAGCACCAGAGTTCACGTTGATGCGAGAGACACGACTCAGAGCGGGACAGCCGGTGGTGTCACCGTTGGGGCACGGGTCGTAACCGCCGCCCGGGGTTCCGTAGGCGGGAATCGGGCCGCCAGCGGGAAGCCGATCGAGGGAGTAGCCGACGTAGACCAGATCAGCGTCGGTGGGGTGAGCGGCCAGACCGATCAGCCCTCGGTCTGAGTTGTTGTGGACGCGGGCCTGCATGTTGACCACGAGCGAGGCCGTGTTGTCATCGGGGCCATCGAACTGCAGCACTCGGCCGCGCTTTTCGGTCACATAGATGGCGCCATCGACACCGAACGCCACCGACGTCGGCGTGTCGAGCCCCGACGCAACCGTAGAAAGTGAGAAGCCATCGGGCAGGTCGATCGCCGCTCCCGCCGGTGTGTTGGTCATCGCGCCAGCGATGAGACCAAGCGTGAGGAACACACCGAAACGTTTCCGAAGCTTCTTCGCCAGCATTTCCAACCGCCTTTGGGGTCCCCGCTGGACCCACAGGCTCAAAGTAGCCACTGCCCCCTGGCGGGTAACTGAGCAATCAGTCTCTCGACGTAGTCAATTTGGCTGCAACGAAGCCTGCAACGGCGCCGAACGCATGGCCTTCCCATGACACGCCATCGGTCGGGGCAAGCCCAGCCACCACGGCGCTGCCGTAGGCGAACACCGCAATTGCTGCTGGCACGATCGGCCAAAGCCGGCGCTCGAAGAACACAACGCTGATCAAGAAACCGAAGTAGCCGAACACCAGACCGCTCGCACCGATGTGGTTGCCAGAGCGCGCCAGCACCCAGGTGGCTCCACCGCCCATCGCAATGATGAGGACGGTGACCATGACCCAACGGCGCCAACCCCAGAGCGTTACCAGAATGCCGAGGATCGCAAGAGGCACCGTATTGGCGATGAGGTGCGGCCAGCCCAGATGCAGGAACGGCGAATAACCAATGCCGTCGATGCTGGTGCGCTGGCGGGGAACGATGCCGTTGGCTTGCAACCGGCCATCGAGCAGAACCGAGTCGACCAACTCGATCGCCCACATCACAGCGATCATCATCACGACCATCGCCGCACCTGCCGAGATGGCGGACGCTCTGCTCGGGCGTCCGCCCTCGATGTCAACCGGCAGATCGCTCAAGGAGTTGGGCGGTCCCCGAAGTCTGGGCCTTCGGTGCGGGTGCGCTTGATCTCCCACACGCCAGGAACCTGGGTGAGCCCGATGAAGCTGTCCCACAGCTTCAAGCCGGATTCACCAGCCGGCGCTTTGGAAATGACGGGGCCGAACATGCCGACTCGGTCACCGTTGTCGTCGTCCATTGCGATGATCGGCGTGCCGACGTCGTTGCCGACGAGCGCAAGGCCAGCATCCATGCGCGTGGCGATCTCGGCGTCGAACGCTTCATCGTCGAAGGCCGCAGCATGTGAGGGATCGAGCCCTGCAGCAGTCAACGCCTCTGCAATGTCGAAATCACGATCGCCGTCGTGGTGGATGCGGGTGGCGAACTCCCAGTAGGCCTTGAACGCAGCATCGTCGCCATCGGCGGCGCGCAGCGACTCCATCACTCGGAGCATGTTGTGTGTCTTGACGACCGGCCCGTAGTACGAGCTGTCGGGGGCGGGATCATTCTTCTTCAGAAGGCTGATCGGTTGCCACGTGACATCGAGGTCACGGGCGGGTTGCACTACGTCGACGACCCAACGGGCCGTCACCCAGCACCAAGGTCAAATGGGGTCTACCCAGAAATCGATATGCATTGGCTCACCGTAGCCTGCTCCCATGTTGGGAATCGCATGAAAGCCATCCAGATCACCAAGACCGGCGGACCAGAGGTCATGGCATGGACCGATGTCGCAGACCCCATCGCTGGACCGGGCCAGGTCGTGGTCGATGTGCAGGCGAGCGGGGTCAACTTCATCGACACCTACCACCGCACCGGCCTCTATCCCCTGCCCATGCCGAGCACCCTCGGCCTCGAAGGGGCGGGCATCATCACCGCCATTGGCGAAGGCGTCGATCGCTCCGACAACGATCCCGTCGCCATTGGCGATCTCGTGGCGTGGTCGATGGGGTTCGGTTCCTATGCCGAGAAGGTCGCCATCTCTGCTGACTCGGTGGTGCCCGTACCCGATGGTGTCAGTGCCGAGGTGGCTGCCGCCACCATGTTGCAGGGCATGACCGCTCACTACCTGGTCACCGACACCCACCCGCTGGCTGCTGGTGAAATGTGTTTGATCCACGCCGGCGCCGGCGGCGTTGGCCTGATCTTGATCCAGTTGGCGAAGTCGATCGGTGCCGAGGTGTTCACCACCGTGGGAACCGAAGAGAAAGAGGTCCTGGCGCTCGCCGCTGGCGCGGACCACGTGATCCGCTACCGAGACGTCGACTTCGCAGACGCCATCGAGGCAATTGCAGGCCCTCGCCCGCTCGCTGTCGTCTATGACGGCGTCGGCCAGTCGGTGTTTCGCCGCAGCCTCGACGTACTCGCGCCGCGAGGCATGATGGCAACCTTCGGCAATGCCTCCGGGCCCGTCGAGCCCATCAGCCCCCTCGAACTCGCACCCTCGCTGTTCGTCACCCGCCCGAGCCTCGGCGAGTACATCCAGACCCGCGGCGAACTCCTGCGACGTTCAGGCGACTTGTTCGTAGCGATCGCCGCCGGCGAACTCGACATTCGAATCGGTCACATGATGCCGATGTCTGAAGCGGCCGATGCTCACCGCATGCTCGAAGGCCGTGCCACCACTGGCAAGGTCATCCTCACCCGGTCCGCCTGATCCGCCCGGCGCGATGATCACCGACATTCTCGATCAACTCGAGTCGATCTCGTCGAGTCCCTGGTTCTACGTAGCGATCTTCACTGTTGCATTCCTCGACTCGATCGTTCCCATCGTGCCGGGCGAGACCACCGTGATCTTGGGCGGCATTGCAGCCGGCCAGGGTGAGCTACTGATTGCACTGGTCATTGCCTGCGGCGCCATCGGCGCCTTCGCTGGCGACACGACCTCGTACTTCATCGGCCGCAAGGCAAGCGGGCCTCTCCAGCGAGGCATCTTGTCTTCGGACAAGTGGCAGACTCGGCTCGCCGGGGCATCGAGGCAGCTCGAAAAACGTGGCGGTCCGCTGTTGATCACCGCCCGATTCGTTCCCGGTGGCCGCACAGCGATCACCCTCAGTAGCGGCATCACCGAACGGCCCTATCCCTGGTTTGGCAAGTGGATTGCCGTGGCCACCATCATCTGGGCCAGCTATGCCGCAGGCCTCGGCTATTTCGCCGGGAATCGCTTCAAGGACGACCACACGACCGCCTTCCTGGTTGCCTTCGGCACAGCTCTGGCCGCCACCGGCCTGATCGAACTCGTCCGCTGGCTCCGAGATCGTTCGAAAGCCAGCGCGAATCGAGACAGCGGGAATGAAGCAGCCACCACCGGCGGTTGACCCCGCCATGGCCAGCACCGAGTCCGACTACGACCTCCACTTCTATTTCGATCCGGTGTGCCCGTTCGCGTGGCTGACGTCGCGCTGGGTCGAGATGGTTGCTGATCAGAAGGACTATTCGGTCGACTGGCGCTTCATCTCCCTTCGCATCCTCAACAAGGACAAGGACTACGCCAAAGAGTTTCCGCCCGAGTACGAAGCTGGGCATTCGGCTGGCCTTCGCCTGATACGCGTCGCTGCCGCAGTCCGCGCCAGCGAGGGACGCGCTGCCATGGGGCCGCTCTACACCGCCATGAGCTCCGGGATCTTCGATGTGGCAGCTCCGTCGACCAAGACCGAGACGCGGCTCGCCTGGGGCACGGTCGAGCACGTCAACCCGATCCTGGCCGCCCTCGGGCTCGACAGCTCCTATTCAGACGCACTCACCGACGAGAACTTCAATGCAGTGATCGAAGCCGAAACTGAAGAAGCTCTGAGCCTGGCCGGTAGAGATGTTGGAACGCCGATCTTGTCGTTCAATCCCCCGGACGGACAAGCATTCTTCGGTCCCGTCATCAGCCGGCTTCCCTCGCCAGAAGAAGCCGTCCCGCTGTGGGATGCCGTGATCACCATGGCGTCGTTCCCCGGGTTCGCCGAACTCAAGCGCAGTTTGCGCGAGCGGCCCCAGTTGCGCTCGTTCGGTATCGAGCCCGGCGAGGCAGGCCAGGTCGAAGACTGGCACGGAGGCTCTCGTCGGCTCAACAGCGACAAGGGCTGACCTTCAACGAGCTGACCAGTGAAGGGCGTTCAGCTGCAGCGACGGTGGTTCGGGAAGAACTCGCAGAACTGCTCGAGAACGTTGTTTCGTGCCGTCGTCGTCGGCGCTGCGGTGGTTGGAGCTGCGGTAGTGGGCGCAGCAGTCGTGGGCGCAGCAGTCGTGGGTGCGGTGGTCGTCACCCGCCGGGTCGTCGGTGCAGCAGTCGTGGGTGCGGTGGTCGTCACCCGCCGGGTCGTCGGTGCAGCAGTCGTCGTGGTGCGCCGGGTCGTGACCGCACGCTGCGTGGTTGCCGTGCGCCGGGTCGTGACCGCACGCTGCGTGGTTGCCGTGCGCCGGGTGGTGACCGGTTGAGCCGACGTCGAAGCACGTGTGGTCGGCGCATTCGAAACAACGGTTGGCCCTGCCGGCGGCACTCCTGCTGACTCACTGTCGTCGCCATCATCAACGCTCGTGGCAGAAGCAGTGCTCGACGGAGCAGCACTGGTCGACACCGTCGTCGACTCGGGAGCTGTCGAGTTCGCCGATGCACCAATCACGAGCACATCGCCGTTGCTCTGTCCTGGATGAAATCCAAACCAGATGCCGATGCCCACAACGGCGAGCAAGACAACGAGACCCCATCCAATCGAGGCTCCGGGGGCTCCAGCTCGGGTGCGCGCCACCATGCGACGCAGATCATCAAACATGGGAGTCGAGAACACAGAGAGGACCATAGGTTCTGGCCTGGAGGACCCACCTGTAGCCGAGTGGTATTACCCACCCACAGCTCGTCAGGGTTGTTCACCACCCGATCGTTGGCCGCTGACGATCATCGCGAGCGAGAGCAGCACCAGACCCATCGCTGCGGCTTGAGGGAGCGACAACGCCTCGTCGAGGATGATCCAGGCCAAGATCGCTGACACCACTGGGATCAGCAGCGTGAACGTCGAGCCGACCCACAAGGGGATGCGGACGAGCGACCAATTCATGAGGGAGTGCCCGATCACACCGGCCAGCGCAACCATGATCAGCAGCAAGACGATGTCGTTCCAGCCCGGCCAGCCCAGGTCCTGGGAGAACCCGATGGCAAGTGGTGTGACGATGACGGCGGTCCAGATGGCTGTGCCGGCGGTGTACTCCGTCGAGCTGAGCTTGTCTTTGGACTTCTTGGAGAAGATGAAGTAGCCGCTCCATGTGAACATCGCAGCGAACGCCAGCACGTCGCCGCCGAGGCTCCACTCCTCGACCCCGCTCGAGGCCAAGATCACCCCGCCAACGCCCACGAGCGCCAGCAGCGACCACAGTGCGTCGCGACGCTTGATCTCCTCACCCATGAATCGAGCAGCAACGACACCAACCACGATGGGTTGAAGCGAACCAATGAGCGTCGCGTTCACCACCGTGGTGAGCTTGATTGCGGAGAAGAAGAAGGCGATGTCGAGACCGAGCGCGATGCCCCCGAGCGCTGAGTCGCGCAACACCGACCACCGCATGGGAGTGCCACGGCTGGCCATCCACGCAACGATCAGAACCGAGAAGAGCCAGAAGCGGTAAACCCCGATCGCCAGACCGCCCATACCAATCGATTTGGTGATGATTGTTCCTGCAGCCCACGCCGAGACAGCCAGCCCAGCACCGAGAAGGCCGAGCGAGGTCTGTCGTTGTTCAGCTACCTCATCGACTGCGACCACGGCGGCACGCTACCGATGGATCGCGGCATAGCCTTGGTCGATGCGCGCTCGTGAGGTGGGAATTTCAGCTGTCAACGCCACCTTCATTGCGTCGGATCCGGCGCGGTTCGGCGGGGTCGGTTTGTGGCCGATCGAGGCACTCCGTGGAGCCGACGGATCAGCGATCGAGGGATCGGAATCTCTGACCGTTCGTCCCGTCGACCGCTTTGTCAAAGACGGCGAAACCATGCTGCTCGAAACAGTCGACATGGCCATCGTCCCGCTGGTCGATTTCGCTTTGATGGCCAGCGAACTCACCGCAGAAGACCCCGCCTCGCCGTCATTCGGTGCGCTCGCAGCCGCAGCTCGTCACGCGCTCAATCTGTTGGCCAGGGCCGCTGTCACCCCGGGGCTCTCGCCGAGCGGACTCGATGCCTGGAGCATCGGCGCTCTTTCCAATACTGACCGTTCCCACTTGCAAGCCATCGCCGCTGCGGCGCCGCCAGAAGCGTGGGCGATTCGCGGATCACGTTCCGCCCCACAATCAATCCTCGGTCTGGTCAACGCCATTGCCGATTCTTGGCCTCGCACTCCCGGCGCTCCTTTGGCTGCTGGCCACGAGGCGTTCGCTGCATCCAGCCCGGTCATCGTCGACGCAGCAACGGCGGTCAACCGGTTCGATCTCACACCGGATCGGCGCCCGCCGCTGCTCGTGTTCCGGCTTGTCGCCCCTCCCCCCGGCTCGTCAGATCAGCCATTCGTTGGGGCCCTTGGCCTTCAAAGCCGCTCGAGCACGCAGCGAGTCCTCGACCTCGATGCACTCTGGCGAGCTCCACAAGCGTTGCGACAACGCTTCGAGGCCATCGAGATGTCGTTGCTGGTCACCTTGCGACGCGGCGCCAGAGTGTGGCCGCCCCTCGAACGCCTCCTGGCCCAGAGCCGGCCCGACCGCATTCCACTCTCCGACGACGAAGTCGATGAACTCCTCGGTGAGGTCGGACGAGATCTCTCCGCCGCTGGCCTCACGATCATCATCCCGAACGAGCTCGGACGACAGATCAACTTCACGGCCATTGCTCGCACGGGTCCGGCCCCGATGGGACGGACCGCTCGTTTCGACCTCTCCAGCGTCATCGAACTCGATTGGCGGGCCGCCATTGCCGGCCAGCAATTGACCGAAGACGAACTGCTCGAGCTCGCTGAGAGCAAACGATCGCTCGTGCGATTCCGCGGCGAGTGGGTTCGCATCGACGAGCGGGCCGTTCAGCGCCTCAGAGAACCTCGTACCATCGGGGTCTCCACCGCTCTCGCTGCAGCCCTTGGTGCTGAAGTCGAAGTCGACGGCGGCATGCCCATGGTGGTCGAAGGGCCTCTGGCTGCTCTGGCCGAGCGGCTCCGCACGGTCGAAACCGGCCAAAGCCTCGACGCTCCCGACGCACTCGTCGGCGAACTGCGGCCCTATCAGGAGCGCGGTCTCGGCTGGCTCGATCTCATGGCTGACCTCGGCCTCGGCGGCGTGCTCGGCGACGACATGGGCTTGGGCAAGACCATCCAGATCATCGCTCTGCACCTGCACCGTCGCAAAGAAGCCGATGGGCCGATGCTCGTTGTCTGCCCAGCCTCGGTCGTTGGCAACTGGGAGCGAGAGATCAAGCGATTTGCTCCCGGTATCCCGGTCCACCGCTATCACGGCAACCGTCGACGGTTGCCTGATGTGGCCGGCACCAGCGGCGTGGTCCTCACCACCTACGGCGTGGCCCGCCGAGATGCCGAACGCCTCGGCACCGTCGACTGGGACCTCGTCATCGCCGACGAAGCACAGGCAATCAAGAACCCCTACTCTCGCACGGCTCGGGCCATGCGGCGCCTGCCGGCAAACGCTCGCTTTGCCCTCACCGGCACCCCGGTCCAGAACCAGCTCACCGATCTCTGGGCCATCCTCGATTGGTCGACCCCCGGCCTCCTCGGCCCGCTCGAACGCTTCCGTCGTGAGTTCGTGGCCCCCATCGAGCGTGCGGGCGACAGCGACGTCAGCGAACACCTGAACCGTCTGGTTCGCCCGTTCCTGTTGCGGCGAACCAAGGCCGATCCAACCATCGTCCCCGATCTGCCGCCCAAGACCGAGACCAACGAGATCGTGCCGCTCACCACCGAGCAGGCTGCGCTCTACCAGGCAGTGGTCACCGATGTCATGGCCGAGATCGCAGCCGCTGAGGGCATCGAACGCAAGGGCCTCGTGCTCCGCCTCATCACCAGGCTCAAGCAGGTCTGCAACCACCCAGAACACTTCCTCCAAGAAGGCGGCGAGATCCCTGGCCGCTCTGGCAAGCTCACCGCTGTTGCCGAGCTACTCGAGACCATCAAGGGCGAGGGCGATGCCGCGCTGCTGTTCTCTCAGTACGTGGCGATGGCTGAGCTGCTGGTCCCGTTCTTCCAGTCGATCGGGCTTCGGACGCTGTTCTTGCATGGTGGACTGTCGCTGCCAGAACGAGAGCGCCTGGTCGAGCAGTTCCAGGCCGGCGAGGCCGACGTGTTCCTGCTCTCGCTGCGAGCCGGCGGCACCGGACTCAACCTCACCAAAGCGACCCACGTCATCCACTACGACCGCTGGTGGAACCCTGCAGTCGAGGATCAAGCCAGCGACCGGGCCTGGCGTATTGGTCAGGACCGACCGGTGCAGATCCATCGCATGATCTGCGAAGGAACCATCGAGGATCGCATCGCTGCGCTGCTGGATGAGAAACGCCATCTCGCCGACGCCGTTGTCGGCTCTGGCGAGGGCTGGATTTCTGACCTCACCGACGATGACCTGTCCGCTCTGGTGGCGTTGTCAGACCCTGATGACATCGAAGACATCGAAGACATCGAAGACATCGAAGACGATCTCAACGAGTTCGATGACCTGGCAACCGCCGACGGAGGTCCGCCATGACCAATGAGGGACCAACACCGGCCCCGCCGACCAGCACCAACGCCGTTCACTGGGGCTCGCGTTGGCTCGATCTGGTCGAGGCGTCTCCTGCCTTCGACGAGGCTGCGCTGCGTCGGGGTTCTGACTACGCAAGCTTTGATTTTGAACTCGACGTCGAGATCGAGGCCGGACGAGCATCAACAACGGCGTCTTCTGGCCCTCGCATGAGCTACGACGCTGCGGTGACCGTCCCGACGCTCGACGGTGCCCAGGTCGATGCCATCGTCTTGTCGATTGCTGAAGAAACTCAGCGCATTGCTGCGGTTCTCGACGGGGAGCTGCCACCAGATCTCGATGTGCTGCTGGCCATCGACCCGAAGAACATCGTGCCGACATGCACATGCACCTCGGTCGACAGCCCATGCAAGCACGCCGCAGCCGTTGCACACCTCGTTGCCGACGCCATTGCTGACGAGCCCTTCGACCTATTACATCTGCGGGGCGTCAGCAGGGTCGATCTGATCGAGCGCCTCACAGCGACCCGTCGAGATCCCAACCCGGATGGATCGGTGCCGCAGGCGGCGCCCGAAGAGTCACCAACCAACGAAGCCGAGCCGAGCGAGCCACAGCTGACCTGGTCGGTTGCCTCTGGCACTCTCCCCGTCGATCTCCCTCCGCCGGCGGCCGCCGGAACGTTGCCTGCCTTCCCGACACCACCGCCCCCTGGTGCATCCTTCGACGAAGCCGGCCTCCGGCTGTTGGCAAACGACGGAGCCCGCCGGGCTCATAGCGTCCTCACCGGTGCCGACAACGACTGGGTCGACCTCGACACCACCACTGATCTCGCCAGACGAGCCGCCGACGTCGAGGGCTCTGACCAGTGGAAGCCACTCGTCGAACGAGCCCAGGTCACGAGCCAAGAACTGCGAGCTCGTGCTCAGGCTTGGCGGATCGGCGGATCGACCGCTGTCGAGGCACACATCGCTCCGGCCGAGACCGTCACCGACTCCAACAACCGGGATCACCAGAAACGTCGCACCCACGATGATCAGTGGGTCTCGTTCGAGAAGCAAAAGGGCCGCTGGCTCGCTGTTGCCCTCACAACCGCTCCAACAGCGGCAGAAACCGAGCCCGAGCCCGCCGGGGCCGATTGACTCAGGTTGCGGCGGCAATACTTCCCGCTCGCTTTCCCACCCCTCTCCGAGGTCGTACGGTCACAACATGCGCAGACGGTCTCCGGAGATGTTGGTTCCAAATGAAGAACGCACACTGCTTGCAGCACTTGCGCTTCGGCGAGTCGGCTTCGAGCAATTTCATGGCTACAAGCTGGCCAGCCAGCTCCGCACCATGCACACCACGACTCGTGCCATGTCGTACAGCACGCTGTATCGCTGCCTCGATCGTTTGTCCGAGCGAGGCCTCGTCCACGAGGTGCCGCCGAACCCCACATCGCAGACTCGTGGCCCCAAGCGCCGGGAGTTCATGCTGACCACCGAGGGTGAGACCAAGGCGGTCGATCTGGCCAAAGCGGCAGGCGAGGACTCCGAACTCTTCTGGAATCTCGCCTGACACTCTGCCATCTCAGCGAATGAGTCGTCTGACCGAATAACCTTCGGCCCTATGGCCGAATTCGAATACACCGAAATGTTCCCCCTTGGCGACGATCCCACCGAGTATCGCTTCCTCGGAAGCGACGGAGTCGAGACCATCGACCTCGGCGGCACCTCGTTCTTGAAGGTCAGCGATGATGCCATTCGCTCGCTGACCTCCACCGCGATCCGCGACATCTCGCATCTGCTTCGCACCAGCCACCTCGAGCAACTCGCCAAGATCCTCGATGATCCAGAGGCCTCGTCGAACGATGTCTTCGTTGCCACCGAGTTGTTGAAGAACGCCAACATCGCCGCCGGCTTCATCCTCCCGGGTTGCCAGGACACCGGCACCGCCATCGTCAAGGGCAAGAAGGGCCAGCAGGTCCTCACCACCGGCGACGACAAGGCCGCCATCTCTGCTGGCATCTTCGACACCTACCAGACCTCCAACCTGCGCTATTCACAGATGGCCCCCATCACCATGTGGGAAGAGAAGAACACGGGCACGAACCTGCCCGCCGAGCTGAAGATCGAAGCCATCCCCGGCGACATCTACAAACTCTTGTTCATGACCAAAGGCGGCGGATCAGCAAACAAGAGCTATCTCTTCCAAGAGACGAAGGCGCTACTCAACCCCACGAGCTTGGCCCGGTTCCTCGACGAAAAGCTTCGACTCATCGGCACCTCGGCCTGCCCGCCCTACCACTTGGGCCTCGTCATCGGCGGAACGTCAGGCGAGATGGCAGTCGAAACAGCCAAGCTGGCCTCGGCCCGCTATTACGACGCACTGCCCACCTCGGGGTCGGCTGGCGGCCATGCCTTCCGCGACCTCGAGATGGAAGCCGAAGTTCTCAAGATCACGCAGGCGTTCGGTATCGGCGCCCAGTTCGGCGGCAAGTACTTCTGCCACGACGTGCGAGTGATCCGTCTGCCCCGCCACGGCGCTTCACTTCCAGTCGGCCTCGCCGTCAGCTGCTCGGCTGACCGCCAAGCCAAGGCCAAGATCACCGGCGAAGGTGTGTTCCTCGAACAGCTCGAGGCTGATCCCGCTCGTTTCCTTCCCGAAATCGTGGAAGACGATCTCGTTGGCACCGTGCCCATCGACCTCAACATGCCAATGGCTGACATCCGAGCCGAACTCACCAAGCATCCGGTCAAGACCAGGCTGTCGCTCACCGGCACCCTCGTGGTCGGCCGAGACATCGCCCACGCCAAGATCAAGGAGCGGCTCGACGCTGGAGAAGAGATGCCGCAGTACTTGCGGGACCACCCCATCTACTACGCCGGTCCGGCCAAGACCCCTGAGGGCTACGCCTCTGGCTCGTTTGGGCCCACCACGGCAGGGCGAATGGACTCCTACGTCGAGCAGTTCCAAGCTGCCGGCGGCTCGATGGTCATGCTGGCCAAGGGCAACCGCAGCCAGGAGGTGACCGATGCGTGCAAGCGCCACGGTGGCTTCTACCTGGGCTCGATCGGCGGCCCCGCAGCTCGGTTGGCCAAGGACTCGATTCGTTCGGTCGAGGTGCTCGAATACCCCGAGCTCGGCATGGAAGCCATCTGGAAGATCGAAGTCGAAGACTTCCCTGCGTTCATCGTCTCCGACGACAAAGGCAACGACTTCTACGCCGAAACGTCCCGCCCGGTCGACCTCCTCAAGCGCTGACCCTCGCTCGCCAAGCGCCCCCTCCCTCGGTTTGCCGCAACTCAGGACGGGAAGGCATCGCAGCCTTCGACGGCGTTGAAGAACGACGCGTAGAAGCTGTCGGTCATCGTCCCGCTCTCAGATCCCTCTGCGCCGATGAGTACCTCGAGGTCAGCGTCGGTGAGCCTGCCGGCGAGCGCTTCGGCGACACACGACACCGCGCTCTCGTCGATGTCGTTGGCCAAGAGTTCGCGTTGGAGTTGCGCCTCGACCCCATCGGTCATGCCGCAGCCGAACCTGGCCCGAAACTGATCGAGCAGGAAACGTTCTCGCTGCGGCTCGGCCAGCAACTCGGCTTCCAACCCTGCGAGGGCGTCCTCGTCGACCGGCTCGGCTTCGTACTCTTCGATGAGCGCGTCGATCACACACGCCGCCTGGACCGTTGATGCGTCGGGGTTCGCTGCCTGAAATGACTCGACGGCTTCAGCCCTCGAGAACGACGCAGCACACCCGACGAGCAGCAAGGCCGTCGCAATCACTGCGACGGCCGAAGCAGCTCGCACTCAGTTGACCATCTTGTCTCGGCCAGCCCAGTAGGGCTCACGCAGCTTGAACTTCTGCAGCTTGCCGGTGGCGGTGCGCGACAGCTCGTCTCTGAATTCGACGCTCGTGGGGCACTTGTAGTGAGTGAGCAGGCTGCGACAGTGATCGATGAGGTCTCGCTCGGTCGCCGTTGCTCCCGCTTCGAGCACCACGAGGGCCTTGACCGTCTCGCCCCATTTCTCGTGAGGCACACCGATGATCGCGACCTCGGCAACGTCTGGGTGCGAAAACAGCGTGTCCTCGACCTCGATCGAGCTGACGTTTTCGCCACCGGAGATGATGACGTCCTTCTTGCGATCAGTGATGGCGTAGTAGCCCTCGTCATCGATCACACCGCCATCGCCGGTGTGGAACCAACCGCCGGCCAACGCCTCGTCGGTGGCCTCAGGATTGGCCCAGTACGACTTGAGGATGTGGTTGCCCTGGGCAATGAGCTCACCCTCGGGGCTGACGCCCATCTTGATACCAATGGTCGGTGCGCCCGCCCGGCCGAGCTTGGCCGCACGATCAGCAGCGCTGAGGTGGTCCCACTCCTGACGGCTGCGCGACATCGTCAACAGCGGTGCGGTTTCGGTGAGGCCGTAGATCTGGATGAACTCCCAGCCGAGTTCGGTCTCCATGGCCTCGATGACCGAGGTGGGAGGCGGCGCACCCGCCACCACCATACGAACGGTGCCTCGGCCGGGAATTTCGCCGTCCCACTCCCTTGCTGCATCGAGCACGGCAGTGACCACCGCGGGCGCACCACACATGAGAGTGACGCCGTGCTTTTCGACCCGACGAAGGATCTCGGCGCCGTCGATCTTGCGGATCACGATCTGCTTCACACCCATAGCCAGGACGGTATAGAGCATGCCCCAGCCATCGCAGTGGAACTGCGGAAGCGTGTGCAGGTAGACGTCACGATCGGTCACCGTGGTGTGCCAGCCGAAGGTCACGGCGTTGGTCCAACGGGCTCGGTGGGTCTGCTCGACGCCCTTGGGCCGGGCCGTGGTGCCCGAGGTGTAGTTGATCGATGCGGTTGCATCCTCGTCGGGTTCCCACGCCGCTGGCTCGCCCGCCCGGCCGTACCAGGCAGCGTCGCCCTCCTTGCCCATGATCCAGACACGCTCGCAGGCAATGTCGCCGAGGTCGTCGGCCAGTTCTGGGTCGATCAGCAACGCAACGGCGCCGCTGTGCTCGACGATGTACTCGACTTCAGCCCGACTCAGCCGGAAATTGATCGGCACGAAGACTCTGCCGTTGCCGCTCACGCCGTAGAGCGACGTGAGCAAGCGGGCCGAGTTGTGGCTGACCATGGCCACTCGGGCACCCATGGGGATGCCCATCTCGTCCATGGCGACGCCGATCGAGCGACGCATGTCATCGAGCTCGGCAAAGGTGAGATCGGGGAGCGGATTGGCCGGTTGATCCGGCTCATCGACGATGGCTACCCGGTCTGGATAGACGGCGACACCTCGGTCGAGGAAGTCGTTGATTGTCAGGGGCACCTTCATGGGGATCCTTCCGAGCAGTTGTTGCTCGCAGTGAACGAGACGGATTGAACTTAGACCAGACCGCTCGATTCGAACATCTATGGGCCGATAGGACTAGGTGTCCCGCATCGCGCTGCCAAACCTGACGCTGCCGAAGGCACCCCCGATCTCGGGCGAAAAGTGGCTCAACTCGCCACCGCTCGGCTACGAGATCCTGCGGGGTCGACCCGTTGTGTTGCTGTTCTGGACGTCCAGCTGCGAAGCGTCGTGGGTTTGGCTGCGCCAACTGGAGGCGCTACAAGCGCGGCACGGCGACGCCATCGCCGTTGTTGCCATCCACAGTCCTCGTTTCGACTACGAACGCGGCGTCGGCGTGCTCGCAAACGCGATCGCTCACCGAGGCCTCACCGTCCCTGTGCTCCACGACCCTGGCCTCGATACCTGGGGTCGTTTCGGCCCGACCGGCCGCCCCACGGTGGTGGTACTCGATCCTCGGCAGCGAGTACTCGGAGCCATGTTCGGCACCGACCAGGCCAGCCTCGACAGTCTCGACGCGATAGCGGCCCAGCAAGCAGCCCTGGCCGACCCAACGATCGCCCCCCTGCCCCACCTCGCACTGGCGTCCGACCCGCCGAAATTGCAGCGGCTCAGTGGTCCGACTGGCACGGCCCGGCTCGTCGATGGTCGGATCGCAGCCATCGACAGCGGCAACAACCGCCTCATCATGTTCGATCTCGAACGTGGCGACGCCGACGTCTTCGGCGGTCTGCACTCTCCCGAAGCCATCGCAACACGCGGTGACGGCACGATCTCGATCTCGTTCCCCGACCGAGGCGTCGTCGAGTCCATCGATCCGATCACCAAGCAGCGCTCGGTGATCGCCGACGACATGGTCCGCCCGATGGGGCTGACCGAGGACGTCGACGGCAGCCTGGTCGTTTGCGACGCTGGTGCTGATGCATTGATTCGGGTGACGAGCGAACGCTCCGGCCCGATCGCTAGCGACCTCTCACAGCCTCTTGACGTCGTCCGTCTCGAGAACGGGCTGCTGTTCACCGAAGCGTCGACCGGGGCCATCCGGCTGCTCGGCGACGACGGCAAGGTTCGCACGCTGAACAGTGGCGCCCGACCGGGTCTGCTCGACAATGTCGCCCACAAGGCCATGTTCCAGCGGCCGACCGGCCTCGCCACACTCGACAACGGCCGGGTCGCAATTGCTGACCTCGGCAACGATCGCATCCGCATCATGGCGGATCGCAAGATCACCACCGTTCCCGTTGCTGGCCTTTCGCACCCCGAGTCCTTGCTCTACCTGGGCAACGATCAGCTCTTGTGCAGCGACACCGGGAACAACCGCCTGGTCGTGATCGACCTCGCCAGCCACGCAGCAACCGAACTCAGCCTCGCCGGCCTCCCGCTCTGACTGTCGAAGCCAGCAGCCCGATCGTCCACTTTCCAGCTCGGTCGCTCATCGCAACGTTCGCCGCGTTTCATCTACAGCGCCGGGTGTGCTGCTGATTGAGCATGCGATACCGACCGTCGCGAGCGGGGCATGCCTGCCTGGCAGCCGGAGACGGATATGTGCAGCGGTAGCGGACGGGACGGTGCGAAGGCGTGGGTTCGCTGCGCCGCTGAGCTCAGGATCTGGAATCTAAGTGGCTTCGCAGTTCGGTGTGTCGCTCGAGGGCAGCGAAGTCCACGTCGGCATGGAGGAGTTCCGCTCCGGCTCGAATCGCCACAGCGGCAATGAGACAGTCGATCAGCTTGCGGACGGTCTCTCCCCGTCGGCGGCAGATTCGATAGAGGGCTGCTGCTTCGTCGAAGTCAGCGGGGGTGGTCGGCAGCATCGTCGCTCGGTTGATCAGCCCCCGCAGTTGGGACAGGTGATGATCATCCCGAGCGCCCGCCAAAATCTCCATCGAGACCGCGTCGCACACCGCAAGATCTGCGTCGAGCAGGCGATCGACGGCATTGCAAACTGGAGAGCCGGTGTCGCGTAGGAACTCAATCCACGCTGAGGAGTCGACGACGATCATTCGGCGCGACTTGCGCGCATGTCGGCAAGATCGCCTTCCCAGCCTGAGCCGCGAAGCGATCGAGCATCGTCGAGGTCAAGCGCTTCACCAACGAGACGCCTAAGCGCCAGATTGACCGCCTCGCGCTTCGTGGCGAGCTGATAGCGATCCATCACCTTGCGACAGGCGTCTTCGTCTATATCGATGTTGGTACGTGCCATACACCTATTATACACCAATCGTTCGTGACGTCTGGCAACATCGAGCGATCGGGTCACACGTAGCGCCGGATACCGAGTGCTTGGTTCTCGAGCGCTTGCCGGGAAACTGTTGCGCGAACTGTACGACTCGAAGAACATCGTGATGTACAGTTGAGCGATGGACGTCGCAGTCACCGAACTCAGAGCTCATCTCGGTCGATGGATCGACGCAGCGCGTGACGGCAACGACGTTGTCATCACCGAACGTGGAATTCCCGTCGCCAGAATCGTCGCCCTCGACTCGACATCTGTGATCGACCGCCTCACTCAACAAGGAACGATCAGCCGCCCAGCGACCCCAATACGACCCGTCGCAGGCGATCGACAACGGCCAACTCCAAAGCGGCCCGTCGCTGACATCATCAGCGAGCAGCGACGCTGACGATGTCGCTCGTCTATTTCGATTCGAGTGCACTCGTCAAACTCGTACTGAACGAGACCGGGTCCGAGCTAGCTGCCGCACTTTGGAACGGCTGTGATGCTGCGCTGTCAAGCCGGCTGGCCCACCCGGAGGTCTGTGCTGCCCTTGCAGCCGCTGGCCGCAACCACGACCTCACACCGTCCGAGGTGCAGGCAGCACGCGACGACTGGGAAGTGTTTTGGGCCTCGATCCGCCCAGTGGAATTGACCGCTGAGGTCGAACAGATCGCTGGAACCATCGCTGCGGAACATGGCCTTCGTGGCGCCGACGCAGTGCACCTAGCAAGTGCGCTGGCACTCGACATGGCGGACCTCACCGTCGCAGTGTGGGACCGACGACTGCACGCTGGCGTCATCGCAGCCGGCTTGGCCGCTGCCCCAGCAACACTTGACTGACGACACAGCGCGCCAGGTCTGTCGTTATCGAGCACTCCAGCCGCACATCACGCCGGAAGTGCGGCGTGATGTCTTTGGACTGAGCCCGTGAATATCGATTGGCTCTTGGCTCTTGATTCTGCGCTGTTCTCGGGGTTGTGTTGACGCTGCCAGATCTTTGGCAGGGTTGCGGAAGAAGTGTCATTGCACCGCTCTTCCCATCAAGTCAGTGTGACTGTTGTTCGGCGCTTCGGCCGGGCCTCTCCTTCCAAGGACAAACAATGACAGCAGTGATCGAGGTGACCGGGCTCCGCAAGGAATACCGAAACCTTCGAGGAGGAAAGACTGTCGCCCTCGACGGTCTGGACTTCGAGATTTCCGGCCCCGGTGTGTACGGCCTGCTCGGCCCGAACGGCTCAGGCAAGACCACCACCATCCGGTGTCTCCTCGGCCTCGTGCGTCCCACAGCGGGATCAGTTCGCGTGCTCGGCGCAGACCTCGCCGACCTCTCGACGGTGAACCACAGGATTGGTGCGCTAGTCGAGGGCCCGAAGTTCTCCCCGAACATGTCGGGTAGAGCCAATCTCGAACTCTTCGCAGAGATGAGCAGTATCGACAAGACACGGGTTCATGAGGTCCTCGAGTTGGTGGAGTTGACCGAACGCGCCGACGACGCCGTCAGCGCCTATTCCCTCGGCATGGGTCAACGGCTCGGCATCGCTGCTGCGATGCTCAGCAACCCCGAGTTGCTTATTCTCGATGAGCCGACCAACGGCCTCGACCCTGCGGGCATTGCTGATGTCCGCCGTCTGGTGCGCCGTCTGGCCGATGAAGGCCGCACCGTTCTGGTCTCCAGCCACCAGCTCCATGAGATCCAGCAGATCTGTGACAAGGTCGTGATCTTCGACGCTGGTCGCACCATTGCCGCCGGAACGGTCGAAGAGATCATCGGCAACACGTCTGGTCGTCGCATCATCGTTTCGATCGACGAACGCGACCTCGCAATGTCGGTACTGGCAGGTGCGGGCATTCAGTCCCTGCCCGCCCTCGCCGCCGATCAGTTAGTCCTCCAGGTCGATGGATCGACCGGAGCGGCCCACGTGAATCGCATCCTCGCCCATGAGGGACTCTTCGCTCACGGGATCACCGCAGATTCGATGAACCTCGAAGATGCTTTCCTTCACCTCACCACCAAGACCATCCCGGCACCAGCCGCCATCAAGGAACTGTCATGAGCCTCTTCTCTGCTGAACTTCACCGCATCACCCGCCGCAGGGTCGCCAAGGGAGCCGTTGGCATCGCCGGTGTCGGCATCGTTGCTGCCGGCGCTCTCACATTCATGACCCACTCCAACGCTGCACCCGACCTCGTCGCAGCCCAAGCAGCAGCTGACCAGAACACCGTGGAGTGCCTCCGGTCTTATGCAGCCGACGCCTATGGGATGTCCGCATCTGAGATCGACACTGCATGTGTGTCTGATCCGGCGTGGTTCGTGAACGACCAGAACTTCTACCTTCAGTCGTTGCTGACTGGCGGCGGAACCAACCAATCGTTCGACCAAGCACGCGATCAAGCGTTCGCCAGGACGTCGTATCCCGAGATCGGTGAGGAGTCGAACGCCTACGGCTTCGCCAGCACGCTGGCCGGAGTCGGCGTCCTCGTTGCCCTGGGCGCGGCGATGCTCGGTGCCACACTTGTCGGTGCCGACTGGCGCTCAGGCGTGATCGAGAGCCAATTGGTGCGCCAACCGAATCGGCAGCGCCTGTTTGCCGCCAAGTTCGGAGCCATCGCGTTGACGACTGGACTTTCCAGCGCCGTCTTCGCTGGCTTGCTGGCCGCAGCGATGGTGCCAGCGGCACTGTGGCGAGGTTCGACAGCGAACACCGGTGTCGACTTCTGGTTGGAGGTCGCATCCATGGCTGGTCGGATCGGCTTGGCGTCAGCGGTTCTGGCTGTGATCGGTGGAGCGATCGCCATGACTGCTCGCAACACTGCTGCTGGCGTCGGGGTCGGGCTCTTTGCCTTCATCGCCGGTGGGATTGTCGGAGCGATGGAAGGAAGCTGGACCCCCTTCGTGGCAGTCCCGAAGAATCTCGGAGCATGGATCGCCAAGGGAGATGTGTCTTGGACCTTCATCCAGGAATCCAATGGTTCGTCGAATTGGTATGAAGTCATGGGGTACAGCTGGTTGGGGGCTGGCCTCTTGCTCATCACAGTCATGACCGTGATGACCTTCATCGGCGCCAGCACATTCGTCCGACGCGACGTCAGCTGATCCAGCCCAAACAGCAGAATTCGCTGGTGCCCAGGGCTGCAACCCTGGGCACCAGCGCGTAGCGGCTACCGTCTCGCGGTGGACCGAACTGCGACTCTTCACTGCTCCGCTCCCGTGATCGCCGCCGGCATCACGAACGTTCTCGCCGACGCCGGGTGGTCTGTCCGCCCGGGAGAGGCTGGGACGAGCGACGACAGCCAAGTGGTCGTCGTGTTCGTTCGCAGCGGGCGGGGAATCATCGAGATTCGCGAAATCCGGCGGTTCTACAGCGACGGTTCCATCGTCGCCGTCACCGACAACACAGAAGCCGATCTCACCGCCGAACTCGTCGCCGCTGGCGCTACGACAGTGCTCAACTGGGACAGCTCCCCTGAAATCCTAAAATCAGCGATGGAACTCGCCCTGCACCAGATTTCCGCCATCGCAACACCGGCACTGCGTTTCATCGCCACGAGCGGCGCTCAGGTCGTCGGTATCACGGACGCAGAACGACGATGGCTCGAAGAGCTCGAAGGCGGCATCACCGTGTCAAAACTCGCACCAATCGCCGGCTACTCCGAACGATCGCTCTACCGCCAACTCAACCAGCTCTACCACCGCCTCGGCGCCTCCAACCGCGAAGAAGCCGTCGCGGAAGCACGACGTCGCGAACTCATGTAGCCACCAAACCAACACAGAGCATTCAATAACAGCACCACGTAATCACGACCCAGACACCGCGTCGACCACTCGGCCACGTGCTCACGGCTCGGCGACTTCGTTGTTGGTTGGCCACTTCATCAACCAGTACGGTTGGCGCTGAGGATCGCTTCCGATGAGTTGTTCGTCTTGGAAGCCAACAGCTCGCCAGAAGTTGACTCCTCTCGGGTTTGCGACGTCGGGATCGACAGTGATGCGACGCCAGCCGCGTTGTCCCCGGAGGTAGGCGACCAAAGCATGAACGACTGCTGATCCGAGCCCGCGACCGCGAACCTCGGGGCTGAGCACGAGGTCGATCCCGCCACCGTCGTCTCCGTCATCGGCGAGGTGGTACTGCGCGAAGCCGACGGGGATCCCGTTCTCCTCCACGATGAAGCATTCGACACGTGGAGCACGTCGGCCGGTGTACTTGACCAAAATTTCCTCATTGGCCAGGGGCCTGCCACCCCACTGCTCGTGAAATCCGGGATCGTCGAACAAAGCTCGGAGCGTTGCGAGATCCTGCGGACCGGTCGGCCGAAGCACCGCACCCGCTGCCTCGATGGGCTGGTGTGTCATGGACTCATCCTGCCTCGCTGAGCGTTGCGCGACGAGTCTCAGGGCCGGTCCGAAGGCGCTCGGCACTCAGGATCATCCAGCGCAGCCACTCGATAATCGCGCCACAGAATCACGACCTCGACCAGCCGGACAGCGTCACAGATCGGCCCGTCCGCAGTGCTCGATATCGCCGGCATGGTCGGTCCTCTCCGGTGCCGCAGCTTGCGTGGGCTGCTTCAATGGCGGACGTGTCCCCTGAACTCGAAGCAGTCCTCGAACGGTTGGATGCCCTCGCCGTCCGAGAGCCTCGGCTTATCCGCTGGTGAGCCCAGCCTTCGTCGATTGGATTGCTGAGGCCCCGTCAGAAGACGACAACGTTGCCCGTCAACTCGAAGCCCACCGACTCATCGCTGCCAGATCACGAGAGTGGACGAGTGATCATCGGTGCTGGCTCCCTGATGCCATGCCGTTGTTCACCTACGACAACGTCATCGACACCGAGATCGCCGCTGCTCTCCTGGGCGTGGATGCCGACAGGTTCCACACCCGTGAATCACGACGCCAGACCAATTCCGAGAACCGCTAACGGCAGCCACGACCGAACTCGATGCGGCGATCGATTCGTAGGAATCCAGACTCACTTGCGCTCAGATTGCCTAGCTCGTCGCCCCACTCGACAACACCCACCCATAACCCCGAGATTCGCCATCAGCGCAGTGCAACAATTCGGCTCATTGCAGCGCCACGGAATACCGGTCCGAAAGTGCCCGCAAGTCCACGTAAGCAGAAGGTGGGGTGCCAGTTTCAGTCGGCCTCATCTTCAGGCTCCCAGACGAAACTCAGCGCAATCAGGTCCGAGATCGAAGCACTTCGGGGTCCATCTGCTGTCGGCATCACGCGGATGCCCGGGTGATAGTCAAGTAGAACTTGGCGGTCGCGGCCACAGGGCGACACCACGCCTCGGTTGTCGCTGCCGACTGCGACGATGGTGGTGATTGATCGAGCGCCGTTCGAGCGGGCGGTGCCAAGGGCGACCAGTTCGGCACAGGGTCCACCGCTGAAGTGGTAGAGATCGACCGCGCAGTGCACGGTGCCATCAGAGGCTCGAACCGCTGCGCCGACCGTGTGAACCGTGCCGTCGGATTCTCGATCGATGAGTTGGCGCGCAGCCTCAACGAGTTCGAGGTCCGCGTCGGTCAGTTCCCGTAGGTCGATGTCCACAACTGAAGAGTAGATCTCCGACACCGGCGTCGTGACAGTGCGGCATTGCTCGCTCCGAAGCTCGATGACTCGCCACAGGTCGGCGGAAGCCGACTAACCGACACTTCTTCCCCACTGCGGCGCCTCGTAATCACGGGGCACACTTGGCCCGATGCTGCGCCGCAACGAGCGGTTCGTGGTGCCATCGCTACAGCGGACGGCGTTCGAGTCGGACCCCTCGCTCGTCCCGAACTGCCTCCATGGCGAAGTCGAAGAGGTCGACTCGTGAGGCGAACTCAACATCGAGTGGGTCTGCGTGTTCCGCATCGAGAGCGAGGGTCCGATGAGCTTCGTACGTCGATCGTAGGGCTGCGGCGGTTTGGACAGCCTCGAGATCGAGTCCGAGGCGGGAACGCTCTATGAGGTCAGCTGTCAAACGATCATCGCGCCCGGTCACCTCGAGAGCATCGGGGTAACAACCTGTGATCACGTACGACGGTTCACCAAGGCCAGCCGCCGTGATAGCTGTCGCGGTAGCTGACGCACAGACGAGACTTGCTGCCCACAGACGGTCGGCATCTCCAGCGGCGAGGACGCCTTGAGTGCCTGCCGAGGTCCGTTGGACAACGGTCTTACCAGAGAGATCGCTGCGGCTCACCGCGACGGGCGAGTTCGAGAAGTCAAACCCTGTGGGCCGCCGACCATGGTCTTCACCGGCCGCGATCGCACCAGGATGTTGGCCTTTGAAGGCAAGGGCCTCTTCAACAGACGCTACGAGATAGATCGATTCTGCCCCAGCTCCGAAGGCGTACGCCGCAGTGGTGAATGCTCGGAGAACGTCGACCACGACAACAGGCCCTTTGACGCCGTCGAGTTCCCAGCGCAGCAGATGTCGGCTCACCAGTCGGAGTGTCGCACAGCGCCGACGAAGTCTCGACAGCTTTACTCAATCCGGCGTGAAGCCCCTTCGCTCGAGGGCATCGACGGCGCCGGACTCCGAGCGGGTGGGTCGAACAATGAGAGTTCTTGCGACGTTGGGACCTCGAAGATCGACGACCAGTGCTCCAGAATCTGGCAGGTCACATCCCAGAGCTCTCGCTCGACTGCCTGACCCATCGACTTGTCCCAGGGCGTCGTACCAAGACCCCAGAGCCATTCGTCTTTGGTGAGCCGAACGGCTTTGCGCTCGGCGGCGAGCCTCAAGGCAAGCGAAGTCTTGCCCGCTCCTGGCAATCCGCAAGTGAGCAACAACCGGGTGTCATTCATCGCGAAGGGAGATACAGACCGTGAACGGAGCATCCGACTGGAGTGCCTTGCCGCCTTGGGGAATCCCCTCGCTGCGGATCTCGCCTGCAACGTGCATGCCGATTCTCTGCATGACGGCTCGTGAGCGCTGGTTGTGTCGAGCCGTGCAAGACACAACGGCCCGGGCGTCGAGCACATCGAACGCAAAGGTCAGAGCTGCCTCACCGAGTTCCGAGGCGTAACCCTTGCCCCAGAACTCGTGACGCAGAGCCCAGCCAACCTCGAGCCATCGAGCATGAGCCAGGAATGGTCGCTCGCTGGCGTGAGCTTCACGAACCCAGGCCTCATCAGGCAGGAACGCACAGAGCTGTCCCCAGTCGTCATCTATCGGTGTTCGCGACAGTCCTCCTCGTCCAATTACAACACCGGATTCACGGTCGTAAGCCATCCACTTGTGGACCCCGTGGAGTCGCCACGATTCAGCGATCTCTCGTGCCCGCTCAACTGCTTCTTGGTGCGAGGGCCGCCAATTGTCGTACCACGGCACCACCGCCTCGTCGTTGTGCACAAGATGAAAATCAATTGCGTTGTTTTCACCGATCGGGGCAAGCCGAAGTCGATCGGTGAGAAGCGAATTCGCGCCCAGGTTCATCATCGAATCGTGACACAAGCGTCTTGGATGGCTGTGCACTGCCGTCTTTCCGCTCTTGGAATCACAAAGCTAGTCGGATCGCATGATCCGGACCTGGGTTTGCTCGGCGTCGTACTCGATGAAGGTCGTCTCGAACGCGAAACCAAGACGGTCGAGCAGACCGAGCGACCGGGCGTTCGCTGTTTGCGTGACCGCGATCAACGACGGCGAGTCGGTGGTGCGCCAGGCCCAATCCAGCACCGCCCGGCTCGCCTCCTCCGCGTACCCGTTGCCCCAGTGCTCCGGGAGAAGCTGATACGACAGCTCTCGGTCATCACGCTCGTGGTCGATGCTGACCGTGCCCACCACGAGTTGGTCGACCACAACAGCGAACGCTCCGTGCTGATCACCGAGTTCGCTCGTCGACAGCTTGGTCAACAACTCGTCGTCGACAGGCCCGCCGAGAAACCGACGCACATCGACATCAGTCAAAACGCGCTCGAGCACTGGCCAGTCGTTGTTGGTCAAGCAACGAAGCAGCAATCGCTCGGTCGTGATCTCATCGGTGGTCCAAGCCATGGATCGATGTCAGTTCTCGAGCGGCAGCGCGATGCTCGCCATTTCGTCGAGCTCGTCGCCCCACGTTTCTGGCTCCTCGGTGGGGATGATCACGAACTTCGAAAAACCAACATCGATGAAGCGCTGGATCGCTGCCGGCAGCTCGTCTTTGGTCGGGAGGATCTCGGCCGGGTCTGCATCAGGGTTTCGTCGTTCGAGAATCTTGCCGAAGCGTTCGGGAAGCGCCGCGCCGTTCGGTCGGTAGGCAATGAGCGCTCCGTAGTGCTCGTCCTCGATCTCCCGGTCATTCTCGTCAGCCACCTGCTCGATCACCTTGCGAGCCTCGTCGACCTGGCCCGCCGTGCAGAAGCTGGGCAGCCAGCCATCACCGTGGCGACCGACCCGCTTGAGTTCGAGCGGAGCAATGCCCCCGAGCCACACTTCGATCGGGTCCTGCGTTGGCCGCGGCCGCACGGTGACATCGCTGATGTCGAACCGCTTGCCCTGGTGCGTGACGTTGTCCTCCGACCAGAGCCGACGCATCAGGGGCAACGCCTCATTGAACCAGCCGCCTCGGTCCTTCTTCTCGACACCGAAGGCCTGATGCTCACCAGAGTCGGCAACTCCCAGCCCGAAGGCAGGAAGCACTCGGCCGTTGCTGAGCCGATCGAGGCTTGCGATTGCCTTGGCCAGCACGACCGGGTTTCGACCCGGCAGAACCATGACCGACATGCCGACCTTGAGCTTCTGGGTTCGGCCGCAGGCGTAGGCCATCCCAACGAGCGGGTCGGGACAGTCACCGCCGAGACGTTCTGACAGCCAGAGAGAGTCGAATCCCTTTTCTTCGAGCCCGTCGACCAACTCGATGAAGCGGTCCTGGTCGTTGGTGTCGCTGGTGGTTCCGAGGCCGTAGCCGATCTTGATCTTCATGACACGCTCGTTTTCATGACAGGGAGCGTCCCACGTTGGGAGCACTTGGAACCAGCCGACTAGGTTCGCCGGATGGTCACGCGACTCGATACCGATGAAGTCAGCCCGCAGGTTCAGCAACAGGGAGACCATCTCTTCGCCACGATCTTCTTCACCCCCGAGGGTTACGCCGATCCAATTCCGTCGTACCGAGCGTTCCACGAGACCGCCCCAGTCCACGTGTCTGCGTTCGGTGGCGCGGTCCTCAGCCAGTACGAGCACTGTCGGGCGCTGCTGCGCGACAACCGGTTTGGCAACGGAGCCCGCGGCGACTCGAACGACAGCCCCTTCATCGCTGGCAATCCCGAAATCATGGCCGTCCGACAGGAGATCATCGATCGTCAAGCCGGCGGCGCCCAGTCGATGCTCGGCCTCGACCCACCAGACCACACTCGTCAGCGCAGCCTGGTCAGTCGCGCCTTCACCCCTCGCACGGTCGAGAAGCTCCGGCCTCGCATCACGGCCCAAGTCGAGAACTATCTCGATGTCATGGTCGCCAACGGTGGCGGCGACATCATGGACGACCTTGCCATGCCGCTTCCCGTCTCGGTCATCTCCGAGATGCTCGGCGTGCCCGCCGACGATTGGCCAGGTATTCGCGAGCCCGTCACCGCTCTGGTGGCGTCGCTCGAACCGGGAGCAACGATCGACGAACTGCGAGCCTCGATGGACGCCCGCGACACGCTCATCAACTACTTCGGCGAGCTGATCGAGCGCCGGACCGCAGAGCCCGCCGACGATCTCATCTCCGGTCTCATCGCCGCTCGAGACGAGCACGACAAGCTGAGCAACGACGAGGTCATGGCCGTCACGATCCTGCTCTTCGCTGCGGGTGCCGAGACCACCACAAACCTCATCGGCAACGGTGTCAATGCCCTCCTCAGCCATCCCGACCAGATGGAACGGCTCTGGAACGATCCCTCGCTGGTGTCCGCCATGGTCGACGAGGTCCTGCGCTACGACTCCCCCGTACAGCTTGATGGTCGCACCTGCATGGAACCAGCTGAGTTCGCTGGACTCTCGTTCGAACCGGGCGATCGAGTCATCACCTTGCTCGGTGGCGCCAACCACGACCCTGCCGTCTTCGACGACCCGAACCGGTTCGACATCGGCCGCTACGCCGGCGAGACCGCTGCTGAACCGGTCATGAGTTTCGGATCCGGCATCCACTACTGCCTCGGCGCCAACCTCGCCAAAGTCGAAGCCCAAGAGGCGTTCAGCGGCCTCATCCGGCGGTTCTCATCCATCGAAGCCGCTGGCGAGCGCCCGTTCCGTCAGCGGATGGTGCTTCGTGGGCTCGAGAAACTACCGATCACCGGCACCCCTCGATGATCACGACGTCGACGCCGTCGACCCGTGTCTGATCTGACCGTCGGAGGTCGTCCCCCTCGGCGTCGCCGACCCAATCAGCGGCAGCGTCGAAAAACTCATCGAGGTCCTCACCAGAGTCCGCCGCCACGTTGATCACGGTGCAGGTCTGGCCGTCCCGTTCGAAGCTCACGTAGCGATCGCCGTTCCAACCGTCGCCGACAACGTCGCCAAACCAGATGTCGAACACCAACTCGCCGATGACGCCCTCGTCGATGACTTCTCCGCTGGCAGCCGGGGCCGAAATCACGGGAACCGATTCGCCATCGAGGTATTGCTGGGGATGCAGCGATTGTTCGCTCGTGGGTGGCGGATTCAGGATTGCTTCGTCCACTGCACGCTCGCCGGCGTCTCCCCCACCCGCGGCGTCTGCAATCGCCCGAACGAGCACGGGCCCATCCTCGTAGGGGAAGAACTGCGTCTCGAGAACAAAGCTCGGGATCTGCTGGAGAATGGCGATGTCGTCGGGACCGTAGAACGAGAACTCGAGGTTCGACAGCTCGGACCGCTTTCGGGGTGACAATTCGGCCCGCCACGCCGACTCGACACGGTTGGCGTTGCCCTCGACCACGGCAAGGAAGCCGAGGAACGTCTCGTCGTCGAGGTCTTCGATCTCGGGCCGATCGAGATCGAGCCATTGATCGTCGTGAGCATGAACGAGCTCGTGGACCATGATCAGCTCGACGAACGGATTGATCTCCGAGCCACGGATCACCAGCTCCTTGGAGACGGGGTCATAGAAGCCGACCACGCCGATCTCGAGGCTCTGCGTCGTGACTCGAACGAGGTCGACACCCGGCCTGATCAGGCCGAGCGACCCGAGGACTTCGCCTTGCACCTCGGTTTCGTCGATGTCTTCTTGATCCACATCGTCGAGCAGCCGCTCGAGGAACTCGTCCTCATCGGCGAATTCGACCACGGGGAAGGTCTGGAACGGTCGCCCTCGGAAGTCCTCGACGAAGCGAGCAGCGTCGCAGACTTCTTGGCGGGTTCCGTCAGGGCACACTGCGTTGTCGCCGTTCGGCGCGATCTCCGGCGCCGCTTCCTCCGGCTCGACCGCTTCGTTCTCCGGAACAGCCGGATCATCGGATCCGGCCTCGTCGTCGGGTGAGTCCTGCGTGGTTCTCGGTGTCAGATCTCGGCCGGCAAGGGCCTCGTCATCGGTATCTCGCTGGGTGTACCAGGCCACGCCGCCGATCACGGCGGCGGCGCCGATGATTGCCGCGAGGGCAACCCACACACCCTCTTTGCGGCGTTTCGGCGTTTCGGGAGCTGGACCGCTGGCCATGCCGGCAAAAGGATCGGCGTACCGCTGTTGGTTGGACAGTGTTGGCGGAACCGAGGGGGGCGGGCCCCACTGCCCACTGGTCGGCTCGTCGGCAGGAGGCTGAGGTTCAGACATGAGGAGAACACGCTAGGCCACCCATGAGGCCGACCAGGTTCATCCCTGCGCTAGCTTGGCCAACTATGACGAGCGACAGCTTGGGCGATCTCGGGGAGAAGATCCGTCACCTGGCACGTGTTCCGACACTACTGGTGGCTTCTGACTACGACGGGACGATTGCTCCGCTCGTGGACGACCCCATGACTGCGGTCGCCAACCGGGATGCCGCCGCCGCCATGCGCTCACTCGCCGAATTGGCCAACACCCACGTCGCAGTTGTCTCGGGCCGCAGTCTTCGCGACGTCGCCACGCTGTCTCGCTTCCCTGAAGAGATCCGTTTGGTTGGCTCGCACGGCAGCGAGTTCGATCTTGGCTTCGCTTCCCAACTTGCTCCTGAACTCGCCGAACTTCGAGAGCGGCTGTCCCGAACCGTCCACGACCTCGGCACCAAGTACCACGCGTTGGTCGAGGAGAAGCCCACCGGCGTCACCTTCCACCTGCGCACGCTCACCGAGGAGCAAGCCACCCTCGCCCGCGACGAACTCGTAAGGGGTCCGGCCAGCTGGGACGGCGTGCACACCAGGACCGGTCACGACATCCTCGACATGTCTGTGGTGCAGACCCACAAAGGAACTGCGCTCAACATCCTGCGGGCACAAGTCGGCGCATCTGCGGTGATCTTCCTCGGCGACGACATCACCGACGAGGATGCCTTCAGCACCCTCACTGGGCCCGATGTAGCGGTCAAGGTCGGAGCGGGCCAGAGCGCCGCTGGCTTTCGAGTCAAAGACACCGACACGGTGGCGAAGATTCTCGCGCTGCTTGCTGAGCTCCGGTCGGAATGGCTCAGAGGCTCGGGCCTGACACCAATCGAGGACCACTCGATGCTGTCCGATCTACGGACCGCTGCCATCGTCACCCCAGAAGCTCGAATCACCTGGATGTGTGCCCCCCGTATCGACTCCGCCGCTATCTTTTCCGAGCTGCTCGGCGGCCCTTCAGCAGGCTACTTCTCGATTCGGCCCACCGATGGTTCCGCAGTCGAAGGTCAGTCCTACGTCGGCGATTCCATGGTGCTCGCGTCGACATTCCCCTCGATGCAGGTGACCGACTACCTCGACGTGTCCGGTGGGCGCTCCACCGAAATCGCAGGCGAGTCCGACCTCGTTCGCGTCATCGAGGGTTCGGGATCTGCGGTTGTCGAGTTTGCGCCGAGGCTGGACTTCGGACGGGTTCCCACCCAACTCGGGGTGCTCGACGAAGGCCTCGAAGTCACCGGCACCGTTGACCGCATGACCTTGCGCTCCCCTGGAGTCAGCTGGACCATCGAGAACGAAGGCGTGCACCAAAGCGCCCGAGCCACGATCGACCTCGATGCCTCCGGCCCCGTAGTTCTCGAACTGCGATGCGGACGATCTGATCTGAGTGCATCGAAACGTTCGGAGAAGGACCGCCGAGCAGAGACCAAACGGTTCTGGAACGAGTGGGCAGACCAGCTCGATCTTCCAGCTGAACAACGAGACCTCGTGGCTCGGAGCGCCCTCACCTTGAAGGGCCTGTGCCATGGGCCCACCGGTGCCATCGTCACGGCAGCAACGACATCGCTCCCCCAGCACCTCGGCGGCACTCGCAACTGGGACGATCGCTACTGCTGGCTGCGGCACGCAGCGATCAGCGCCTCGGCGCTGTCACGCGTTGGTTCCAACGACGAAGCGCTCGCTTTCCTCGACTGGGTCATGAGTCTGCTCGAGACCAGAAATGATCCTGAGCGGCTGCCTGCGCTCTACAACGTCACCGGGCGACACCTCCCACCCGAAGGCGAGATCGCCAAGCTTTCGGGCTTTGCTGGGTCTCGACCGGTTCGCGTCGGCAATGCCGCCGACGGTCAGGTGCAGCTCGACTGCTTCGGTTCCATCGTCGACCTCGTGCACGTGATTGCCGATCAGGGCGCCGAGATCACCGCAGAACACTGGCGACTGGTCGAAGCAATGGTCTTGGCAGTGTCACGGCGCTGGCAAGAACCAGACCACTCGATCTGGGAGATCCGCCGCGCCCCTCGCCACCACGTCTACTCCAAGGTCATGTGCTGGGTTGCCGTCGATCGAGCGATTGATCTCTCCGAGCGATTCCTCGACCGTCCCCCGGCGGCATGGAACGAACTCAGAGACGCCATTGCCGCCGACGTGCTTGCTCGAGGATGGAACGAGCGACGCGGCACGTTCACCTCGACCTACGACGGCGACGACCTCGATGCGTCGACCCTCATCGTCGGCCTCGCTGGCCTGCTTCCCGCCACCGACGAGCGTTTCATCTCCACGGTGGCAACCGTCGACGCCGAGCTTCGAAATGGGCCGACTGTCTATCGATACGTCGAGGACGACGGCCTTCCAGGGCGCGAGGGCGGCTTCCACTTCATGACCTCGTGGCTCATCGACGCCTTGACCCTGACCGGCCGGGCCGATGATGCAAACGATCTGTTCGATCAGCTGTCCGAACTCATCGGGGCGACCGGTCTGATCTCTCAAGAGTTCGACCCCGAGAGCGGCCGAGGGCTCGGCAATCTTCCCGTTGCTTACAGCCACGCCGGGCTCATGATCAACGCTGTGCGCCTCGCGGCATGGCGGCCCGAGTGAGTTACACGCTCGGCCTCGACATCGGCACCACATCGTCAGCGGCTGCAATCAACGATGGCTCGACTGTCCGCATGCTGTCGGTCGACCATTCCGCTGCGGTCATTCCATCGGTCGTACATCGCGATGCCGATGGGACCGTGCTTGTTGGGGCGGCCGCCGAGCGCCGAGCCATCAGCGACCCCGACGGCGTTGCTCGGGGATTCAAGCGTCGCTTCAGCGACCCGAAGCCGCTGAACCTCAACGGCACTCTGGTTCCGGCCCACGACCTCATGGTCGAGGTCGCAACGGCTCTGGTCGACCTCGCCACGCAACAACAGGGCGAAGCCCCCGAACATCTCGTCGTGTGCCACCCCGCGCATTGGGGCAAAGACAAGCTCGACCTGCTTTCCGACACCCTGAACAACTCGACGCTGCCACCGCACACCCGCATCTCAGAAGCAGAAGCTGCCGCCGTCCACTACGCATCGCTCGAGTCTGTCGGCGACGACGAGATCATGGCGGTCTACAATCTCGGTGGCGGTGCGTTCGATGTCGCAGTGCTACGCAAGACCAATCGCCGTCCGAGCGGCTGGGAGATCTTGGGCGAGCCGCAAGGCATCGAACGCCTCGGCGGGATCGACTTCGACCTCGCCGTGGTGACCCACGTGGTCGGGGCACTCGGCCTCGGCCTCGATTCCTTCAACTCCAAAGACGCCTCTACCCAGGCCGCCGTCACTCGGTTCCGCGATGAGTGCCGAGATGCCAAGCACGCTCTGTCATCGGACCTCAGCACGACCGTGCCTGTTCTCTTGCCTGGCTACAACCAAGCCGTGCGCATCACTCGCCGTGAGTTCGAGCAACTCATCGACCCTGCCATCGGGCGCACGATCGACGCACTCGAGGTCGCAGTCACAAGCGCTGGCATCGACATGGGAGCGATCGGTCGGATCCTTCTGGTCGGCGGCTCGACTCGCGTGCCGTTGGTTGCTGCTCGGCTGTCTGCGGCCACGAACCGTCCGGTCAAGCGGGACGCGCACCCCAAGCACGCCATGGCTCTCGGCGCTGCAGCGATGGCTGCTCTTGCGCCGGCGACTCCAGCGCAGGGCGTACCCAAGGCCGCTCCGAGCCACACCGAGCTCTACAGCCTCCCCCACATCGACGAACAGCCGTTGCCGGAGTTCATGAAGGGTGGCGGAACACGCGGCTCTCGATCGACTGCATCGGCGCCCGCACCGACCGCGACTCCAACACCTGCAGCTTCCGCAGCGCAGACGACCGCTGCACCAGCCACCCCTGCACCAGCCACCCCTGCACCTACGACGATGCTGAAGACGCAGAACCCTGGGCCCGTTGGTCCGGTCATCGTCAACGAACGCATCCAACAAGACAGGCGTTCGCCGCTCTTGCTCTTCTTGCTCTCGTTCGTCGTCGTCGGCGCCGTGCTTGCTGTGGTGCTCTTCGCTCTCGACCGCAGCGGCAGCGACGACACATCAGCCGCTCCTACCTCGGTTGCCCCGGCCACAACAGCTGACGCCGACTCGAACAGCAGCACCGAGCCAGGCACCTTCGAGACCAGCTGCGAGACGAGCCAGCTGCCAGACCCTGCGGTGCGCTACCGAGTCACTGTCATCCCCGAAACGTTCGAGGAAGCAACGCTCAACGGCCGAAACGTGCCGAGCACGAGAGCCGTCGACGGTGTCGGGTCGGTGCCCGTCACTGCCTTCCCTGAACTCACCGAGCTCGATCTCAGCTACATCAACTGCGAAGTCGCTGAGAACGGTCGAGTGTGGTGGGGCGTCAACTACGAGGGGCCCGACGCCAACGGTGCAGACTTCAACGGCATCGTCTGGGCGTCGACGCTCTTCATCGAGCCCGTCCCTTCCTAGAGCAGAGTCAGGCGAGAGCAGAGTCAGTCGAGAGCAGAGTCAGTCGAGATCGTTGACTGCGGCTTCCCATTCGTCGTTCAGCTTCGCCGCCTTTGCCTTTGCTGAGTCGAACGTGGCGAGCAGCTTCTTCATCTCGTCTGGGTTCTCGTAGATCTCAGGATCGGCGAGCTGCGTCTCGAGACCACCGACGACTTCCTCGGCTCGCATGACCTGACGCTCGAGCCGTTCGACCAGCTTGCGCCGGTCACGGGTGCTCTTGCTCTTGTCGTTACGAGCTTCAGCTTCGGCCCGCTTCTCGGCCTTGCGCTGGTCCGATGGTCGCTTGCCCACCGAACTCGACGGGGCGATACGTGAACTGGTCGACGAACGCTCGCTCGACGGAGTGAGTACGTGCTCTTCCACGTCTCGATGCTGTGTGACCTTGCCGTCACGCACCTCGACGAGCGAATCGACAGTGTTGCGAATCAGGTAGCGATCGTGGCTCACCAGCAGGATCGTGCCCGGATAGGCCTGAAGCGCATCTTGCAGCACGTCACAGCTGGGGATGTCGAGGTGGTTGGTCGGTTCGTCCAAGATCAACAGGTTGACCGGGTTGCACATGGTCTCGGCCAGAGCGAGGCGCGTGCGTTCACCACCGGACAGATCTGCGACTTTGCGATCGACGGCGTCTCCGGAGAAACCGAACGAGCCGAGCACCGTGCGCAGCTGACGGTTCTTCGGCTGCTCGCCGACCTTCATCTTGAACTCGCCGTAAACGGTCTGCTCCATGTCGAGGGCATCGACCTGATGCTGAGCGAAATAGGCCACATCGACATTCGAGCCGAGAGTGACCGCACCCTTCGACGGCGTGAGCTCGCCGAGGATGGCCTTGAGCACCGTGGACTTACCAGCACCGTTCGGACCGATCAACGCCACCTTGTCGCCGCGTTCGACGATGAGGCTGGCGCCGGAGACAACGGGTGCGTCGTCGCCGTAACCGATGTCGGCGTTTTCGATCTCGATCACGACTCTGGCCGACCGACGAGGTTCGGGGAAGGCGAAGCTCAGCTTCAGCTCTTCGATCTCTGGCACTTCGATTTTCTCGAGCTTCTCGAGCGTCTTGATTCGGCTCTGGACCTGCTTGGCCTTGGTGGCCTTGTAACGGAAGCGCTCGACGAACTGTTCGACGTGGGCACGTTGGCGGGCCTGACTCGACGCTGCGGCCTCGGCCATACGAACTCGCTCTTCGCGCAGCACCACGAACTCGGCAAAGCCACCGACGTATTCAGTCGTGGTCGACCTGGCCACCTCGACCACGCGCTCGGCCACGTTGTCGATGAAGTCACGATCGTGGGAAACGAACAGGATCGCTCCGGGGTACGCCGCCAGCTGCGCTTCGAGCCACAGCACCGAGTCGACGTCGAGGTGGTTGGTGGGTTCGTCGAGGACGAGGATGTCGGGCTTCTGCAACAGCAGCCGGGCCAGCGACGCTCGCATCTGCCAGCCACCCGACATCTCGGCCAATGGTCGATCCATGTCGATCGCAGTGAAACCGAGGCCACCAAGAATGCGGCGAGCCTCGGGCTCGAGCTGGTAGCCGCCGAGCTGTTCGAACTGGCTCTGGGCAATGCCGTAGTCCTCCATGACCTTGTCGTGGGCATCGCCGGTGGTCGTGGCCATGTCGGCCTCGAGTGAGCGCAAGCGCTTCTCGATCTCGAGCACGTGCTTGGCCCCCTTCAGGACCTCATCGAGCACCGAGCTCTCCCAGACGTCGATCAGTTCCTGCGGGAGGTAACCAATGCGCAGGTCCTTCTGACGGCTGACGTCACCATCGTCGGCTTCTTGGGTGCCGACGATGATCTCCATGAGCGTTGTCTTGCCGACGCCGTTACCACCGACCAACGCAATCCGGCGACCGCTGGTCAGCCGAAACGTGACGTCACGGAAAAGGGTCCGCGGACCAAACGACTTTGACAGACCAGAGACCGATAGCACCGAGTGAGGCTACCGGCGTCAAACAGCGCCAAACGGCCACTCGAGCGAGATCGTCACGGTGCCAATCACCGCATCGACGTCGATGCGACCGAATGTCCGGCTGTCGGTGCCAGCCGACTGGTTGTCGCTTGCCAACTCGACCAGACCTCGTGGGTCAACGCTTGCGACGCGCTTCACGATTTCGATCGGCTGTGACGGATGCTTCGCCACCACCACGTCACCGGCAACAAACGCAGCGCCGGGTTCGTACAGCACGAACTGCCCTTCGCTCAGGGTCGGCGTCATGCTCGCACCCAAAACGCGCAAACGCCGCCGGCGCCCTCTGATCCAAGACCAGATTTCACCGACGGCGTTCACAAGAGTGAGTCGAGCGGAGTCAACGAAAGAAGCCTGCGATGTTTCGGCCCTAGGCCGAAACTCGAAGCTTCCTGATTCGCCTCGGCCGCAGGCCGAGTCGAATCAGGAAGCCGTGTACCAGGTGACTTCGCGTCCCTTGGATTCCCAGAACATGTTGTGGATGGCTTCGATCTGGCTCATGAGCTCTTCGCATGCAGCGACGTCAACGGCGGTCTTGCATGCCGATGCCTGCTTCGCAGCGTTCCAGAACGTGGTGTGGAGGTCGGGGTACGCCTCGAGGTGGTTCGGCTTGAAGTAGTCGTGCCAGAGGATGTTGAGCTCGCGCTTGGTGATCTCGGCCTGCTCTTCCTTGATCGAGACGAAGCGGATGTAGGTGTTGTGGGCGCCGGGGGCGCTCATGTCGATCGCTTCGATCTTCTTGGTCATGGCAAGCACGGCCTCGGCGGCGATGCGGGCACTGGAGGGGTCGTAGACACCACAGGGACCATCGCAGTGGGCGTGGGCCACATCGGCGGGTGCCACACGATCGAGTGCAGAAAGGAAACGGCGGGACAAGCTCATGAATGCTCCTGGAGAGACGTCAGTGGAATGGCACGAATCGTAGCGTTCGCAAGCCGCTCCGGTGAACCCGGCGCTCTGCATGACCAGACTCGAGCGCCGATGTACGGTCTGGGAATGGCAGATATGACTCCGGCGGCCGACGAGATGCAGGCCGGCGACCAAGCAAGCGCATGGCTCGGTATCGACATCGTGCAGGCCTCTCCCGGCGAGGCGGTCGCGGCTTTGCGCGTTGTCGACCACCACTGCAACGGCCTCGGGGTGTGCCACGGCGGATTCATCTTCACTCTTGCCGACACCGCCATGGCGTTCGCCGTCAACGCCGGTGGCGATCGGGCCTTCGCCACGAACGCTGAAGTCGACTTCGTCAACGGCGCCCGAGTCGGCGATCTCTTGACCGCCAAATGCACACGCATCGTCGAGCGGGGCAAGGCGGGGATCTGCGATGTCGTGGTCACCGATCAAGACGATCGCATCATTGCTGTCTTCCGGGGCCGCACGCTTGCGGTGAAAGCTCCCGCATGAGCAGCAGCCCTCCACGCGAAACTGACGGCGATGCGCTCGGCGAGCTCGCAGCAAAGCGGGTCCACGAACTCTCGGACAACATCGATCCCGCTGCCTTCACTGCGTCGTTCAACCTGTTCCGCTTGTCCTCCCGGTTGCTGCATGATCTCGAGTCAACCGTGCACCGCCCCCGAGGTCTCTCCCTTGCCGGGTTCCGGGTGTTGTTCACGACGTGGATCCACGATCAGCTCGAACCTCGCGAGCTCGCACAACTGTCAGGTGTGTCTCGTGCTGCGGTCTCTGGGGTTCTCAAGACCCTCGAACGCGACGGCCTCATCGATCGCAGCCGGGAACAGCCAGATCGTCGCCTCGTCACCGTTCGCGTCACTGAAGACGGCGAAGAACTCTTGCGCGAGACGTACACCGCCCAGAACCGTCGCGAGGTGGAGCACTTCGCTTCACTCCAACCAGAACAAGTCGAGCAGTTGCATTCGTTGATGCAGAAGCTGCTCGCATCGGATCTTCCATGAGCCACCCCATCTCGAACGAGAAATACATCTCCCTCACCACCTTTCGCAAGAACGGCGAGGCCAAGCCGGCACCGGTGTGGGTTGTCGACACCGGCGACGGAACCATCGGGTTCTGCACTGCGTCGTCGAGTTGGAAGATCAAGCGCCTCGCCAACGACCCCAGGGTGCGCGTTGCCCCCTCTGACTCGAAGGGCAAGGTCGCCACCGGGGCCGCGGCTCTCAGCGGTACCGCCGTCGTGTCTGCCCAAGACTTCGACCGGGTCTGGGCTCTTGTCATCGCCAAGTACGGCGTCATGGCTCGTGGCATCAAGCTGATGGGCAGCTTCATGAAGCTCATCGGCAAGGGCAGCGGCACAGACACCGCAGTCATCATCACGCTGCAAAACTCCTGATCTCAAAACTAGTTAAGACTCTTGACGATCTCGCAAACGACTGCTTGAATCATCCCCATGGGGATGACTGAAGTCACAACGGGGTTCCACGATCACGAGGTCGAGACCATGCCTCGTCCCAAGCTCGAGGCGCTGCAGCTCGAGCGCCTACAAGCCACGATCGGCCGGCTCCGAGCTCACGTCCCCGTCATGGCCGAACGAATCACCGACATCGCCGACCCCGTCAGCCTCGATGACTTGACCGTGTTCCCGTTCCTTCACAAGAAAGACCTCAGGGACAACTATCCGTTCGGCCTTTTCGCCGTCGAGCGCAGCGAACTCGCTCGCATCCACGCCAGCTCGGGTACCACGGGCAAGCCAACAGTGGTCGGCTACACAGCCGACGATCTCGAGATCTGGCATGCATGCGTGGCCAGGGCGCTGCGCGGCGCTGGCATCGAGCCAGGGTGGATGCTCCACAACGGTTACGGCTACGGCCTGTTCACCGGTGGCATGGGCCTTCACGGCGGCGCTGAAGCTGCAGGCATCAACGTCGTGCCCGTCAGCGGCGGCAACACCGACCGCCAGCTCATGCTGATCGAGGACTTCGCCCCGGAAGCCATCTGCTGCACACCCTCGTATGCGCTCACCCTGGCCGAACGATTGGGCGACGCAGCACAAAGCTCTTCGCTGCGAGTCGGCATCCTCGGCGCCGAGCCATGGACCGAGGCCATGCGTAAGGCCATCGAGGAACGCCTCAATGTCGTGGCGATCAACATCTACGGCTTGTCCGAAGTCATCGGGCCTGGCGTCTCGTGCGAAACCGCCGACCGAGACGGCCTCGTCATCATGGAAGATCACTTCCTCCCCGAGATCGTCGACTCGGAAACCGGCGAACGCCTTCCCGACGGCGAGGTCGGCGTGCTCGTGCTCACCAGCCTCACCAAACAGGCCTTCCCGGTCCTGCGCTACTGGACCGGCGATCTCTGCTCGATCACTCGCGAACCCAGTCCTTGTGGCCGAACCCACGCCCGCATGTCGAGCATCGTCGGCCGGGCCGACGACATGCTGGTGATCCGAGGCGTCAACGTCTATCCGAGCAACATCGAACACGCCCTGCTGCAGGTCGATGGCGTCAGTCCCCACCACCAGATCATCGTCACCCGACAGGGCACGCTCGACACGCTCGAGGTGCAGGTCGAGTCCAGCGTCACCGACACCGACACCGACACCGACACCCTGGCCAGCACCATCAATCACCAGCTGACATCAGCGCTGGGCATCAGCGTCAAGATCAGCATCCACGCCGACGGAACACTCCCTCGTTCCGAAGGTGGCAAGCTCAGCCGCACCCTCGACCAGAGAGATTTGGGATCCGCATGACCGCACTCACGACATCACCGAGAAGCTGGCCGACCGAGGCTGCCTTCGACGCCTTCATCAACAACGGGGGCATGGTCGAAGCCAGCGATGACCTCCCCAAGGCCTACCTCGACGAGGTCTTCCCCTTCATCGAGTTCCACGCCAATTCCGAACTCATGGGCGGCCTCACCGAGCGTGACTGGATCCCCAAGGCCCCTGGCCTTCGGATGAAGCAGATCTTCCTGGCCAAGACCCAGGACGAGATCGGCCATGCCCACCTGCTCTACATGGTGGCTGCCGACATGGGTGTGAAGAGCCGCACCGAGATGCTCGAGCAACTGTTCGATGGCCGCTCTCGCTTTCACAACGTCTTCCACTACCAGGCGGTCACCTGGGCCGACCAGGTCGCCATCGCGTTCTTGGTCGACGCTGCCGCCTTTGCATCGCAGCGAGCGGTGTTCGCTGAATGCTCCTACGGCCCGTACAAGCGAGTACTCAAGCGCATCGTGGCCGAAGAGGGCTTCCACATGCGTCACGGCGAGGAAATGCTGCTGCGCCTTGCTGAAGGCACCCCGATCCAGCACCGAATGTTCCAAGAAGCGCTCGAACGCTGGTGGTGGCCTGCGGTCCAACTCTTCGGGCCCGATTCTGACCCCAACGACTTGCTGCTCCGGTGGAAGATCAAGTCGCAGCGCAACGAAACGCTCCGGCATGCCTACATCCAGAAGTACGTGCCCCTTCTGCAGGGCTACGGCTTCGAGATTCCTGACGACAATCTTCGCTACGACGACGAGCAACAGGCCTGGCTCACATCTGACATCGATTGGGAGCCGCTCAAGGCAACCATGCGTAACGGAGGGCCGGACTCTCGGCGCCGCATAGCAAACGCTGCTGCGAACTGGACTGACACCGCCTGGGTCCGGACTGCACTCGAAGAAGGCGTCTCGACCAGGGCGGCAGCATGAATTCGGTCGCCGAGGCCGTTGCATCGATCACCGACCCCGAATACCCAGACATCTCGATCGCTGATCTCGGCCTGGTCGAGAACGTAGCCGTCGACGGCAACCACGCAACGATCGGATTGATCCCTACCTTCTCGGGTTGCCCCGCCCTGGCCATGATCGCCGACGACGTTCGAGTGGCTGTCGAGGCTTTGCATCAGATCGACACTTGCACCGTCGAGTGGCTCAAAACCCCTGTTTGGAGCACGGAACGAGTCTCTTTGAGTGCTCGCTCAACCCTCAACCTCGACTACACGGTCACACTTCGCCGAAAGGATGGCGCCTTGCGCTGCCCGGCGTGCGGCTCCGATCATGTCGCTGATCAAAGCGCTGCGGGCCCCACCCGTTGTCGCTCGGTTGCGTGGTGCAACTCCTGCCGAAATGTCGTCGAGGTCATGCGATGAACGTCTATGAAGTGTTCCTGAAGAAGGCCGGCAAGGACGAGTTCCGTCATGCAGGCTCGCTCGAAGCCCCCGATGCCGAGATGGCCATCATGTACGGCCGAGAAAGCTACAGCAGGCGAGCCGAAGGTGCCGAGATGTGGCTGGTCGAACGATCGAACGTGATCGAAGCCGACCCCAGCTTCCTTGCGGCAAACGCTGACAAACCTCACCGCCACAACGACGGCTCCGCTGTGGCTGATCGACGGAAACGAAACCGGGCTCAAGCCCAGGAGAACGAACAATCATGACCCTCTCCCCCGCTGCCTACGACTATCTGCTGACGCTCGCAGACGACGAGCACATGATCGGAGCCCGCCACACGGCTTGGATCGGCATGGGCCCCTTCCTCGAAGAAGACCTGGCCTTCTGCTCGATCGCCCAAGACGAACTCGGCCACGCCATTGCTCTCTATCGCCTCATCACGGGCGACGAATCGCTCACCGGGGTCGAGGTCGACACGCTCGCCCTCGACCGCCCTCACGGCGAATACCGATCATCGTGGCTGTGCGAATGGCCAACTGATGATTGGGCTTCTGCCCTGATTCGTCACTGGCTCTACGACCTCGCCGAGCAGCTCCGCTGGCAGAACCTTGCCTCTTCATCTGTCGCTGAAGCCGCTGCCCTACTGCCCGGCATCGAGCGTGAGGAGGCGTTCCACCGCCAACACGCCACTAGCCTGCTCGACCGTGTCCTCGCCACGTCGGGACCCACTGACGCTCGAGCCAAGCTCAATGCCGCTCTTGCTGAGCTCGCCCCCGTCGCTGACTCGCTGTGGGTCGCCCCGATGCTCGAGGCCGAAGCGATCGCCGAGGGCGTCGCTGCACTCACGTTCGCCGAGCTCGGCGTTCGTTGGTACACCACTGTCCGAGGAGAACTCACCCGGCTCGGCCTCACCGCCACATTCGACCCTTCAGCACAAACCGACCGGACCGTGCGGTCACCGCACTTCGAAACCCTGCACACCGATCTCAACGCCGTACGCGTCGAAGATCCGACTGCTATCTGGTAATCGACGGAGAACCCGGGGCTGGCGGTATCGGAACTGAGGGCCACAAACCCGGGGTTTGGAACTAGATTTCGGCGCCGAGGTAGGCGGCGATGACGTCGGGGTTGGCCTGGACCTCGTCGGGGAGTCCGGTACCGATGGGCTTACCGAAGTCAACCACGAGGATGCGGTCGGCGATGTCCATGACGAGCCCCATGTCGTGCTCGACCATGATGATCGAGATGCCGAGTTCTTCTCTGATGTCGAGAATGAATCGGGCCATGTCCTCGGTTTCTTCGAGGTTCATGCCAGCCACTGGCTCGTCGAGCAGCAGCAGCTCAGGCTCCATGGCGAGTGCTCGAGCCAGCTCGACACGCTTCTGGAAGCCGTAGGGAAGCAGAGCAACCGGGAACTTGCGCCACTGGTTGATCTCGAGGAAGTCGATGATCTCTTCGACCTTCTCTCGATTTTCCATTTCCTCTTTCTTGCCAGCACCGAACCACTTCATACCCTGGAACCAGCTGCCATTCATACGAATGTGGCGACCGGTCAAGATGTTGTCGATGACAGTCATCTGCGGAAACAGGGCGATGTTCTGGAACGTGCGGGCGATGCCGAGGTTGGCCACAGCATCGGGACGGTGCCCCATGATGCTCTCGCCCTTCCAACGGATGTCGCCCTCTTGGGGGCGGTACACCTGGCTGATCGAGTTGAAGACCGAGGTCTTTCCCGCTCCGTTCGGGCCAATGACGGCGAACAACTCGCCCTCGTTGACATGAAAGCCAACGCCGTCGATGGCGGTGACGCCGCCGAAGCGGAGCGTGATGTCCTCGACTTCGAGGATCTTCTTGGGTGTAGCTGCGGTCGCTTCGGTCATGATGCCCACTTCTTCCGGCGCTTGTAGTGCTTCACGTCTCGGAACGACTTGCGTTCGCCGTCTTCACCTTGGTGAAGACCGAGGTAGAACTCTTTGACGTCGTCGTCGGCGAGGAGGCGTTCACCCGTGCCGTCCATGACGACCTTGCCGCTCTCCATGATGTAGCCCTTGTCAGCAATCGACAGGGCCATCATCGCGTTCTGTTCTATGAGCAAGACGCTCATGCCCTCAGAGTTGAGGGTCTTGATCACGTCTCGCACCTGCTGCACCAGCAGCGGGGCCAGACCAAGTGATGGTTCGTCGAGGATGAGAAGCTTGGGCTCAGCCATCAGGGCCCGGCCGATGGCCAGCATCTGCTGCTCGCCACCTGACATGTAGCCGGCGAGTTGTTTGCGTCGTTCCTGGAGCCTCGGAAAGAGCTCCATGACCTTGTCGTACTGGGCGCTGACCGCAGCCTTGTTCTTGTTGGTGAACGCACCGGTGGCGAGGTTTTCATCGACATTCAACTCACCGAAGCAACGGCGGCCCTCCATGACCTGGGCAATGCCGCCCTGCACGATCTTGGATGGCGCAGCGGAGGTGATGTCGGTGCCGTTGTAGGAGATCGTCCCCTTGGTGATGCCGCCGCCGTGATTGCCGAGCAATCCGGTGATGGCACGAGCCGTGGTGGTCTTGCCTGCTCCGTTGGACCCGAGCAGGGCAACGATGTTGCCTTCCGGCACGTCGATCGTCAGCCCTCGCAGGACCAAGATCACCTCGTTGTACACCACCTCGAGGTTGGAGATTTCCAGCATCGTTTGCTCCTGCTCATGACGATCGGCGAAAGGAATTGCAAGGTATTGCAACGGGTGGGTCGGGGTGTGAACACCCCGACCCACCCGGGTACTACGGAACTACAACCGGCGAATCAGCCGATGCAGGGACCGCCGAACTGGTAGTCGGCAAGGACGTCAGAGACGAACGGACCCTCTTCGATGAGGAGGCCAGAGCCACCGGTTTCAGCGCTGAGTGGCGCAAGATCGAAGTCAGCAAGGCTCACGTCGTAGATGTAGCTCTCACGCACGACGATCTCGTCGTAACCGCCGTTGTAGGACTGGTTCGGGGCGAGGCCCTTGAAGTCCATGCTGACCTGCTGCACAGCAGCAACCATGCCAGCACGGGTCATGTCGCCGTTGGCGATGGCCTGTTCCAGAATCGTCTGGACCATGATGCCTTCGATCCAGCCAGTGATGTACTGGTCAGAAAGGGTGGCATCGGGACGACGCTCGGTCATCTCGGCGACAACTTCCTGCATTCCAGGAGCATCGGTGGAGTTCCACGGTGCGTAGTAACCGGACTGCCAGTAGTACTGATCGAATGCTGGCGCAAGGTCACCTGCGAGAAGCACGGGGTAGCTGAAGCTCGGACCGCTGCCGGACCAGATGGCTTCGAAGCCCTGGGACACAGCGTTACCGAAGATGTCGGCGAGCTCACCAGGGGTGAGCGTGTTCCACACGATGGTGGCGCCAGAGTCGACGAGCTGGGAGATGACCGCAGTGCGATCGTCGCCAGCAACTTCGCCCTTGCCGTTGTAGACGACCTCGACACCAAGCGCGTCGGCTGCCAGTTCGGCGCCGACGTGGCCGTCTTCGCCGTACTCACCGGGACGGGAAATGATGGCAAGCTTCGGCTCGACGCCCTCGGCTTCAGCCTTCTGAACCAGCCATGCGACGCCATTCATTGCTTCGGCGCAGTAGGTGGTCTGCTTCTCGAGGATGTTGGCGTAGTCCTCGCCGGGCCACAGTGATGCCCACGACAGCGGGATGACCAGCATGTCGTCGTCAGCTGCGTCTTCAGCAATGGCGGCGGTGATCGGGGAACCAGTGTTCTCCGAGATCATCAGCACGCCCTCTTCGGACTCTTGAGCCAAATCGAGGTAGTTCTCGATGCCCTTGTCCGTTGCGTAACCGGAGTCGAGGACCACGGTTTCGATCATGCGGCCACCAATGCCACCGTTCTCGTTGACCATTTCCCAGTAAACCTCCTGGGAGAGCACGATCTCGGAGACGAGGGCAGCGAACGGACCGGAAAGGTCGGCGTTGATACCAATACGAATGGTGTCGTCGGTGACGCCGAAGTCGGTTGCTACCTCAGCGGGATCACCGCCTTCTTCCATCGCTCCTTCGTCGTCGTCACCCTCTTCCATCGAATCGTCGTCATCATCATCAGAGCCTTCATCGCCCGAGTCAGCGTCAGTCGACGAATCATCGGAACTGCTGTCGGCATCATCACTGCCACCGCAGGCAGCGGCCACAAGACCGAATGCCATCAGTAGCGCAAGCAAGCGCTTGAGTTTCATAGGATTACTCCCCTTTTGTTTTCGAAGGCCAGCGGGTGCCAGCCAAGCGATCTGTATTGCCTTGCGAACATGTGTTTACTCACGAGCAGAGTCTGACTCATCAGCTAGTAGCTGAACGGCCAGCCCTTCCAATAGTTGCGAATCCGCAACCAGATCCCGAAGAGCCCGAGGGGCTCGTAGATCAAGAAGACGACGATCAATACGCCGTAGATGACGAGGTTCCAGAAGAACACCGACATCGGCCACCCGGGCGAAACCGTCGAGATCGAGACCGGCCCGAAGTCGCCCTGGCTTCCGTCGGTCAACAGGATGTGAGCGAAGAACGACGCGATGTTGTTCTCGTCGAGCTGCAGGGCCAGCCATGCGGTGAACTTCTCCACCACGTCGGGCAGAAGCTCGACGAAGACGGTGCCCATCAACGTGCCGACCACAGTGCCGGCGCCGCCGATGAGCAGAATGGCGATGAAGTCGACCGACAGCAACAAGCCAAAGTCGATGGGTGACACCCGTCCGAGGTAGGAGGCGTAGAGCGCTCCGGCGATACCGGCGTAGAACGAGCTGAGGGCGAAGCCGAGTCGCTTGTATTCGAACTCGGGAACACCCATGACCTCGGCGGCGACGTCGCGGTCACGAATGGCTTGGAGCGCACGACCGGTACGACTGCGCACCAAGTTCTTGGCCAGCCAGGTGAAGAGCACGACGAGCGCCAAGATGAAGAAGAACTCTTTCTGTCGTTCCTCCAGGTGAATCAGGCCAAACCACTTGCCTTTCTCACTCATCTCGATCAGCGGGGTCTCTTCCTTCCAAAGACGGATGTCGAGCTTCGGCCACTTCCGGCCGGACTCGAAGTCGCCCGCCCACTCGGGAAGCATGCGCCCGAGGTGGAGGCCAATGAAGACGAGGCCGACGGTGACGATGGCCAAGTAGAGGCCACGCACCTTCACCGCTGCAGGCGAGACGATGATCCCGATCAGCGCCGCCACGACACCCGCCATCGGGAGCCATATCCAGATCGGAAGCCCCAGACCACATTCTCCCTGCTCGTCGAGCAGGCCCATGTTGTCGTGGAACGGCACGCAGGCCTTCCAGCTCTCCTCATCACCGACGTTTCCGCCGAGCATGACCGCGGTGTACGCACCGGTGCCCATGAAGAAGGCGTGTCCGAGCGACACCTGACCGGTGACACCGACCAAGATGTTGAGTCCAAGAGCGGCGATCGCGAAGACCAACGTCACGGTCACAGGCTTGAGCCACGTGTTACCGATCAGGAATCTCGGGATGTCGCTGAGAATCGGGGCTCCAAGCCCCATGAGCACGAGTCCAACCAACAACAGGCCAACAAGCACCTTCTGGAGCATTGTCGGGAAGATGGCCGCATCCTGGGCGTACGACGTGCGCAGGAGCGGACGACCGCGTTTGGGCATGCCACTGCCGTCGGTTGCTTTGGGGCGTTCTTCGGTCGAGATGGCCATGTCAGACTCTCCGGATTTCTGCTGTGCCGAACAGGCCGTACGGTTTCACGAGAAGCACGATCAACATGACCAGGTAGGGAACGATGGTCGAGTAGCCCGGGCCGAGGATGCTGGTGTAGCCCGAGAGGTACTGGCCGGCGAAGATCTCGCAGATCGCAATGATCAAGCCGCCGTAGACGGCACCGATCACCGAGTCGAGGCCACCGAGGATGATCACCGGAAGCACACGGAACACCCAGATCGGGTGGATTTCCAAACTGACGGTGCCAGCTGGAGGCCAGGGTGCCATGGCGAAGAAGATGGCAGCGAGCGCAGCAAGTGCTGCACCAATGGCCCAGGCGGTGGCGAAGACTCGACCGACGTTGATGCCCTGAGCCATGGCCGCTTCTTGATCGAAGGCCACCGCTCGCATGGCCACACCGAAGCGGGACTTGTAGAACCACGAAACGAAGCCGAACGAGATGGCAGCAGCAAGTACTGCGGCGAGATAGCTCTTCGGGAAGATGGCGCCGCCGATCTCCCAGGTCTCGGTTCCCCACGGAACGCCGACAGAACGGCCGGTGATGGCCACGGCGTCGAGGTTGAAGGGGCGAATGGCGATCTCGAGACCAAGGGTGATCACTGCCATTGCGAACAACGGCTGCCCCACCATGGGCCTGATGGCTATTCGTTCGAGGACCAATCCCAGGATCGCAGAGAGGATCATGGCCATGGCAACGATCACGAGCCAGCGCCCAACCCCTGCGGTCTCACCCGCCGCCGGAGCGATCGGGTTGGTGAACGGGAGGAACGGGAAGCCACGATCGGCGACCAAGATCGACATGAACATCGCGCCAGCCATCGAAATGGCGCCAGCAGCGAAGTTGAGTACCTGGGTGCCTTTGAAGATGATGACGAAGCTGAGGGCGAGAATCGCATAGATCGATCCCAGCGCCACTGCCTTCGACAGCGTTTGGATGAAGGTGATCACTTGTACATCTCCTCGATCAGATCGCTGAACGAATCCGCCACCGACGAGCGCTTCAATTTCTGAGTGGCCGTCAAGTCGCCGTCCTCGTGGTCGAGCTCCTTGGGGAGCAAGGTGAATTTGCGAATGTTCTCGACCCGAGCGAATTGCTCGTTGATCTTCTCGACCTCGTTGGAGATCAGCTCGATCACCTCGGGCTTCTCGACGAGATCTCGGTAGGTCGTGTAGGACATCTGCTTGCGCTGAGCCCAGTTACCGACCACATCGGCCTCGATGGCGATGAGCGCCGACAAGAACTTGCGTCGATCGCCAACGACCATGGCCTCGTTGATGAACGGTGAGGTCTTCAGCGCGTTCTCGATCTCTGACGGCGAAATGTTCTTGCCGCCGGCAGTGATGATGATGTCCTTCATCCGATCGACGATCTTGATGTGCGTGCCATCGACCCACTCGCCGACGTCGCCGGTCTTGAGCCAGCCATCCTCGGTGAAGGTCTCGGCGGTCTTTTCCGGCTTGCCCCAGTACCCGACGAAGTTGGCAGCGTGCCTGGTCTGGATCTCACCGGTCTCGGCATCGATGCGGACACCGTCCTTGATCTGTGGGTAGGGCTCGCCAACGGTGCCGAGCTTCACCCGACCGTGGAGGTTCGCCGTAGCAACGGCGGTGTTCTCGGTCATGCCGTAGAGCTCGTAGACGTTGAGGCCGAGGCCCAAGAAGAACTCGAGAACCTCAGGAGCAACCGGGGCAGCACCGGTGCCGGCCCAACGGACTCGGCGAAGACCGAGCTTCTCCCGAAGCGAGCGGAACACCAACACGTACCCAATGGCGTACTTGACACGTGTCGCCGGGGTCCAGCCGCCGCCGTTGGCGACCCGGGACTTGCCAATGCTCTTGGCCATCTTGAGCGTCTGATTCAGCAACAGCTTCTTGATCGGGCTGGAGTCAGCGCCGCGGATCTGCACCGAAGCCATCAGCTTTTCCCAGATGCGAGGAACGGCGAAGAACAAGGTCGGCTGAATCTCACGCAAGTCGGTGTTGACCGACTCGATCGATTCGCCGAAGTTGAGAACCACACCACGACCGGCCAGGTGCCAGGTCGAGAACACTCGCTCGGCAATGTGGCAGAGCGGGAGGTAAGTGAGCACCGAGTCGTCTGGTCCGGGCAGCTTGCCGCCGGCCATGCGTTCTGGTGTGTTGATGATCATTTCGAGCCCGAACGCAGCGTTCTCGTTGGTGAGCATCGCACCCTTGGGTGGGCCCGTCGTGCCGGAGGTGTACACGAGGGTCATGACGTCGTCGGCTTGTGCCGCCGCCATCTGGTCGCTCACCGCTGTTGGGTTGGCGCTGCGATGCTCCCTGCCGAGAGCGAGGAAGTCGTCCCACGCCAGAAGCCGAGGGTCAGCGCTCCGTCGGATGCCGCGTGGCTCGATGTAGATGATCTTCTCGACCGAAGGGAATGCTGCAGCCGGAAGATCGATGATCTTGTCGGCCTGCTCTTGGTCTTCAACGACATGAAGCTTGGCTCCACAGTCGTTGAGTGTGTATTCGACCTCAGCTGCAGGGTTCGTTGGATACATGCCAACCGTGACGCCGCGAATGGCAACGGTGGCGAGATCGACGATCACCCACTCCGGGCGATCTTCGGAGTGGATACTGATTCGATCTCCAGTGGAGGCTCCGAGAGCAATGAGACCGTGAGCGGCGTCGAGGACGGTGTCCCACAACTGCCCCCACTCCATCTCACGCCAGATCCCGAAATCCTTCACTCGCATCGCCAGTTGGGTCGGGTTCGACTGAGCCCAGTCACGAGAGCGCGAAGCAATCGTGGCAGTACTGGATCCAGAACTCGATGCCGACGGACGCTCGGCGACAGCAGTCATGCGTGTATTTCCCCTTTGGTTCGAAACGAACGAGGGGCAACCTAGTGAGACCATCGTCACGCCGCAAATGAAACGGTGAGGGCCTTGACGATCTCGCAACAATGCGGCCAGACGCTTGCTTCCACCAAAACCACTATGGCAAGACCACCATTGGGATATTCCACCCAATCAGTAAGGTCGCTCCCTCTTTGTGCCGATCACGTGATCATGAGATTCCCACGCCGCTCCGAACGAGGAGCCACTCTCGTCGAGGCCGCCTTCGTCACGCTGCCCTTCCTACTCGTGGTCTTCGCCATCCTGGAATTCGGTCTGGCCTTCCGAACCGACCTCACGATCGAGAACGCTGGCCAGCGCGGAAGCAGGTCGGCCAGCGTGGCTGGCCGAGCGCCTGAAGCCGATTTCTTGATCATCGAGTCCATCAAGGACGGCTTGGACGACGGCGGCATGGAACAGATCGAGCGCGTGATCGTCTACAACGCAGCGTCTCCGACTGCGCCGGTGCCCGTTGCCTGTCTTGCAATCGCCGGACCACCCGGCACCGCCAGCGCTGGCGTTCTTGGTCTTTGCAACGTGTACGGACCCGCAGCGCTGACCGCTCCACTGGAGACCTCACCGGGCGTGGCGAGCGATCAGTGGCAATGCGCCACCTCCGCCAGCCGTGACTTCAACTGGTGCCCCACCACTCGCAACGTGTCGTTCTCGGAAGGACCCCGTGACTACATCGGCGTCTACATCGAGACCAGTCATGACTACGTGACCCGTTTCTTCGGAAGCTCGGTCCAACTCGAATCCAACACGATCAGCCGCCTCGAACCGGAGACCGAATGATGTCCAAACTATTCAAGCGTCGCCGGACCCCCGGCCGCGATGAGCGCGGCGCTGTTGCGCTGGAATTCGCAGTTGTGGTCCCACTGCTGGCGATGCTCGCCTTCGGTGCAGTGGAAATGGGTTCGGCGTGGAGCGACTCCCAGACCGTTCTCACCTCCTCTCGTACTGCTGCCCGTTCGATGGCACAGTTCGGCGACGATCCTCAGGCCGACCGTGAGGCACTCGTCAGCATCAACGCTGCCTTCGCCTCCACGAACATGACCGTCGACGCCGTCATCGTCTACGAATCAGACGACGCTGTGAACAGTGGCGCAGCACCGACGGTATGCCTCGATGCCGCACGAGCAGGAACCCCCTACAACGGCGTAGAGAATTGCAACGTCTACGCCGGAGCCGACTACGCAACGGCAGTCTCAGCTGCTGGTCCGGCCAGCTTCGGGTGCGGCGGCGGCAGCCTCGACAACAACTGGTGCCCCACCAGCCAGCGCACCCGAAACCAAGCGGATGCAACATTCGTCGGGGTGCAAGTTCTCGTCAGCCGCACCGCAGTCACCGGTGCCGACTTCGTGCCGGTACCGACCTCGCTCAACCAGTTCAGTGTCATGCGAATGGAGCCCTTCCCCTCATGAGTTTTTCACGAAATCAACGGCAGTCCGAGGACGGCTACATCCTTCCGATGACCGCCCTTCTCCTCATTCCCTTGATGCTGTTCGCTGGCCTCGCCACCGACATCGGCGCATGGTTCCTCGACGGCCAAAAGGCCCAGGTGGCCGCTGATGCTGGCGCTGCTGCAGGCGTTGTCTGGATCCCGGACTCCACTGCTTACAGCGACAACGCGCTCGAAGCCGTTCGCCGCAATGGCTTCCCGGACGCCAGCCTCGTCACCAGCTTCGCCGCTGCAGAAGCCAACCCGGCACCGCCGACACTTCCCTGGGTGACGGTCACCTTGACCGGGGCATCCACCCTGCAGGTACAGGTTCGCACTGAGTCCGACACCTTCTTCACCTCCCCGGTTCTCGACTCGGTGACCATCACTCGCGATGCCGAGGCGCAGTACATCGAGCCAACACCTCTCGGTAATCCGACCACCTCACTCGGCACCGGCGGCGACACCGAGTACCCGGGCACGCCGGACAATTTCTATTTGCAGACTCGCGTCGACAGCCGCCGCAACGGCGACATCATCGGCCCATCCACCGGCCGGTTCGGCACCGACAACCCCCTCTTCTCGAACCTGGCGACACAGCCCGAACTGCAAGGCGCCTACTTCTACGAGATCGACATCCCCGCTTCAGCGGTTGGTCAATGGGAGCTGCAGGTGCGCGTCTCATGCCGCTTCACCGGCAACAACTCCAGCGGCGGTTCGTTGAACTGGGACCTTTATGCCCCCGACGATACCCAAGACGACCATACCGACAATGTGGCAGCCGGTTCGATTGCTTCAGGCGACCGAGACATCCGAGATCACGTTTCCGCCGGGGACTGCACCGACGCAACCCCGGCGAACGGACACGACGGCCGCTTCCGCGGAAGAAACGACGACCCCGCAACGCCGGATGACGAACACATTCAGTTCATCGACACCGCCCCATGGGAGACAGTCGGTTTCGGCACTCTCAACGACGAGGGGCGCTACATCCTTCGGGCAAAGTCTGGAGAAGGCGGGCCCGTGATCGGCGGCGTTCTCTATTCCGTTCGTGTCGTGCGCCCCACTGCTACGGGCCTTGCACAGCACTGCACGTCCATCCCGCTGACAAATGAAGCTGGTGGCACCGACCCCGCTGGGACGGACTGCCCGAGCCTGGCCGGCATTGAATGGCTCGGCTCTGCAGCACTCGAAGACACGCTGGAGAACGGTGTCGACCCGGTTGAGATCTTTCTCACCGAGGTCAAGCCCGAACTCGCCGGCAACCAACTCGAAGTCACCCTGTTCGACCCGGCTGACGGTATTGCTTGTGTCCGAATCATCGACCCGTTCGGCAATTTTGTCCCCTTCACCTGGCGTTCGATCGACAACGAAGTCTGGGGCTACTCCCACAACGAGTACGCTACGTTTGGCAGCGGAATCACGACCGGCAACGGTGACATCGGCGACACCAACAGCGTTCCTTGCGGCGTCTCCGGCAATACCGCCCTCACCGATCCCCGTCCGATTGCTGGCCAAACGGGCGGCCGTGGTGCAATCTTCCAAGACCGCACCATCCGCTTCTTCCTCGACGTCGGCACTCCTGCCTGCAACGGATCTGACTGTTGGTACAAAGTGCAGTACGAAAAAGGCGGTCCGGACGATGGGGCTCTCGGTGACTGGAACAGCTGGGCTGTGCGAGTGGTCGGCGATCCTGTCCGCTTGACCCGCTGATCTGACTCAGTAGCCGAGGCTGGTGTCCACCGCACCAACAAGCGCTTTGCCAGCAGCGAAACGTCGCACGTTCTCGCTTATGTGGGCTGCCAGCAATGGCACCCCCATCTCGGGTGTGTTGCCCACATGGGGTGAGATCAACGCGCGAGGTTCGGTCCAAAGTGGATGCCCGTCGGGCAATGGCTCTGGATCGGTGACGTCGAGCGCCGCTCCCCCGATCTGTTCTGAAGCCAGCGCCGACACCAACGCGTCGGTGTCGATGTGGCCGCCACGAGCAACGTTGATGAGCCAAGCATGATCGGCCATGGCCTCGAGTTCGGCGGCGCCGATGACGCCCTCGGTCTCGGGAGTGAGTGCGAGAGCGAGCACCACCACATCGGCGGTTGGCAAAACGTCGAGCCGTTGGTCGAGTGAAATGGTCTGATGCGCTCCAGGGAACGGATCGGCGTTTCGACGAATCACCGTGATCGTGCAACCGAACGGCTCGAGAAGGCGAACCAACTCTGAGGTGATACCACCACCGCCGAACACCACGACGTTGGCACCGATGAGGTTGCGGCCGATCTGAGCTGGCCAACTCGTGGCTCGAGCAAACGTGTGAAGACAGCGGAGCCCGGCCAGGCTCAGCGCGATGACGTGCTCGGCGACTGGGGTGGCGTAGACCCCTTTGGCCGCTGTCCAGGTGTACGAGTCAGACAGGTAAGGCAGGTACGGCTCGATCCCGGCGTAGGGGAGGGCCACCCATTCGATGGATGGGCCTGCTTCGAGTGCTGCTTCGATTTCGCTCGGACGGTGAGCGTCGGCCCAGACGAGCGCTTGAGCGTTGGCCAGATCGACGAGCTCTCCCCCGCCCGCCACGACAGCGTCGCGCAGGCTGTCCGCCCGTCCGGAGTTCGGAACGACGGCAACCTTCGGGGACATCAATTGGCCTTTGTTTCAGGCACCGAGGGCCTGTTCGAGATCAGCCACGAGGTCAGCGACGTCTTCTATGCCGACGGAGAGTCGGACGAGATCGTCGGGGACTTCGAGGGGCGAACCCTCGGCCGAAGCGTGGGTCATGATGCCAGGGTGTTCGATGAGTGACTCGACTGCGCCGAGCGACTCTGCCAGCGTGAACAGCTTGGTGGCCTCGATGATCTTGATGGCGGCGTCGCGACCGCCTGCTGCACGGAAGCTGATCATGCCGCCGTAGCCGCTCATCTGACGGGAAGCGACCGCGTGACCTGGGTGCCCGGCGAGGCCTGGATAGAGCACCGTCGACACGGCCGAGTGCGCTTCGAGCATCTCGACGATCGTTGCTGCATTCTCATTGTGACGATCCATGCGAACGCCAAGGGTCTTGGCTCCGCGGAGAGTGAGATAGACGTCCCACGGGCCGCGCACAGCACCGACGGCGTTCTGGATATAGCGGAGGTGGGTGTCGATCTCGCCGTCGTTGGTGGCGACGAAGCCGCCAACGGTGTCGGAGTGACCGCCCAAGTACTTGGTGGTCGAGTGCACCACGATGTCTGCGCCATGGGACAGCGGTTGTTGGAGATACGGCGTGGCGAAGGTGTTGTCAGCGATGAGCAACGCTTCGTTGGCATGTGCGATCGCAGCAACAGCCGCGATGTCGATGACGGTGAGCAGTGGGTTGGTTGGTGTCTCGGCCCAGACGATCTTGGTGTTCTCTGGCCAAGCGACGGCCAACGCCACGGGGTCGGTGAGGTCGTGCGCCGACCACGTGATGCCCATCGGGGCGAACACTTTCGAGATCAGACGAAACGTGCCGCCGTATGCGTCGTTGCCCATGACGATGTGATCGCCAGGTCGAAGCATCCGCAAGATGGCGTCTTCAGCCGCGAGGCCAGAAGCGAAGTCAACGCCGAAGGCAGCACCTTCGAGCGAAGCGAAGGCCCGCTCCAGTGCGGTGCGGGTGGGGTTGCCGGTGCGGGCGTACTCGTAGCCGGAGTGCTTGCCCACCGCTTCTTGGGCGAAGGTCGAGGTCTGGAAGACCGGCACGGTCACTGCGCCGGTGATGGTCTCTGGGTCTTGACCAACGTGGATGGCACGAGTGTTGAACCCGAAGCTGCTGCCTTCGTCTGGTGTTGAGGTCTGGCTCATGAGGACACCTCGGTCTGGTCGAGAGAAAGGAAGCTGAGAAGATCGGCTCGTGCCAGCACGGTGCGAGGACGACCACCGTCGAGCACGAGAAGTGCGGGAGCGATGTCGAGCAGGCTCACAGCCATCTCGACGCTTTGACCAATACCGATGGTGGGCAGCTTGGGGCTCATCACCGACTCGACCGATTCGGCCAGGATGGAGGTTTCGGCGAATGCGGACTCCATGATCCGCAACTCGTCGATGGAGCCCATGACCTCGGCGGCGGCGAGAGGCATGTCGTTCTTGGCGACGGGAAGCTGCGAAACATCGTGGCCATGCATGAGCTTCACCGCTTCGCTCACGCTCATGTCGGGCCGAACGTAGAGCAGCGGCGGGATGTCGTCTTCCTTGGCCGCAAGCACATCAGCGACAACGGCGCCGTCGCCTCTGGTGAAACCAAAGCCAGCCATCCACTGATCGTTGAACACCGTCGAGAGATAGCCACGGCCAGAGTCTGGGGTGAGGACCACGACGAGGTCATCGGCGGTGAGGCCACGTGCAACTTCGAGCGCCGCGTGGACAGCAGTTCCGCAGGACCCGCCGATCAGCAGGCCTTCCATCTCGCTGACGCGTTTTGCCATGAGGAAGCTGTCTTGGTCGCTGACGGGAATGACTCGGTCGACGACCTCGGGGTGGTAGGTGGTCGGCCAGAAGTCCTCGCCAACACCTTCGACCAGATACGGGCGCCCAGAGCCACCGCTGTAAACCGACTGGTCAGGGTCACCGGCGATGATCTGGATGTCGGGGTTCTGCTCTTTGAGGTACCGACCAACACCAGAGATGGTGCCGCCAGTACCGGCGCCGGCGACGAAATGCGTGATGGTGCCTTCGGTCTGGTTCCAGATCTCTGGACCCGTGGTGTCGTAGTGAGCCTGCACGTTGTTCTGATTGGCGTACTGGTTCGGACGGAAGGCGTTGGGCGTTTCCTTCACCAGGCGCTCGGCGGTCGAGTAGTACGAGGCTGGGTCTTCCGGCGCGACCGCCACGGGGCACACGATGACTTCAGCGCCGTACGCCCGCAAAAGGTCGACTTTTTCGACACCGACCTTGTCGGTGACGACGAACTTGCATTTGTACCCACGCTGAGCAGCCACAATGGCAAGGCCCACGCCGGTGTTGCCAGACGTTGGCTCGATGATGGTGCCACCTGGCTTGAGAAGCCCTTCACGTTCGGCAGCGTTGATCATGGCCAGCGCTGGCCGATCCTTCGAACTGCCGCCCGGATTGAACACCTCGTACTTCACTACTACGGGGCACTCGATCCCCTCTGTGACCTGGCGCAAACGCACCATGGGAGTGTTGCCGATGAGGTCGAGAACCGAGTCTGCGATGTCCACCCGTCGACCTTAACCGCGAGCAGTCGCTAGACGACCGTCGGAGCGGCTTCTACTGAGATGTCAGCTGGCACATCGGTGCTACGGCGGGTGAGATTCAGCTCTGGTTCGACCATGACTCCGGCCTCGCCGAGAACTGCTTCACCGAGGACTGCCTCACCAAGGTCGATCGCTTCGGCAATGCGATAGCGACCCGACGGGTCTTGCATCAGCCAGAGCATGCCTTCACGAATCTCGGGGTTTCGTTGGCCGATCTGACGATCGCTTGCGTCGATCAGGTAGCGGCGGGGATGCTCGACGGTGACCGAGATGGCGATGGGCGATGTCGTGTTGACCACATCGAGGGCTCGGAGCTTCGGGCCGTCACCCTGCACTCGAAGGCCAGTCTGGATCAGACGAGCGTTGTGGTTCGACACTTCTTCGAACAGCGGCGTCTCTTCGACAAAAACGGTCGCGAGCTCGGCGGACGCAGGCTCAGCCTGGCAATCGAACTCCGAGCGCAGCAGACCGCCCACGATGCGACGCCATTCCGGTGCAGCATCATCGTCTTCGACGACAACGGGATCAGCGCCGCCGAGGAGGCGAGCCGATCGCTCTGGCAGGAACCCATTGAGCGTCGTGCTCGAGCGGTCACGCTTGATGCCAGCAGCACGCTCACCTTGGACGACCGGGCGAAGCAACCACATGCCGATGAGCAGCTCGATGACCACGCCAACAGCAACTGCGACGCCGAGCGAGCGCCCGACAGCGATTTCGCTGCTCAAGAATGCGAGCCCGATCAGCGCAGTCACGCCGAGGCCGAACATCGCAGCACGACCTTCACGGCGAAGCGCGTCGCCGACCAACACGTCGGGCGAGCCGGACTCGGCGAGGCCGATGCCGATGCGGCGGAGGAAGCCGATCTCGAACATCCCCACACCGACGTTGACCACCAAGGCGAGCACTTGGAGTTCGCTACCGCTGACGTCAGAGGTCAAGATCGAATACGCACCGAGCGATGCACCGGTACCGAGGAGGCGGAGCCCGACCGTCGCCGAAGCGAGGAACAGATCAGACAACAAGAAGTAAACGGCGAGGCCGCCAGTGAGAGCCAGCATCAAGACCAGCACCCACAGACCGCTCGACGCAGCCGCTGCGGTTTCGAAGGCATCCACGGGGACACCGGCGAGCTCGGGGGCAAACGCTGACGCTGCACTCTCGGCTTCGATCGAAGCAACCAGTTCGAGTGCGGCGCTCGAACGGCCGCTCACCAGTGGAGAAACGATGACGAACGTGGTCTCGTCGGTGACGAAACGCGCTGGGTTCGACGAGCCCTCGGCCAAGGTTCCGTCGATGTAGCGGCCGACGGCGGTTTCGACCCAACCAACGGTCGGGATCTGCGAGACGTTGCCGGCCCAGGCATCGAGGCTGGCGGCGTCGGGAGCATCGGTTGAGACCGAGGCAACGATGGCATCGGTGGGGTCGCCGCCGCTTTGTACGAGTTGCTCGGCAACACGACGGGAGGCTTCACCGCTGGGCAGGGCGTCACCATCGAGCAGGTTGTCGCTCGGTGCGCTGGTAGCGAAGAGTCCAAGCGCAAGCAAGAAGCAGGCAAAGCCGGCCAGAACGGGAAGTGGGAAGTCGCGGCCGTCTGGAGTCGGGAGACGGAAGAGGCGGTAATCATCATCGTTCGGGACAGCAGGAAGCGTCACGAGGATGGCAGGCAGAGAGGCCAGAGTGACCACGGCGGCGATGATGCCGCCAGCAGCGACCACGGTCGCCGAGGCTCGCCCCGGGCTGATGAGCTCCATGACGATGGCGGTCGCAACGAGACCACCGAAGAGCAGGCCGGCTTCGGGAAGCAGATGACGAATCGATCGACGGATCGTGTCGGCTTGATCTTCGCCCTGCGGGTGACGGAACCAGTCGAGGAGACGGAAGGTCAACACGCACGACACCAGAACGGCAACGAACACAGCAGGGATGGCGGTGGAGGAGAGCGTGCCGTCGAACGTTCCAGCAACCCGAGCTCCGAAGAGGCCACCGAGGCCAGAGGCGAGTGCGACGACGCCAGCCGCGGCGGCACCGAGCTTGAAGCCAACCGATGCAGCAACGACGAGGCCGAGAAGGACGATCACGGGAATGACAGCGAGGAGAGCACCACGGTTGAGTCGGTCGAGCATGTCACGATCGATGGCTGCCCGGCCACCAACTGAAACCTGCTTGCCGTCGAGCAACCGATCAGCGGTGCGTTCAACCGCATCGATGGTGGCCGAGGCAGCGTCGTCGACGAGCGACACGTGCAGCGCCACCCGACCGTTGTCGATCACATCGACGGCTACGGCGGTGACGCCGGGAACTTCGGTGAGGCTGGGTGCGACCGATTCGGTGATGACGGGATCGATGCCGCCATCGACAACGGCGTCGGCGACGACGAACGAAAGGTCGGGTGCGTCGCCGGGGACCCAGCTGCGTTCCGTTGTGGCCTGGGCCATCATCGGTCGAGACGCATCGATCGAAGCGAGTGCGGTGCCGGCAAGCAACATCACCAAGGTCGACGCAAGCAGCAACGCAGCGAGGCGTCGGAAAAATCCAAACGGCGAACGTGTTCGGGGGGTAAGTGTTCGCAGCACAACAGACGGAGCCACAGGCATCCCTTTCGGCACCAACCCCGACCGAGAGCAAGACCGTACACGACGCAGCGTGGTTGTCAGACCTCTCAGAGGAATCTTCTTCGCACCGGGTGTGGTCACCCCCATACTGAGCGTTGTGAAATTGGCTCCTTTCCCGCTGTTTCGCTGACATTTGCCCTTCGCTCAGCTGGTTGCACCACGTCATCAGAAACTTTGCACCAAGCGTGACGACACCACCCTCACGCGGTTCGGCAACGACATCGCCCTCGGCTCGGTGTTCGGGGGCGCAGTCCGGCGCCGACTGGTTTGCGATTCCCCAAGCCAGCTGGGAGTGGGAAGCAACCGACGAGGAAAATAGGCTGACCTTCACCTTCAGCCCGCTGACGTCCACCTTGACCGTGGTCGGCCCCGCCAGTGTCGATCACTGGGTCAGCGCCACCTCCGCCGGTCTGCCGTTCGCTCACGTCTTGCGAACCGGTTCGCAGCTTCGCGTCGTACTTCCGGTGCTCCCTGGGCTGAACCCGCCGACCAAACGCCCGAATGGCGGTTCCCTGGGAGGGCAACCCTGCCGTCCGCTAGGTTGATCTTTGGCAGCAATTGCGGTCAACCTCACGAAGGCAACCTCACAAAGGCGACACTCATGGCAGACATTCTCGGTGGCATTCTCTCTCAGCTCGGAAAGGGCGGTCTTTCCCAGATCGCGGGCGCAATCGGCGCCGACGAAAGCCAGGCTGGAGACGCCATTGCCATGGCGCTTCCTGCGTTGCTCGGCGGCTTGGCCAAGAACGCCCAGAGCCCTGACGGCGCCAACGCACTCGCTGGCGCGCTCGACGATCACGACGGCGGTGTCTTCGGTCAGCTGACCGATCTCCCGGGCAGCCAAGACGGCTCGAAAATCCTCGGTCACGTGCTCGGCAACAAGACCGAGGCAACCCAGCAGCGCATTGCTGGCGGTAGTGGTCTCGACATGGGCTCGGTGGCCAAGCTCCTTCCGATGCTCGCCCCACTCGTCATGGGCTACCTCGGCAAGCAAAAGAAGGAGAAGGGCCTCGGCGCCAACGATCTTGCGAACGCACTCCAGAGCGAACGCAAAGACACCGAAGCGAAAGCTCCTGGCCTCGGGGGCCTCGCTGCGATCCTCGACACTGACGGCGATGGTCTCGATCTCGACGACGTCAAGAACCTTGCGTCGGGTTCGGGCGGCCTCGGCGGCCTCCTCAGTGGCTTCTTGAAGGGCTGAGCGACCGTTGCTCATCAACCCAGCCTGATGCTCGCCCCATCGATTGACACGATCCGGCTGTTCATCCACCTGCTCGCCGCAGCAGTCTGGGTGGGCGGCCAGTTCGTGCTCGCCGGAGTCGTCCCCGGTCTGCGGGCCGTCGACATCGCCAACGACTCGCTCTCGAACCCAACGAACCCAAACCCGACAAGCACCAGCGCTACAAAAGCAGCCGCAAACGGTTTCGCTCGCGTGGCTTGGCCGGCGTTCGGCATTGCGTTCGCCACCGGTATCTGGAACATCTTGGCCATCGACGGGTCGAGTTCGCTGGCGTACAACATGACGCTGGGCCTCAAGCTCTTGTTCGTGGTGGCAGCTGGCGGTTCGGCTTTGGTCCACAGCCAGACTTCGCGCAAGCCCATGATGGCCATCACGGGGGCGGTCGGCGCTGTTGCCAGCGTGGCCGTTTTGTTCCTCGGCGTGCTGTTGAGCAACCCTGCGTGAATGGATCCACGCACACCGGTCATCGTCGGAGTCAGCGAACAGTCACAACGGCCTGACGACCTCGCCACGGCACTCGAGACATCGGCCCTGATGACCGAGTGCGTCCGAGCCGCTGCCGCTGACGCCGGAGCGTCCGGCCTGTTGTCCAAGCTCGACACCGTTGCCGCTGTGTACGGGGCTTGGCGATACAGCGATCCCGGTCGTTTGGTCGCCGACGCCGTTGGTTCTCCCGACGCCCGCACCCTGCTTTCCTTCCATGGCGGCAACACGCCTCAGTCCTACGTCAATGCGTTGGCTGCCCAGATCCAACGCGGCGAACTCGACGTCGCGGTCATCGTCGGCGCGGAAACCATCTGGTCTCGGCGCCGCATGCGCAAAGAGGGCATCGACCGGCCCGTCACCGAGCAGGTCGACATCGAGCCGACCGAGCGGTTCCAGAGTGACGTCTCGATGTCGACTGAGTTCGAAGCCAGCCGCGGCCTGGTCGCTCCCATCAACTTCTATCCCATCTTCGAGTCGGCGATCGGGGCAGACCGAGGCCGCTCCATCGACGAGCACCGCACGGCCATCGCTGAACTGTGGGCCCGCTTCAACGCTGTCGCAGTCGACAACCCTCATGGCTGGAATCGGACCGCCATGACCGCGGCAGACATCCGCGAACCGTCGCCCGACAACCGCATGGTGGGCTTCCCCTACACCAAGGCCATGAACTCGAATTGGGATCTCGACCAAGGCGCAGCGATCCTGCTCTGCTCTGCCGAAGCTGCCGAGGCCGCCGGTGTCGCCCGTGACCGCTGGGTTTTCCCGCACGCCGGCACCGACGCTCACGACACCTATGCCGTGTCGAATCGCCGAGACCTCCACTCCTCCCCCGCCATCCAGGCAGCCGGTGCCAAGCTGTTCGAACTCACCGGACGTGGCCCGGACGATCTCGATCACATCGACCTCTACTCGTGCTTCCCGTCCGCTGTGCAGATCGGCGCAGCGGAACTCGGCCTCGATCTCGACCGTCAGCTCACCGTGACCGGTGGGCTCTGTTTCGCTGGCGGCCCCCTGAACAATTACGTCAGCCATTCGATCGCCACCATGGTCGAGGTCTTGCGCAACGACGCCGGATCTCTCGGTCTCGTCACAGCGAATGGGGGCTACGTCACCAAGCACGCACTCGGTATCTACTCGACCGAACCGGCAGACCACGCCTTCGCTGCCGAAGATGTGCAAGCAACCGTCGATGCTGTTCCATCGACGCCAGATGACCCTTCGTTCACCGGAAGGGCCACGATCGAGGCTGCCACCGTGATGCACGATCACACCGGCGCCGAGACCGGCCTTGTCGCCATGATCACCCCGGAAGGCGCCCGTACATGGGCGTCGAGCACCAATGCGGCCACCATGGCGATGCTCATGACCGACGACGCGATCGGCTCGTCGGCAACTGTTGCGGGCGATGGCCAACTCCTGGTCTGAGGATTCGCCATACTGTTCAGGTGAGCGCCACCACGAAGACCCCCAAGATCAAGCCACAAGACATCGTCATCGTGGCCAACCGGCTTCCGGTCAAACAGGAAGTCGACGAGCATGGAACCGCTCGCTGGATCACCAGTCCCGGTGGTTTGGTCGCTGCGCTGAAGCCTGCAATGGCCGGCGACAACGTGGCGTGGCTGGGCTGGACCGGGGGTCTCGACCAGATCGAGGAGCCGTTCGATCACGACGGCATCCACCTCGTCCCTGTCCCGCTCTCACCCGATGAACGCGAGCTCCACTACGAAGGCATGGCCAACGGCACCTTCTGGCCGCTCTATCACGACAAGATCATTCCGGCAGAGTTCCACCGGCACTGGTTCGACGGCTACCGCAAGGTCAATCGACGCTTCGCAGAATCGGTCTGCAAAGTGGCAGCCGAGAACGCCACCGTCTGGGTGCACGACTATCAGCTACAGCTCGTGCCGGGGTACATCAGGGCGCAACGACCCGACCTCACCATCGGCTTTTTCCTTCATATCCCCTTTCCTCCTTTGGAACTCTTCCAACAGCTCCCGTGGCGAAATGAGCTGACTACCGGCCTGCTGGGGTCTGATCTGGTGGGTTTCCAGACGCCGGAGGGGGCAGCAAACTTCAGCCGACTGGCTGCCGCTCTCGATCTGGCAACCGCCAACGAGGACGGAACGCTGGAACGAAATGGCCGCACTATCCACTCACGAGCGTTTCCGATCGGGATCGACGTGGACCGATACGCCGAAGGAGCCAAACGCCCTGAGATCACCGCCCGTGCCGCCGCCGTCAGAGAGCGATTGGGCAATCCCAAGGCAGTACTCCTCGGCGTCGATCGTCTCGACTACACCAAGGGCATCGATGTTCGCCTTCGTGCGTTCAAGGAGCTGCTCGCCGAAGAGACCTTCCTGCCCGGTGAAGTACTGCTCATTCAGGTTGCACAGCCGTCCCGAGACAACGTGGAGGCGTACGTTGCGCTCAAGGAACGGGTGCAGGGACTTGTCGGCGAGATCAACGGGGACTTCGCTCGGGTCGGGGTCCCACCGGTTCACTACATCCACCAGAGCCGCGATTTCGACGAGCTGATGTCGCTGTATCGAAGTGCCGACGTGATGATGGTGACGCCCTTCCGGGACGGGATGAACCTGGTTGCCAAGGAGTACGTAGCCACGCGCTACGACGACACCGGGGTGCTGGTCCTTTCAGAGTTCGCCGGTGCTGCTCACGAACTCACCGAGGCTCTGATCGTGAACCCGTACGACATCGACGGTGTGAAGGCCGCCATCATGGAAGCGGTCGAACTCGACGCCGAGCACAGCCGTGACCGCATGCGAGCCCTTCGACGCGTCGTGCGCCGCAACGATGCCGTGGCCTGGGCTCGCAACTTCCTGGACGCCCTCGCCTCTGTGACTGCCGACGAGACCGCGACTGACCGACCTACAGCGGACTGACCAAGATGGTCCGGCCGCTGGTCATCGCTGCGGACTTCAGTCCCGAGGCCAAACGATCGAGCGAGCGGATGTCTGGATCGATCAGTGCTCCCACTCGCAAGCGGTCTTCGGCCAGGAGTTCGAGCACTCGCTGGACGTCACCAGTGCTGTAGCCAAGTGATGCCCGGATGGTGATCTCGTGCTTGACCAGATCGGCGGGCACTGCTCGACTCGACGAGCTGTTGACGCCGACGGCAACAACGGTGCCGCCGTGGCGAGCGAGTTGAACGGCATCGGTCAAGGCTTGGTCGGCGCCAACACAATCAAACACGACATCGGCGCCGAGACGGTGGCCGTGTGTTTCCAGCCAGTTGACCACGTCAGCCGGCAGAGCGAATGCAGCATCGCTGCCCAAGTCACACGCCAGTTCTCGGCGAACCGGCGAAGGGTCGACGGCAACGACGCGGGCGGCACCGGCGAGGCGAGCGAGTTCAGCCACGAGGAGCCCGATCGTGCCCGCACCGATCACCACCACCAGATCGCCGAGATTCATGGCGCTGCGGGCGAGTGCGTGCGCCGCTACTGCTGCTGGTTCAGCCAGGGCTGCTTCGTTCTCGTCGATGCCATCGGGTGTTCGCCTGACCCGGCGATGGTCGACACGGATTCGTTCAGCGAATGCTCCGTGACCCGAGGCGAGGTCGTCGGTGCCGATGATCATCTCGAGCACCATGTCGCAGTTCTCCGGATAGCCGGCACCGCAGTGAGGGCAGCTTCCACACGGAGGAGGTGCCGCTCCGACGACCCGCTCGCCTTCGAAGTGCCCATCGACGTCAGGCCCGACCTCGACGACTCGGCCAGACCACGAATGACCGAACCATGCTGGTGCCGGCAGGACTCCGGTGTCAGCGGCCAACACGTCCGAGCCACCGATGGCACACCGGTCGATCGCCACGATCAGACTGCCTGGCCGGATCACCGGCTCGGCGACATCGACGATCTCGATCTTGCCTGCAGCTCGAATCAGCGCCGCCTTCACGACAGACCCGCCAGCACATCGAAGAAGTCGGGGAAGGTCTTGTTCACACACGACGGGTTGTCGATCGTGATGCCAGGAATGACCAGCCCGAGGATGGCGAAACTCATGGCCATGCGATGGTCGTTGTAGGTGTCGACCACGCCGGCGGTCGGTGTTCCTGGCTGCACGGTGAAGCCGTCCTCGTCTTCGGTGGCTTCGATCCCGAGGCGGCGCAGTTCAGTCACGACCGCAGCGATGCGGTCGGTCTCCTTGCGCCTGATGAAGTCGATACCGGTGATACGGACCGGCCCATCGGCGAACGGGGCAACCACAGCCAGACTCTGGGCGGTGTCAGAGATGTCGCTCATGTCGATGTCAATGCCGCGCAAGGTGCCGGTACCTCGAACCTCGATGGCGTTTTCGCTGCGAGTGACCTCGGCACCCATGCGTTCGAGCGCATCCACGAAAGCGACGTCGCCCTGCACTGTGTTCGTGCCGAGCCCATCGACTCGCACATTGCCACCAGTGATGGCTGCGGCGGCAAAGAAGTAGGAAGCAGCCGATGCATCCGGTTCGAGGAGCACATCGGCAGCTCGGTAGCCAACAGCGGGAATTTCGAACGATCGATAGCCATCACGCTGCACGTCAACACCGAAGTCCGCCATGGTGGCCAAGGTGAGATCGACGTAGGGCTTCGACACGAGCTCGCCGACGATCTCGATGTGCACCGGGGAGGCCGCGCATGGAGCGCTGAGGAGCAGACCGGAGAGGAACTGGCTCGACACCGAGCCCTGGATCTGCACCGTGCCCCCGTTGAGGCGCTCGCCACCGACAACGGTGAGCGGGAGGGTGGTGCCCTCGATGCGGGCACCGAGGGTGTCGAGCACGTCGACCAGGTCGTCGAACGGCCGCGCTCGCATCTGCTCGTGCCCGTCGAGCACATAGCGGCCCCGACCGAGCGTGAGCATCGGGAGAACGAATCGGCTGGTGGTTCCCGATTGTCTGGCGTCGAGGACACCGTCATGGGCAGGAAGTGAGCCAGACGATCCAACGACGGTCACTCTCGGCAGGTTGCGATCGATCGTCAGGTCGAGGCCCAGGTCGATCAGCAGCTGCATCATGGCTTCGGTGTCGTCAGCGAACAGCACGCCATCGAGCACTGACGTGCCGTCGGCCAGTGCAGCGCAGACCAGGGCCCGGTTGGTATGACTCTTCGAACCCGGCACACGTACCACCGTGTTCAGGGGCCGCTCGAGGACCTCGATCGTCTTGGTTGTCATTGTTGAGTGGTCATTGTTGAGTGGGCATGGTTGGAGAGACCTGTTCAGGAGACCGAGGCAAAGAACTCGAGGAGTGCACGGTTGACGGGGTCGGGATGCTCTTGGTGGGCCCAGTGCCCACCGGGGACGATCGTGGTGCCGCGGTGGTCGACGCAGTGCTGCTCCATCGATGAGACCGCAGCGCCCAAGCCGCCGTCGCCCCGGGTGACGACGAAGTCGTGATCTCCGCCGATGAAGGTGGTGGGCACCGTGATCGGTGCGCCGTGCCACGGCCGAGTCAGCTCCCAATTGCGTTGAAAGTTGCGGTAGTAGTTGACGCCTCCTCGGAAACCGCTGCGGTAGAAGGCTCGAGCGTAGTTCTCCATGTCAGCTGGCTCGAGAAAGGGAGGTAGGCCCGTCGGTGCCACGCCGTCGGCCTGCTCGGGAGTCGCGGCATAGGCAGCGCTCTGCTTCCAGTGCGTCGAGCGAAGGAACTCGATGGGGTCGGCATCCATCAACGATTCGGCAGTGCCCTCTTCCTGAAACGCCAGCATGTAGGCGAACGGACCGTCCGGGTCGGTGGCTCGGATGTGATCGAGCACGCTGAGGTCGGAACGAGGCTGATACGGCACGCTCATGAGGGCCAGACCAGCGAGTCGGTCGGGGCGCATCAACGCGACATGCCACGCGATGATTGCGCCCCAGTCGTGGCCCACCAGAATGCAACGGTTGATCTCTTCGACGTCGAGTAGACCAACGAAGTCACCGACCAATTCGAAGATGTTGTACGCGTCGACGGCTTCGGGGGCATCGCTCCACCCGTAGCCCCTCTGGTCGGGGGCGATCACACGGTGGCCGGCGCCGGCAATGGCATCCATCTGGTGACGCCAGGTGTACCCGATGTCTGGAAACCCGTGCAGCAACAGCACGGGAGACTTGTCGCTCGATGTTTGCTGCTCGGTGATGGAGAGACTGATGGGGCCGATGTCGACGGTTCGGACTCGCCTATCCACGGACCCTGACCTCGGTGCCGAGCAACTCGAACGCAGCAGCGGCTGCGCCGGCGAACTCGAGGCCGACCACGCCGCGCGTGCCTTCGACGAATCGAATCACGGCACCATCGACTGCCAATGCTGCCCCTGGCGCTTCTACAACTCTCGCCTCAGCTCCCAAGAGCTTCGCCCACGAGGTGATGGTTCCAAGGGGATCGGGCGTTTCGATGGTGAGGCCGGTGAGACTCGACACCACCTCGTTGCCTCCGTGATCGGTGCGGGCGTGGTCTCGCCAGTTGGGACCAGCCCAAGCCCACTCGGCTTCATTGTCAGAACGGTCGATCGACACGATCGCACCACCGACGTCAGCTGGATGGAAATGAATGCCGTGGATGGCGGTGCCGTCATCGACACGTCCTCCCGGAGCCTCGAACACGATGCGAACTTCGAGCGCTTTTGCTGCGGCGCGCACGGTGTCGAGATCGGCCGTGGTCTGGAAGATCACCATGTAGCCAGCAGCCGTCACTGCCCGCTTGTCGAGAAAGCGGCCAGCCGTGGTGCCTTCCTCGACCGGAGAAACGATTTCAAGGAACTGCTCGCCGACACAGAACAGGCGATTCTCGAGCCCGAAGTGACCAACGCCGGGGTCGACGTAACACACCTCGAGGTCGAGGTGTTCTACCACGTCGGTAGCGCCTGCCTCCAGATCAGCGGCAACCCATGCCACCTGGCGGAGGCGAATCATGCTCGGGTAACAGACGATCTAGTCGCGGATGGCGAGGCCGGATGCTGGATCGAAGAAGTGGAAGCGCCCGGTGTCGATGCTCACCTGCATGTCTTCACCCATGCGGGCCTTCGACCGAGGGCTGAACTTGCCAACGAAGATCGTGCGACCTTGGCTGTCCTTCTGCGCCTCGACGGCATCGTCACCTTCGAACTCGGCATCCATGATGCTGAAGGCTTCCGCTGCGAGCGGGAAGTGCACGATGATCTCTGAGCCCAAGGACTCGGTGAGGCTGATCGTCGTGGTGAACACCTTCGAGGCGTCGGCACCGGAGATCTCGGCGTCTTCGAGGTCCTCGGGACGAATGCCGAGAACGATTTCCTCGCCGATGTAGTTCTTCAGGCCGGGTCGGCTCTTCGCCAAGACAGGATCGATCGCCACCTGCTGCCCGGCGATGTCGGCAACGGGAGCGTCGGCGCTACCGGTGAGGCTGACCCTCATCAGGTTCATCGACGGCGAGCCAATGAATCCGGCGACAAAGACGTTGTCGGGTGATTCGTAGAGGTTTTGCGGCGTGTCGACCTGCTGGAGGTAGCCACGCTTGAGGACGCAGACTCGGTCGCCCATGGTCATGGCTTCGACCTGGTCGTGGGTGACGTACAGCGTGGTGACGCCGAGGTCGCGCTGCAGACCAGCGATCTCAGCTCGCATCTGCACTCGCAGCTTGGCATCGAGGTTGGAGAGCGGCTCATCCATGAGGAAGGCCTTCGGCTGGCGCACGATGGCTCGACCCATGGCAACACGCTGACGTTGACCACCAGAGAGCTGGCCCGGCTTGCGCTCGAGGTTCTCGGTGAGGTCGAGGATCGCTGCGGCCTTGCGGACCCGCTCTTCGATTTCCGCCTTCGGCACCTTTGCCAGCTTGAGGGCGAAACCGATGTTGTCGGCCACCGTCATGTGGGGGTAGAGCGCGTAGTTCTGGAAGACCATCGCGATGTCGCGATCCTTGGGGTGCACGTCGTTGACGACACGGTCACCGATCATCATGTCGCCGCTGGAGATCTCTTCGAGACCTGCCACCATGCGCAGTGCGGTGGACTTGCCGCAGCCCGAGGGGCCGACCAGAACGAGAAACTCGCCGTCGTTCACTTCGAGACTCAAGTCGTGAATGGCGTGATACCCGTTCGGGTAGATCTTGTTCACATCTTTGAGTTTGACCTCAGCCACAAACACTCTCCTGGTTGGAAGTGGCTCACCGTATCATTCGTCCCCTGCCGATGAAAGGGCGGTCCAATGGCACTCGGACAACTTCCTGAAAACGATCTCGACATCACTTGTCCGCGCTGTCGCCAGCCCGTCATCGAACGTTTTTACGGCCCGTGCGACAGTTGCCGGGCCGAGCTCAGGGCCACGATCACCACCGAAGCAAGCGCAGTAGAAGCAGCAGAGTACGAACCCAAGATGAACGTCGTTCCGAACGCGATTGCCTCGAAGGAGTAATCACTTCGTAGCGATGACTTCCCCGGCCGACGGTTGGTCTGAAATAGTCAAAGTTGATCATCCCGTTTGGTTAAAGCCGCTTGTCGAACAACCGACCTACAAGCATGGCCGCACCACTTCTCGCTTCGTCGTCACCGAACAGCGATCGTCGAACGGACCTTCCCCATTCGACCGAATTGTGGGCCTCTGCCGCCAAGGTCACGGTCTGCCTCACCATCGCCGCGACCTCTGCCACCGCCATCACATCATCCGGCTTGGCCCGATCCTGGGCCCGGTTCGAACAAGGAACAACCACGTTCTCCGAGTTGCTCGCAGCCGAAGCTTTGCACGGTCGGGCGTGCACGCTCTACCTCATTGCTCAGATTGCAGCGTGTGCCTTTGTGGTTCCCTGGATGCTCAAGGCGGCAAAGAACGCTGAGCACATCAACACGGGGCGAATGACCGACCCACCCAAGTGGGCGATCTGGGGATGGATCGTGCCCATCACGAATCTGGTCCCCTTCACCGGAAGCTTCGCTTCGAACACAGCTGCCCTCGGTGTCGAAGCCGTCGTTGACGTCGTCTTCTGTATCAGCGGCCTGCTGTTCGTGAAGATCATCTCGATGACCGAAGACCGCCAGGCCAACACATTCTCGGCGAAGGATCAGCTCGGCACAGGATCAGCTCGGCACAGGATCAGCTCAGGCCCTCGAGCCAGGCTTCGATCAGCCAGCCGGCAATCGACATGCCCCCACCGTTCGCTGAGCTGACCGGGCCACCACGAGGAACCGGCGGCAGTTCGTTCGGACCGAACCAGCCGGCCTCGACGATCTCTTCTTCTTGAATCGAGATCTCACCGGATACGTACTGGGCAGTGAAGCCGATCATGATCGAGTGAGGGAACGGCCACGGCTGGCTACCGAAGTAGGCCACGTCGTCGACCACGATGCTGGTCTCTTCTGCAACCTCACGAATGACGCACTCTTCGAGGCTCTCCCCTGGCTCGAGGAAGCCAGCAAGTGCGCTGAAGAACCGGCCGGGGAACTGTCGTCCCCAGGCCAGCAACACCTCGGGTCCGGTATCGGTCGAACGCTCGACCAGCATGATGACGGCAGGACTGATGCGAGGAAACGAATGCAGCCCGCACGTCGGGCACTTGCGAGCCCGGTCGCTGTCGTGCGCCTCCATCTCCGTGCCGCAGCGGCCGCAGAACTTGTGATCCCGAGCCCACGTCAGCACCTGTGACGCCCGGCCGGCAAGAGCCCAGTCGACGTCGGGTATCTGGCCGAACAACGGCCGCATGTTCACGAACTCGCCGACCTCTCCCCACGCTCCGAGGTCCTGCTTCACCGGATTGACGAAGAGTGTCCAGATCAGTTGTCCATCATCAGTTCCCAACAGATGCGGCTCGGCCCCCTCGACAGGACACGTCCGCCCGGTGGGGAACGCCCCATCGATCAGCAGAACATTGGACCGACCATCGATGACGATCCATCGCCCTTCGGCATCGGACAGAGTGGGCGGAAGACTGACCAGTGGCTCGAACACCTCGGCAAGTTAACCGCTGACCTCAGAATCACCCAGTGATACGAAGGGCAACGGCGGGCGGAATCTTGCCAGCCCGACGAGCCGGGACGATGGCGGAGGCCATCGATGCCCCAACCGCAACGACGGTGAGACCGAGCAACCAGAGCACGGGCACCTCGAAGGTCAGGTCTTCTTCGAAGGCGGTGGTTCTGGTCAAGATCTGCCAAGCGCTGACCAGGCCGAGCCCGATGCCAAGCAACACTCCCTGGGTACCGATGAACAATGCCTCGATCAGGAACGCTCGTTGGCTTTGTCGAACGGGGACGCCGATCGCCGCCAACATGCCGAGCTCCCGACGGCGTTCGCGAACGGCGCGGATGAGCACCACGCCGAGCCCGGCAATACCGATCAGCAGGCCGAGTCCGAGATAGCCCTGGAGCATCTGGAGGAACCCTTCCTGTTCTTGCAGCACATCGTCGGCGCGGCCACGGATCGTGGAAGCCTCTGCGCCTTGCTCCGGCCATAGCCCCTGAATCTGGGAAGCAGCAGCTTCTTCGACTCCATCTGCGGTGCCGATGAAATAGCGAGTGACCGGGCGCAACTCGGTCCACAAGTCGGTGGTCAATTCATCAGAGATGACCAGCCAGGTGTTGACCAGCCATCCGTTCCGGGTGGTACCAGCGACCCGAACATCGGCGGTCGCACCGGACGTGCTTCGAAGGGTGACGATCTCGCCCACCTCGAAGCCTTCGTCGTTGGGCGCCATCATCCAGGCCTCACCGTTGGCGCCGACCATCACCGCTTCCCATGCCTGCTCACTCGAGTTGAACTCAGAAGCGAACTCATCCAACCCGGGCGCAAGCGTGGAGTCCCACGTCTCGTTGATGGTCGAGACGCCCCATCCCTCGAGGTCGTCGTCTGGACCGATCTCGACGAAGCCCCGACGAACCGCCGAAACGGTCTCGACACCCTCGACGCTCTGCAGCTGCTCGATCGTGAGCGGTGCTGCCCCGTTCGAGTCGACCACCATGGCGTAGCCACCAGCGGCTTGTTGGGCCAGCTCAGGGGCCGATGCTTTGAAGGCGGAGTTGAGCACCGCCATGAAGGTCACGGTGAAAATGACCAGGGCATACATGGCCACGAGCAGGGCCGAACGCACCGGCCTCGCCAACGGGTGGGCCAGACCCAGACGAGAGGCGACCCCGCTGGGAGCCAAGAGCGCAGCGGCTCCGAGCCACACTCGATCGAGTGAGGCCAGCACCACGGTGGCAAGGCCCACCAACAGCACGCCCTGCAACAAGAACACCTCGATGTCAGGGTCATTCATGGCGACATCTCTTGCCGTGAACACCAGCACGGGCCACACGATCGCCACACCGCAGCCGATGACCGTCGCCAGGCGGTGGGGAATCACCAAACCGAGCATTCCAATGGACGCCACGACGGCGATGACGGGCCCCGCCATCGCCGCGAGAGCATTGTTCGGTGCAGCAACGAAGATGCCGACGCCGACCGCGATGCCCACGGCTCCGACCATCGCTCGACGCCACCGTGCGCCTTCGCTGCTCTGTGGCGGCAAGTCCTTGAGCGCTCGGACGATGTTGATGCGAGTCATTCTGAAGCTGGTCATCACCACGGTGAGCTGCGAGATCGCCAAACCGATCGCTGCGCCCGAGACCAGATCGATCGGTTCGACAGCGAGCACGATCTCGAAGCCGTCGCCTTGGAACAAACGAGAGGCGAAGGCGATCACTCCGCCACCAACGGCAATACCGAGAAGCGCACCAACCGCTGCGGCGACGGCGCCATAGAGCGCACCTTCGAGTGCGAAGGCTCGAAGGATCGTTCCCCGCCCGAGACCGACCGCTCGCATCGTGCCGAGCTCGACGGTGCGTTCGCCTGCCAGCATCACGAAGAGATTGATCACCAGCAGAATTCCGGCGATGACGCTGAAGCCGCCGATCGTGCCGAAGAGTTCGGTCATGTCTGCGCCTTCCTCCTCGGCATCGGCGAGCAGATCGGCCTTCGTCGGGTCGACGTCTGCGTCGATCCCGAGGGCCTCGGTTTGTTCGTTGATGAACAGCTCGACCTCGTTGGAGAGGTCGGCGCCCTCGAACACGCCGCCGTTGTTCGACACCAACAGCAGCGTCGGGGCGATGGCCTGGAGTTCATCTGGACCCAGGCGGGGGAACGCCGCCTCCACCGACCCAGGGGCCACGACCACGTCGGCAAAACCGGCGAGACCCTCAGCCTCGGCGACGTCGTGCACGATGAGACGGACAGGGTCCACCCCGAAGAACAGGTCGATCGCATCGCCGACAACGACCTCGATCTCATCGGCCAATCTCGAGTTGATGACAACAGTGCCCGGCGGACCCGAGGTGACCTCACCGAAGCCGGTCGATGCCGGATCATCGCCGAACGTCCTCACTGCGTCGAGGTCGACCTGCAACAGCGATGCCCTTGGCTCGACCCTGCGGTCACTCGGGTCGTCGGTGACCGAGCCGACCGCCACAGATGCCCTCACAACCGGCAGCACGCCATCGACGTTGTCGTTCGTGCCAACAACAGCGGCGAGCTCATCAACGCGCTCGGTGTCGCCGACGTAGACGATCTCGTCCACCGGGCCAAGACGAGTCTGGGCGATGTTTCGAATCGAGCGATCGAAGCTGGAACCGACGATGAAGGACGCCACGATCAAGGCGGTGGCCAGCATCGAACCGCCGATGACCAGGGCCGCCTCACCTCGCCGGCGCAGGACATTGCCAATGCCAAGCCTTCGGATTGTTGGACGTCGCACGAGGTCGTGCAAGACCGAAGGGAGCAACAGTGCAAGGAGGCCGAGCGCGAGCAGCGTGATCACAGCTGCACCTGTCCGTCTTTGACCTCGACGAGGCGATCGGCAGATTTCCCGATCTCGTGATCGTGGGTGACGATCACCATGGTCTGCCCGTTTGCGTTGACCTCGTGGAACAGCTCGAGGACCGCCTTGGCTGTAGCGCTGTCGAGGTTGCCTGTGGGTTCGTCGGCCCACACCACCGCCGGCTCGGTCACGAGGGCACGAGCAACAGCAACTCGCTGCTGTTCACCGCCAGACAACTCGGCCGGTCGATGACGGCTTCTGTCGGCAAGGCCCACTCGAGTGAGCAGCCGGTCGGCAGCCTGCCGAGCAGCTTTGGGCTTGGCACCCGATGCCAGCAGCGGCAGCTCGACGTTCTCGGCTGCAGTGAGAACGGGGATGAGATTGAAGCTCTGGAAGACAAAGCCCATCGTGGCGGCCCGATGCGCAGTGCGGGCTCGATCGCTGAGCTGATGGATCTCCTGGCCGTCGATGTGGATCGTGCCACCATCGATCGAGTCCAGCCCAGACAAACAGTTCAGCAACGTCGACTTGCCGTTACCGGAGGGCCCCATCACCACGACGAACTCGCCTGCATCGATGTCGAGGTCAACGCCGCGCAGGGCCTCGACTCTCACCTCACCAGTCCGGTAGGTCTTGGTCACTGATCGGGCGGAAATCAAGCTCATGTCAGGATCATCAACGAGGCGAGAGCATTGCACCATCAGGGGGTACCCCGAGGTCACCATGAGGTTCAAACAATGCGACGCTTCGCGGCCCAACGGGAGAGTTCGTGGCGGTTGGAGAGCTGCAACTTGCGCAGCACGTTCGAAGCATGGGTCTCGACGGTCTTGATCGAGATCGTGAGCCGTCTCGCAATCTCTTTGTATGCGTAGCCACGCGCCAGCAACCGCATAACTTCCTGCTCGCGAGGTGACAACTGATCGAGCTCAGGGTCGACGGGTTCGGAGATCGAGGCGGAAAAGGCATCGATCACGAAACCAGCGAGGCGGGGCGAGAAGACCGCATCGCCCTCGGCCACTCGACGCACGGCATCTGCGAGGTCGGCACCCGAGATTGCCTTGGTCACGTAACCCCGGGCACCGGCCCGGATCACCGAGATCACATCGTCTGGTGCATCGCTGACCGAAAGAGCAAGGAAGGCCACTCCCCTGCCGCCTTCAGCGCGCACATCAGGAATGTGGGCGAGGCGTGCCAGTACCCCTTTGATGACATCGGCCCCGGTTCCCGATGGCAGATGAACATCGAGCAGCACCACGTCGGGAAGAGTTTCGACGATCACGTCAACGGCATCGTCGGTGTCGCTTGCCTCGCCAACGACGTGGACAGCATCTCCGAGTCCGCTCTTCACTCCGGCACGAACCAGATCGTGGTCATCGACCAGCACCACTCGCGGTTGGAACATCAGCTCTCCTGCTTCGCTTGGCCGGTGATGGCCAATTCGACTTCGGTACCTTCGCCAATGGCGGTGTGAATGGTGGCAGAGCCACCGGCTCGCTCCATTCGCCCGGTGACGCTCTGGCTCAGCCCTCGACGATCGGAACTGACAGCGTCGAGATCGAAGCCCTTGCCAGTATCGCGAACGAACAACTCGACTCGCTCGTCTTGCACCTCTGCGTAGAGGTCGATGCGGTCCGCTCCACTGTGCTTCGCCGCGTTCATCGTTGCTTCACGTCCGGCAGCAAGGAGCGTTTCGACAGATTCGTTGACCATGACGTCACCGACGCACACGACCTCGACCGGAGTTCCGTACAGCGACTCGACTTCGCTGGCGATCTGATCGAGGCGCCCCCGCACACTGCCGCCATCGCGATCGGCGCGATCGGGGTCGAGCCAGTTTCGCAGCTCGCGTTCTTGTTGGCGAGCGAGGGCGGCCATGTGTTGAGGATCAGCGGTGCCCTCGTTCAACCCGTTCTGGATCAGGGTCAGAGTCTGCAGCACGGAGTCGTGCAGGTGTGCAGCGACATCGGCTCGTTCGTCGGCACGGATACGGGCCTGCCGTTCGGCATCGAGATCTGTCACGAGGCGCCACCACCACGGGGCGGAAAGAACAAAGAGTCCGGCCGCTGCGACTGCGGCGATGATCGCTGGCGATACCGAAGGGCCGATGTCGATCGCCTGCACGAGCGCAAACACTCCGACCGCGGCAAGGACCGCTCCAACGATCTGTGACACGTGAATGCCAGGCTGGATTCGGCGAAGTGCCACGACGATGCCAGCTCCAACCACACCAGCGGGCCAGATCACGTCGATCGGCAGGCCGCTGATCCCCTGGAAGAAGAGAGCCAGACCAGCCACCACCAATGCCAAACCAGCAAAACGATGCGGACCCGATCGCCCCTTTGGAACCGCAGGGCCCGTGGGCCCAGCACCGTTGTACGTGACAAAGGAGATACCACCGAAGCAAGCGATGTAGACCAGCGCACCCCAACCACCCAAGGCGAACAGCGCAATGAAGGCCAGGCGAACCCACAACGGATCGACACCGAGTTCTGCTGCAATGCCTGACGCGACGCCGCCGAGCAATCGCTCCTCCTCGCTTCGCTGCGGCACCTGCCAGTACGTCATGAACACGCAGTCTTCCACGGCATCGCTCGCTTGCCATCAGGGTCGAACCCTGAGGGAACCCTGAGCAGAACCAGGTGTTCGTGGTTGAATGTCCTGATGGGCAGCGACGCGAATTCCGAGGAGGGTGGTGGCATGAACGCAACCACCGAATCCGATCCTGCGCAGAACCCCGATCCTCCTAGCGATCCTCGCCCTCCGCGACCACCGTCCCCACCCCGCTGGCTGCGCCGCTCCGCCGAATCACCGATTGCCGGCGTGGCAACCGGAATTGCCACGTACTTCGGCATTGCTCCGATTCTCGTGCAGATCGCCTTCATCGCCACGACTGCGCTGAATGGATTCGGCGCCCTGGCCTACATCGCGGGTTGGCTCTTGATGCCGCGATCCACCGATCCAGAGCCTCGTGCGGTCACCATCACCTCGAACACGGTCCAGGCAGTGTTCGGCGTGTTGATCGCCGTTGCAGCAGTTTCGTTGGCGTTGACCTTCGGACCGAACTCGTTCGAGATCACGCTGCTGCCTCTCATCCTCATCGGTGCTGGCTTCTACCTTCTCAACCAGCGAGATCGAGTCCAGGCGCCGCCCGCACCGCCCGGCCCGGCGGTGAATTACTGGGCCGACGTCGAGGCTGCACCGCAACGAGTCGTTCCTGGTCAACCTGCTGGACCACCCGTCACCTCGGTCACGCTGGCTGCTGTTGCTGTCGCCATCGGCCTGATGGTCACGATCGGTCAGTTCGGCGCGACGGTGCCGACGCAAGCCATCTTCGGCGTTGCCATGGCCGTGCTCGGTGCAGGCCTGATGTACGGCGCCTTCTTCGGCCGTCCGAAGGGCTTGGTCCCCATAGGAATCCTGCTGTTGCTCGGACTCGTTGCTTCTCCTGCCGTGGATGCGGTCGCGGTCGATGGCGCAGGCACACGAGAGTTCTCGCCCGTCAGCCAGGCTGATGTTCTCGAGGTCTACGACCTCGGTGCCGGTCCCTTCGAACTGGATCTACGTCGGGTGACATTCACCGAAGACCAGACCATCACCGTCAAGGTCGGTGCCGGCTACGCCGAGATCTGGCTGCCCCGCGATGTGAGCGTCGTTGTCGACGCAGAAGCCTCCGCTGGCTACGTCGAGGTGTTCGGCCGCGAGTACGCAGGCCTCTTCGCCTCCGGCGGAGACAGCCGCACGGCAGACGAGCTCGATCGACCAACGGTGAACCTCATCGTTGATGTGACCTTCGGGTACGTCGAGGTGCGTCGTGGTTGAGACAACGCCTGTTGCCCGACCACGCCCGTTCAGCCTGGCGTGCGGAATTGCCTTCTTCATGATTGGGATCGGCGGCTTCGTCGATGCGTGGGCTGACGTGGACAGCGGTGCCGTTGCCGCTCTCGCACTCTTGCTTGGTGGCGCCGGAGCACTCGTTGCTCTCGCCACTCGACGTGCACCGCTCCCTCCAGTCGAGCCAAACTGACCGGGTGCCAAACACCCCCGCTCCGTCGAAGATCAACGAGGTCAAGCTCAGCGCTGCGCTGGCCATGGCAGATGAGCGGGCCGATGAGATCGAGAGCGGAGGGCAGATCCCCACCGACATCGCTGATGCGTTGATCGATTCTGAAGTCTTCCGTACCTGGATTCCCACGCAGTACGGAGGGCTCGAAGGCTCCGTCGCTGACATGCTCGATGCCATCGAGCGTGCGGCCTACCACGACGGGGCCACCGGCTGGTGCGTCATGATCGGCGGAACCACGGCACTCAACGCTGGCTTCTTGGCACCGGAATACGCCGAGCTGATCTACAGCGACCCTCGAGCCGTGACCGGCGGCTTCGGGATGCCGGCCGGTGTTGGTACCTCGGTCGACGGCGGCATCAAGGTCACCGGTGAGTGGGCGTGGGGCTCGGGTTCGAGCCACTGCACCTGGTTCGGCGGCGGTGTCTCCATCGAGGGCAGGCGGGGCGCCCCCTTCGCCTTCTTCGACATGGATGACATCGAGTTTCTCGACACCTGGCACGTCAGCGGTATGAAGGGAACGGCGTCGACCCACTACCGCACCGTCGACGCATTCGTTCCCGAAGGCCGATGGGTCGACTTCGCTGCCAGTCCCGAGCCGGTCACCGACAGTCCGCTCTACCGCTTCTCGTTCCTCGGTGCATTGGCCCTCGGCGTCTCGGCGGTCACCCTCGGGTTGGCCGAACGGGCCATCGACGAGCTGATCTTGCTCGGCGAAAAGCAGCCAGCGGGCAGCTCGAAGGGGTTGGCCGAACGGCCAGTCATCCAATCAGAACTCGCCCAGGCCGAAGCGAACGTTCGCTCGGCACGCGCATTCGTACGCGAGATCGTCGATGAATGCTGGGACACCGCGGCCCAGGAGGGCAAGCTCGCCGGCGAGCAGAAGCGACTGCTTCGCCTGGCGGCGACCAACGCAGGCAAGCGCTCGGCTGAAGCCGTCGACCTCTGCTACCACGCCGGAGGCGGCACGTCGGTGTACCTGTCGAGTCGTCTGCAGCGAGTCTTCAGAGACATCCACGTCGCCACACAGCACGGGATGATCGCTCCTCGCTTGATGGAACCGCTCGGCCGCATGGCGTTCGGTCTTCCTACTTCCACCGCACAGTTCTAGGACCCGAACCGATCATGGACTTCGACTCTCCGCCAGACAACGACGCTCGCCGCCTCGAGCTGCGTGCCTGGCTCGCCGAACACCCCAACCCCTCTCAGCCGCAGCTCGCCAAAGCTGGTTTGGTCGCCCCCCATTGGCCAGCACCCTGGGGACTCGACGCTGATGTCGAGCACCAGTTGATCATCGACACCGAACTGAAGGCGGCCGGAGTCGAGATGCCTGGCGTGTCGATTGCGGTTGGTTGGGCTGGCCCGACGATCCTTGCTGGAGGGACCGAAGCGCAGGCCAAGCGCTGGCTGCCGAGCATGCTCGACGGAAGCAGTGAGTGGTCGCAACTGTTCAGCGAGCCGGATTCGGGCAGCGATCTCGCCTCGCTGCGCACCTCGGCAGTTCGCGACGGCGACGAGTACATCGTGAACGGTCAGAAGATCTGGAGCACGTGGGCCGACACGGCCGAGTGGGGGATTCTCCTCGCTCGCACCAGCACCGAGGGTCGCAAGCACGAGGGCATCAGCTATTTCGTCGTCGACATGAAGACCCCTGGAATCGAGGTGCGCAAGATCGTCGAGATGACGGGCGGCAATCACTTCAACGAGACATGGTTCGACGATGTTCGCATTCCCGTGGCCAACAGGATTGGCCAGGAGAACGGCGGTTGGCGCCTGGCCAAAGTCACGCTCGGCAATGAGCGACTGTCGCTCTCCGAGGGTGGTGTGATCTGGGGAATGGGCCCGACCAGCGACGAGTTCTTCGACTCGGTCAAGGGTTCCATCAGCGACCCACTCCTACGACAGAAGGCAGCCTCGGTCTACACCGAGAAACGCATTCTCGAACTCATCGGCTACCGCATGATGACCATGGCGCTCGGTGGACAGGACCCGGGCCCGTTCGCTTCGATTCGCAAAGCGCTCAGCGACGAACACGGTCAGACCATCACCGCGTTGGCCAAAGACCTCCAGGGCCCCGCTGCCATGTGTGGCACCCAGAACGAGGACGCTGAGCATCTCGACCTGTGGCACTGGTCGTACCTCTTCAGCCGGGCACTCACGATCGGCGGCGGCACCAGCGAGGTGCAGCGCAACATCATCGGCGAGCATCTTCTCGGCCTACCGAGATCATGAGCGACCAGTCATGAGCGACCGCCTGGCCGAACATCTTCGCCACCACCTCGGAGTGTGGCCCCCAGCGAAACGCCTCACCATCGTGGGTTCCGAGCGTCGCGAGCAGCCAGGCTGGGACGGAACGGTGCGTCCGATGGCGGGGGTCGAGACCGTCGACGGCGCAGTGATATCGGTCAGCCCGTTGCATCTCGGCGCCGTACGCGCCTTGGGTGACGACATCGACATCGTTGGTGCCGGCCTCGGCGAAGCGCTTGGTCGGCCCTCGTGGCGATTCGGTCGCGGCATCTTCCGCTGGAGCGAGAATCCAACCCCGAGCGATGACCCTGGCGAGTGGCTGCCCACCGACGATCCTCGGGTACTCCCCTGGCTCAAACCGTTCAACGGCGACGTGTTGGTTGGCTTCGGCGAGGACGGTTCGGTGGCGTGCGGTGTCGGCCGCAAGATCCACGACGGCTTGGGCCACGAACTGGCCGTTGTCACCGAAGAAGGTCACCGCGGCCAGCGGTGGGCGCAGCGTCTGGTCACCCAGGCTGCTCGCCGCGTGCTCGCCGACGGCGCTGTGCCGATCTATCTCCACGCCGAGGACAACCTCGCCTCGGCCCGCACCGCCGACGCATCAGGCTTTCCCGATCTGGGTTGGCGGATGCTTGGCCTGTTCCCTGGCTCTCCAACATGAAACGAACTCCCTCGTGAAGAAGAACCTCGTCATCGTGCTGCTCGATGACGTCGGCTTCGCCGACTTCGGTTGCTACGGCTCCGAGATCAGTACGCCGACCATCGACGCCTTGGCTGCACGAGGCACACGTTTCACCAATTTCCACACCACGGCGATGTGCAGCACCACCCGCGCCGCGCTCCTCACCGGACGAAATCATCACGCCGTCGGCATGGGTTCCCTCGCCAACTTCGACAGCGGTCTGCCCGGCTATCGAGGCAAGATCGCTCGCTCAGCGGGAACGCTTCCCGAGATGCTTCGTCCACACGGCTATCGCAACTACATGATCGGCAAGTGGCACGTCACTCCCCTCACCGAGTCAGGCCCGACCGGACCGTTCAACGGATGGCCTCTGGGCCGAGGTTTCGACCGCTTCTATGGCTTCCTCGACGCGGAGACCGACCAGTACTCCCCCGAGCTCATTCGCGACAACAGCCACATCACTGCGCCCGGCACCTACGACACCGGCTATCACCTCACCGAAGACCTCATCGACCAGAGCATCACGATGCTCGCCGAGCACCGAGCCGGGGCACCAAGGAACCCCTGGCTGATGTGGGTCGCCCCCGGGGCCTGTCATGCGCCGCATCAAGCGCCGAACGACCTCATCGACAAGTACGCAGAGGTCTTCTCCAAGGGGTGGGATGAGATGCGCGCCGATCGACTCAACCGCCAGATCGAGCTGGGCGTCGTGCCCGAGGGAACCGAGCTGCCGCCCCGCAAAGACATGGTGCAAGCCTGGGCCGATCATTCGGCTGACGAGAAGCGCTTGTTCGCCAGGCTTGGTGGCGCATACGCCGCCATGCTCGAACACTTCGATCAGCACCTCGGCCGGCTCGTCGACTTCATCGAGCGCAGCGGCCAGAGTGACAACACCGCCATCGTGGTGATGTCCGACAACGGTGCCAGCCAGGAAGGCGGACCGCTCGGGTTCGTCAACGCCATGGGGCCGTTCAACCTCGTCAAGGAAGAGCTCGCCGACAAGATCGCTCGCATCGACGACATCGGCGGCCCAGACACCCACTCGAACTTCCCGTGGGGCTTCGCCATGGCCGCGAACACTCCGCTCAAGCGATACAAGCAGAACACCCACGGCGGTGGCATCCGTGACCCATTGGTGATTTCGTGGCCAGGTAGCGCCGACCCCGACCTCCGCCACGAGTTCTGCCACGCTTCTGACCTCACACCAACGTTGCTCGAGCGGCTCGACATCACGGCGCCCGCTTCGATCGATGGCACCGATCAGCAACCGATCCAGGGCACCTCGTTTGCATCGGCCGGATCGATCAAGCCCCCGCAGTACTTCGAGATGTTCGGCCACCGCGGGTTGGTCCACGACGGCTGGAAAGCTGTTGCGTTTCATCAACCCGGCACGCCATTCGAGGACGACGTTTGGGAGCTCTACCACCTCGATCAAGACTTCAGCGAGACCACCGATCTCGCCTCGTCGCAGCCGGAGAAACTGGCTGAACTGCAGGCGACCTGGTGGGCCGAAGCTGAAGTCAACAACGTGCTGCCGCTCGATGATCGATTCGCCGAACGATTCGCCGAAAACGTCGAGCGGCACCGAGCTGGCCGGACCCGATACGAGTTCTGGGCTGGCATGGGCCACCTCCCCTCAGACGTCGCCCCTGATCTGCGGAACCGCAGCTACACGATCACCGCTGATGTCGAGATCCCACCTGCGGGCGTAGAGGGGGTCATCATCGCCCACGGTGATCTCACCAGCGGCTACTCACTGTTCATCGAAGACGACCACCTCGTCCACGACTTGAACATCGGCGGCACGCACCAGATCGTTCGATCGGATCGTCCGGTTCCGAGCGGTCGCCACACCTTGGGCTTCCGCCTCGAACGCATCGGTGAGGGCATCATTCGCCCCGGCGTCGGGACGCTCTTGATCGACGGCGAGCCGGCTGGAGCGTTCGAAACCAACAACGTGTTCTTCGTGTTGATCTCGTGGTCTGGCCTCGACATCGGCCTCGATCGCGGGACCCCGGTGTCGCACTACACGAGCCCGTTCGAGTTCACCGGAACCCTCGATCGCGTCCTGATCGAACTCGACGACGACCAAGAACTCGATGCCCAAACAGTCCTCGATCATCAAAGCTCTACTGACTGACGAGAACCCGAGGGCGGCTGAGCATCACTTGGCACCGTCGCCGCTCGCAAGGATCTTGTAGAGATCAGCCTTTGTCTTGGTCAGCAGCTCGATTGCAGCTTGGCGCTGTTCCTCGTTGCCGAAACGTCCGACTTGCTTGGTTGCCGACATGACTTCTGCCACCAACGGCCGAAGACCACCGCCGGGTCCGGTTTCGCCTTCGCCCCACGGAAGCGGAGCATCGGGGTCACGATTCTCGAGCCACGTGCGGCCTTCATCAGTCAGCTCGTAGCTCTTCTTGCCCTCAGTTCCGTCTTCGGCGGGAGCGATCGCTCCGACGATCAGGCCCTTTTGCTCGAGGCGGCCCAGTGCGGGGTACATCGAGCCGGGGCTCGGGCGCCAACGGCCTTCGCTTCGCTCTTCGAGCTCGGCAATGAGCTCGTAGCCGTGGAGTGGTGAACGCTCGGCGAGGATGAGCAGTACGCCATTGGCAACCGCTCCTCGTTTGGCTCGTTCACGGCCTCGGCCGCCTCCGCGCCCACCAGGACCGTGCCCACCGGGACCTCGGCCACGTGGGCCTCGTCCCCGGCCGCCACGGCGACCTCGTTCTTCACTCATTTCTTGACTGTCGTTCGTTTCTGAAAAGTGCGTACCCACAGGGGTACCTCCTGCTTGTGTTCGGCCGACGGTGTTGTCGGCCGTGCCAGTTCTTCGACTGTGCAAGAGTTAACGATATATCGCGATGTTCTATTTCGTCAATGGATCTTTTCTTTCGAGCGCTTGGAACCCGCTACTCGATCCAACCGATCGCGGTCAGCGAACCGGCCGGAATCTCAGTGAAGCCGCCATCTCTAATCGCCTCGACCGGGCCGGCCCGCAGTTCGTCCCAGAGCGCAGCGTCGGGATGCAGCAGCCTCACGCTCGACCCCATCGTTCGCCATCGATCGCGAGCTTCGGGCTGGGAACGCTCCCATGCTCGCTGCCCGGCATGGGCGCACTGCGCCCCCAACTTGCCCCAGCTCATCTCGAGGTCCGGCGTCACAGCGATGACCAACTCCCCCACGCCGATGGAAGGGCGCTCACTGGTCAGTGCAGGCTCGTCCAGAGGCGACGATTGAATCTGCAACTTGGCCAGGTCGCGAGGAGCTTCGTCCAGCGGGCCCGGCACGAATGCTCGCACCTCGGCTGTTCCCACCGTGACGGTCACACCCGGAACGTCCTGGGCCCGTCGCCATGCTGAGGCCCGACCCCGGCGCATGATCTTGCGGATACGAGCACCGTTCCATGCCGCAACCTCGTCGTACCACTCGCCCGGCTCACCCAACGGTGTCATGGGCTGGCTTCGTTCATCTTCGAGCAACTCGATCACGGCCAACGCAGCGGCGGCATAGATGTCGTCGACCAGTGGCGGATCGATCTTCTCGACTCGCGCCGCCAACTGCAACGCCAGGGGTGAATCAGTCATCCCTCGAAGCTACTTCTCGGGTGGGACCGCTGAGCAGCTCTAGGCTCCAGCGATGAAGTGGTCACTGATTGCGTTTGCCGCCGGCGCCGCCCTGCTGATGGCGAGTTGTAGCTCCGAGCCCGATCAAGTGTCGGTCTACTGGTTGCCCTCAGAGCTGCCGACATCGGTGAATCCGGTCGCGCAGTTCGCCTGCAGCTTCACGATCACCACTGCAGAACCCGGACCTGTTGCCTGGCCCGGTCTCGCGTGGATCAACAACGACGTCGGTATCACCATGTTGGGCGAAGGGTTCGAGGAAGCAGTCGTTCTCGACATTGCCGAAGCACTCGAGCCGGTCTCGCGGGATGTCTTCCTCGCTGCAGGCTTTGATCCGACGATCTGCGATCTGGTCAACGAGTAGCAAGCCCAGGCGCTGCGGTCAGCGTCTGACCACGCCAGGCACTTCATCAAAGTCTCAACTCGTTGCCGATCGACAACTACGGTTGAGCGGTGCCCTCTGCCCCCTCCCAACGCTCCGCCCTCGTCACCGGCGTCGGCCGGTCTGTCGGCATCGGCAATGCAATTGCCACGACACTCGCCGCCAATGACTGGACCGTGGTGACCTCCGGCCACGTCGACTACGACGCCAAGATGACTTGGGGCGCAGATCCTGACGGACCGCCTCAGCCCGGCATCGCCCATTTCGAGGCTGACCTCTCTGACCCTGCGGCACCGCAAACACTGATCGAGCAGGCAACCGAAGCCGCTGGCCCACTCACCGGCCTCATCATGTGCCACTGCGAGTCGGTCGACTCGGCGATTCTCACCACCACGGTCGAGAGTTTCGACCTCCACTTCGCCGTGAACGCTCGGGCCACCTGGCTGCTGATCAAGGCGTTTGCCGAACAGTTCCCCGAGGGCACCGCCGATCCTGCCGGACGAATCGTTGCGATCACGTCAGATCACGCCGAGTTCAACCTTCCCTACGGTGCGAGCAAGGCGGCACTCGACAGAATCGTCATCGCCGCAGCCACCGAACTGGCCGAGCTCGGCATCACGGCCAACGTCATCAATCCCGGAGGCACCGACACCGGCTGGATGACGCCCGAGATCGTCGATCACGTCCTCGATCGCAACATCCAACCCCGGGTGGGGCTCCCCCAGGATTGCGCCAACCTCGTGGCATTCCTGTGCTCGCCAGAGGGGCAATGGATCAACGCCCAACTGCTCTATTCCGACGGCGGGCTGATGCCGCGGTGAGCGATGCCGAAGAGGAACACGGCGGCATCGGCGTTCTGAACGAGGGCAGTCTGCACGCTGCTCTGAAGCGCCACTTCGCTGAACCCGGCGACGCGTTCGAGGTGCCGTTCGGACGATTCGTCGTCGACTTGGTCAAAGCGCCGGACACGTCGAATGAGCTGCTGGTCGAGATCCAGACCGGGTCATTCGGCGCCATGGGCAAGAAGCTCGATCACCTCTTGGGCGAGCACAAGTTGCTGCTCGTTCACCCCATCGCCATCCGCACCAGGCTCGAACGCAAAGCCAGCGCCCGCCTCTCGCCCAAGCGCGGCTCGATCTACTCGCTGTTCGACGAGCTTGTGAGCATCCCAACGCTGCTCGACCATCCAAACCTCAGCCTCGAAATCGTGCTGTTCAACGAGAACCGCAAGCAGATCCACGATCCGAGCCTGCGCCGCAAGCGCGGCGGCTACCGCACCGTTGATCGCCAGATCGAGGAGATCATCGATCAGCAGCGTTTCGACAATGTGATGGATCTTCGTCGCCTGTTGCCATCGTCGCTGCCAGAGACGTTCACCACCGCCGACATCGCCACCGAGGCCATGTGCACACGCGACGCAGCCCAGAAGCTGGCGTTCTGCTTCCAGGCCGCGCACTTGATTGATCGGATCGACCGGACCAAGGCCGGCTACCGCTATCGCATTTCGAGCTAGCGACCTCGTTCTGGGTGATTCAGGGCATCGACAGAATCGTGACGGCGCCGGTGTCGCCGTCGACACTGATGGTGGCTCCGTCGGGGATGCGTTTGGTTGCATCGGTGGCCGAGACCACACACGGGATCCCGAGCTCACGGCTGACGATGATGGCGTGACTGAGCGGTGCGCCGACGTCGACCACCACGCCACCGGCGGGCACGAACAACGGCGTCCATGACGGGTCGGTGATCGGGGCGACGAGGATGTCGCCTGGGTCGAGCGCGGTTGGATCGTGCGAGTCGGTGACGACCCGAGCAATGCCCTCGTATTGGCCGGGACAACCCGGAATGCCCTGGATGACCTCGCCCGCCTCGACCCCAACGATCTCGACGGCGTCGCGCCGGGGATAGGTGCTCATATCGGGCCGGCCACCGTGGAACAGGAACGGCTCTTGCAGCGCCGACACTTCGGCCATGAGCGCCTCACGATCCTGGAGCTTGCCGGTGTAGGTGCCGGGATTTGCCACCTCTTCCTTGAGCTCAGGACGGGTGAGGAGCCCGAAGTCGTCATGCTTGTGGAACGTACCAGAAGCGACTCGCCGATGACCGAGCTCGTGGAAGGCCACCCGAAGCTCGTGGACGAGCTTGATGTTGTTGGTCTTGGTACGTTCACGACCGGGCATGAAAATCGTGGCCGAGCTGAGTGCGGCCATGAACTGGCCGTGGGTCTCTGGGTCGCCCTCGACCATGGCAGCGATCTCCGCACCGAGCGATTCGCGCTCGGCCCGCTTGTCGTCGTTGTGCAGTTGAGGTGCTTGCTCAGGCGCAGACAGCCGCATGCGATCGATGGCGGCAAGCGCAAGGTCGGGCTCGGTCTCCCACGTGGGCGACCGCACCTCCCATTCGTTTGGACCACGGCAACCGTAGGAGAACAAGAAGGCGTCGAACGCTTCGATCAAACCTGCGGCATCGACGCTGTCACTCGCCCGGAGGCGAGCATCCAGGCCATTGTGGCCTTCGTCGAACATCGCCATGAGCGCATCGGATTCAACCACGATGCGGCCGAGCTTCCACATCTCCATCGACGGAGCCGCCGACTCGACGTCACCGAGCCCGGCGAGCAGCTTGAGCGTCGCTTCGGGCTTGCCGACCGCAGCGCAGACCGCCGTGATGATGCCGATCGGAAGAGTGGCGAGGAACGAGATGAAGATGTGTTCGGTGAAGAGCTTCTCGAAGTGCTCGTCAGCGAGACCGAGTGCGTGATCGAGCAGTTCCTGATCGCTCATGCCGGAGAAGTCCGGACGATTGGCTCGGAGCGCGTTCATCTCTCGCTCGTGATCGAGAACATCGGGCAGACTTGGAGTGGTGAGTACCCATCCGAACGTCTCGCCGATCTTCTCGGTGAGGTCTGGGCGATCAAAGCCCTCCTTCACCACGAACTCTGGGACGCCGGGGGCATCACCGAAGAACGAATTGTCGATGTCTTCAGCGGTCATCCCCGGGGCGCGGTGACCAAGCATGCGCAGAGCCGTGGCGTTGAGGTAGCCGTAGCCACCGGTGACGCCGAGGAAGACACACTCGTCGTCTGGCAGCTCGCTTGGCTCCATGACACCTATGCGGTAGTAGGCGTTGCGGAAGCCCATCTCAGAGCCACCGAGGCCATTCTCGTTCTTGAAGTACGAGAAGGAGAACGGAGCCACCGGGTCAGGGAAGACCTCACCGATGTTCGCTCTCGTATAAAAGTCGAACTCTTCGCTCAGAGCCGTCTCGACCAGCCACTTGTCAACCATTCGCACCCCTTGATTCAGTCGTTCAACCGAACGTACTCCAGGGTGTGACCGTTGTCATATAGTCCAGAGCTGTCAGGTGACAGACCTACTGCACGACTTCAACAGGGGCGCCGGGTTCGACAATGGCGGCGAGTGCTCGAAGTGTGTCGTTGTCCAGGCGAATACAACCGAGCGACGCTGCAGTGCCGATGAGATCAGGACGCTGGGTGCCATGAATGGCGACAACGGCTTCGCCGCCGTTGATCTGATCGATGGTCTCGGAATAGGCCGACAGCGGAATCACGAACGGACCGTAGATCGAGTCTGCGTACCACTCGAAGACATTGCGCACGTAAAAGCTGCCGGTCGGCGTCGGACTGTTGGGTTGGCCGACCGTTCCCGTGGTGTCCATCACGATCTCGTCGCCGTCCCAGACCACCACCGTGCGATCAGACAGATCGATCAAGATGCGCTGGTCGGTCGAGGTGACCTCGACATCGCTCTTGCGGATGTACCCCGTGCTCTCATTGGGCCGCATCGGCACCTGCACGTTGAAAAAGGCACCAGTCTCGCCGACGATGCGGAAGACTCTGGGCTGATTGAACTCATCGAAACGTTGGAACGTGGCCTTGATCTCGCCCGATTGACTCGCCGTGGTGAAGACGTCGATCGACGCCAGCGTCTCTGGCATCACGGCGATCTGGGTTTCGACGATGGGGGTCGGGCCAGGGAGTGACGGAATCTCGAGGCCCGGCGCTGGCTCGACGTCGGACGACCGAGCCTGACCGAACGACACCCGCTGCCCTTCGCTGGCCCGTGCACTGATCGGAATGTTGGCCACCGACGCAGGAACGTCGTCGAAGGCGAGCGCGCCAGGTGCGGCCCGGTCGTCGGGCTTGGGAAGAGCCGAACAGCCTGACAGCACCAGCGCGATCACGCAGGTGAGCAAGCGGGCCATCCCCTCTCATCGGCAGATGAGAGGGGATACCTGAGAGCTCGTTCAGGCGAGCGCGGCGCCAATGGCTTCGGTACCGAACACGAGCGCAGCAGCCTGGGCATCGGACAGTCCGGCATAGCTGGGAACGAGCAGTTGGTCGGTCAGCGCCTCAGCTGCCTCACACTTGGCCGCGTCATCGGTCCCGATGGTCGGAGCTGGGTCCCAGCCGAACGTGGCAACGTCTCCAGGGCGCTTGATGGCGTGGGCCACGGGAGCAGAAACCCCAGATGCTCGCAGCGCCACGATGTGTGCGTCACCTCGCAACTCTCGAAGCAACGCAATCAACTGCATTGCCCGCGCCGCCGGCTCCTGCGATCGAGGCTGGGCGGCCCAACCGGCGAACAGCGAGAACCCGGCGAGTTCGGTTGCGGCCACCACGGCCTCGGCGGCCTCGTTGTAGGCGTCGAGGCCGTCGATGCCAGCGAGCTTGGCCAATCCCAGATCGGCACAGCATTGGTTGTAGGCCGCAGCAGCCGCGGCAGGAGCCAGCTTCTCCTTGGCCGAGGTCCAGATCTTGTCGATCGTGGCCGGAGCGAAGTACGCAAAAGCGCTCGTGATCACCGCTGCATCGACGTCTCCCAGAACGCTGCCACGGCCGAGCACGTAGAAGCGGAAGCCATCGAGGCCCAGTTCTTTGCCCTTGGCCAGCGTTGCCGGGTCGAAGTAGAAGGCCGACCCTGCAGCGTTCGTTGTCTGACTGATGGACTGAATGAGGCTGAGCGTTTCCATCCCCACTGACTAGCAGGCAGGCTTCGTCAGACAGAAGCCTGTGGCGCAAAGACTTGATCGACGATGGCCACCGGGCGCCAGTCTTGGTCGATCACGACGAACGGCAGCATGACCCCACGCTCGAGCACACCTTCGAGAGACTCGCTGGCAAAGGCCGCTCGCTGCTGATCGATGGACACCATCACATCAGCTACCGGGTTGGTGCCGTCCATCGATGCAACGCGGTTCAGCATGACCAGGTCGACCAATCCACGAGCGATGCCATCTTCATCGGTGACGACGGCCCAACGACGGGTGGCGTCTGGTGACGGCAGGAGCGCACGAGCCGAAGCCGTGTTCGTGGTTTCGGTGACGACCGATGGCTGGAATCGGGCCACGTCACTGACGGTGCGGCCTTTCACGGCGTCGACCAGGGAAGCACGAGCAACCTCGGAATCTGCTCCTCGAAGCAGGATCATGCCGATGAAGAGTGTGTAGAAGCCGAAGATCGAACCAGCCACGACCAGTTCGTACACACCAACGGCAAACGCCAGGTATGCGACGCCCTTGCCGATCTTGGCCGCAGAGCGAACAGCCGATCCGCGGTCCTCGCGGCGACGCCACAGGAACCCGGTGAGGATGCGACCTCCGTCGAGCGGGAGCGCCGGCAGAAGATTCAGCACTCCGAGGAACAGGTTGATGGCGCTCAGCCAAAGCAGCGCATCCAGTCCGACCGAGTCGACACCGGACCGACCGAGCGCGTTGTACACACCGAGGCCCACCGCACCGATCACGAGGTTCACACCGGGACCGGCAAACGCCACCTTCATCTCGACCGATGGAGTGGGCGCGCCGCGCTCGAGAGCGGCGACCCCGCCGAACAGCGACAGGCGAATCTCTTTGGTGCTGATGCCGTTGCGCTTGGCCACGACCGCGTGGCCAGCCTCGTGAGCGAGGATCGACAAGACGAAGCCAAGCCCGGTGAGCACAGCGGCAGCCACGATGATCAATGTGCTCTCGCGGCCGATGCTCTCGACTTCCATCCATTGCGAACCGAGTACGTAGGCGAAGTAGCCACCGAGCAACACCGATCCCGGCCCGATGCGAACAGGGGCTCCCGCAATGCGACCAAAGGAGATTGAGCTGTCAGATGCCCCGAACATGAGATGAATGTAGCCGGTGGGAAATAACGCAGGGTTAAGGTCGAGCTCAGAAGCGCCACTAGTTTCGTTCGATGCAATCTGTTGCCACAGCGCCCACAGAAGTCCTCGACCAGCCCGCTTCCGATGTCGGTCCCGATCGGATCGCCGAGCTGTCCGCTCACGCCGAGGCTGGCGGATCTGTCCTCGTCGTCGCTCATCCCGGCGATGAGCAAGCCATTGCGCTCACCGGCGTAGCGGTCGTTGCCGACGTTGGACCCGGCGAGTGGTTCATCACTCTGGCCGACCGCCCGGAACGAGCTCGTCTCGAAGGTGAGGTTCCCCTCACCACTCCATTGCGCACACTCGCTCCCCTCAATGGCACGGCCACCGTTGCTGCAACCACCAGTATTCGGTTCGAACATCAGCCGATCATCTGTGTGCGATCCGTCGGCGCCGGGCGCGTCGTCACCGTCGGCACACTCGACCTCGGCGCCACCATGGCGCATCCAGTCGTCGGCACCTACATACGCCGCCTTCTCGACGCTCCGACGCCGAAACACATCGACGACCTCGGCGTTGCCGTTGTCGGCTACGGGCCTTTCGGCGGCATGGGTTACATGCACGGCCTGGCCTGCAGCGAAACCGACGGCCTACGCCTCGCCGCAGCGGTCGACACCTCACCCGCCCGTCTCGAAGCCGCACAAGGCGACTTCCCCGACCTCGTCACCTACGACTCGGCCACCGGCGCTGCCGCTGACGATTCAGTCGACATCGCCATCGTGGCCACCCCACCGGTGCACCACGCTGAGCTCGCACTCGAACTGCTCCGGGCCGGCAAGCACGTCGTGGTCGAAAAGCCCATGTGCCTGACCGTCGCCCAGGCCGACGAGCTGATCCGAGTCGCCGACGAGAACGACCGCATCATCAGTGTCCACCAGTCGCGACGCTGGGATCGGGACTATCTCGCACTGAAGCGAGCGGTCACTGGCGGATTGCTCGGCGATGTGTTCAACCTCGAAACCTTCGTCGGCAGCTTCGAACATCCGTGTCGAGCCTGGCACTCCGAGGACACCATTTCCGGCGGCGCCGTCTACGACTGGGGCTCGCATCACATCGACTGGATCCTCCAGCTCTACGGCTCGACTCCTGCTCGCGTGCTGTGCAGCGCCCACACCCGGGTCTGGAACGACACCACCAACGTCGACCAGCTGTCGGTGTGGATGCAGTGGACTGACGGCCGGGAAGCAACCTTCCGCCAGAGCGACATCGCTGCCATTCGCCGCCCGAAGTTCTACGTTCAGGGCACCGAAGGCACCCTTCAGGGCTTCTACCGACCGCTGCGTGACGAGCGGCTCGAAGCTGGGCGTGGCCACCTCGACGGCTATCACCATCACGCCGAGGCACCCGTCGATCTGGAATTGGCCCGCTACGAGCCGAACTACGGCCTTGTCACCTCGCAGCTGCCACCCGCGCCCCACCCCGGCTGGGGCTTCCACGAGAACCTCGCCAACCACCTGATCCTCGGTGAGCCGCTTGCGGTCCGGCCACAGGAAAGCCGTGAGGTCGTGGCCGTTCTCGAAGCAGCACATCGTTCGGGAGCAGAGGGTGGCTCGCTCGTCACTCTTGCATGAGCGACGCCTCTTGACCATCAGATTCGGGGTCCTCGGCGGCAACTCTTTCGTTGCAAACGCCGCCGTGATGCCTGCCATCAAAGCATCCGCCGGTGCTGAGTTGGTTGCTGTTGGCTCGCGGTCTGGGTCGACCAGCTACGAGGATGTGCTCGCTGATCCCCTCGTCGACATCGTCTACATTCCGCTCCCGAACGCGATGCACGCAGAATGGACGTCCCGGGCTGCTGCTGCGGGCAAGCACGTGTTGTGCGAAAAGCCCCTGGCACCCACGGCTGCGGTCGCCGCCGAGATGATTGCGTCGTGCGCCAAAGCTGGCGTGCGACTGTTCGAGGCTTGGATGACGCCGTTCTCTCCCCCGTGGGCCGAGGCCGTTGCCGACGCCCGAGCCGCAGCCGCCACCACCATCACCAGCCGCTTCACCTTCACGATCGGGCCGGGCAACGAGGACAACTATCGCTGGGACCCTGACCAAGGCGGCGGCGCTCTGCTCGATGTGGGCATCTACACACTCGGCGCCCCTGTCGAGCTGTGGGGCGCCAACCCGAGCACGGTCCACACAAAGATCGAGGCGGCCCCGAGCGGCGTAGACCTCACGGCCACGTACACCCTGACCTGGGAAAACGGCGAGGTGTGCAGCAGCGTGGTGTCATTCGGACTGCCCGAGGCGCAGGAGCTTCGCTTGACCGGTCCAGGCTTTGATCGCACACTCGTCGACGATGTGCACACCGGCGTCGACGGCACCTACACCCGCATGATCGACGCGGTGTGTGCCGATCTCGGCGGCGGCACTCCATTCCCTCGACGAATCGAAGATTCGGTGGCCATGCTCACCCTCATCGAACGCATCAGGTCAGCGGCATGATCGACATCGTGCCCATCGCCTCTGGAGTCCAGCTCAGCACGACGACCTTCCTTCCGGAAGGGACGCCAACCGGGCGCGACGTGTTGTTGACTCACGGCCTGGCCTCGAATCAACGTCTCTGGTTCGGGGCAGCGGAAGCCCTTGCCGCCAAAGGCCACCGAGTGGTCACCTTCGACCAGCGCGGCCACGGACAGTCGAGCAAGCCAGACAACGGCTACGACATGGCGACGGTCGCCGACGACCTGGCGCTGCTGGTCGAAGCTCTCGACCTCGACCAACCGCTCATCGGTGGTCAGTCGTGGGGTGGCAATGTCGTTCTCGAAGCTGCTCACCGCCACGGGGCCAACATCTCCGGCGCTGTGCTCGTCGACGGTGGCTTTCTCCAACTTCGCCGCCAATTCCCCGACTGGGACGACTGCGCAAGAGCTCTTGCGCCGCCCCCGCTCCTCGGCATGCCACTCGCCGAGATCACCTCATGGGTCGAGTCGAGTGCCGCCGACTGGCCAGAAGCCGGTCGTCAAGCCACGCTTGCCAACTTTGAAGCTCGATCAGACGGAACGATTGCACCCTGGCTGACGTTCGAGCGCCACATGACGGTGTTGCGGGGCTTGTGGGAGCACGATCCTGCCGCGATCTATGCCGAGGTCGAGACACCCGTGCTCATCATCGCTGCCTCTGACTCTGCTGAAGCGCACGCTCGCAAATCGCCAATCGTCGATGAGGCCGTCGCCGCGCTGCCCGACGCATCAGTCCACTGGTTCGACCCGGCACATCACGATGTTCACGCCCAGCACCCGGATGCGGTCGCCGACGTGCTGCATCACTTCATCTAGACAGCGTCTCGTCCGACTCTGCGCTGGCCTTGTCTTCGCGCATCGCAAGGCTGCATGCCGTCATCAACGACTCCAATCGAGGGTTGCCCTCGGCGAACGCCACGCCGTAGCTGAAGTTGCAGCGAACGAGCGTGCCGTCTGGAGCCGAGACCAACGTCGAGCGAAGACGGTTCATTGCCTGGTCGGTCATCTCGACGGGAATCGGCTTGGTGCTGTGAAGACTGACCAGGAACTCGTCATCGCCGATGCGTACGGCGGTACCTCGCACATCGGGGGTGTTCCCAACCAGACCGTCGAGACCGATGCTCAGGACTTCGAGCATCCGGTCGGCGAACGTCGAACCATGCACCTCGTTGACAATCGAGAACCGGTCCATGTCGAGCGTGATCATCGCATGGTGCGACAGAGCCGGGTCCTGCAGCATCGGCTCGACTCGTGTGTGCAGGAGCTCTCGGCCTCCGAGGCCGGTGACCGGGTCGATCGAACGCCGAATGGCTTTGGCCTTGCGCCGTCGATCCGCAGCGACGAGTGACAGGAGCAGGGCAGACAATGCGGCGAGGGTCAGGAGCGCCGCTGCACTCCTGAGCAGGCGGCCACGGCGACGATCGTCCGATTGCACTTCCAACAGCTCGGACTGGCGAGCATCAAAGCGAACGTCAACCAACTGCGCCCCGGCAACCGATGCCTCTCGGGACCGCTCGATGTAGTTCTCGAGGCTCGTCGCGGGAGGCTCGCCTTCCTCGGACCACTCTCGAAGCCACCGGTCGTCTTCCCACAGACCGGCAGCGACGATGATCGACCCCAACTCGATCACGGCCTCTTGCTCGTGCATCATCGCCGCACTCGTTGGACCAAAGCCACCGCGGAAGGGGAACGAAGCGTCAGGGCCATAGAATCCACCGTCGCCTCGGATGACCTCTGCGTATGACTCGAAGAACCGTTGCTCTGTAGCCGAGGGGGCAAAAGCATCGGGGTCTCGGGCGTAGCGAAGAACCACGTGTTCGAGGACGCCGAAGGTGATGGACTGTTCGAGAGCCGCCAGGTTGCCCAGCGAGTGTGTTGCCGTCGTCACCCCGATCGTCGGCTGCAGAGACGGCCCATCTATACCGTCGACTTCGCTGAAGAGCTGATCTAACCGCTGATCTGGCGGTGCCTCTACTGCCGCTCCAGCGAGCGCATCGAGAAACAGAAGTGCGTACTGACCAGACATCGTGTCCTGGTTCGCCAACGACTCGACCCGTTGGCGAGCTTCGTCGATCACGGTCTGGCGCTGGGTGATCGCTCGCTCGACGTCTTCGCCGGTGGCGTGTCCCACACCAGCCAGAATGCGGGCCGTGGCCTCGTCAGCAGAAGCACGAGACAAATCGACGCGGCTCTGCAGCACCGTCAGCACATCGAGCTCAGCCTGAGTTTCGACAACGTCTGACCTGTGCGATCCACCCACGAAGAAGGATCCCATCGCCATGCTGGCGAGGAGCACGCTGGCGAGACCAAGCGACACCGGTCGCCAGAGCGGAGGCACCCTCGGTCGAGATCGTCGTCGCCGCAAGGGCCGAACACCAGACAAATCGCTCGACGCAGTGACCACTGTCCCGTTGCCGGGCGCCGAGGCGAGATCGAAGTCGAAACCGACCTCGGCGGCGCGCTCACCCATGACCCGAAGCCCGAGGTGCCCCTTTGCCGGCTTTGCGTCGAACCCTTCGCCGTCGTCAGCAACACGAAGAGAGACCTCTGGGACGGCGTCGAACAGCACGGCCACGGTGGTCGCGTTCGCATGACGGCTGACGTTGTTGAGTGCTTCTTCCGCTATTCGCCGGATGGCCATCACCATCGGCGGTTCGAGATCGACGTCGGCGATGGAGGCCACGACCTCGACATTGTTTTCCAATCGGAACTCGGCGACAAGCGTCTCGAGAACGCTCGCTGCGGTCTCGCGAGACGGCTCGGCAGTGCGCAGATTGATGAGAAGTGTCCGCATCTCTTCCTGCGACGTCAGCGAGATCTCGGTGATTTGCCGGATCACTGCGTGGAGCGGATCGTCGGGAGCGGTCATCGAGTCGGCGACCTCCGACAGCATCGACAGGCTCCACAACGACTGACTGAGCGAGTCGTGCAGATCGCGAGACAGACGCTCACGCTCGCGAAGCGCCGCGATGTCTGCCGCACGCTCGTTCGAGCGCCGCATCACCTGCGTGGCATTCCCCGCCTCGGTCGCGATGTCGCTCAGGGCCTTTCTCGCTTCGTCCGGGTCGGTGTACATGCCTGCAACGACGAGGTACGCGATACGCCCATCACCGAGAACCATGACCGCACCGATCTGCGATGCACCACGCAGCGACGGGCCGACCAGCGATGCCCCATTCGGCACGTCTCGTCCGAGGAGCGGCTCGACCCAGGAGAAGTCGGGTGGCTCATCGAGATCTGCCCTCCACTCGGGATGCAGCGCCAGGTGACGCAGCACAACAGAGCCGCCAGGCTCGACCACGAAACCAGCGGACAGTACAGGTGAGAGCACGTCATCGACCGCACGAGCAAGTGCAGCATCGACACCCTCACTGTCAGATTCCGACATGGCAGCGGCGATCATCGCCCGGGCCGCGGTAGTGAGAGGCTTGACAGCACTCATCACCCTCGACACCTCCTCCCCCTCGTGCGACAAACTAGGTGACGGCGAAGCCGATAGCGATTGCCACGCCGCCCCTCGCCGTCCACAGCAAGGTCCTCAGCAGATCGACTCGCATCAAGTGGCGATGCTCCTCAGGGTCGAAGCACTGCAGCAACCGTCGGTGTGCCGGTGCTGCCAGCAGGCCGGTCACCGCCACGATCGCGACCACCAACACGCCGCCCACCAGCGACCAGGTCCGCTGAGCATCAGTCTCTGCTGTGAGAAATAGCCCCAACGCCGTGAAGACCTCGATACCCCACGGCACGATCAAGAGCTTCGCGATTCGGCTCATGTGCTCGGACTGAAACGGTTCGTATGGCTCGGGCACAAAGGCGAAGAGCGGGTAGTGCACAGCATGAATGGTCCAGATGAGTCCGACCATGAAGCCGGTGGCCAGGAGATGAAGGATCGCCAATTGTTCGAACATGTCCTCCTCAGAGAACACCATCGATTCTCGCGACGTGAAACCGAGGCGGTGTAGCGTCTCGGTCGTGGCCACTCCGACCATCGACGACATTCTCGTGCGACTGCGCAGCGCAGGAGGCCGGCTGACCGAACCCCGGCGAGCCGTCATCGAAGCGCTGGTGTCGAGTGCCGACCATCCAACCGCCGACGACCTGGCCTCCAAGGTCGCTGTCAGCCACCCGACAGTGCACAAATCAACCGTCTACCGAACCCTCGATGCGCTTGCCGATCTTTCGATCGTCGACCACGTCCACCTCGGTCACGGCAGAGCCGTCTACCACCTCACCCACGACACCGACCTCCACTTGCTGTGCGAGAAGTGCGGAACCGTGGCTCACGTCACCGCAGATGTCTTGCACTCCAGCCGCACAGCGATTGCCGAGGCCACAGGCTTTGTCTTGGAAGCCGGCCACTTCGCGTTGCCAGGCCGATGCGCAGCCTGCTCTGCTGCAGAGGCTTAGGACTTCAGCGGATAGGGAGAGCACGCAGTGCGTCAACCCGCTGAATCCAAGGAATAGTCACGGCGCGCAGCGCCTATCCGCTAATTCCCTTAGCTCAGCAAGCCGAGGCCATCTTTCAAACGAAGCACTCGAGCGACCGACGCATCGAGACGCTCCTCGCTGATCCGCCCGGTGACCACTGCGTCGACAATGGCAGCGTGGGCGAGCGCCACATCTGGCGGGGCAAGCAAGATGTCGACACCAGCCTCGATGGATTGCACGACGAGTTCGACGCGGTCTTGGCTTCGAACCGCTCCCATGTCGAGCGCGTCAGTCATGACGATGCCCTCGAAACCGAGGTCGGCTCGGAGCAGTTCCTCGATCAGCACGGGCGAGACCGTGGCAGGCTGACCGCTCGGGTCCAGGCCGGGCAGTGCAAGATGGCCGACCATCACGATCGCTACATCAGCCTCGACCGCTGCTGCGAAGGGCACCCGTTCACGTTGTTCCCAGGTGAGTTGGTCGATGTCGATCGTTGGCAACACCGAGTGGCTGTCGAGCGTGGTGTCACCGTGGCCTGGCCAGTGTTTCACCGCAGCAGCAACTCCGGCCTCCTGCAAGCCTTCGACCGAGGCCACGACCATGCGAGCCGTAATCTCCGGGTCGGCGCCGTAGCTGCGATTGCCGATGACACCGGCGTTGCCGTCGGTCAGATCGGCAACAGGGGCCAGCACGATGTTGATGCCCTGGTCTGACAGAGCGGTTGCGGTTGCCGAGGCAGCGGCACGCACGGCGTCTGCGTCGGGGGACAATGCCCGTGCCGATGGGAAGACCTCGACCCCGTCGGAAACCCGGTTGACTCGGCCACCTTCTTGGTCGACCGAGATCAAGGCGCCGATGCCTGGGGTAGCGACCTGTACTGCCTCTTCGATGCCGGCAGACAACGCAGTGAGCTGAGGGGCCGAGCTGACATTGTCTCCGAGGTAGATCACGCCACCGAGGGAAAGGTTCTGCACCGCCTCACGAATCGTGGCAAACCCGGTCGTTCGTTCGTTCAACGTGCTGCCAATGTCGGGATCAGTGCCGGCCAGGATCGGCATCAGCAATTGCCCGGCCTTTTGTTCGAGCGTCAACGTGGCGACGAGCTCGTCGATGGGATCAGCGGTCGTGGTGGTCGTTGCTTCGGTGGTGGTCGTTGTCGGCTGCGTGGTCGTGGTGGTCGGCTGCGTCGTGGTGGTGATTTCCGCGGTGGTCTCGCTTGCTGCCGAGGTGGAGACCGCTACGTCGGGGCTGGCGCTGCACGAGGCCAGCAGCGCGAAGAAAACGAGCAGCACAGGGAACATGCGAGGACCGGTCACGGCCATAAGTGAACACCATGCGGGCAGCGAAGTAGCGTCTCCCTTCGTGGGATCAGCAGACAACAGCGTTGATGACAGCGTTGGCAACACAGTGTTGGCAACACAGTGACCGATTGGAATCCGTTGTTGCGGAGCGAGTTCGACCGGCAGTACTGGGTCGAACTCCAAGCCTTTGTTGCCGCTGAGCGGGCAGAGGGCCCCGTCTACCCACCACCCGATGAGGTCTTCGCTGCGCTGCATCTGACGGCGCACGCCGAGGTGAAAGTCGTCATCCTCGGCCAGGACCCCTATCACGGGCCGGAGCAAGCCCATGGCTTGGCGTTCTCGGTCCGGCCGCCCGTGCCCCCTCCGCCGTCACTGGCCAACATCTTCAAAGAGCTCGAGAGCGACCTCGGCATTCCTCGAGCCGCCCACGGCTCGCTCATCAGCTGGGCGCAGCAGGGCGTGCTTCTGCTCAACACCACTCTGACTGTTCGCTCTCGCACTGCTGCCTCCCACCAGGGGAAGGGATGGGAGACCTTCACCGATCAGGTGCTGCGAGTGGTGAACGACAAGCCCGAGACCGTGGTGTTCTTGCTGTGGGGCTCGTCGGCTCGCAAAAAGGCAAAGCTGATCGACACCGACCGCCACGTCATCATCGAGTCACCGCACCCGTCGCCACTGTCGGCTCATCGCGGCTTCTTCGGCAGCCGCCCGTTCAGCAAGACCAACGAGGCGCTCGAAGCAGCGGGACGGGCACCCATTGCGTGGGAGCTACCAGTTACTCCAACCCTTCCAGGTCAGCAGTGACGTGCCGAGTCCCATCGGCCCACTTCGCCAGGTGAGGTCGAGGCCCTCGACCGTCACGTTCGGCGTGAGCCGCTCGACTCGTCCGAAGCCAGAGACCACGGTCTCCATCTCGGGAGTTCCGATGCCGGTGGCATCGGCAGGGTCGTGACGGGGCCCAGCACGCAACAGCAGGCCGGCGGTCTGACACAACGAGGCGTCGATGTCGGCGGCCAGGCCACGGCCGAGCTGGCGGGCGATCGCTCCGGCCAGCAGGTAGCCCGTGGTGTAGTCGGTCGCCGCAGCCGGAAGCTGCGCTGGTTTGCCGACAGAACCCTCGGTAGCGGCAATGCCACTGACGGACTGCGCCAGCTGTTCCCAGCCCGCTCGGTCGCTGAATGGTCCGTGGGGGCCGAATGCCGACACGTTGGCGTAGATGCCCCGGAAACCGTTGGCTCGCAGAGTGTCCACGTCGAGGCCGTAGCGCTCGACCACGCCAGGCCGGTAGCCCTGCACCACGACATGGGCGCTGACCGCAAGCTGCTGGGTTGCGGCAAGATCATTCGGCACATCGAAGTCACCGAAGGTGCGTCGCTTCCCCTGCCCGGTGTCGACGATGAATGACGGCACGTTCGGCGTGTTCGGGCCGGTCACTTGCAGCACGTCAGCACCGAGGGCGGCGAGGGTGCGGCCGCAGGTGGGACCCGCCAGCACGCGGGTGAGATCGAGTACCCGAAGCCCGGTCAGCGGGCGACGCTGGCTCGGTTCCCAACCAGCAATCGCCTCTGCGACGGGGCGGACGTCGACCACATCGAGCTCGGCAACAGCTGCTCCGGCCGGATGAGCGAGCCATTCAGCTTCGGTGCGGATCATTGCGCCGCAGCCTCGTCGAGCAGCAATCGCGTCTTCGAGATCTTGTGCGTCCCACGTGGCCACCGCAGCGCCGACGGCGTCGAACGATGCGTCGATGGAAACGCCGAGAAGATCGGCCAGCCGGGCGGCCAGCGTCGGGAAGCCGCCATGGATGAAGACCCAGCGGCCATCGGCGCACGGGTAGTGGCGAACGAAGGGGTTCGACTGGTTCGTTCGAGGAATGGCCGCACCATCGACCTTGGTGAGGGCAAACGAGATGATCGACTGCGCCCCCTTCTCGACCGAGGTCTGGACCAACCCGGGGTCGCCGCCGGCTTGGATGCTGAGCTCTCGGGCCGCGTCGCCGATTTCGGCGAGAGCGACCGCTGCGACTTCGGCGATCGGCACCTTGGCTGGCAGGGCGGGGCCCTGGCCCTCGATGTCGACGTGGCCGCCCGCGGCGTCGATTCCCGCACCGGCGAGGTCGGCGAGTTGCTGGAGATGGTCTGGGGTCACGCTGGTGACGAACGAACGAGTCGGCCAGGCGTGGCGCCGGTGCTCTCACCGTCGGCCATGATCTCGGTGCCGGCAACAAAGGTGTGGCGGTAGCCCTCGGCTCGCTGCAGTAGGCGCTTGCCGCCAGCTGGCAGGTCGAACGCCATTTTCGGCGCACGCAGCGCCAGCGCATCGTGATCGATCACGTTGAGGTCAGCTCGCATGCCCGGCACCAACAATCCGCGGTCCAACATGCCGAGGGCCTCGGCGGTGCCCCTGGTCTGCTTGGCCACCAACAGTTCGAGGGGCAGACGACCGGTCGGGCGATCGCGGCCCCACCACTGCAGCAGGGTTGTCGGGAACGACGCGTCACAGATGGTGCCGACGTGGGCACCTCCGTCGCTGAGGCCGGGAATCGAGGCAGGGTGCGCCAGCTGATCACCCACCACATCGAGGTTGCCGGCGGCCCAGTTCAGGAAGGGCAGGTACAGGAACCCCTCACCGTTGTTTTCGATGATGAGGTCGTACGCCAGCTCGGCTGGCTCGATGCTGCGCCGGGCTGCCTCGGCAGCGATGGAGGTCGACGGGTCTGGCTCATAGTCAGGCGGATCACCGAAGGGGAACATGAGTGCGAACTGTTCGAGCAGGCGGGTGCCGGTGACCGAACCGGAACGGTTGCTCGATGCCGACTCGATGATGTGGCGTCGAGTTTCGGGGTCACGCATGCGACCGACACGCTCAGCCAAGGCGAGATCAGCGATCTCGACATAGGCAGGGCTGGTCATGAACGGATTGAGCGTGGCCTGCAAGCCGAGCAAGATCCCGACCGCTCTCGCTCCGACCTGGCCACGCATCGTGACGCCGGATGCGGTCGAGGCAGCGAACGCATCGAGCAAGGTCTTCCAGTCGTCTGGACGATTCTTGCCCTGGGCCACCGACACCGAGATCGGACGGCCAGATCGCTCGGCCATCAACCGGAACGTCTCGAGCTCGTGATCGAGGTCGACGAAGTCCGACACCACCTGCAGCACGCCTCGCCCGGTCGAGCCCACGCCCTCGGCGATGCCGACGAGTTCGTCGCGTTCAGCCTTCAAGGTCGGTGTGTGCTCGCCCAGGCTGGTTCGGTGGTTGAGCGTGCGTGACGTGGTGAAGCCGAGGGCACCGTCGAGAATGCCCTGGCGAGCGATTGCCGCCATATCAGCGATGTCTTCCGCAGTCGCCGGCTCGGCGTTGGCACCGCGCTCGCCCATGACATGCAAGCGCAGCGCTCCGTGCGGCAACTGAGCGCCCACGTCGATGTCGCGGTGGCGGCCATCGAGATGGTCGAGGTACTCACCGAAGCTCTCCCACTCCCAGGTGAGGCCTTCGTCGAGCGCAGCGCCGGGGATGTCTTCGACGCCCTCCATGAGTTGCACGAGGCGTTCGCGGTTGTGGGGAGCGACCGGCGCAAAGCCAACACCGCAGTTGCCCATGACCACGGTGGTGACGCCGTGCCAACTCGACGGGGCCATGGCGTTGTCCCACGTAGCTTGGCCGTCGTAGTGGGTGTGGACGTCGACGAACCCTGGGGTGACGAGCAAGCCATCGGCATCGATCTCTCGTTTCCCTTTGCCGAGGCCTGACCCGACCTCGACCACGACACCGTTCGTGATGCCGACGTCGACAGTTCGGGCTGTCTCGCCTGTTCCATCGATGACCGAGCCGTTGCGCACCACGAGATCGAACATCTCATCGAAGCTAATCGACGCGTCGCAGGCTGCTCAATCGAAGAGCGCGTCCTGGTGCGGATCGTCCTTCTCAGCCATCCAGTGACGACGGCAGCGGAGGTCGTAGGTGACCTCGGGTTCTTCGTGATCTTCATCGGCGCCTCCGCCGGTGTCACCACCCCCGGTGTCGCCGACCACCTTGAGCGCACCGTCGTAGACCTGGCGCCCGTTCACGAGCCTGGCGTTGTGCGTGGCTCGAGCGCCGCACCAGCAGCGAGCCTCGACCTGAATCTCCGAGCGGACATCGGCCAACTCGAGCAAGCGCTGCGTTCCGGGAAAGAGCACGCCTTGGAAGCTGGTGAGCAGGCCGAATGCGTAGACCTCGATGTCGAGTTCGTCGACCACGCGAGCGAGCTGGTCGATCTGATTCGCCTCGTAGAACTGCGCTTCGTCGCAGATGACGGCGTGCAGGCCAGGCCCTCGTCGATGCTCAGAGTTGATGACGCGGAAGAGATCGACGGTGTGGTCGAGAATCATTGCTTCTGCTGACACGCCGAGCCTGCTGGAGACCATGCCCTCTTGGCGGTCGAGCTGAGTGATCAACAAACACTCCAGCCCTCGGCCGGTCAGGTTGTGCCTGATCTGCAGCGCCATCGTGGACTTTCCCGAGCCCATGGTGCCGAAGAAGAATCGGAGCGTCGACATCTGATGGAGCGTAGGGCGTTCAGGCAGGCCCTAACATCGGTGAGCGAATGTCTGTGCCCAGCAACTCGCTCGAAGGCGAGCCGTCCGACCCTCCGTCCGGATTCTCCGGCATGGTCGGTCGTCCTGTGTGGCTCGAAGCCCGCAGCCCCTTCGAGATTCGCCAGCTCAAGCGCAGTGCGCTCTGGCGCGGTGTGGGTATGCCCCCGGGTAACGGTCGGCCCGTCTTGGTGTTCCCTGGCTTCTTGGCCAGCCGTCGCAGCACGTCTGCGCTCGACCATGTGCTTCGAGCCGCTGGCTGGCGAGTCGAGGTTGCACCCGTTGGCCGCAACGCTGGCCCAGCCCAACGCAGCATCGACATCGCCAGGGACACGATGCACAAGCTCTACGAGGAAACCGGACAGCGAGTCCGGATCGTTGGTCACTCACGAGGCGGCCAGTTCGGTCGCATCCTCGCCGTGCTGTACCCCGAACGGGTCTCGCAGGTGATCGGCGTGGGCACGCCGCTGATCGTGAAGTACCCGTCGTACCTCGTGGTGAAGATCCCGGCGGAGACGCTCGACAAGTTGTGGCGCAAGGGTGCGTTCGGCCACGTCGACACGATGCGCGAGCAAGGTGTCGATGACCTCCGCTACGTGACCTTCCCCGACGAGGTCGACCTGGTGTCGGTGTGGTCGCGCACCGACGGCATCGTCGACTGGCGACTCAGCATGGAACCTGCCGCGACGAACATCGAGGTCAGCGCCTCACACATGGGCCTCATCAATTCAGTGTCTGGGCTGCAGGGCGTCGCCACAGCGCTCGCCCGACTGCCCTAGATCCGCAGTTCCTAGATTTTCGACAGGAACGCCTCGATCGCATGGGCGAGGCCGTCGTCGTTGTTGTTGCCGATCGTCTGACCTGCGGCAACTTTGGCATCGTCGGTGGCGTTGGCCATGGCATAGCCCTGACCGGCCCACTCGAGCATGGCGACATCGTTGTGGTTGTCGCCAAAGGCCGCCACGTCTGTCGAGGCGATGCCGAGGTCGATACAAAGCGCCTCGAGCGCCAGTGCTTTGGTGACCAGGCTGGCCGACACTTCGATGAAACGCAGGCCGGAATAGGAAGGCACCCCGTGGTCGCCGAGCGCTTCGCCCACGGCTGCGTGCAGCTCGTCGATCGTGCGCTCGGGGTCGAACACCAAGACCTTCTGGACCCTCGGGGCAGAACCGTCGGGCGGGATGATGCCGTCGAGGATGTCGTCGATGGGGCCGACGGGGGGTCGGGTCGGGACGATCTTCTCGAAGCCCGCCTCGAACGCCATGCCGAACTCGAGTTCCACGGCGAACCCGGCGCCGGGAAACGCCTGGCGCATCTCGACCACCAAGCTCTGGGCGATGGCTGGATCCATCCAGTAACCCCGGATGGTCTCGTTCGTGGTGAGATTGCGGGTCATCGCACCGTTTGCAAAGACCCAGTAGTTGCCGAGAGCGAGGGCCTCGATCACGTCGGTTGCCACCATCTCGGGCCGGCCCGTGGCTGGCACGACGTGGATTCCCGCATCAGCTGCGTCGTGAAGTGCGGTGCGGACTCTCGGCGAGAGTGTCCCGTCGGAACGAATCATGGTTCCGTCGATGTCGGTGGCGATCATCTTCGGGACGAAATCTGCGGGAGCGACCATCCTGGCATCCTGCCAAGTGTGACCGACCCATGACAACGGTGTGACGCTGCGAAGGCAAGCACCCACGACCACGGTTAGCCTCTCAAGATTCCCGCTGACAGATGGTCACGTGGGCAAAGGAGAGAGACCCATGAAGAACTCATGGCGCTTGCTACTCACCCTTCTCGCATCGTTCGCCCTCGTGGCAGCTGCGTGCGGAAGTAGCGACGACACCGTAGATGCCGGATCCGACGAAGTCGAGAGCTTCAACATGGGCCTCACCTTCGACATTGGTGGCCGCGGCGACCAGTCGTTCAACGACTCAGCTGCCGCTGGCGCTGACCGTGCGGTCGAGGATCTCGGCATCACCGTCAGCGACGCTGAGCCGAACGCCGACGGTTCCGACCGTGCAATCCTGCTCCAGGCCCAAGCTGATGCCAGCACCCTCGTGGTTGCTGTCGGCTTCCTGTTCGCCGACGATGTCGTTGCTGTCGCAGCTGAAAACCCCGACGTGAATTTCGCCGTGGTCGACGACGCAATGCTCGACTTCGAAGCGGATCCGCCCGTTTCTCGTGGCGACAACATCGCTGGCCTCACCTTCGCTGAAGAGCAGGGCTCGTTCCTCGTGGGTGCCGCAGCGGCGCTCAAGAGCGAAACCAACACCCTCGGCTTCATCGGTGGCGTCGGCGGCTTCGGTCTGATCGAGAAGTTCGAGGCTGGCTTCACTGCTGGTGCTCAGGCGGTCAACCCCGACGTCGTCGTGATCCCGCAGTACATCACCCAGGCTCCTGACTTCGACGGCTTCTTCGCCGGCGACCGGGCCCGTGAGATCGCTCTCAGCATGTACGACCAGGGCGCCGACATCATCTACCACGCCGCTGGGGGCTCTGGCGCTGGCCTCTTCGAGGCCGCAGCGGAGCAGAGTGAATCCACTGGCTCACAGGTCTGGGCCATCGGCGTCGACTCCGACCAGTACAACACCGCTGGAGCCGAGGCACAGCCGTACATCCTCACCTCGATGCTCAAGCGTGTCGACAACGCTGTCTACGAGATCACCACCTCACACGCCAACGGTGACTTCACCGCTGGCAACGTGGTGTACGACCTCTCGACCGATGGCGTTGGCTACTCCACCTCCGGTGGCTACATCGATGACATCACCGATCAGCTCGAAGAGTTCAAAGCTCAGATCGTCTCTGGCGACATCGTGGTGCCCACCGCACCGTGACTGTGTTGTGAACAACCTGCTGTAACAACTGGCAAGTGATTCCCGAGCGGGATCGGACTACGGTCCGGTCCCGTTCGTTCGTTTTGGGCGCACCTGCTTTGGGAGAAACAGTGACTGCTGCAATCGAGTTGACGGGAATCACGAAACGGTTCCCCGGAGTGATTGCCAACGACAACGTGAACCTCACCGTCGAGCAGGGTGAGATCCATGCCATCTGCGGCGAGAACGGGGCCGGGAAGTCGACCCTGATGAAGATCCTCTACGGCATGCAACCCGCTGACGAAGGCGTGATGAAGGTGTCCGGTGAGGTGGTCGAATTCAGCTCGCCAACTGATGCCATCGAGCGCGGCATCGGCATGGTCCACCAGCACTTCATGTTGGCCGACCAGCTGACCGTGCTCGAAAACGTGATACTCGGCTCCGAGCCCACACTTTCCGGCGGCCGCATCGATTTCAAGGGGGCCGAAACCCACCTGCGAGAGGTCGGTGCTGCCTACGGACTCGATGTCGACCCCAACGATCTGGTCGAGTCACTCGAAGTGGGCGAGCAACAACGAGTCGAGATCATCAAGGTGCTCTATCGAGGAGCGAAGATCCTGATTCTCGACGAGCCGACCGCTGTGTTGGTGCCTCAGGAAGTCGAAGAACTCTTCAAGAACTTGCGGGAGTTGAAGGCCGACGGTGCCACGATCATCTTCATCGACCACAAGCTGCAAGAAGTGCTCGAGATCGCCGACCGCATCACGGTCATCCGTCGGGGCAAGACCATCGACACCGTCAACGCAGCTGACGTCAACGCTGGCGACCTCGCCGAGCTCATGGTGGGCTCCGAACTGCCCACGCCCGATACCTCAGACTCGACGGTCACCGACGTGCCTGGCCTCGTGGTGAAGGGCCTCACGGTCATGGGCCCGTATGGGCGCCCCGTGGTCGACAACGTCAGCGTCACGGTGCACAAAGGCGAGATCGTCGGCATCGCTGGCATCGAGGGCAACGGCCAGACCGAACTGGTCGACGCCATCATCGGCACCGCCGAGCCCACCGCTGGAAGCATCACCCTGCTCGGTGCCGACATCACCGCCGTCTCGGTGCGAGATCGACGCGAAGGCGGCCTTGGTTACGTGCCACAGGACCGCCACCGTGAGGGGCTCCTGCTCGATGCTCCGCTCTGGGAGAACGCAGCTCTCGGACATCAAACTTCCGCTCCCTACGCAAAGGGCATGTGGATCGATCGCGACGGCGCCCGCAAGCAGACCCAGGACATTCGGGAAGAATTCGACGTGCGCAGCCCCAACGTCGATGTCTCGGCGAGGGCACTGTCTGGTGGCAACCAGCAGAAGCTCATCATCGGGCGGGAGATGTCGGCCAACCCTGACGTGCTGATCGCCGCTCACCCGACCAGAGGCATCGACGTCGGCGCTCAAGCCGATGTGTGGAATCAGATACGCGAAGCCAGAGTCGGCGGCCTCGCCACGTTGCTGATATCGGCTGACCTCGATGAGTTGATCGGGTTGTCCGACACGATCGTGGTGATGTTCCACGGCAAGCTCGTGGCCAAGCTCGACCCTGCAGACATCACGCCTCGATTGCTCGGTCGATACATGACCGGTGCTGCGCTCCAAGGAGAACAGGCATGAACACTCCACTGCTCCGCCGGCTCGGGTTGTCTCTGGCAGCACCAGCGCTCGCCGCCCTGTTCGCGCTCTTTGTTTCCTCCATCGTGTTGTGGCTGGCTGGCAGTAGCTGGATCGACACCTACACCGAGATGATCACCACCGCTTCAAGACTCGAGACCATGGTCGACATCTTGAATCGGGCCACCCCGCTCTACATCGCTGGTGTTGCGGTCGCCATCGGCTTCAAGATGAATTTGTTCAACATCGGCATCGAGGGCCAGTACGTCCTTTCCGGCTTCGCCGCTGCGTGGGCCGGGTCTGCGATCTCTTTGCCCGGACCCATCCATGTCCTCGTCATCATGTTGACCGCCGTCGTGGTTGGCGGGCTGTGGGCCGGCATTGCTGGTGTGTTGAAGGTGACCAGAGGCGTCAACGAAGTGATCTCGACGATCATGCTGAACTTCATCGCCGTCGGCGGGATCATCGCCGCCACGCTCCCCTTCGCCATCGAAGACCCCACCGCTCCGAATCAGGGCACGCCAAAGATCGCCGAAACAGGCTGGATCCCCGATCTCAACGGCATCGTCGAGATCTTCACCCGAGAGATCACCAAGGGCCGACAACTCACCGGGATGTTCGTGGTCGCCATCCTCCTCGGCATCGGCTACACGGTGATGGTGAACCGCAGCCGCTTCGGTTTCGACCTGCGGTCGAGCGGAATGAACCCGAGCGCAGCACGCGTCGGCGGTGTCCCACCGAAGAAGATGATTCTCTACTCCATGCTGTTGTCGGGGGGTGTCGGCGGCTTGATCGGCATGCCGCAGATCCTGTCCACCAGCCACTCGTACGATCAGGGCTTCGTCCAAGGCCTCGGGTTCGCCGGTATCGCCATTGCCTTGCTCGGCCGCAACTCCGCTGGCGGCATGGCGGCAGCGGCCTTGCTCTTCGGCTTTCTCGACACGAGCTCCGCCCCGCTGCAGATCACCAAGACTGCGTCACCAGAGATCGTGGTCATCATGCAAGCAACGATTCTGCTCACCGCAGTGATCGCCTACGAAGTGGTCAACCGCAAACGTCAGGCCGACGAGGTTCGCCGAGCCGCACTCGCCACCGAGGGAGCCGCAGCATGACCTCGACAACAAAGACCACGATGAATGTATCCACCACGTGGAAGGGCCTTCCGGCATGGTTCCGCTGGGCAGCCATGGCCGCCGCCGGCGTCCTGTTGCTTTCTGTTGTCCAGAGTGTGAGTGGAACGCAGCTGCTCACCACCGGCAACGCATCGAGCGGCATGCTTCGCTGGTCGATGCCGATTCTCTTGGCTGGGCTCGGCGGCCTCTTCTCCGAACGGGTGGGTGTGGTCAATATCGGTCTCGAGGGAATGATGATCCTCGGCACGTGGTGTGGCGCCATGGGAGCCATCGAACTCGGTCCCTGGGGCGGGCTCGTTGCCGGCATGATCGGCGGGGCGCTCGGCGGCCTGCTGCATGCTGTTTCCACCGTGCAATTCGGCGTCGACCACATCATCTCCGGCGTCGCCATCAACGTCCTGGCTCCCGGCCTCACCCGGTTCATGTCTGACCGTTTCTTCCCGCAACGGGGTGGCTCGATCTCACAGAGCCCGTCAGGCCTCGACGGCCTCGGCGACTTCACCGTTCCCGTTCTCTCCGATGCGTTCGCTGCTGCCGACGAGTGGGACATCTTCTTCCTGTCTGACATCGCTGGTGTGCTCGAAGGGTTCGTGACTGACCTGAAATGGTTCACGCTCATCGGCCTCCTCCTGGTGCCCGCATCATCTTGGCTGCTGTTCAAGACCAAGATCGGCCTGCGCATGCGCATCTGTGGCGAGAACCCCAGCGCAGGTGCTTCACTCGGCGTCAACGTCTACTTCCACAAGTACCTGGGTGTTGTGCTCAGCGGAGCGCTCGCCGGCCTGGCCGGCGCATTCATCGTGATCGAGCTGACCGGCCTCTATCGAGGTGGCCAGACGCAGGGCCGAGGTTTCATCGGCCTGGCCGCCTTGATCTTCGGAAACTGGCGAGCCGGCGGCATCTTGGCCGGAGCCATGTTGTTCGGCTATCCGTTCGCTCTCTCGCTCAACGACTTCAATGCCGAGGGCTCAGGCGTCGGCACGCGTGCCCTCCTCCTGGTCGTGGCCATCGTGCTGCTCGCCTACGCAGCGTGGACCGCCTGGGGCGGACGGGGCTCGGCTGCGGCCGCTGGCGGAACGAGCGACCATGATCTCACCGATCGCCTCGTCGACACACCGACCGAGACCTATGTGCGAGCCCTGCGTGGCGCAGGTGAGCGAACCAACGCGACACTCGCCGCCCTCATGGGTGTCATGATCCTCGTCTGGTACCTGCTCACCGAGCGGGCCGCTGAGTGGGTGCCCAACACCATGCCGTATGCACTCGTGTTGATCGTGTTGGTGTTCGCCAGCCAGAACCTCAAGACGCCGGCTGCCCTCGGTGCGCCCTTCCGCCGTGGCGACAACTAGTGGATCTCCGCACGGCAATCTCGCTGCCAAAGATCCTGCTGCACGACCATCTCGACGGCGGTCTCCGACCATCCACCATCGTGGAGCTCGCAGAACAGATCGGCCACCAACTTCCCAGTACCGATGAAGCCGAGCTCGTGGCCTATTTCCGGGCTGGCGCTGACGCCAAGGACATCATCTCCTACCTCGAGACCTTCGGCCACACGGTGCCGCTGCTCCAAACTGCAGACGCACTGCACCGCGTCGCTCGTGAGGCTGCCGACGATCTTGCCGCCGATGGTGTTGTCTACGCCGAGGTACGGTTCGCTCCTGAGCTCCACGGCATGCACCTCGACACTGCGATCGAGGCCGTCACCTCCGGTTTCGCCTCGAGCGCTGCAGACATCGCGGTCAAGACCATCGTGTGTGCCATGCGCACCGAGGATCGCTCGGCCGAGGTGGCCAAGGCCGCCGTGCGCTGGTTCGATCAAACAGCTGATCAGCGCGGTGGCGTTGTTGCGTTCGATCTCGCCGGGGCCGAGACCGGCTTTCCACCGTCGGACCACGTCGAGGCACTGCAGATCGCCCGCCCGATCAACATCACCATTCATGCGTCCGAGCCACCGGGCCTCGAATTGATCGCTGGAGCGATCGAGCACGGCGCCCAGCGAGTTGGTCACGGCGTCCGCCTCATCGAGGGTTGCACCCGCAACGACGATGGCACGCTCGATCTCGGCACCCTCGCCACCGAGATTCGCGATCGACGCATCCCTCTCGAGTTGTGCCCGAGCTGCAACGTGCAGATCGGGGCGGTTCCCACGCTCACCGATCACCCCATCGGGCCCTTCTTGCGAGCTGGGTTGCAGGCCACAGTCAACACCGACAACCGCCTCATGTCAGGCGTCTCGCTGTCGTCAGAAGTTTCCGCCACCGCAGCAGCATTCGATCTTTCTCTCGACGAGATTCGCTCGTTGCAGCACAATGCCGTCAACGCCAGCTTCACCTCAGAGGCAGAACAGCAACAACTGCACGCGATGATTCAAAGGTGGACACCTGGCGACGATCCGCCGCAGAACCGTTCCAAACCACCAGACTGACCCAGCTCATGAGTACTGCATACGACACCTCTCCGCGTCTTGCGTTGATCTCGGCCTTGATCAGTACCTCCGACCGCGGTGTTCCCCCCGGCGACACCGTCAGCATCAGTACTCGTCACCACGAAGGCATGTTGATCACCCCAGCCATCAACCCGACCAACGGGATGACTGCCGATGACATTGCGTACGTCCATGACAACGGTGGAGCCGACGGAAGCCTTCTGCCAGCAGCTGACTGGCGCATCCACCTTGCGCTGCTCTCTGATCGACCAGACTTCAACACGATCATCCGCTTGCACTCGCCAGCCGCCACAGCCCTGGCCATGCTGCGCCGTCCTCTTCCCGTGGTGCACCAGTCGGTACAGGAACTCGCAGGTGGCGAGATCGCATGTGCTCGGTTTGCTCCGAGCGGAACCCTTGCGCTCGCGCAGAACGCCGTCGAGGCCATGCGCAAACGCCGCGCCTGTTTGCTTGCGAACAACGGCCTCATCGTTGGTGCAGACTCACCGGCCGATGCCGTCAGCGTCAGCCAGCAGGTCGAGCTCTTGTGTGATCAATACTTGCGGGCATGCGCCATAGGCACACCAATCGAACTCGCCCCGAACGAGCTCAACTAAACCGATCCGGCTGCCTCGTTCATGAGCAACCAGAGCCGCTCGAGGTGATGGCGCTCGGTCGCCTCGACACCGATCGACACCCGGGCCATCCAGCGACCGTCGATCACCGCACCAGACAGGAAGGTCGATCCGGACTCGTTGAGCGTCTTGATCCACTGCTGGGTGTGAGCATCGAGTGCTTCTCCGCTCAGCGCAACACCATCGACCACTGGCTCGTGACGAACACACACGGTCTGCAGTTGCACCGGAGCGACCACGCTCCACGGCGCACCGGCACTCACCACGAGCTCGCTGAACCACTGTGCATTGGCGAGGTCTCGCCGCAACCGTTCTTGTAGGGCCTCGACACCATCGATTCGGAGTTGGAACCACAGCTTCATCGCCCGGAACCGACGACCGAGGGGAATACCCCAGTCCCGGTACTGGGTGACCTCGCCATCAACAGCGGACCGCAGGTAGGTCGGGTTGGTCGACATCACCCGGTTCAGCAGCTCGACATCGCGCATGTAGAACAGCGAACAGTCGAGGATCGTGCCCATCCATTTGTGAGGGTTCCAGCTGACTGAATCCACGCCCTCGACGCCATCCCAGAGGTGTCGATACTCCGGCAGCAGCATCGCCGAGCCGGCCATGGCGGCATCGAGGTGCACCCAGACGTTGTTGACTCTTGCCACATCGACGATTGCAGCGACCGGGTCCATCGCTGTCACGCTGGTCGTGCCCGTTGTGGCGATGATCGCAGCCGGAAGCCGGATGGCGGCCACGTCGACGGCAATGGCATCGGCGAGCGCCGAAGGGTCCATGGCGTAGGTGACGGGATCGGTGGCGACGATCCGAATGTTGTCCCAGCCAAAGCCGGCCAACAGCGCAGCTTTGGCCACCGACGAGTGCGACTGCTCCGTGGCGTACACGACCAGCGGTTGGGCCATTGCTTGCATACCCGCTGCGTTCTGCGACAGACCCGTCGCTCGCTCTCTGGCCACCAACAGGCCGGTCAGCGTCGATGTGCTGGCCGTGTCGTTGATGGCACCGCTCCATGCGTTGGACAGCCCCGTGAGCTGGCGCATCCAGTCGCACACGACCTCCTCGACCTCGGTGAGCGAAGGGCAGCTCTCCCACGAGATGCCAAGGCCGCCGAGACCAGACGAGGCCATGTCGCCGAGCACCGATGACAGAGCAGCATTCGAGGGGAACCACCCGAAGTGCATGGGGTGTTGGGCCATGAACGTGCCCGGCACCACGATGTCGTCGAGGTCAGAAAGCAGTGCCTCGATACCTTCGGTGCCTTCTGGCGGGGTGGCTGGGAGCGCTCGCTTCACCTCGCCTGGTTCGACCTGAGCCTTGACTGGTCGCTGTTCGACATCGGTGCGGTAGTCAGCAATCCAATCGATGAGCTGATGGCCAGCGACACGAAACTCCTCGGGGGTCATGGCCGAAACCGTACCGTTCGGGCAGACTGCCCGGTATGTCTGACGCAGCAGTGGCAACAGTGGATTCCAACCAGGTCGGCTTCGAGCGGGTCGGTGTCATCGGCGCCGGGCTCATGGGCTCCGGCATCGCCGAGGTCTCCGCCAGAGCTGGCACCGACGTGATCGTGGTCGAGGCATCCGAGGAGGCTGCCTCGGCTGGACGAGCTCGCATCGAGAAGTCGCTGGGCCGAGCCGTCAAGGCAGGCAAGCTCGAAGCATCCGAAGAAGTCGCCACCCTCGATCGCCTGCACTTCACCTCGAAGATCGCCGACCTGGCCGACCGTGACCTCGTCATCGAAGCAATCATCGAGAACGAGAACGCCAAGACGTCGTTGTTCCGCAAGCTCGACGAGATCGTCGAGGCCGACAACGCAGTGTTTGCGTCGAACACGTCGTCGATTCCGATCATGAAGCTCGCGATGGCCACCCGTCGCCCCGAGAACGTCATCGGCATCCACTTCTTCAACCCGGTGCCCATCCTGCACCTCGTCGAGCTCGTCACCTCGCTCTACACCTCGGACGAGACCCAGCAGCGGGCCACCGCCTATGCGGCGAGCCAGCTCGGTAAGCGAGTGGTCAACTCCCAAGATCGGGCCGGCTTCATCGTGAATGCCCTGCTCATCCCCTACATCCTCTCGGCGATTCGCATGTACGAATCCGGCTTCGCCAGCAAAGAAGACATCGACCAGGGCATGGTCACTGGTTGTGCTCACCCGATGGGCCCGCTGGCGCTGGCCGACCTCATTGGCCTCGACACCACCATGGCCGTGGCCGACTCGCTGTACGAAGAGTTCCGTGAGCAGCTCTACGCTCCCCCGCCACTTCTTGCTCGCATGGTCGAGGCTGGCCTACTCGGCCGCAAGTCGAGTCGCGGGTTCTACGACTACCGCTGAGGCTGCGTCCACACCTCGACCCGGCCGGCGCTGGAGCGTGTCGTAGGCAAAGATCGCCAACCCGACCCAGATCACGGCGAAACCAGCAAGGCGGAGCGCACCGAGCGCCTCGCCGAAGGCAAACACGCCGAGCAGGAACTGCAGCGACGGGGCCAAGAACTGCAGTAGGCCGACGGTCCACAACGGAATGCGTTTCGCCGCAGCACCGAAGAGCACCAGTGGCGTGATCGTGATCGCTCCGAGACCAAGCAACGCAACACTCGAAATCGCTGGCCCAGTTTCGAGGTCGCCGCCAGCGGTGAGCCAGAACAAGTAGGCGACAGCGAAAGGGGTCACGAACACCATCTCGGTGGTGAGGCCTCCCAGCGAATCTCGAGGTGAGAGCTTCTTGATCAGGCCGTAGAAGGCGAACGTGGCGGCCAGTACCAGCGAGATCCACGGGAGCGTTCCGGCGTCGATGGTGAGGATGGCGACACCGATCGTCGCTGCGCCGACCGCGATCCAGCGCAACGGAGTCAGACGCTCACCGATCGCGAGACCGATGGCCACCGAGAGCAACGGGTTGATGAAGTAGCCGAGGCTCGAATCGACCACCCGGTCGGTGGCCACGGCGTAGACGTAGACCAGCCAGTTGACCGACAGCAACAGCCCGGCCATCACGTGGAGGGCAACCACTCGGCGATCGGTCAGCAACGACCACAGCGAGCGACGTTCGCGGAACCACAGAACTGCGGTCCCCAGCGCCAGAACTTGCCAGAATCGGTGGGCCGTGAGCTGCAACGCTGGAACATCGAGCAGCTTCCAGAACAGCGGGGACAATCCCCAGATCAGGTACGCGGAAAGCGCCAGGCGGTAGCCGCCTGGCGCTGATTCCGAAGAAGATGCTGTTGTGATCAGCGGTTCGAGAAGATGCGCAGGACGTACCAGAACATCGTCATGAGCGAACCAAACAGGGCAACGGCTGCACCCACGTGCGCCCACGCCGGGTAGCGACGAACGATGTCTTGGGTCTGGTACAGGATCGCAGCACCGGAGAGAGCCACCATGGCGACGCTGAAGAGCAAGCCGAGTTGCATACCGAACAGTGCGCTGACGATGATCAGACCGAGCGCCGCAATGAAGCCCCACATCACGATCGGACGAAGGAAGCCGAGGTCACGACGGGTGACGAAAGCCACCACGGTGAGCGCAGCGAACATGATGCCGGTGATGGCAGCGGCGGCCCAGACGTCGGTGGAACCACCCTCGCTGTTGAACACCATGTAGAGGAATGGGGCGAAGATGAACGCTTGTGCAGCGGCGGTACCGAACAACCCGGCGTACTGAGCACCGGGGTTGTCGAGCTTGTTCACCGAGTTGGACGCAAACCACTGAGCGACCATGAAGCCGCCAAGCAGCATCAGCCACGCAGCGCCGCCCGATCGCACGAAGAAGTCGTACATCGCTTCTGCGATGCCGCTCATGAACAACACAGTCTCGAAGACGATGAAGGCAGCAACGGCCAGGCCGAGGTGCTGGTAGACGCGAACGAGGAAAGCGGCTCGCTCTTCCTCAGGGGCATTGATGACCGGGGTCATCGTGGGTTGTTCGTAATACGCCATGGACGCACGTCTTTCTTTGCAGAGTCCCGAGGGACTTGGCACCGGGACACCCGGCACTCGTTGGTTCTAACGTACTGAAGACGGGAAGTGTTCCCCGAGAATCTGAGATTTTCGTCGAGCTGTTCCCAACGGTTCCCAATCCTATACCCTTCGGCCGAGATGCAGGAGAACCGATCGCCCGAGACAAGTCCAAGCATTGCTGCGATCCACGATGCGGCACTGCAACGACTCCGGGCCAGCGGGCAGCGCTACACCCGTAGTCGCCGCCAGATCGTCGAAGCACTCCACGGCGAGGCTGACCCTCAGACCATTGTCGAATTACTCGGGAATGCTCCCGGCCTCGCTCAGAGTTCGGCCTACCGCAACCTCGCCGTACTCGAAGAAGCCGATGTGGTGCACCGCATCGTCACCAGCGAGAACCATGCCCACTTCGAACTGACCGAAGACATCACGGGCAGCCATCACCATCACCTCGTCTGCACCGATTGCGGCACCGTGCTCGACATGGGCCTCAGCGCCTCACTCGAGGCGCAGCTACACGACGAACTCGCTGCAGCTGCCGACGCCCGTGACTTCGTCGGCACCCATCACCGGATCGACCTCATCGGAACGTGTGCCAACTGCTCTGCGAGCGCCGCCTCAGAACGCTGAGCTCGGCAGGTCTTTGGTGTCGGCCTCGATGGCGTCGACGATGATCTTCGCGACGTGAGCCGGGTCGAGCCCTGCGGGAAAGGCGGGAGCTTCACCAGCGATGGCTCGCCCAGCGAGTCCGGTTTCGGTGTGGCTTGGTCGGGCGTCGAGGACCTTCACCTTCTTGCGTCTGGCTTCACGCCCGAATGCATCAGAAAATGATGCCAGCGCCGCCTTCGACGCTCCGTACGCAGCCATGCCCGGCATGTTCTGTTCAGCGATGATGCCAGAGATGTTGACGATCATGCCGCCAGCTTCCACTCGCTCGAGCGCAGCTTTCGCGACGAAGAACGGGATGAACGTGTTGGTGAGGAACAGTTCCTCGAGAACGTCGACGTCGAGATCCTCAACGGCGCCGAAGGCAACAACGCCGGTGGCGTTCACGACCACGTCGACCTTGCCGTGAGCGGCAATGGCAGCGTCGATCACCGCAGCAGCTGATTCGGGCATCCGCAGATCAGCAGTGACCGACGTTCCGGCCATCGACAGAGCTGCCAGTCGCTCTGCGTCCCGGCTCACCAGGGTGAGCTTTGCTCCTCGTTCAGCTGCGAGGGCGGCGATCTGGGACCCCAACCCGCCAGTGGCGCCGAGAACGACGACCGATGCATCAGCGAGTTGGGGCATGAGATCTCCTCAGATCAAGAGCCCAGATCCAGAGTTGTCCTGGTCAGAGCTGGGGCGTGATCCCGTAGTTTGCTCCACCGCCGGTGGCCAGCACCTCATCAAGCCAAGAAGTTCCGTAGGTGTCGCCGACGTCTTGGCTCATGTCCGACGCTTCGCCTTCGGGTGTGCTGTCGAGCGTCCACGCTTGACGCTTGTAGGTCCAGTTCGAGCGGTCGAGGGCGTGTGCCTTCTTCCACCACGGTCGGGCCTGCTCTTTTTCCCCGGTCGTGCGATACAGGTGTTGGCCGAGTTCGAAACACGCAGCAGCTTCGGCGTGTTCGAGAGGCCGCGGCTGTGAGCTGGCGATGACCTGATCGGACGTCAGTGAGAAACGACTCTCGCTGCCGTTGGCGATCCAATCTTCGATCGCTGCCCGATATTCGTTTGCCGTCTCCGGCATCTTCTTGATCTCGGTCAAGGCAACCTGCATCCGCTCGGGAAGATCGGTGCTGACCTCCATCTTGCGGAGCGGGCTCTCGACGATCGACGAGCTCTCGGCTGGTCGAACCAACTGGCCTACTTCGTTGATCCACACCGCCATCGGCACGTTGTTGATACCGAGGAGTTCGTCGATCAGGTGGGCCGAGTCGACGAGTGCAACATGCTGGCTCGCTCCCTCAGACGCTGGAGCAGCGTCGATCCACTCCCGTGCTTTTTCCGGGTCGATGTCGAGCGCAACCGACACCACGGTGAAGCCTTCGGCTTCGAACTGCTCATGCAATGCTTGCCAACCTGGCAAGCTGGTTCGACAGCCTCACCACGACGCCCAGGCAACCAACAACACCTTGCGCCCGTGGAGCGCCGAGAGTGAGAACGGGTTGCCGTCGACGTCTGGGAGGGTGATCTCCGGGACCTGCACGGTGGAAAGAGCCTGTCCCCCGCTCTCTGGGCCGAGCGCCATCAGGCCGGAGGTTTCGTCGGTGACGAGCGGCATGCCGAGTCGTTCCGAGATCGCAGCAACCGACAGTAGGCCGTCGGCGTTGATCGCATCGGGAGCCGGGAAGCACAGGTCGCCCTTGCACAGACCCTGCGGCTTCGCTTCCCAACCAGTTCTGGCTGCGAACTCCGTCGCATCTACTTCCATGGATTCCAAGATCATGGGGGCGGACCCTACGGCGTGGCGCCCCGTCGCACCAAAGGCGAGGCTCAGGTAGCGGCGTTTGCTTCGAAGAACTCGACGAGATCTGCGAGCGCTCGACTGGTTTTGGGTTCCGTGATCGAGACGGAGGTCTGACCGCAGCGTTCCAACATCTGCTCCAGCTTGTGCTCCTTGAGGGCACCGGGCCGAGAGACGGTTGCGGTCATGGCCACATCGATACATGCTCTGATCAGCTCGGGGTTGAGCACTGCAGTTCGCGGCGCAAGCAGCTTCGTCACGGCGATGTGCACCGACGTGTTGAGCGCACCGTGGGCACCGGGCCCGAGCCGAAGCGCTGTCTCGTTCGCCAGTCTTTCCATGACCAGCGGTGTCGCCAGCTGGCGAACCGTGGGTACGAAATCGAGCGCCCGATTGGCGAGATGCGGAAGCACTTGGTCGCTTTCCAGATCGGCAGCGCAGTGGATGAACGCCTCCCTGATGTGACCGTTCGGATGGGCGCTCAGGACCTGCAGCAGCTTTCGAGGGCCCCGATCAGCGATCACGGCCAGCGAGGAGGGGTCGACGGTTGTCCAGGCATCAAATGGACCTTCGACCTTCCGGATGGCGTTGTCGAGCGGGATCGACAGGCTGTGCACCCGCATCTCGTCGGTGCTGGATCTGACCGATTCGTTCCAGATCTGCTCGGCCTGGTCCAGGTGACCAAGGGCGGCGTTGGCCCGTTCGACGTAGCCTTGCGCCTGCTCCTCCGCTGCCATCGAGCGAGGCTACTCGGCCAACTTCCCGCCGAGCATCTCGCTACGATGAAAGCGAGGCTCGCCACCTGCGCCATGCTGGACCCATGATGAAGAACGAATCGGTACCACTGTCGATCCTTGATCTGGCGATCATTGGGTCTGACCAGACCGCCGCTGACGCCTTCGCCAACAGCGTCGCCCTCGCCAAACAAGCCGAAGACCACGGCTACCGAAGGGTCTGGTACGCCGAACATCACAACATGTCGGCGGTTGCATCGTCATCGCCGAGCGTGCTCATCGCACACGTTGCCAATCACACGTCCACCATCCGGCTCGGAGCCGGAGGCGTGATGCTCCCGAATCACTCACCGCTCACGATCGCCGAGCAGTACGGCACGCTCGAAGCGCTGCATCCTGGTCGAATCGACCTCGGCCTCGGCCGCGCTCCTGGCAGCGACCAGGCTGCGGCACGGGCCATGCGGCGAGACCCCGCTGCATCGGACCAGTTCCCTGAGGACGTTCTCGAACTCCAGGCGTTCTTGGCCGGCAAGTCGAGTGTCGCCGGAGTCGAAGCGGTTCCCTGTGCTGCAACCACGGTCCCGCTGTGGATTCTCGGATCGTCGTTGTTCGGTGCCCAACTCGCCGCTGCACTGGGCCTGCCCTACGCATTCGCTTCGCACTTCGCACCTGGAGCGCTACTCCAAGCGATCGAGGTGTACCGCCGTGAGTTCCGGCCGTCGCCGCAGCTCGCTGAGCCCTACGCCATCGCAGGGGTGAACGTCATCGCCGCTGACACACAGGAAGACGCCGAGCTCCAGTTCGTTCAGGTGCGCCGTAAGCGCGTCGGCCGGTTCCTCGCCCGCGGCGGCCAAGAGCTGTCCGACGACCAGATCGATCAAGTCATCGACACACCACAGGGCCGACAGATTGTTCAGATGATGCACTACTCGGCCGTCGGCACCGCAGAAACCACCGCCCGATACGTCCGGGAGTTCGCTGACGCCGCCCAACTCGACGAGGTCATCACCGCCCACGCCTCGTTGACCATCACTGAACGGTTGCGCTCGGTGAGCCTTCTCGCCGGCGCCTGAGCGCCGGCAACTGTGTTCGATCTTCGATCAGAATATATTGATAAACGGTGTTGACACATCGTTTATCGACATGTCGTAGTCAGCTTCGCAGCAACCACTGACACCGAAGGCGGCACCGACATGATCCTCGAAATCGAAGCAGACACCACGAGCCAGGGCGACACCCTTGCCCTCAAGACACTCACCGTGATGGTCTTCGCAGCAAAAGCTGTGCTCTCCGTCATCACCATTGCCGGCGCCATCTTCTTCGCCATTCCCACCCTCGCCGGGTCCACCGAGGTCTGGAGCGAAGGCAACGTTTCTGGCCTCCCCATGGGTGGTGACCTCCCCATGGAAGCCCCCACCGCAGAAACCGTTGCTGAACAGCTCGACCTCCCTGGCACCGACCGGCTCGGCCGTTTCGTCATCGAGGGCGACCAAGGCAACGCACAGATCAACGCCATCTTCCAGCCCGCACGATTCATCTACACCGACCCGTCTCTTGCTCTACGTCTCGTCGTCGTCGCAGCAGCGGCCGCCACTACGGCCCTCCTGTGGACTGCTCTCTTTGCAGTCTCAGGACTTCTCAAGACCTGCCGGAACGGTGACCCCTTCGCCAAGACCAACATCAACCGGATCCGAACCCTCGGCGCAGCGGCACTCGCCTACCAGATCGCCGTGTTCGCCTTCCCCGCCCTCAAGAACACGGTCGCTCCGACTGCCTCCGGCCTCGATCAGATGATGTTCCACCCGACAACCAACCCCACACTCATCTGGTTCGCTGTCGCTGCAGCCTGCTTCGCCCTCGCTGAGGTCTTCGCTCACGGTCGCGACCTCCACCTCGCTGACCTCGAGACGGTCTGATGACCATCGAAGTCCGACTCGACTACCTCCTGCTCGACAACAAGATGACGCTCACCGAGCTCTCCGAGAAGGTCGACATCACTGTCGCCAACCTCTCGAAGCTCAAGACCGGCAAGGCCAAAGCAATCCGCTTCAGCACCCTCATAGCGATCTGCGAAGCTCTCGGTTGCCAACCCGGCGATCTCCTCACGTACCAAGCCCCCACCGAACAATGACGACAATGCCGCAAGCCTCGACACCACTTCTCCTGCTGGCATCAGCGTCTGCCGACGTTGCAGCGACATCCAAGCGCAGTGACAAGACGGCCCGATTGTCCGAGCTGTTCTCGAACGTCGAACCCGATGACATCGAGATCGTGGTCGGCCTCATGCTCGGACAACAACGGCAGGGCCGCATTGGCATCGGCTGGGCCACCGTCGCTGCACTCGAACTCGCGCCGTCGAACGAGCCATCTCTGACCGTGCGCGACATCGACGAGATGCTCACCTCGATTGCGTCGATTGCCGGCGAGGGCTCTGTTGCCCGGCGGGCTGAGGTGCTCAGCACGGTGTTGGGCCGAGCAACCGAGATCGAGCTTCGCTTCATCGAGCAGGTCCTCGTCGGTGAACTGCGTCAGGGAGCTCTGGCCGGTGTCATCAGTGACAGCATTGCCGTGGCGGCCGGTGTCAAGAAACCTCTGTTGCGTCGAGCAACGATGCTGCGCGGTGATCTTCCTGCAACCGCAGCGATAGCCATGACTGATGGCGTCGTCGGCCTCGAAGCCGTCACGCTCGATGTTTTCCGCCCTGTCGAACCCATGTTGGCCAGCACGGCATCATCGGCAACCGAAGCCATCGAGGCCGTGGGCCGAGCATCCGTGGAATGGAAGCTCGACGGTGCCCGGATTCAAGTCCATCGAGACGGTGATGACGTACGCGTCTTCACCCGCAACCTGAACGACATCACGGCTCGACTTCCTGGAGTGGTCGAGGTGGTGCGTGGATTCGATGCCACTCGACTCGTGCTCGACGGCGAAGTACTCGGGTTGGATGCCGACGGGGCACCACTGGCGTTCCAAGACACCGCCAGCGCAGTTGGACAGGCGGGCGGGAGGCAGCTGCAACCGTTCTTCTTCGACCTACTTCTCCAGAACGACGACGTGCTCCTCGACGTTGCTCTGGAACAACGACAGCAACGCCTGCACACGCTCGTCGGCCCGTACGGCATTCCCTCGCTGATCACCCAAGACCCCGGTGCCGCAGAGGCTCACCTCGAGGCTGCCATCGCCGCCGGCCACGAAGGCGTCATGGTGAAAGCGGTCAGTGGCGTCTACGAGGCGGGCCGCCGGGGGAAGGAGTGGTTGAAGGTCAAACCCGTTCACACACTCGACCTCGTGGTGTTGGCCGCCGAATGGGGTCACGGCCGTCGCAATGGCTGGCTGTCCAATCTGCACCTGGGAGCGCTCGACCCAGACTCCGGCGAGCCGGTGATGGTGGGCAAGACGTTCAAAGGCATGACCGACGAAACCCTCGCATGGCAGACCGCTGCGCTACTCGATCTGGAAACCCGACGCAGCAGCACCGGCCACACCGTCTGGGTCGAGCCAACCCTTGTCGTCGAGATCGCTGTCGACGGGGCCCAACGATCAACCCGCTACCCCGGTGGCGTCGCCCTCCGCTTTGCCAGACTCCGCGGCTACCGCCACGACCGGTCGCCAGCTTCGGCCGACACACTCGACGCCGTCCGGATCCTGCTCAAGTGAGTCAGCTCGGCTGGACGATCATTTGGGTTGGCACCGCGGGCACCACCACACGTTGCGCCCGTCGATGTCGCGGGCAACGATCTCGTCACCACAACGTCGGCACTCGCGGCCTTCGCGTTTGTAGACGTACAGCTGCTCGCCACGTTTGAGATCGCGCCGCTTCTCCTTGCCGAAGTCACCCGGCTCGGTGGTGATGATCTTGCCGATCCGCTCACCAGACTTCAGCTCGAGCACCGACTGCTCCCACAATTGTTCAACCGTCTCTGGGTGTACATCTTTGGAACGAATCCACGGGTCGAGGCCGATCTGGAACAACAGCTCCGATCGGTAGATGTTGCCGATCCCGCAGATGATCTCCTGGACCATGATCGCTTTCCCGATGGGGATCGATCGGCGCTGCAAGAGGTCGTAGAACTGTTCGGCGCCGTCGGCGGGTGCCTGGATTGGATCGGGACCGAGCCGCTCTCTGACTGCATCGGCCTCCCATGGCTCCAACACCTCACATTGATTCGGCCCAGCGAGGTGCAGCCGGTCGGTGTCGGTGTGCATGAGCACTCGGCAGTTGGGCGACACCGACAACGGTTCCTCATCGGATTCTGGCAGCTTCTGCACCCGGAACTTCCCGAACAATCCCAGGTGCACATGGAGTTCGTCGCCCGAGTCGAATCGGTAGAAGAGGTGCTTGCCCTTGGCCTCGATCGTCTCGAGCATCTGCCCGTTCAATCGATCAGCGCCTTCACGGAACCGGCCCTGCGGCGAAGACATCTCGACCACCTTGCCGTTGAATCGCTTGCCCTGGAGCCGAGCAGCTCGGTGCAGTACGTGGCCTTCAGGCATCGCCGGTTCCTCCGTCGTCCAATCGCTCGAGAACTCCAGCACCAGCTCGCAGCTCGACGTGGTCACCGGTGGCAATCGATGCACCGATCTCGCCCAGGTTCGTCGCAGCAGGAATACCGAGCTCACGCAGAACGATCGAGCCGTGCGACAAGTCGCCGCCGATCTCGACTGCCACTCCGGCGACCTGGCCGAAGATCGGCACCCAACCGGCGTCGACGCTGCGAGCCACGAGGATCGTTGACTCCAGGTGGAATCCCGGCGGCAGTTCGGTTGGAGGCTCGCTGGCCCGTAAGGCTCGGCCTCGCACCGTCCCTCGTGTCAGCGAGAGCCCACGAAACATCGTGGCGTGAGTCGCCGAGTCCGGAGCATCCAGGTCATCGAAGCGGCGGACGGTGTCTGGCAGCCGCCGAGTGAGCAACTGCTCACGGACACCGCGACGCCGGTCGATCTCTGCTTGGTCGAAGGCTGCCCCACCATCGATGCTTCGCAGTTCGTCGCTGGTGAGTTCCCAGATCGCATCTGTCTCGGGCAGCCGACCATCGGCGACTGCCTCGGCAGCAAGACCAACCAGCCGATCTCGACTGGTGGCAAACCCTCGCATCGATCGATCTCGGAGGTCCTCGCGCGCCGTCATCGCTCGCTTGACAGCGAACCAGATCGGTGACGTCAGCGCCCGACGAAGGCCACCATCGGGGGCGGCACTCGTCAGCCGCTCTGCGGCCCGAGCCGCCGCCATGATCGGCGTGGGGTCGTCACGGAACCGCGGACGAGCAATGTCGCTTTCGAACACGCCCCGGTGTCCGTGATGCTCCAACCATTGATCCCACGCTCGGTCAAAGGCGGGATCGCCCGCTCCCGCGCCGTCGGCCAGCGCTGCTCGCACGGGTTCGAGGCGTTCCAGCATCATCGTGGCCGCCGTGCGGTGCTGCAGGAGGTGGGTGTCGAGTGCGCCGAGCGATTTTAGGATTGCCGTGGGCGGCGCCAACGACGAGGCAAGCGAACTCATCTCTGCGACGAGCCCGACGTACTGATCGACAAAGCAATCGAGCGCGGGACCGAAGCCAGGGCCGTCAGGAGCCGCTTGTTCCACACGACGACCTGCAGCGTCGGCGGAACGAACCGCCATCACCTGCGACCACGCAAGACGCACCAGCGTCGGCGTCTTGCCGACGAGGCGCAGCGGCTTCAGACCAATGTCGACGTCTGGCTCTCCACCGTAGGAATCGGTGACGAGGCGAGTGGGCAGGCCAAGCGCTCGCATGAGGTCGGTGAGCATCGACAGGTTCAGGTAGGGGCGACCCAAGAACGTTTCGATGAACGGGCGATGCACCGGCAACGAGGCATCAGCATCGGCCCAGAACGACAAGAGCTCGGGCGAGCCGACCTCGACGATCGACGTCATCAGCGTCGAGGGAAGCTCGGGCAGAATCTCTTTGTGATTCGCCACGGTGAAAGCTTCATTGCGTTGCGGGGCTGCAGTGACGGGGCGAATCTGCACCAACCAACACACGGTGCCATCGTCGGCCCATTCGATGTCCCAATCGGCGTGGCCGAACACTCGGCGCACATCGACGAGTAGGCGCGAAAGGCGCTGAGCCCAGCTCGACAGGGAACGGCTCGGTCGTTCCCATCGCCGGAGCTTCGACAGAGTCAGACGCTCCCCTGCCTCCTCACCGCTGACCAGTCGATCGGCCAGGCCGGAGGCCACGTTGACCAGGTCGTCTTCGAACTGCTGCTCGGTGAAGGCAACGCCGCTGGTGACAGCGGCGACCTGCTCCATCACCATGACGTCGAGCCTCGTGGTCGCTGTCTCTGCAGCGTTGAGCACGCTTGCCGATGCTCGAACCAGCGTGACGGCATCTGCTACCGCTGACGCCGTTGCTTCGACCCCGAGGATGCTGTCGAACCGCCCAGCCATGCTGGTCTGGTCGCCGTCTTCGGCCGAGAACGCCGAGCGAACCGCCAGTGGGCCCTCGAGCTCCACCGCAGCCCCTCCAAAAGCGTGACTGTCGAAGGCCTGGCCATCGAGCACGACGAACCCGGCAGGTACCCGCAGGCCAGCGCTCGTTGCCTGATCGAGCAGCGCCGCCTTTGGCCCAACACCCAAGGCAGCTGCCCGCCCGGCGCCGAGCGCCAGCGTTGAGGTCACGACACGAGCTCGAGTGCGCAGGTCGCGATGGTTACGGCGAAATCTTCGGGCTGCTCGATCATCGGGTAGTGGCCCCAATCGTCTCGCACGATCCGTTTCGTGTTCGTGATCGCCTCTTCGTAGGCCTCGACATGGCTGACGTCGAGCACCCGATCATTGCCGCCCCAGACAATGGCGACAGGAATCTGCACCGGCGGAAGACTCTCGAACCAACCGGCATTGAGCAGGTCGAACATGGCTTCGAATGCATCAGCGTTGGCGTACTCGGCGAGGAATCGCTTGGCGAAGGGCCGGGGTGCGGGTTTGAACAGGAACCGGCCGGCAGTGGCTTGCATGATGGGCGAGCTGATGATGGCCTTCGCCGCCTTGCGGATCGGCGGCTTCGACATCACCTTCGGAAAGAGTCGCTCGTCGAGTTTCACACCCACTGGCGACAGCAGGATGAGCCCGTCGGCCACCGTTGGGGCGTGCGCCACGACGTCGAGAGCGATCGAGCCACCGATGCCGTGACCGAGCAGCACGACCTTACCGGTCGGGTCCGAAGCCCGAACACTGGCGATTGCTTCGCGGACTGCTGACGTGAAGGTCTCGACGGTGACCGGCCCATCTGGAAGCACTCGACCCTGGAATCCGGGCAATGTGATGGCGTGCAACATTGCTGGTGCTGGAAGCTCGGGCACGAGAGCGAAACGGAAAGCTCCGCCACCGTTGCCGTGAATCGCGATGATGGTCGTGGTCATGTCAGTCCGCCGAGGTCGGGGTGATCGCCGGCATGTGTCCCCCGATGCATCCACACGACCTCACCAGCTTGCAGTCGCCAGCCAATGCGGTTGCCACGAAGGAATGCCGGGATCCCCGCCAACCATGAACGCAGACCGAACATCGCTCGGAAGCCTCCCCGCTCGACCGACCAAGCGGCATTCAACAAAGCGTCCGGATCGCTCACTGCCTCGGCCTCTGGCCACAGGGGTCGCATCTCCTGCACCCAATCGCGGGTGAAGAGACAGCCTCGGTGGCGGAGAAAAACGAGCGTGATGTCTTGGGTGTCGCCCTTCCGGAGGGCCTCTGGAGTGACGGCTTCGATGGCCAGTGGCGATGCGGTTCGCATCCGTTCATCGTCCCGCATGACCAGCATCGATGCTTGATCGGGCTGCACGTCGAGCACCGATGGCGATGCTGAGCATGGGGTTGGTGTGGGGTAGAGCCGGCAGCACCGAAGCATCAATGACCTGCACGCCAGCAATCGACCGTGATGCATCGGTCAGCGAGCAGGCGTGGTGTTGGACAGGGCAGGGGTCGTCGCTCAGCGAGACCTTGACCACTCCGTCGATCGAGCGGAGCCAATGCAGGGCCTGCGTGATGCCAGCAATCAGGACTTTCTGACGATCAGGCTCGAGGGCCGACACGATCACGGCGCCATGCCGCCGGCCGTCTTCGCTCGCTCCGGTGTGGTCGAGGACGAGCATCTGTAGGTCGACGGTGTTCTCGGTGAGTCCGGTCACCGTGCGCAACATGTGCGACGACGGGGCTGCGGTTGCATCCTCTGACTGGAGCTGCTGGTCGAGTTCCACGATGATCGCCGTCGATGCGTGGTTGAGCGGCTCGACGACATCATCGGCTGAAATCAGACCGGACTCGACGAGCAGTGCGGGGCTGCCCGCATTCCCCGCAGCCAAGAGAACCAACGCCGCCTCGATCCGCTCGCCACTCTCGAGCTCGACCACCGGGCCGGGACCGTCAACGCGGATCTTGGCAACCGGGGCATCGGTGCGCAACGCGACAGCGGCTTGTTTCTCGGTGGTCGGTGTGAGGAACGCATCGGCGGCTGACGAACGCTTCGTGCCGTCGAAGGTCAGCGACAGGGGCGCCCAGCCGGTCCAGTTGGTTGCCGCAGTTGCGTTGGCGGACGGAAAGCCCTCTTGCACGCACGCACCGAAGGCAGACGTGAACGGCCCAGGGGGCACCTGCGTGTGCGGCCACCGCTCGAGCAGCCAGCGTTGATCTTCGATGGCGTCGTCCCACCCCCATCGCTTCATGTCGAGAGGGTGGATGGCGTCGAGCACCATGCCATTGACGGCCGAGCTTCCACCAACACCGCGGCCCCGGCGAGGTGAGCCGGGCCACCACCAATCGTCTGCTTCCGCCGAGCGAAGATGGTCGATCCCATCGAGCACAGCAGGGCGGCCCGGTCCCGGTCCGGCCTCGAGCAACAAGACGTCGACCCCAGCGTCCACGAGGGTTCGAGCCGCGACACAGCCGGCGACTCCAGCACCGATGATCACCACCGGGGCCGTCATGCGGGTGGTGCAGACGTCGGAGCGGTCATCCTGTGATGAGGGTTGGCGCCTGGAAATCGAGTGCAGCAGCCTCGCTCATCACCGAAGCCAGGGCGATCAGCTGACGATCGGCCCAACGAGGTCCGACCATCTGCACACCGAGCGGCAGTCCGTTCACCGCACCCAGCGGCATCGCCAGTGAGGGCAGTGATGGCATCGTGGCGAGTCCAGCCCAGAACAACAGCTCGTGGTAGCCACGATGCGTCTCGTGGTCGGGACCACGATCGACCGCAACCCGGCGTTCGGTGTAGGAGGTCTCGGTGTCGTGTTCGAACGCCTGGGTCTGGCTGACCGGCATCAGCATGACATCAACCCGTTCGAACAGCTCGGCCCATGACGCTTCGGCCTTGGCCCGGCGCTCGTTGGCCGACATCCACGATGCGTGGGCGGCGGTGCCGTCACGGCTGAGTCGTTGGCTGAATGTGGCCGGGTCACCGGCGTCGAGTGGGCCATCGATACAAGCGGTTGCAGCGGCGAATCGCTCACGCACCGCCTCTGGCCAGCCGGCCCCATTCACGCCGCTGAGCAACCTGCTGTAGATGTCGTGGAGATCGTTCGACGCAATCGACGGCCGAGCGGCTTCGTCGATGACGGCACCGGCCGAGGCCAGCGTTGCCGCAAACGCTCCGATTGCGGCTTCGGTGACCCAGTCGACGGGCGCCACCGGATCGTCGACCCACAAGCCGACGCGCAGGCCAGCAAGGTCAGCTCCTGAAGCAGCCGGCAGCGACGCTCCGGGAACTGCCGAGACGCCTCCGACTTTCATCGCTCCGAAACGAAGCGAGGCGTCGAGCAGGACGCCGAGATCCTCGGCCGACCGTGCAAGAGGTCCCATCACGCCGAGGTCGGTCGTTGCCAGCGAACCGGGCGGGCCAGGGATGTGGCCTCGCTCGGAGATGACACCCCACGAAGGCTTGAGGCCGAAGAGCCCGTTGAAGTGTGCCGGTACCCGAATCGAGCCACCGATGTCGGAACCCATCTCACCGAGCGAAAAGCCACACGCCACCGACACCGCAGCGCCGCCCGACGATCCGCCAGCGGTGCGATCGGGATCCCACGGATTGCGAGTGAGGCCGTACACCTCGTTGTAGGTCTGATGATCGCCGGCGAACAGTGGCACGTTGGTCTTTCCGTAGATGACCGCACCATCAGCCCGCAGACCAGCAACGACATCGGCGTCGATGTCAGGCACGTGCTCGGCATAGGCGGGAGCGCCGGCGGTGGTGACACAGCCAGCAGTTTCGTAGGTGTCCTTGACGGTGAGCGGAACACCATGGAGCGGCGGTAGCGCTGCCCCGCTTGCCTGGAGTTCATCGGCGGCCTTTGCCGCCTCCGTTGCCTGCTCGACATCGAAGGCCACCACGGCATTCACCGATGGGTTGAAGATGTCGATCCGATCGAGCTGCGCGTGCAGCAGCTCGACGCTGCCGATCTCGCCAGAAGCAAGCGCCGTTCTTGCCTCAGCCAGCGTCGCCCGATCGAGGTCGATGGTCACTCTGCTTCCGAGCCCTTGGACTGGTCTCGGAGGAAGCGACGCAGGATCTTGCCGGAAGCCGACTTGGGGATCTCGTCGGTGAACTCGACCAGACGAATCTTCTTGTACGAAGCCACGTGTTCAGCAACAAAGGCCTGGATGTCTTCAGCGGAAGCTTCGGCATCTGGCTTGAGCACGACGAAGGCCTTGGGCAGCTCGCCGGCTTCGACATCGGGGACGCCGATGACGGCGACGTCGGCCACAGCGGGATGGGTGACGATCAATGCCTCGAGTTCAGCTGGCGGAACCTGGAACCCCTTGAACTTGATCAGTTCCTTGACCCGATCGACGATGTACATGTGGCCATCGGCGTCGATGCGGCCAACGTCGCCGGTGTGCAGCCAGCCATCGGAATCGATGGTGGCAGCGGTGGCCTCATCGTTGTTCAGGTAGCCCTTCATCACCTGCGGGCCCCGAATCCACAGTTCGCCTTCGCCGTCGACACCCAGGTCGTTGCCCTCTGGGTCGACGATGCGGCACTCTGTGTTCGGTGTGGTGACGCCGTTGGAACCGGGCTTGGAATCGTCGCCGACTGTTGCGTGACTGATCGGGCTGAGCTCGGTCATCCCGTACCCCTGGACCACTGAAGCACCAACACGCTGTGAGGCTTCTTCGGCCAGATCAGCGCCGAGAGGTGCAGCACCGCAGAAGATGCGCTTGAGGCTGGAGATGTCGACAGCATCGACAGCGGGGTGTTTTGCCAAGCCGAGCACGATGGGCGGAACGGCGAAGAACTGGGTGACACCGTGCTTCTGGATGAGGGCGAGACCTTCTTCCATGTCGAAGCGCGCCATGGTGACGACGGTGACGCCGTTGGCCAGCAGGCCATTCATCAACACCTGCATCCCGTAGATGTGGAAGAACGGCAACACAGCGAGAGCGACTTCGCCGTCGTCGTACTTCAGCATCGAATCACTTTGGACCAGGTTGGCCACCAGGTTGTGGTGGGTGAGCATGACGCCCTTGGGCAGGCCCGTCGTACCACTGGAGTACGGGAGCACCACGACGTTTTCGTGAACATCGACGGCAACCTGCTCGCCCGGCTCGCCGTAGAGCGCCTCGAACGAGTCCTCGCCGATCACGACGATTTCGTTCGCAGGGCTGTCGGCCATGGCCTCGGTGGCGGTGTCGCAGAACGTCGGCACCGTGATGATCATCGTCGCGTTCGCATCGACGAGCTGGAACCGCACCTCGTCAGCGCCGTAGGTGGGGTTGATCGTGGTGACCGTGCCGCCACACATGGCAACGGCGTGGAAGACCACGGCGTACTCAGGGATGTTCGGGGCCATCAGGCCAAGGGTTGATCCTGGACCGAAACCGCGAGCTTGCAAGCCCCCGGCCAGACGGGCAATGGCATCGCTGAGCTGGGCAAAGGTGAGGGTGCGACCAGTTGCTCCATCGATCATCGCCGGACGGTCAGGGTGAGCGGTTGCATTGCGCATCACGAACTCTGTGAGCGGGACATCGGGGATCTCGACATCGGCAAGTGGACTGGTGAAGACGTGGGCCATGGCGGGAATGGTGCACCAAAGCCCCACCCCGAACAAGTACCTGAGCTGAACAACTGCAGAACGGAGGAAGGAAGCACCCCGACCAACGGTTGGGTGTGGGCATGCGCCTTTGCTTCTCGGTAGTTGCATTCGTTCTCTTGGTAACCGCTTGTTCGAGTTCCGGGGAGGCCGAGACCGCCGCTGACCGCTCCGACACGCAGGTCTCCGAGGTCGGCGATCCGATCGACTTCGGCACTGCCCCCGACTTCACCACAGGCGATCTCAACCCCGAAGCAGTCGATCTGTTGGCTGCATTCAACAGCTCGCTCAGCCTCGGACTCTCGCAGCTGACCACCGTGTTCGAGCCAGAGCAGCTCGATCAACTGGTCCAAACCGGCGACACCCGTCTGCTGTGGTTCCTCGCCGACCTTCTTCGCTTCCCGCTCGAAGGCACGTTGAACCAGGGCGACGTGATCGACGCCTTCGCTGAACTCAGCGGGGCCGACATCACTGCGGGAGGCCCGGCGGGCGACAACCCGTGGACCAATGCCTCGAACCGGCTCATTGCCTGGGATCTGCCCGCCTTCCCCGGGTATCTCGATGCCAAGCGCCACCTGTTCACCACCCTCGAACCGCAGTGGGAGCCGCTCTTTGCCGACGACGCCGATGTCGACTGGCGCTATGTGAGCTGGGGCGGTGTCTTGATCGACGACCGCGTCGTCGGCGATGGCAATCGCTGCAGCCGCGGTTGTATCCCAGCACTCGACGATCCGGCGGTGACCGCCGCAGCAGACGGCGACTGGTATCCCGACGAGGCATTCGTGTTCGGCATCGAGGTGAACGGAGAGTTCCGGGCCTACCCCAAGAACTTCATGGAGATCCACGAGATGGTGAACGACACCCTCGGGGGCCGGCGCATCGCCGTGCCGTACTGCACGCTGTGCGGCTCAGCCCAGGCGTACCTGACCGACGAGTTGCCCAACGGCACGATCGGAAAGGACGAGCTGCCGATCATGCGTACCTCCGGCCTTCTCATCCGATCGAACAAGATGATGTTCGAGCTCCGCACGCTTTCTGTCGTCGACACCTTCCTCGGCACTGGCAGTTCGGGGCCGTTGCAAGGCGTCACGTTCGAACAGGTCTCTGTAGCTACCTCGACCTGGGGTGCATGGAAACGAGCTCATCCAGACACCACGATCGTTGCTCAGGACGGCGGGATCGGGCGTGAATACGCCCTTGATCCGCTTCGAGGTCGAGATGACGACGGCCCCATCTTCCCGATCGGCGCCGTCGATGACCGGTTGCCTGTGCAGCAGCCGGTACTCGGGCTGACCACAGAAGCCGGCACCGTGGTCGCCGTCGATGTGGACGTCGCTCGCCAACAACTGCTCGACGGCGGCTCCATCGTGATCGAGGAGTTGAGCCTCGAGCTGGCTGGCGACGGCGTTCGAGCCGTCCGAGCCGACGGAATCGACGCTGGGGTTCATCAAGCGTTCTGGTTCGCCTGGAGCCAATTCCAACCAGACACCATTGTCTGGCCCACTGATTTCTGACCTCTGCTGCTCTACCCACCAAGGCGGGAAGCTTCGCTCATCCCCAGACGGCGCACGGGTTCTTGGGTCACAAGATCAGGTTTCGTCCGAGCAAATTCGGCACCAGCGCAGTTGCGCTGCTTCACCCCGGTTCTCGACGGCTCGGTCAAGGCACCGCAGGCAAGATCAGACCGGAGCCGGCGCTTCATCGGCGGCGACTTCGCGTCGGTCAACGGCCAAGCAGCAGACGCGCTCGTCGCCCTCGATCCCATCACCGGTGCAGTGAGTACACCGCCGTCACCAGCTACTTCGTCTACGACGCATCGACAAACCTCGTCGTTGCCAGCGTGACCACTCCGTTGGCAACCCTCGATGGGTTGGCGGGTTCCCCAGCGTCTACGTGAAAGCGTTCGACGCTGCTGGTAGCACCTCGTGGCGGCTGACCGGTCGCCCTAACGCTCGAATACTGCCTTCGAAGCGGGGCGGTCGATTCGTTGAGCGTTCGACGGCGTCACTTCGGCGAAGGCGTTGAACCAAGACTCGTAGCCCAGATCATTGGGATGAAAACGGTCGCCAGCCGAGCGGCCACGCCAACCGGGTAGATGTGCGTCGACATCAGCGACCACGAGGCCGGACCTGCCTGCTTCACTCCGAATCATCCGATTCAGGCGTTTCGCCATGATGCTCCCCTTGGCCGGGAGCGTGGCGAGCACGGCGTCAGACGGCAGGCGCGACATCAACGAGTGCATGGCGCTTTCGACTTTCGAGAACGAACTGCCGCGTGCGAAGTCATTGCTGCCAACCGTGCACGTCACGAGCTGTACCTGGTGTTCGATCGCTCGAAAGGCAGGAAGCTGATGTTGGAGAACGTCGTCGATCTTCGCGCCCGAGCGCGAGAGGTTGACGATGCGGGCCGGTCGATTTCGCCGCTGCTGCGACTCGTGCAAGACCAAGCGATGGATCCAAGAGTGCTCAACTGATGAGGCGCCGACGGCCTGGCTCAACGAATCGCCGAGCACCACGAGCAGCGGCTGACCCCCTTCGGCGTCTTCGAACGCCTCCTCTGCTTGCCCACGCCAGTAGTGGGCGTGGGACGCAATCTGGTCTCGAGTCGTTCGGATACCCGGCGAGAGCGGCGCGAGCAGACGAACGAGCCCGCCCGGCTCTGCCGGACGCAAGGCTTCATCAATCAGTGGCGGAAGCGTCCGCTCGATCTCCAGGGACATCACCCTCTCATCGGCTCATCACTGCGACGCATTGAGCTATTCGTGCGCATCGTCCACAGCACTCGCTGAGCGATTCGAGTCCGATGTGGCGCAAGCAACGGCTCCAAGCAACTGAGCGACAGAAAGCCCCCTCCAGGTATTCAGGCGGCTCGATGGTCTCCGCCGGGGACCATCGAGCCGACAGAACATTTGCATGCTGTCGACCAGTTGCTCGCCGTGTCGGGCATTGCCTTCACGGCGGAGCTGTTGCTTGCGTGATCCCAGTGTGAAGCACGAGGCCCCCCTGGTCTGTGAAGAACTTCACACTTCGCCGGGATTCTTCGAATATGCGTCAGGCACGCGGGGTCAGGACTCCGCCGACGCCCGCAGCGCTGCGCCGTCAGGCACTTCGAGCGCGCCACGCCGAATCTCGAGCAACCCAGCACTCGACCACCCGCCCAGCAACTTGTTCACCGATTCGCGAGATGAGCCCAAGCGGTCAGCCAACTGTTGCTGGGTCACAACGATCCGCCAGTGGCCATCGGCGGGGTTGCCCGCCTGCAACGCCAGCGCACACACCAGGTCGGCCAGGCGTTTCGACAAAGGCAGGAAGGAGGTCCCTTCGACGTTCTCGCTCAGACGACGCACGCTGCGAGCGAGGTGACGAGCGAGCCAGAGTCCAATCGAGGGATGCTCAGCAACCAAACGCAGAAACACCTCACGGCCAATGGCAAGCACCTCAGAGTCGATGGCGGCCCGTATACCTGCTGACCTGGGCGTTTCGTCGAAAATCGAGACTTCGCCGATCGGGGAACCTGGACCGAGCGCACCGAAAACGAGTTCTCGCCCCGTGGTGCTCGAGGCTTGGATCTCGAGCGACCCTTTCGACACGATGAAGAACCGGTCGCAGGGCTCGCCTTGTAAGAAGAGGAACTCGCCCCGACGCAGTGGAACCGGTCGCATGTGGGTAGCCAGAGCCGCGGCCGCGCCCTGTTCGAGTGCAAGCTCAGAGCCCGACAGGACCCTGATCATCTCGTTCGTCGCAGTGCCCTCGTCCATCAACTCGAAAAGGTACCCCACCAGCCGTAAGCTCGGTGCTTCGCCAACAAGCAGGAAGAGGCAGTCGTGCAGACACAAGCGTTGCTGTTCGTCGACCAGGTCGACTCCACGCGGCTGCTTGTCGAAATCGGCGACGAGGCAATGGTCGGCGTTCGCCGTCGACTGCACCGCTTGATGAATGACGCAGTGACAGAGGCCAATGGCCGTGTCTTCGGCGACATGGGCGACGGTGTGGCCGCTGTGTTCGCTTCAGCAAACGAGGCGGCAAGCGCCGCCATCATGATGCAGGACAGCGCAGCCTCCACCCAACACAGCGATGAACCAACCATCGAGCTCCGTGTCGGCGTGCACCACGGCGACGTAGTCCCCAACGGCGACGGGCTCATCGGCATGGCCGTCCACGTGGCCGCCCGCCTGTGCGATGCCGCTCCGAACGGACACATCGCTGCATCTGAAGCTTTTTGTTCTGCCCTCACCACGGCAGACGATCTCGAGATCACCCTGCACGAACGTCGTGTCCTGAAGGGAATCGCTGCCCCTGTGGAAGTGCGGCTCCTCACTCGTCCTGGCTATCCCCACCCTCTCCCCCACTCCGATGCTTGGGACATCGCTTCCACCCCGTGGCTGACCGAGCGGTCCGCTCCCCGGTTGATGGTCGGCCGAGGCCGTGCGCAACGCACGCTCAAACAACTCGTCGCCCGAAGTGACGAGCGAATGCAACTCCTCCTGGTCGACGGCGAGCCTGGCATTGGCAAAACCACATTGCTCCACCACTGCGGTGCATTGCTCGCCGAGCAGGGACGCCTCTGCTTGGTGGGCCGTGCCGACGAATCGCAACCGGCGCCGTACCGCGAGTTCATCGAAGCATTGGCCCACGCCGTTTCAAACCTGCCTGACGCCGTCATCGCCGACCATGTTCAGCGTCACGGGCATCTTCTGGCTGATTTGATCCCTGAGCTACGCCACCGCTCACTCGCGCTGGCACTCATCGTCGAGCCACGGCACGCCGAGCTCGAGCGCTTCCACCTGTTCGAAGCCATCGCTGGCCTCTTGCGGTCCATCACCCCCCATCAACCGGTGGTCATCCTCTTGGAAGATCTGCATTGGTCGGCCGAACCCTCGCTTGCTCTGCTCGAACACTTGACCCGTTCAGTCCAGCTTCCTTCACTTCTCGTGGTCGGGTCTTTACGAACTTCGGCCTCGGTCGGAGATGCCCCGATGGCCGCTTTCCTTCGACGAATTGTCGTAGAAAGCAATGTCACACGACTCGAACTCGGTCCGCTACGCGCTCTCGATGTGAAAGCCCTGGTGGCCGGCTTGCCGTTTGCTGATGTGGCAGAACAGCTGCACGCCAAGACGTCGGGCAGCCCGCTGTTTCTCACCGAAATGATCCGCTCCTTCGGCGAAACAGATCAGCCGGAGCGGGCCAGCGATGGTTCCTTGTTGGTGCCAGACACGGTGCAGGAACTCGCGGTCAGCCGGGTGGATCGGCTCGGCGCTGCCAACCGGGCGGTGCTCGCCGACGCTGCTGTGTTGGGAGCGGTGTTCGGGCTGGCTGATCTCGAGAGCCTTTCTGCACCTCACATCGACGTGTTGGCCACTCTCGAAGAGGCCGAACACGCTGGGCTCATCATGAGCCATCCGGTCGAGGACGAGGCCTACGTCTTTCGCCATGCCGTTGTCCGCGATGCGCTGTACGAACGAATCAGTGCCCCACGCGTGCGACGACGCCACGAAGCAGTCGCTGATGCCATCCTGTCGTCCGGCGGTGACCCGGTCGCCACGCGGTCGACCGAGATCTTGCGGCATCTCGAGCGCTCGAGCGGCGACCTCTCCACGAGCACCCGCCAGCCCGAACTCATTGTTGATCTCGCCCGCTCTGCCGCGATCGACGCCATGGCTCGACTCGATCTCGACGATGCTGTCCGATATCGCTCGCTGGCCGTCGATGCGTTGCAACGTCGTGGTGGCGAGTCGGAGACGCAGCTCGCTGAACTGGTCGAGGGGTTGCTCGCCCTCGGAACAGCCGAGACATCGGCAGGCATCATTCACGGCAGGGTGACCTTCGCCGAAGCCGCATCGACAGCCCGCTCGATCAGTCGCTGGGACCTCTTCAGCGAAGCGGCATCGGGTTACGGCGGACCGCTCAAGGAAAACCAGGCGATCGTCGATGTCTCCGAGCCAGCTTCGCTGGTCACCGAAGCGCTCGAGCACGAGCCTGCAGCGACGGCGATGCGCGCTCGACTGCTCACAGCGCTCGCCATCTGGCAGCGACAGCATGTGCCGTACCTCGAGCGGCGACGGCTGACCGACGAGGCCCTCCGGATCGCGCGATCACTTGACGACAAGCGCACGCTCGCAACGGTGTTGGCCGAGGTCCACCGGGCGCTCCACGGCCCGAAGGCCACCGAGGAAGCCCTTGCAGCGAGTGAAGAACTCGAGCAGCTAGCTGCCGAGCTTGGCGACGACATGGTTGCGCTGCAAGCACTCAACCTTCGCATGCACGTCGAGATCGAACTGGCGAGTCTCGACACCATCAGGGCGACTGCCGACCAGCTCACGCAACTCGCAGCACGCATCGGAACCATCGAGGGCACTCGTATCAATTTGTTGTGGCAAGCCACGCTTGCGGTTGCTCGTGGCGACGCCGACGAACATCGGCGATTGAGCGGCGAGCTCTCAGAGCTCCTGGCGGCCTACCCGCCTGAGGTGCGAGGAGCCATGCTCGGCACCTCATCGTTGATGCTTCGCTGGCTCCAAGGCGAATCACCGGCCCTCTACAAGCGGGCAGCACGCTTGGGCACGTCGTTGAGCATGGCGTTTCTCGCCGCCGATTCCGGAGACACTGCGGCTGCAGTTCGTCACCTGGCTGACGGCGATGATCCTCAGCAGGTGTTTCTCGATCAGAACTACATGTTCTTCCATGACCTGTTCGCGATGACGCGTACGACACGGAAATCCGGCGACCAAGCGCTTGCCGCTGAGTTGTATGAGTTGCTCGCTCCCTACAGCGGTCGAGGAGCACGAATGGGCCTCATCGCATTCCTGGGCGCCGTCGATCATCACCTTGGATCACTCGCCGCGGTCATCGGCAATGTCGACCTTGCCGTCGAGCACTTCAACGCCGCTGTTGCGCTGCAACGCAAGGCCAGGGTCGAGCCGTGGGTTGCGTTGTCGCTCGCTGAGCTCGCCGTTGTCCTTCGCACTTCGGGAGCTGGCGATCACACCGAGGCCGAGAGCCAGGCCAGAGCCATTGCCGAACAGTTCGGCTTGGGCCTCGTGATCGAGACGCTCGACGCGTAGTTCAGGTCAGCGGTGCCGGTCGAGGTGATCGATGATGTGAGGGAACACGTCGGTCGCCGCGTTGCGCCCGACGAGGCCGTCGAGGTGGGCGTAGTCGTCCAACACCAGCGCTTCGTGCAACGTCTCGCTGTTCGGGTGGGCCGCTCGGAGCCAGGCCAGCGTCTTGTGCAGCCCTTTTGGTTTGAAGATGTAGTTCTTCGAGCCCTGGATGAGCAGCAGCGGCACGTCGAGACGATCGACGTTGCGCAGGTAGACGTCCGCGCCTCGGTGATCGACCGCCCGCTTCTTGCGAGCCATGAGGGCCAAGTGTTTCAGCGTGGTGACGTCACCGGTGCCGAAGGCGAAAGGGAAGTTCTTGTGCGTCTGCGAGTTGAGCTGGTCGTGGGTGTGGGTGAGGCCGAACACCCCGTTGAGCCAGCGACACACGGGTTCCTGACACTTCTCGGGCGTGGGCACCAAGCCGGCGACGAGATCGACCAGTCGATCGAAAGATCGACGACCCGTGTTCGGGGTCAGCCCCTCGATGCCGAGCGCATTGAACACATCGACGATGCGAAACGTGTACTTCAGCTGGTTGAGCAGACCGGACTGCTGGTGGACGAAGAACTGCGAACACACAGCGCTTCGCACGCCTTGCACCCCATCGAGCAACGCCATCATGATCGTGACCGAGCCAACGCAGTGCCCGACCACTTGTACTGACGGTGCACCTGTTCGACGCATCACCTCGGCGATGCCGCGAGGCCAGTCGAGCTCAGCGATGTCGTCGATCGTGTGGTCCTGCTTGCACGACGGAAGCGCAATGCTCGACCGGTAGTCGAAGAGCCACACGTCGTAGCCCGCCTCGACCAGGGCTTCGGTGAGCGTGGTGTCGACGGTCGGTTCCGCCAGTGAACTGGCTCGCATGCCGAAGCCAGCGGCCACGAGCACGGGTCCTTTGGTCGCCGTCGGGCTTGCATAGTGCGTCAACATGAGTTCGGCATCGTCACCCACGCCGTCGAGGATCGAGCGGGGTCGGTCCTCCCCAACGGTTCGCTGCTGTGCAAGTACCGCAGCAGAGAGCCTGGCTTGATCAAGCGAGGGTCCAGCGAGATCATGCCAGCCGCTGTGAGGTGAGTACCAGGCGACGTCGGCATCAGGCAGCCGAGCAGGTCGAAGCAACGCATTGTGTTCGGGGATGAACCGATCGGGTTCAGCGAGCACACCGCCGTAGATGGGCAGCAGATCCCCCTTGAACGCTCTGGCGAAGCGGTACTTGGCTCGCCAACCCGCACTGGATCGAGGCCGGGTTGTGTGCATCGTGGCAAGCTGGCGAAGCAGATCTGGCACTGTGATCCGCAGAATGCCTCGGCCGACCACCTCACCAACGTGTCCTTGGCTCGACTCGCCAGCAGCGACGAGCGCCGACACTGTTGTGAAGAGCGTGGTGGTGTCACGCCAGCCGCGCAGCAACGAGCCGGTGCGGATCACCTTGTGACCTTCGAGCCGAAAGCGCTCGCCGTTCTCGGCGTGGAGGTCCATGCGATAGCTCATGTTCCACTCCTCTGCTCGGTCCAAGCGACGATCGAGGAGCTGAAACCGGCCATTGCTGACAGTCAGTGGGTGATCCGAGAGCGCCGGTGCATCGACGGTTCCCGACAGCGGCTGTACCGAGCCGGGATCGCGATCGAGTTGTTCGAGATCGTCGATCTCGATCGTCACCGTGAACGACAGCCCGGAGTGGCTGCGCTTGCCCGCTTTCGCCCCCTCCTCGAAGGTCTGGGCGCCTCGGGCGAAACCGCCGCTCATGCGTTCGGTGAAGGTGACACCGGGGGCATGCGAGCGCCGCGCCTCCTCTGGCTTGCCGCCACCTCGCAGTTCTTCGTTCCACGGTCGCTGTTCGACGTTCGGCGAGAGGTCCAGTGCCCAGCCTCGTTCAGCACAGATCGACTCGACTGCCCGCTCGGTCAACGCCGAGATCGTCAGAGACGGATTGGTGTCGACGGGCCGAGGCAGGATCGAACCGTCGAGGACGTGGAGGCCGTGATGCGTAGCGCTGCCTGAGACACCGGAGAAGAGCTCACCAGTGTCGTTGACTGCCCCATTGGCGGCATCGTCGGCCATGACGCAGCCGCCGAGCGGATGGACAGACACGACCTCGCGCCCTGCGAGCTCTGACGACAAAGGCCCCGGAGCAAATTCAGCACCAATCGAACTGCTGACCCGATCGAGCATCTCGTTGCTACCACGGATGTTTTGGTCATCGACGGCCTGAGGCCACTGCACGATCGCTCGATCTCTTTCAAGCGCTATTCGACCATTGGCGGCGTCCTCACTCATCACGAGGTACGTCAACGTTCGATCTGCCGCTCTGCGCCACGAACTGAAGATCATCCGCAGCTTTCGAGCCGCTGAGGCATCGCTGCCGATCACCGCAGTCACCAAGAGCAGCAGCGGCATCACTCGTTTCAAGAGACCGGGAATCGCGCCCTCTTCGACCACCACTCCCGAACCGGCGGTTCCGTCCGGCGCATCGAGCGGGATGACGCCGGTGATCGTCGGACCTACCGGCTCGGCATCGCCCTTCTTGATCTGAAGCTTCGTCCAGCCGAGCCCGCGCACGTTCCTGTCGGCTCCATACCCGAAACCGAGTAGGTCACCGTTGCCGGTGAAACGCTCCCCCACGACCTTGGACGTCGTGAGACCAGCGTCGTTCGAACGCAACAGGATCTCGGTCGATCCAAGGGTCCCAGCGGCAAGGACCACGATCTGAGCCCGAACGCTGCCGGTCGTGCGCCCGAAGCGACGTCGGCCGCTGCCGACGGTGTCGTAGGTGACCTCCCACCGCAGATCCTCGGAATCGAGCGGCAGCACGGTCTGTACCGAGCGACTCGTGAAGATCTCCGCGCCGTGACGAACAGCATCAGGCAGGTAGTTCATGAGAACCGTGTTCTTCGCTCCCACGTTGCAACCAGACACGCAGTTGCCGCATCCATTACACAACGACAGCGCGACGCCCGCCGGGTTCGGTGCTGACGACCCATCGAAGGTGACGTTGATCGGCGCTCGCTGCAGCGGGGCGTCGAGTGCATCCGCCACCACGCCGAGGGTTTCGAGTTTCGGAAGTGGTGGCTCGCTCTCGGGGTATGAGTTGGCGCCGAGCCACTGCTCAGCCCTTGCCAGGTAGGGATCGAGTGCGCCAGGAATCCGCAAGGCAGCAGGCCAGCGGGCATCAGCGAGTACATCGGGCCGAGGCCGAAGTGCCACGTTTGCGTTGATCAGTGAGGTGCCACCCAGACCGCACCCCACCAGCACATTCGCTTCGTCGTCGAGACGAAGATCAAAGAGCGCTGTCTGGGACCCAAGATGTCGAGATCGCGTGAGAATCTGCAGCTCGCGCGCCCCCTGAGACAGCGTTTGTGGAAACTCACCGGGGTGGCGTTCGCGGCCACGCTCCAAAACACACACCGACCGGCCAGCTCGAGCGAAACGAGAGGCGGCGATCGCACCGCCGTACCCGGAGCCGATCACGACGACGTCGTAAGAGGACCTGAGTCGACCACCCGGCGAAGACAGCATCAGCCGAAACTAGCCTGAGCGCTAGCCGACGAACATGCCTCCCGCTGGGAAGATGATCTGCCCCGTGACATAGGAAGCGTCGCTACTGGCGAGGAAGGCGGCAGTGCTGGCAATCTCTTCTGGTTCGCCCAGACGACCCATCGGGGTGCGAGCGAGCATGCCCTGCTTGCCCTCGTCGGTCTCTGAAGTACGAGCGGTCATAGGCGTTTCGATGAAGCCGGGGCCGATGGCATTGACCCGTATGTCGTGCTCGGCCATCTCCAACGCAAAGGCCTTGGTCAGCATCCACACACCAGCCTTCGACACGCAATAGTCGACCGCTCCTGGCAGCGGCACCTTGGCTGCCGCTGAGGCGATGTTGATGATCGATCCCCCATTGCCGAGCTCGATCATCGCTCTCGCTGCGTGCTGATCAGCGAGCATCACGCCATTGAGGTTGACGTCGATCACTCGTTGCCAGTCATCCAACGACTGGTCGAGGAGGCTACGCGTTGCCTTCTCGTTGGATTCGCCGCTGACATAGCCGGCGTGGGCAAGGCCAGCTGCAGCCACGACGATGTCGAGTCGTCCGTACTTGTCGACCGCTGTCTGGAACATCGATGCGTTGTCGCTGACCGAGGCTGCGTCGAGCTCGACGGCGAGTGCGGTGCCGCCCGATCCTTCGATGTCGGCAGCGGCGGCAACGGCGAGTTCGAGGTTGATGTCACCGAGCACGACGTTGGCGCCTTCGGCGGCCAAACGAATGGCGCATGCTCGACCGATGCCGCTGGCTCCGCCGGTGATGACGGCGACTCTTCCCTCGAGACGAGCAACGCCCTCGAGACGAGCAGCGCCTTCTGAGCCGGAGCTCACTTCTTGGACTTTTTCTTGCCGTTCTTCTTACCGGTCCTCTTGGCTGGCTTGGCCTGCTTGGCGATCTTCTCGGCGCAGAGCCTGGCTTCGTGCAGGACGCGACCAGAATCGCGCTCCTCGGCGATGTAGCGACCGAGCAGGCCGCCGGTGACCGGGTCGAGGTCCTTGTTTTCGAACATGCGATCGAACACGTCGGGGCCGCCCGGCGCCCTACCCACGTTGAACACGTCGAACTTCTCGACGTCGCTCATGGACGAGCACGCCATCGCGAACTTCGCATCGGAGACCTTCGAGGCTGGCCAACGCACTTCGTAGCCCAGCTCGAGCATGCGCTTGGCGAAGGCTTTACCGTGCTCACCTTCGCGCATTGCCACGAACCGCAGCGCCTTCTCGACCTCGGGACTGTCGGTGACGTTGGCCCAGCCGAGAAGGAAGCGCTCGGCTTCGGTTTCGGCGACGGCAATCGTGTTCAACAGACCGAGGAAGCTCGGATCTACTTTTTTGGTGGCTGACTTCTTGGTCTTGGTCTTGGTGGTCCCCATCGAGCGAGTCTGGCAGACCGCAACTGCTTCGCCAGAATTGCGAATGCTCAGAATTCAGCTGGCGAGGTGGGCGAACTGGTTGCGGAGGTCACGCTTCAGGATCTTGTTCGACCCTGTTTTGGGGATCTCATCGACGAACTCGATCAGGCGGGGCAGCTTGTAACCAGCCAGCTTCTCTCTTGCGAAGGCGTCGACAGCGTCTCGATCGAGGCCGCTGCCTTCGTTGGCCACCACGATGGCCAGCACGGTCTCGCCCCAGTCCTCTGATTCGACCCCGATCACGGCGACCTCGTAGATGTCAGGGTGCTGTTCGAGCGCTGACTCGAGCTCGGCGGGATAGATGTTCATGCCGCCCGAGATGATCATGTCGCTCTTGCGATCGCAGATGAAGAGGAAACCCTCGTCGTCTCGGAAGGCGATGTCGCCGACGGTGTGCCAGCCGTCGCGATCGTCGGCGGCGTACTTCTCCTCCGCCTTGTAGTAGGTGTCGAACACCGAGGTCGCCCTGACGTACAGCTCGCCGGGCTCACCCACTTCGGTCACTTCGCTGCCGTCAGCATCGAAGAGGCAGACCTCGACCAGCGGCGCTGGCTTGCCGCACGAGTTCGGCTTCCGCAGCTGATCCTCCGGGGCGAGGATGCAATTGACCCCCATCTCGGTCGAGCCATAGATCTCCCACAGCGACTCGGGTGGGAAGTCCTGGACGTAGGCCTCCTTGAGAGCGAAAGGCCAGGGAGCGGCGTTGGCGACCATGATGCGCATGCTCGACGTGTCGTACTTGGCCTTCACCTCGGCATCGAGGTTCACCACCATGCGAATGGGTGTTGGCGCTGAGAAGGTCGAGCTGCACGAGTACTTGTCAATGAGTCGGAGCCAATCCTCGGCGTTGAACTTGTGCTGCACCACCACGGTGTTGCCCAAGCGGTGCGCTGTGGCGGCAAAGCCTCCGGGGCCAGAGTGATAGAGGGGGCCGCAGGTGACGTAGACATCGCCAGGCCCGTACTGCATGAGCTTCAGCATGGCCAGCCCCTGGTCTGGGGAAGAAGCCTCGTATCGCACGGCGCCTTTCGGGTTGCCCGTTGTTCCCGACGTGTAGATCATCGTGCCGGAGGTGGACTGATCTCGCTGTGGAGATTCGTCTGAGCCAAGGAACTCGGCCTCGGTCATCTGACCCGAGCCGGGGTGGGGATCGCCACCGAAGATGGCCACAGCTCGAACCTTTTCGAGACGATCGGTGAGCCGATGCAGAGTCTCGGCGTAGGCAGCGTCGGCCCAGATGACTTCGGCATCGCTGTTGTTGATCACGTAGGTCGACTCGTCATCGGTGAGCCGGTAGTTGAGCGGCACCGAGATGACCCCGGCCTTGCGAGCAGCGTGGGTGCAGGCGAGCACCTCGATCGAGTTCTGGCCCAACCACATGACCTTGCTGCCCGGTTCGACGTCGAGTGTGAGGAACCCGTTCGCGATGCGGTTGGTGTAGGCATCGAGCTCAGCGAAGGTGAGCTGACGTGGCTCCTCACCAGGGCGATCGTCGATGACGGCGATCTTGTCTGGGTTGGCAGCAGCGTGCGCGGTGATCAGGTCAACAGGTGTGACATCGGTCATGGTGCCGAGTCTGGCGCGTTCTTGTTCGGTGAGCCAGACGAGGCTGGATACCTAGTCCTCGAAACCGACGAAGGATGCGATCTCGTCGTTCTCCACACGGGTGGAGACCACATGGTTGGCCACGAATTCGTCGTCAGGCCAACCCATGGCGACACAGGTCATGATCACTTCGTCTTCGGGGATGTTGCCGTGCTCGCGTACGACGCTGGACTGCATGATGCCCTGGCCGTTGATGACGCAGCCGAGGCCCTTCGATGTGGCGGCGAGCACCAGGCCGTAGCTTGCGGCACCGCAGTCGAAGTGGGCGACGGTGTCGTCGGCGAGTGCAGCATCGAGGGTGATCACCACCGAGACCGGCGCATCGAACTGGCGGAATCCGCGCATCACCCAATCTTGGCGACGCTCTTTGTCGTCACGCTCGATGCCCATGGCTTCGAAGAGCTGAATGGCGATGCCGACCTGGCGATTTCGGTGTTCGTTCTGGTAGCCGTGGTCACTCATCTTGATCTCGCGGTCGACCTTGGCGCCGGCGAGCATGCGCTCGGTGTTGCCCTCACGGATGAGTTCGAGTGGGGCTCCCGTGATCACGTGGAAGTTCCATGGCTGGGTGTTCATCGACGACGGGGCTCGCTTGGCAACACTGATGATCTCGTTCATCAACTCGAGCGAGACGGGTTCGGACGTGTAGCCGCGGGTGCTACGTCGTGAGGCAACAAGTGTTTCGAAGTCCATGGCGATTTCTCCAGATCGTGAAGCCGCAGACCGTACTCACCCCCGTCTTCTTCGTCATATTGGTAGGGCAGGACCACCGTGAAGCGGAGCAGTTCAGTTCAGATCAGTTCAAGGCCTGGACCTCTGAGACGCAGGGCGAGAGGCGGGGCCACCACCCGGCGACGACGTCGACCACCGAACGGTGCGACGCTGCTTCCGCGATGAGTTCACCCGATGCGGCGAGTTCATCAGCGAGCGCGACCGTGGTCGGGAGTGCTGCGGTCCATCGAGGAAGCGACGTTCGCCAGAACGAGCTGAGGTGTGTCGGCAGCAGGATCGAGAAGACAGCCCATTCATCGACAGGACGTCGCGACACCACCGGCCAGTTGCTCGCAATGTGTTCGTTGATGTCGGCGATTGCATCGAGCCCGGTGAAGAGCGGGTCAGGGGCGAGGACCTTCACCTCGTCGACCGAGCTCATGCGAATGGCACCAGTGCACTGCAGACACGGTTCGAGGGTGGTGTGGAGGATCAGATGATCGTCCGCGTGCGTTTGGAAGCCGAGCTTGGCCAGGGCGTTCATCTCGGCATGAGCGAGGGAGGTACCGCAGAGCACGTCGTCGCCAGGGTCGGACTCCAAGATCCGATTTCGGCCCGTTGCGATCACCGCACCCGATTGGTCGGTGACCACGGCCCCGATCCCGAAACTGCCCGCACACGTCGACTCCCACGCAAGGTGCATGGCCTGCTGCAACGGTGGGCCCAAGGCTTCCCACGATCGCTGAACGTCGTCGTCACTCATGATTCGACACTAGCAACACCCCTCCTCGCTTTCCGGTGCAAGATGGCGACATGCAGCTGACGACGACCACCGATGCCGAGGCAGCGTGGGACGCTCTCGTGCGCGGTTTCATCGGCGACCCCGCCGTGTGCAACTGGGCCCTGTCAGCCATCAGCGGCAACCGAAGCCTTGACGGTGATGCCGGGTTCCGGTATTGGTTGGTCGAGCGTGACGGAGCGGTTTCATCCTTCGCGATCTTGTCGCCAGGCAGTTGGCGGCTCGACGTGACGCCCATGACCGACAGCTTGCGATGAGCGTGCGAACACCATTGGTGTTTGGAACTCAGCGCCTCGCTCACGTCTACACCCCGCCCGAACAGCGGGGGCACGGCATTGCCGCAACACTGGTCGCCCACCTTGCGAGCGAGACCATGGCCGCCGGCGATCGCTGCATGTTGCACACCCAGCTCTCGAACCCGTCGTCGAACCGCGTCTATCGACGGCTCGGCTTCGAAGCGATCTCGGAGTCGACCTTCTACCAGTTCCTCGCCTGACCCAGAACAGGCGAGGTCAGGTGAGGGTGTTCTCGATCGAGAGGCCGACGGCGTCGGCGAGTTGGAAGGCCAGGGCCGGCAGCTGGTGCTCGGCGACGAGGAAGCCTTCGAGGCCACTGAGGCCCTTCAGACCATCGAGTTCAGCTTCGCGAAGATCGACGCGTTCGGCTCGGGTTTGGTCGAGGTTGAAGGCGTTGAGCCTGCTCTGGGGAAACGTGACATCGCAGAGGCCGGCGCTGTAGGCGTCGACGTCCTCGAACGTGCAGTTGGTGAAGGTCACCCGCTCGAGTTCGGCCATGCGGAAACTGGTGAGGTGCAGCATGCAGTCGACGAACTCGACGTCACGAAGTGCAGCCCCGGAGAAGTCGGTGCCCGTCAGTTTGAGGCCGACCAGGCGGCTTTGCCGAACCACGGTCAGCCGTAGGCGGCTGAGATCTGACCGTTCGACGAGCGAGCCGGCGAGAGAGATCTCGAGATCGTCGTTGGCGTGGGCGAGCATGGTTGCCGAGAGATGGCAGTTCTCGATCTCGAGGCGTTCGACGTCGTAGAGATCGACCTCGAGGCCATCGAGACTGGCGTTGGAGATCTCGGCGAAGCCACCGCTGGGATCGAGTTCGCCAGCCCAGGGAGATTGCTGGCGTGCGGGGCCGACCTTGGGCGCCTTCGCAAACGGTTCCTTGACCTTGATCATCCCCATGGCCGCCAAGCTAGAGGCGACGGCGTCTCGTAGCCTCTCCCCATGACGATCACGAATGAGTCAGCCACTTCGACCGACACAGTGGCGGCTCGAGTTGCAACGCTGCGGACGACCTTCGACAGTGGCGTCACTCGCTCGCTCGAATGGCGGCATGAACAACTCGATGGCTTGATCCGCTTCTGCGATGAGCAAGGCGATGCGCTGATCGATGCCATCGCCAGCGACCTCGGCCGACCCTGGCTCGAGGCCTATGCCGCCGACATCGGGACCACGGCAGCCGAGATCAAACACCTTCGAAAGAACGTCGAGAAGTGGATGAAGCCCCGCAAGGCAAAGCTGCCGCTGACGTCGCTTCCGGCGAAGGGACGTATCCACGCCGAGCCGCTCGGCGTCGCCCTCGTGATTGCTCCATGGAACTACCCAGTGCAGCTGTTGCTCGAGCCAATCGCTGCCGCTCTTGCTGCTGGTAACACGGTGGCGGCGAAGCCTTCTGAGCTCTCCCCTGCCACCTCAGCAGTCATCGCAGCCACGCTCGGCGACTACGTCGACCGCACGATCGTTGCCGTGTTCGAGGGTGACGTGCCCGTTTCGACCGCCCTCCTCGAGCAGCGGTTCGATCACATCTTCTTCACCGGTTCGACCCGTGTCGGCAAAGTCGTGATGAAGGCGGCGGCCGAGCACCTCACACCGGTCACGCTGGAACTCGGCGGCAAGAGCCCCTGCATCGTTGACGACTCGGTCGACCTGGAGGTCGCTGCTCACCGCATTGCGTGGGGCAAGTGGCTGAATGCTGGCCAGACGTGCATCGCCCCCGACTACGTCTTGGTGAGCGCCGATCGTCGAGATGCGTTGGTGACTGAACTGGGGAAGGTCGTCGAAGAGTTCTATGGCGATGATCCACGAGGCACCAAGGACTTCGGGCGAGTCGTCAACCAAGCCCAGCACGAACGGCTGGTCGGCTACCTCGGCGGCCAGAACATTGCCATCGGCGGCGACCACGACGCAGCCACGAACTATTTGGCGCCGACCGTCGTGATCGATCCACCCCTCGACTCAGCGTTGATGACCGAGGAGATCTTCGGGCCGATCCTGCCCATCGTCGCCATCGACAACTTGAGCGAAGCCATCCAGTTCGTGAACGAGCGGCCCAAGCCGTTGGCGCTGTACATCTTTGCCGAGGACGATGATGCCGTTGAGCGTGTGCTGGCCGAGACATCGAGTGGTGGAGCCTGCGTCAACCACACGCTGCTCCACATCACGCCCCCTGACCTGCCCTTCGGCGGCGTCGGCCCGTCTGGCATGGGGCGCTATCACGGCGAGAGCAGCTTCGAGACGTTCTCGAACATGAAGAGCGTGTTGAACAAACCGTTGAAAGGCGAGAACTCGCTGCTCTACCCGCCCTACAAGGGCTGGAAGCAAAAGTTGGTCAAGAAGGCGCTGTAGGTGCGACCCGTGGAAGTCATCGCGCCGGGTCACTGCCACTGTCTTGAGACTCTCAGCAATGAAGTGAGGCAACGGGCAAACTCACCGGTGGACAAGGACCCCGAGACTCATGCTGCGGCTGGCACGTGGCATTTACCTTGGAGGGATGAACAAAGCCTTCGTTTCAAAACTCTCCGTTTCCGTCGCAGCGTTCGCTGTTTTGACAACAGGATTCGCTGGCGTGGCGGCAGCTCAAGATGAGATCGATGGCTTGCGAGTCACTCGAGCCGAGCGCCAGAAACTCGTGTTCACCTGGGAGCGCCAGTCCGGCGCCGATGGCTACGAAGTTCTGATCGACGGCACGGTCGCCGGTGAGGTCAGCTCGAATTGGTTCGTAGCGTCGGGCCTGCAGGTCGAGTCTGACTACGACGTGCAGGTCCGGGCGAGCGACGGGACCGTCAGCGATGTCGAGAGTTTCTCGACCGCGGATGCTCGTCGAGGCGATTGGCCCCGGGAGCTTCGCAATGTCTCCTGGTGGAGGAATGCCCGCCAGATTCGCTTCCTCGGCTTGGCGGCTCCCACCAGGATCAGCCGTGACGGTGTCGTCATTGCCGAAGCGGCCATGGGCACCTTCGTCGACCGCGACGTGAGCCCAGAGACCACCTACGACTACGAGTTTCAGCTGGTCACCGGCGATGAGGCCGACGATCGCTTCGTGCGCACCGCCTCGCTTTCGACTGTCGCTGTTCTCGAGCCCGTGACTGGCGTGACCGCTCGGTTGATCGAGCCTGGCATTGCCGAGGTGTCCTGGGATGCTCTCGACGCCGACGGTCCGCTGGCGTACCGGGTGTACGTGAACGATGCCTTGGTGTCGGCACCGCAGCTCGGCGTTGCAGACGGCACGACTCGACGGGTCGCTGTTCCCTTTGGCCAGACGTCAACGGTGCGAGTCGCTGCATTCAATGGCGGAGGCGGCCCCCTGAGCGATCGAGCCAGCGTCACCTCGACGCCAGATGATCCAGCACAGATCGGTCTCGAACTGGTCTCTGGCTGGGCGGGCACCATGGTGTTGCGGTGGAATCGAACCGATGCGGTCGAGACGGTGTTGTTCGACGGAGTTGAAGTTGCCGAAGGCCGCTATGGCTGGGCAACGATTCGCGACCTGCCCTACAACCAGACCTACGCCGTCTCGATCGTTTCGAGCAACGGTGAGTCCGTTACCTACGACCTGACCTCGTTCTCGATCGAGCTCGGCGAGGTGCGCGGTCTTGAGGTACGGGAGAGCTCGTTGACCAGTCTCACCATCGACTCGATCGACTTCCGGAGCCAGCTCGACCGCAGCTTCGAGATTCAGCGTGATGGCGTCGTGGTAGGTGTGATCGATCCCGACACTGCCGGGGCCCGCACCTTCGTCGACAGGGGTTTGAAGGCAGGTACCAACTACGTCTACACCGTGACCGAGTTCGCTGACGGCGCTCTCGGCGTTGCCGCTCCCACCTCGATCACCGCCACGACTGACGGCACCTTGGCGGGTGAAACACCGCCGGCACCAGAGGCCATCGTGAGCTTCGTCGACAGAGGTCGAGCGGTCCTCAAGGTCACCACCGCTGCCGAAGGCGAACTCCGCCAGGTGCACACATACATCGTGATCCGACGCAACGGTATGGTCGTCGCCGACGTTGCCGTTCGCCCGAAGTGGGAGCAATTCACCTACTTCACCGACCTGACGATCGATCGCAGCGAAGCTGCGACGTACGAGGTCACTTCCGTCTCATCAACCGGCTTTGCCTCGGCGCCAACTGTGATTGTGGTTCCTGCGCTCGGTTAGTGTCCGCTCGCATGACGAAGCGGACTGGTCCACTCCACGGGTTGCGAGTGCTCGACCTGACACAGGCCTTGGCTGGCCCCTATTGCACGATGCTGCTGGCCGACCTCGGCGCTGATGTGGTGAAAATCGAACCACCCGGAGGGGACATGACCCGGGCAATGGGCCCCTTCACCCACGAAGACACCGAGCGCTCGTACGGCGGCTACTTCGCCAGCATCAACAGAGGCAAGCGATCGATCGTTCTCGACTTGAAGGACGAGGGCGACCGCTCGACTCTGCTGGAGTTGGTGAAGACCGCCGAGGTTCTGGTCGAGAACAGCCGGGCTGGTGTCATGGACCGGCTCGGGCTTTCCTACGAGACTCTGGCCGAGGTCAATCCGGCGCTGGTGTACGGAGCAATTCGAGGTTTTGGCGATCCGCGCACCGGAGAGAGTCCGTACGCGACCTGGCCCTCGTACGACATCGTGGCCCAGGCCAGCGGCGGCCTGGTCAGCATCACGGGTTCGGGCGAAGGCGAGGTGGCCAAGTGCGGACCGAGTGTCGGCGACATCTTTGCCGGAACGCTCAACGCTGTTGGTGTCTTGGCTGCGGTGATCGATGCCCGGGCCACAGGGGTCGGCCAGTTCATCGACGTGGCCATGTACGACGCGGTACTGAGCCTCTGCGAAGGAGCGGCCTACAACTACTCCTACACCGGCAGAGTGCGGCGTCCGACCGGCAACGGACACCCGATGATTGCTCCCTTCGACATCTTCCCGACCGCTGACGGGCACTGTGCGCTCGGCACTCCCTCGGACGAGATGTTCGCCACGCTGTGCCAGACGATCGGTCTCGCTGGTCTTGCTGCTGACGATCGTTTCGATTCGAGAGGAGGGCGGCTGTCGAACCGCCCGGCGCTGAACGTCGAGCTGACGGCGTGGACGCGCTCGGTCACAACAGCGGAGGTGGTTCGGCTGCTCGGCGGTGTGGTCCCTGTTGGTCCCGTGAACGACATGGCCGCGATCTACGCCGACCCCCACGTGTCCGCTCGTGAGATGTTGGTCGAGGTCGACCAACCCGACGGAAGCCGACCGGTCACCCTTGCTGGGCAGGCCATCAAGATGACCAAGAGTGAGACGGGTCCACGCTCCCGACCGCCTCGCCTTGGCGAACACAACGGCGAGATCCTTGCCGAACTGGCTTGACGATGACGGTCATGTCAGCCTCTTTGCCAATGATGAACGAAAGGCAGTCGAGACCGCAGAGCTGCTCAGGCTCGGGTCGGTCACCGTTGACGAGCGCCTCGGCGAGGCGCAGAGACCCTGGTTCGACGATGCTGCTGACCACGAGGCAGCGGTCGCTGAGTTTCTGTCCGGCTCAGATCAGCATGGCTGGGAATCACAAGCGGAAGCAATGGCCCGTTTCGATGCCTCCCAGGGTGCTGCACCAGGTGAGCGAGAGCGTCGAACGCATGACCGACGTTTGATGCGCCTTGGAACGTGCTGGCGGGGCTCGCCGAACAAGCACCCGGATCAACATCAACAAACAACCGCACAGTGAAGAGACCGGGCTGACGGCCACGATGGGCCCGATCCTCGGGATGTTCTCTTCGTGGTTCACCGCTGATGAGTCGTGGCGCAACAAAACCGGCCACTCGATCGCTCCCGTCTACCTGGCGCAGAATCTCAGCGGCGAGCTTCGAGGGCACTTCGAGGAAGACAGCACCGACGCCGTGCAGTGGTTCACGATCGACGAGGTCAACGCACTCCCCCGAGTCGAGCTGGTCGACTTCGTGCTCGAACTGATCTGACGCTGCCTGAAACGACCTACGAAAGCCGACCGAAGAACGTCATGCGTGCGTTCTCAGAAAGCGACAGGTCCGGCTCGGTGTTGTACGCCAACACGACCTGGAGCCGGGTGCGGTCACCCTCGACGGGCGTGACGTGGTGCAGAGCCTCGCGACCTCGGAACAGCGCAAGATCGCCCGCCGCTTGATCCAGCTGAAGCAGCGGACCCTCGCCGTAGCCGTCGAGCTGCGCCGCTACACCGACCTCGTTCTGGAAGCCCGCCGTTGTGTTTCGCAAGTTTGGGACGAACTCGAAAACACCGCCGGCTGTGGGCGCTTGCAGCAGCAGAGTCACCGAGAAACTCGAGTTGTCGAAGTGCCAACCGAGCTCGAGACCGCTGTCGTAGTAGTTCACGTTGATCGACGAGAGCGGGTCGGCGTATTCATGCAGTTCGATTTCACCCAATACCCTGCACAGGAATGAGCGGAAGATCGGTGAGTCGTACACCGTGCGTAACGCCGAATCTAGTGACACCTGGTCGGTGGTCACGGCGCCCTTGCTTCCGACAATTGCCCGGCTTCGGGCGTCGTTCTCTGGTTGAGACGGGTCGGGGGGATCGAGGTAGACGTTGTAGGTCTGCACCGAATAGAAAGCCAGGTTCCGCTGACGTTCGGCTTCGGCTACCAACTCGGCGACCACAGCGGGGCGCAGGAACCCGCGAAGGAGAAGCGCCCCATCTTCTTCCAGCTGTGTCCGACAACGATCGACGTAGGACGCCTCGTCGAGAGGATGCGCTCGCAGATCAACAACGCTCTCGAGCTCACGACGAATCATCATCGGAGCCTAGTCAGCGCACTCACGACGCCAGGAGTTCGCTGAAGCGTTCGAGATCGATGTTGCCACCCGACAGCGTGACGCCAACTCGCATCCCGGGCTCGACCAAGCCTCCATGGAGGACAGCGGCCAGCGCTGAGGCGCCGGAGGGTTCGACCACGAGCTTGGTGTAGTCGAAGAGCAGCCGCATCGTTTCGACGATCTCGGCATCCGTGACCGTGGTGAACACATCGGCTCGCACGCTGTTGACCGACCAGGTCAGGTCGCCCGGTTTGGTCGTCTGCTGGCCATCGGCGATCGTGACCGGCACACCATCGAGTGCAACGGGATGGCCAGCAGCGCGGCTGCGTACGTGGTCATCGCCAGCGGCTGGCTCGACCCCAACGACGATCGTGTCGGGGCTCTGGGCTTTGGCCACCGTTGATGAGCCGGCGAGAAGTCCGCCGCCACCCAAACAGGCAAAGAGCATGTCCAGATCGGGCACCTCGTCGAAGAGCTCCAGCGCAGCGGTGCCCTGCCCAGCCATCACGTGGCGATGATCGAAGGGAGGAATGACAACGCCACCCACCTCGCCATGGACTCGAGCAGCGACCGCCTCGCGATCCTCGGCATAGCGGTCGTACTCCACGACGGTGGCACCCCAATGCTCGGTCGCTGCCCGCTTGATGGCAGGTGCATCGGTCGGCATCACAACCGTGGCACTGCACCCGTGGAGTGCGGCGGCGCGACTGATTGCCTGGGCGTGATTACCGGACGAGAAGGCAACGATGCCGGCCGCTCGTTCCTCTGGTGTGAGGGCAGCGATCGCGTTGGTCGCTCCTCTGAACTTGAACGAGCCCGTCCGCTGAAGCGATTCGGCCTTGCAGAAGATCTCGGCCCCGACCAGCGCAGAGAGGTTGGTCGAGGTGACCACCGGTGTGCGGTGAGCGAACGGCGCGATTCGTTCGGCAGCTTGCTCGACGTCAGCAAGCTCGATGGCTGGCACCGGCGACGATCGACTTCAGCTTCCAGGTGTCTTGAACACGCTCACCAGTGTGCATCCGGTGTCGGTGCGGAAGTCGTCGTGGGTCGTGCCGGCCTCTACGCCGTAGGCGTGCCCAGCGGTCATCATGACACCCTGAGAGATCAACGAGCCCTCGAGGATGTAACTGAACTCTGGCTCCTCGTGGGAGTGCACTCCGCCGACGTAGCCGGGCTGGAACTGGAACGTGGCGATTGTCTTACCGTCGGCGGCCGCGAGGCTCTTCATGGCAACACCCTCCCCCACGGTTTGCCAGGGCAGTGCCCCGGAGTCAGCAAAGGTCCAACCTGCAGGTGATTCGCTCATGGCGGTCAACGTAGCTCACACTCCGACTTTGATCATGGTCGATGCGCAGCGATCCTCCGCCCCGCTGCTCTCCCTTCGGCCTCAACGCGTTGATGACCGGCCTGGGTAGGCCGGTCATCTGGGTAGTGCACTGTTTGGCTACAGCTGCCAGAGGGGAACC